>OMFD01001570.1_pt1 | contig 11002 bp, 7 predicted proteins | sample 1645541 | NCBI WGS metagenome assembly OMFD01 (sample SAMEA103958149, study PRJEB25191) | human gut metagenome | biome: human-associated habitat [ENVO:00009003]; feature: intestine environment [ENVO:2100002]; material: feces | place: Germany | collected 2013/2015
CCCGCCAGCCCGACAACTGGACCGGATTGTTGAGAAATCAGCAATCCGGTTTTTCGTTTCCTGTCCCAACAATCAAACCAAGCGATCGAACAGCGGTAAACAACCCGCCGCACACAGCGACAAACCACATCACGGCAAGCCCCCGTATTTGTTGGCGGACCACCGTAATATATCGCTCGAATCAATCGATTGCCGCACTGTTTTTGTAAGTAATACTGAAGTAATTAGAGGAACCATGAAGAAGAGTCTGCTTGCACTGGCTTCGGGCGCGTTCATTCTCGGTGCCGCCGAGTTCGTGATGATGGGCATTCTGCCGCAGGCCGCGGCCGCCACCGGCGTGGACATCCCCACCGCAGGCCATTACATTTCCGCGTATGCGATCGGCGTGTGCTTCGGCACACTGATTCTGGTATTCGGCCGCAAGGTGCCGCCGAAGGACCTCATCATATTGTTTATGGTGATTGCCTTGGTGGGCAATCTGGCTTCCGCATTCTCCGTCAATGCCGCCATGCTGGTCGTCGCACGATTCGTCGCCGGCCTGCCGCACGGCGCATTCTTCGGCACAGCCACACTCATCGCCAAGACTCTGGCGGAGGAAGGCAAGGAGGCGCAGGCCGTATCCGTGATGGTCACCGGACAGACCGTGGCCAATATGCTCGGCGTACCGGCGGGCACCTTGATGGCCGAGTTCCTTTCCTGGCGTCTTGCCTTCGGCATTTTGGCCGCTTGGGCGGCAATGACGATTGTGCTGGCGTCGGCGTGGATTCCGTACGTTGCACCGATCAAGGACGCAGGCATCGCCGGTCAGTTCAAGTTCCTCACCCGCCGTGGCCCGTGGGTGATTTTGGCCGCCGTGTTCACCGGCAATGCCGGTGTGTTCTGCTGGTGGAGCTACGTCTCCCCTTGGCTGCAGAAAACCGGCGGATGGTCGTCTTCCCTGGTGCCGATGCTGATGATGCTTGCCGGCTTTGGTATGGTCATCGGCGGTCTGCTTGGAGGTCGTCTGACCGACCATTGGAGGCATGCCGGCGCGGCCGCAATAGGTCAGTCCATCTCCTGCCTCGGCTTGTTGCTGGTGCTTATCACTCCGGGTAATCAGCCGATGACCGCTGTACTGACGTTCTGGATCGCCATCGGATTGTTCTTTACTTCCGCTCCACAGCAATTGCTGATGACCGAAGCCGGCCAGGGCGGCGGCGAGCTGATCGCCGGCGCGGCTGTACAGGTGGCGTTTAACTTCGGCAATGCCATCGGCTCGATTGTCGGCGGCGCGATGCTCACCACCTTCTCGATGAACTATCGCTATACCGGTCTGGGCGGTATGCCGCTGGCCCTGCTTGCCGTAGGGCTGCTGGCCTTCTACTCGTGGCGCTGCGAAACCGATACCGACGCCATTCACCGCTTGCGCGAAACCAAGGTGGACTGAGACCAAGCTCACAGCAAACTCCCTGACGTGTTTGTTCACAGTATTAATAGACTGAAATCAGACACGATTCAGGGAGGTCTGGCGGTATGGATGAGGAAGCACTGCTCAAACAATTCGCCGCGCAATTCGCGCATGGTCCAGACGATGCCGACGACACCGATGCGGCGGCCGCAGCACAAGGTGCCGATTCCACGGCGAACCAGGTTGCGGACGATGCCGATCAATCGCCCGCAACCTTTGATACCCAACAATTCCTGAACGGACTGGACGCGATTTTCGATCGCCACACGGCCGCCACCGAAGCCGGCCCGTACTTGGAACAGGCGATGGTGGACGCGGAAAACGCCGGCGACGAGGCCGGACTGCTCACCGTGCTCAACGAAACGATGGGCTTCTATCGCTCGCAAGGTCGGCACAAGGAGAATCAGTGGATTGTGCAGCGAGCGCTGGAACTGGCCGCTCGTATGGGCTTGACCACCGGCACATCCGAGGCGTGGGCCACCACGCTAATCAATTGCGCCACCTCGATGCGCGCGGCCAAACAATACGATCAGGCCGAGGATTTGTATCATCAGGCGCAGAGTGTCTGCCGGCATTCGCTGGCGCCCACCGACCGTAGGCTCGCAGCACTGCACAACAATCTGTCGATGCTCTACAGCGAGACGAATCGGCCCGACAAGGCGGAACTGGAGTTGCGTGAAGCGCTGCGCATTATCGAAGCCTCGAGCGTGAACCCGGACGCGGATATCGACGTGTCCAGCTCGCACACGAATCTGGCGTTGACCCTGCTGACCGAACACAAGTTGGAGGACGCGCATTGGCATGCAGCCAAGGCGCTGGAAATCTATCGCACCGGCCATCTGGAACATTCCGCGCATTATGCCTCCGCACTGGCGGGCTTCGCGCAGGTGTGCTTTGCCGAGAGACGGTATGCGGATGCGGTTACTGGATACCGGCATGCGCTGGCCGTGATCGAGGAATGTTACGGCAAGGACACCGATTACTGGCGTATCACCGCCGACAATCTGCGGCAGGCCGAGGAAGCGGCGGCGCAGGCCGGGGTGACGGTTGACAATGCAGGTGTTGCCGGCGATGCAGGCGCGCTGCCCCAGTCCGGCTCGTGGCTGCCGAACAGCCCGGCACAGGGCAAGACCGGTGCGAACGCGGCATCTTCCCCATCCACCGTTTCGGTGTCGACCGGTTCTGCGGGCGCGGCCGAGGCCGTTTCCGCATGCCCGGTGTCCGGACTGAAGCTGGCCCGCGCGTTCTGGACGCAGATGGGCAAGCCGATGATTGCGGCGAAGTATCCGCAGTATGCCGGGCGTATCGCCGCCGGTCTGGTGGGCCATGGCTCGGAATGCTACGGATTCGATGATGCGTATTCGCAGGACCACGATTTCGGCCCGCGCTTCTGCCTGTGGCTTACGGATGAGGATTACGCGGCGATCGGCGAGCAACTTGAGGTCGATTACGAGGCACTGCCGCGCAAGTTCAGCGTGGATGCGCAAGGCCGCGTGACGTTCGAGGCGCATGCCAGGTCCGATGCTTCCGGAGCATTCCCCTCCGCAGGTGCAGGCTCCACCGTCATACCCGATGCGGCAAACGCACCCACCCCCGGCACCGCTACGCACGATACCGCCACTGCCGAGTCAGGCGCGGCGTCCTCTGATGTGGCGGAAGCGATGACGACTCCGATTGATGCACCGCTCTCCCCCGTCACGCCGCGCGCACAGGGCGCGAATCGCCGTGACGGCGTGTTCCGCATCGGTGACTTCTTTGAGTCGATCACCGGGTATCACACTGCGCCGGCGCAGACCGCGCCGCATGAGTGGCTAATGCTTCAGGAATCGACCTTGGCCGCCGCCACCAATGGCGAGGTGTTCGCCGATCCCACCGGTCTGTTTTCCAAGACGCGCCAAGGGTTCAAGAACATGCCCGACGATGTGCGGCTCGCGCTGATCTCCAAGCGACTCGGCATGATCGCCCAGGCCGGTCAATATAATCTGCCGCGTTCGTTGAAGCGCGGCGACGGCGCGGCCGCATGGCTGTCCATCCACGAGTTCGTGCAGGCCACCGCCTCGTTGGTGTTCCTGGTTAACGTGCCGATGGTGGTGGGCTATATGCCGTATTACAAGTGGCAGTTCGCAGCATTGCGCAAGCTGTCTGGCTCGATGTTCGCGCTGTTGCCGAACGTGGGCGAACAGTTGGAAACCGTGATGCGATTGAGTTCGGCAGCCTGCTATGGCGGGGCCGGATTTGGCGAAGGCGGCAAGGGCGCGGCTCCAGCAATCGAGAAAATCAACGATATTGTGGAGCAGATTGCGGTGGATATCGTCAAGGAACTCAAACGCGAACACCTGACCACGTCCGGCGAGACCTTCCTCGAATGGCAGCGCCCGTATGTCGAGGACCACATCGCCTCTGATGATCCGGTGCTTAAAAGTTTGTAGATTCAAGCTCCCTCTGCCACGGCTTCGCCGTGCCACCTCCCTCATCAGAGGGAGGTATCAGTGAAAGGAACGTCGATGACCAACGAACTGACTGATGATGAACTGCGCGAGGCTATTGTGCGTCATGAATGGGATCAGTTCCAGCGCACCAACAATGAGGGTGGACGCGCGGCATGCCAAGGCAACTGGCCGGTGTTCCACCAGATGCGGTTGGCCCAGTTCCTCACATGGGAGCGGCCATTACTCACCAGCTATGCCGCTGATCTTGACGCGGCCGACCACGTGGGCCGCAACCTCGTGACCGAAAAATACGGCCGCATGATGGCCTCCACCGCACCGGAAAATTTCACGAAGAACATAGAGCCGTATATTCCGCGTCTCTCTGAAGAGCGCGCGGCCCGTCAGGAACAGGTCATCGCCCAGCAGGTCGCCTGGGCCAAGGATTTCCGCGAGCGCTACCCCAAGCTCGGCGAGGCGATGCGCGCACTCACCACCACCGAAGACACACCATCTGCCACCTCATTCGAAACCTATCTGCGCGGCGAGCTTGGTACGTATTCCGACCAGACCTTCGAACGTTACGAAGCGATGATTGGCGAGCGCGCCGCAGCCAGCCCGCAACGCAATATCACTGAGGAAACCTTGTTGCACACAGTCCAGCTCGGCGGTTTCGACACCTTAGAGGAGGCCGAAGCCTCCCAAGCGTAATACTCAGCCATTCACTGTGTATCGGACACCCCGACTGATGTACGTCGGCCGGCCATACCCAGGCCAACGCAATCTGCCGATCGCCCCACACCCAGACCACCAACGCAGCCTGCCCGCCAGGCCCCATTTACCAGCGCACATCGGCAGAATTACAGCGAGAATAGGCCCCAAAATGCCAGTGTCATCAGTGTGGCGAGAGTGCCGAGCGCTACCATCACGCATATGACGCGCCGCACACCGACGATATCGGCGCGGCAATACCAGACACGTTCCATTTCCCAAGCAAACAGCACCACCAACAGCATGGTCGCTATTCGCAGCACCACCCATCCGACGGCAAACAGCCGCGGTTGAGGCATAACCAATACAGCCGATACGCCTACGGCGCTCATATAGCCGTACAACAGCCCAGTAATCACCATCACCGCTGTGCCGATACCGGCAGATAAGCCGGCAATGCCGTGCAACATGCGCCGCTGGGCGGCCCCCAGCTCACTCGGCGTCGCATGCACGGCCCGCACAGTCGCCACACTACGTCGCCCGGCCAGCAACGTCTGTAGCCAAGAAAACACAGTCAAGCCAATACCTAATATCGCCGCCATCACGATCAGCACGGGCCCTGCCACCATCAGACCGGCCAGCACGCCAAGCGAGCCGACGATACCGGATCTGGTACGTTGCGACGCGGCGAAGCGCTGGTGAGGTGTTGCACCGGCGACTTGAGGCGTTGCCCATCCATCGGCTTTGGTTCCGGCAGTCACACCGTTCACCCAATTTTCCAGCGCTTGCGTATAGCCTTCGGCCAATGGCAGGTTCGGGGTGAATAAGCCCTCACCAGCCCGCATCTGATGGTTGCCGGCAAAATAGCGTACGGTGACGTTCTCGTTGCCGGACTTGTTGGCCGTAGCGATGATCCGCTGCGCCCCCTGTTCGATGGGCATGGCCGTATCGTAGGTGCCGTAGTTCACCAGCACCGGCATGGTGAGGGATTTCAGATACCGGTCGGCATCAAAGTCGGCATAGGCTAGATCAAATGGCGCGTAGTCCAGCGACATCAATTTGGCCATGTCTTTGACCACGGGCTTGGGCGCGCCGGCCTCATGCGTATAGGCGCTGACAGCCATGGCCATTTGCTCACGTCCATTGAACACCGGTGCGGATGTAAGTACGGCAAAGGCAATGTCTTGCCGTTTCGAGGTTAGAATCGTGGCGATCCAGGTGCCTTCGGATTCGGCGTAGATGCCGGTTTTGGCGGGGTCCACGCCGATTCTGCCACGCAACACGTCGAGCGAACGCCCGTATTCGCGAGCAAAACGCGGGTAGTCGCGATGCAGCACGGTGTAGTTGTCGTTGCGCTTGGCCGGCACCAAGGTCACGATACCGGCAGAGGCCATGGCGTTGGCGATATCGCCGAAATCCTCGGCACCACTGGTACCGGACCCGTGAATGAACAGACAAGCCGGGCGTGGCCCGGGAGCGCCGACCGGTTCACGTAGTACGGCGGGTAGCGTGACGCCGTCGCCGGTCTTGATGGATAGTCGGGTTTCACGCGTACGATATCGCCCCTCGTGGGGAATGTTCGCATGGGCAGGGGTGATGGTGGTGTCGGCAGAAGCGATAACGATGTGCTTGGTGTAGGGCCGTGTGTTCCATTGCGGCATCATCGCCCAGCCAAGTGTGGCGAATACCAGCGTCATCGCCATCGCGGTGACGATGACGCTCGCTACCCGCCGCACCGAAATCCGCTTCATAGTTACTATGCCTCCCCCCCATCAGCATAGAACGGTCGGCTCTTATCGGTCGGCTCCCGTCATAATGTGCTTCTACTGGGACCGTAATGCAATGGTTTGTAACGCTATTTTCTCTTCTTGACGGCACCGACTATGGCCCATACAACGGCCACTATTACCAGAATCAGTCCCACTACGGCGCAAATAATAGCCGTCAGCAATTGCGGATTCGGCGAGAACAACGAAATCATCCGATCCGGAGATATGTACCCGAAAACCAGCGCGATCACGCCGATAATCACGCCTAATAGTCCGAATACCACAGTAGGCGCGCTGGTGCTCTGTTTCTGGATGTTCTTGGCACTCTTGACATCCTTAGCATTCTGGACGTTCTTGGCATTCTGGACGTTCTTGGCGCTCTGGACGTTCTTGGCGCTCCCCCCAGGCTGGCATGGTTTGCCGGCGGTCTGAGACTGCCCATAGGGAGGTCGTGCTGAAGATGCTGCGTACATCGGCACATCATCGGCAGATGGAATCGGCCCACCATCTCCCTCCACGGCATCGGCAACTGTTTCCAGGGCAATCCGATCTGTGGTTGGTTCGATGGGCGATGGAGAGGCAGCTGTTGCCTGCGTATCCACATCCGAGACCGACGCATCCGCATGATTGTCGGGGACGGGCAGCACAGCCGTTTCGTCATCATCCGCTGCGGATGGCAGCACCGTGGTATCGGTTCGGTCATCGACGGTCACCATGGTTGTGGTCGCGGTGGTCGCGTCGGTTTCGGAAGGTATGGCCGTGGTCGGTGTCGCATCCTCGATGGAGGCGAATTCCTTGGTTTCATCAGTCATGATTCCATCTCCTAGTTGCAACGGCTTGATCATTCCGATTGTTCGGTTGTGTTCTTGCTTGTACTGTTGCCGTCGTATATATCGGCAAGCGGCTGGAACGTAGAGCCTTCCCAATCGGAGGCGTACACCACGTTGACACGTGCTTCCACCACATAGGGAATATTGATTTTTAGTTCTGGGCCGTTGTCCGGCATGGCGGATTCCTTATCCAACCATTCGTAATCAGGCCCATTCATGGGATTGGTGGCGCTTTCAGCTTCGAAGAAACCAAAGCTTGGACCCATGTAGTTGTTGTATACCATCTCGTATTTGCCGCCGACGTCACTCGAAGTGGAGTAGGAGACGTCACTCGAAGTGGAGTAGGAGTCGGCGGTGCCGAAGGCGTAAGTGCAGGAATCCGGCAGAACGATATGCACTTGCGCCTGTGTTGCGGCTATGGTGATGGTACCGACCGGGCAATTACTGATGGAGGTTTTGCCATCCAGCATCTTCACCGTGTGCGGCCCATGTGTCTTGCCCCAATCGGACCAATCAATGATCGCCTGGTCGGTGTTGTAGTTTTCACCGCTGAACGCCACACCTTGCTGCAATGTTTCGAACGTGGCATCGCTGGCATCGGCAACGAAGATGCCATCCTTTTGCACATCGTTCATGCCGTCGCTGTTTCTCGCGCTGACAGATTGGCTCAGTGAAACAACAGTATTGATGCCGCTGGCACCAAAATCACGGTAGTGCACGCCATACGTGCCTGAAACGATGGTCATGCAGAGCGCGCATCCACCGGCAACCAGTCCGAGAGGAATCAGACCACCGGTACGCCGTCCTTTGAATCCGAGAATGATGACCACCAGCCCCATCACTATGCATACTGCGGCAATCCAGATGGTGCTCAGACGCATAATGCCGATAATGCCCATGTCGTTTACCCAAATCAGTCCCATCAGACCGGCAAAGGAGAGGAAGGTAAGGCCCAGTATGCTCAAGACCACGATTGGGCCCGCCGGCTTGCGGCGCTTGGACTCGGTGGGGGCATAGGCCGTCGCATTCATACGGTCGTGGGCAAACGGCCCGTTGGGCACTGTGCCGGGCATCGCGCTGGGCACTGTGCCCGGCATCACGCTGGGCATCGACTGATAGACAGGCTGTGAAACAGGTTGTGAAACACTAGGCGCGGTTCGTGAAACAGGTTGTGAAACAGGTTGTGGAAAAGGTTGCGGAGCTGAATACAAAGGAGATTGAGGTACTGGTTGCGCGGCTGGATATGAGACAGGCTGTGGAGCTGGATATGACACAGGCTGTGAAGCCGGTCGCGGCGCAGATGCCCCGAATCCGTACCCTTCCTGCTGGCGAATGCCGCTTTTGGCCAACAACCAAAGCGCTAAGGCGGCGAGCGCAATACAAACCCACCCCGCACCTGGAATCACGATTGCCACGGCGAGGAACAGGAAGCATCCAAGACAATTCCAGTCCCATTGGCCGGCAATGAGGTCCTCGGCCAAGATGTGCCCATCGCGTACATCCGGCATCAGAAACCAGCCGAGTGCGTACAGAGCTGCGCCAAAACCGAAGAACAATGTACATACAATCACCAAAGCACGTACTAGTGTGGGGCTCCAGCCAAGCCGTAAAGCGATGCCGCTGCATACGCCGCCGATCCACCGGTCATCGCCGCGAACCAGTCCACTGGATCGCACCCAAGTGAAGAAGCGTCGCGATGTCTTGTTTTTTTGCGGACCAGGCTGCGGCTGTGGCTGATACGGATTCGCGTTTGGATTGCTCATGATTCCATTACACCGCCCGACCACTGCCACAACGCTCGGGGAACACCCTGATTGTTCCCTGAACACCGGGTAAAACCCCGGCCGCAACGCCCTGAGCGCGGCACAATAGGAGTATGACGTCATCTCCCGAACCATTGCTGCCCGCGCGCATGCCGCTGATGCGCCCCCGGCAGGGCCGTTGGCTCACCGGTGTGTGCAAGGGCATCGCCCTGCACTTGGGCATCGGCGTGGCATGGATTCGGATTGCGTTCATCGCTCTGACCTTCCTCTACGGCGCAGGCATCATCGCTTATGTATTCCTGTGGGTGTTCATGCCCGCCGGAGACCCGGTGGCGGCTGCGGCTCGCACAGTGCCCGTTGATCAGGCGCCGCTTGCGCGAGGCAATCAGCCACTTGACGCTCATGACGACGAATCGGCTGCCGCACCGGAATCATTGTCCGAGGCCATCCAACGTGCTCCGAAACCGGCCGTTGTGGCATTGGCCGGTTTCGCGTTGATGGCCACCGGACTGCTGCTCACCAGCACCGGTGCGGATGTCCAGATTGTGCTTCCGCTGCTGGTAGGGTTGGGCGGCATCGCACTGGCATGGATGAATCTTAGTCCGCGAGGCACGCAGCTGTTGTCTATGTTGGGCGGCATCGCACTGATTTTCATGGGATGGGCATTGTATGTGCATAATGTCAGCATTCCCGGGTGGGGCGCCTCTCCTCGACGCATTGTTGCCAGCGGATTCGTGATGATCGTCGGTATCGTGGTGGCGGTGATGCCGTGGGCGAACGCGATGCTGCAACGGCTCACCCACGAGCAGGCATTGAAGGAGCGCGAAGAGGAGCGCGCGGACATGACCGCCCATCTGCATGATGGCGTGCTGCAAACGTTGGCGCTGATTCAGTTGCATGCCGACGATCAGCAGACGGTGTTTTCGCTGGCGCGCTCGCAAGAACGCGAATTGCGTGAATGGCTGTATCAGGAACGCACCACGTCGGATCGTTCGGTGGGAGCCGGATTGAAGCAGATCGCCGCCGAGGTGGAGGACGAGCACGGCAAACCGATTGAGGTGGTCACCGTGGGCGACGCGCGGCCGAGTGCCCAGACCGATGCGCTGCTGGACGCCACCCGTCAGGCGTTGGTCAATGCGGTCACGCATGGCGGCGAGCCGGTGTCTTTGTATTGCGAGGCCAGCGACACGATGGTTGAAGTGTTCGTGCGCGACCATGGCGAAGGCTTCGATATGGACGCCATTCCGCCCGACCGGCTGGGCATCCGCGAATCGATTATCGGCCGCATCAAACGGCGCGGCGGTACAGTGGAGATAGTGTCCAGGGCCGGCTGGGGCACCGAGGTCAGAATGCATATGCCGATCGCGCTGAAAGCGGCGCAGGGAGAACATCGATGAGCGAGAATGAGACAGCCAAGATTCGTGTGGCCGTGGTCGATGACCATGAGATGTTCCGTGCGGGCGTAATCGCCACGTTGCGTGATTCCTTCGATATCGTCGGCCAAGCGGCGGACGTGCCCGGTTCGGTGGCGATGATCGCACAGACCAAGCCGCAGGTGGTGTTGCTGGATGTGCATGTGCCCGGCGGCGAGGGTGGCGGCGGTGCCGAGATCCTCGCCAAATCGCGGCCCTACTCCCCCACTACCGTGTTTCTGGCATTGTCGGTTTCGGATGCGCCGCAGGATGTGGGGGCGGTGATTCGCGCCGGCGCCCAGGGCTATGTAACCAAGACGATTACCGGCGCTGATTTGATTTCATCCATCAAGCAGGTGCATGAGGGCTATGCCGTGTTCTCGCCAAAACTGGCCGGTTTTGTGCTTTCGGCCTTTCAGGGTGTGCCGGCGGCGGGGTCTGATGGCGGCGCTGATGGTGCGGCACGGGCTCATGATGAGGAGCTGGACCGGCTGTCCGCCCGCGAGCAGGAGGTCATGCGGCTGATCGCGCGTGGTTACACGTATAAAGAGGTGGCGGCCGAACTGTTCATTTCGATCAAGACGGTCGAAACGCACGTGAGCTCGGTGCTGCGAAAGCTTCAGCTTTCGAATCGCACCGAGCTC
>OMFD01001583.1_pt1 | contig 10911 bp, 10 predicted proteins | sample 1645541 | NCBI WGS metagenome assembly OMFD01 (sample SAMEA103958149, study PRJEB25191) | human gut metagenome | biome: human-associated habitat [ENVO:00009003]; feature: intestine environment [ENVO:2100002]; material: feces | place: Germany | collected 2013/2015
CCTAAGAAACAATACTTTCAAACATTTTAACGTTTTGATTTATCATAAGGAATTCCCGAAGCCTTAGGTGCAGCAGAATTTTTAGAAGTAAATGCTAATAAAATTAATGTTGCTACATAAGGAATAAGTTTATAAACAACACTTGGGAAACCTAATGCTGATAAAAATGGAATTGCTGTATAAGTATATGCTAATGTCTTCATAATTCCAAAGAATAATGAAGCAGCAGCAATACGATATGGTTGCCAGTTACCAAAGATTAAGATTGCAAGAGCTAAGAATCCATAACCACCAACATCACTATTGAATACAGTTGAAATTGGGATGATATAAATAAGTCCACCTATACCACCTAAAAATCCAGATAATAGAACACCCATATAACGATATTTATAAACACTTACACCTGCAGCATCAGCAGCTTGAGGATTTTCACCACAAGCACGTAATCTCAATCCTGCTTTTGTTTTATTTAAGAAAATAACCGATAAAATCAAAATAACAATTCCAAGATAAGTTGTAATATAAGCACCTTTAAATAAGATAGGTCCTAAAATTGGAATTTGTGATAAAACAGGAATTTCATGTATTTGAAAAAGGTACACTTGAATTTCCATTGAAAATCAATTTAGCTAAGAAAAGTCCTAACCCAGGAGCTAACATATTGATAGCAGTTCCTGAGATTGTTTGGTCAGCTTTTAAGTTGATAGCTGCAAAAGCATGTAATAAACTTAATAACATTCCAAATATTCCTGCCACAATTAAAGCTAAAATCAATAATACTTGTGGATTCATTGATGTATTTGCTGATTGCATTAAATAAATAAAATAAACTCCAACAAACGCCCCACCAATCATGATTCCTTCCAACGCGATATTAACAACTCCGCTTCGTTCACTAAACATTCCACCTAAAGCAACTACCAAAAGAGGAATTGTAAAGACTAATGTTTGATTTAAGACATTTAAAATAATATCCATTATTCTTGACCTCCTTCAATTGCAGTTTCTTTTTTATGCTTTTTCTTATCACGATTTTGTAAATATAAACGAATCATTAATGCAAACGAACTAAAATAAATGATTACAGCCGAAATAACATCAATAATTTCAACTGGAATATTACATGCTTGCATATAATTTCCACCAACATTAATATAAGATACAAATAATGCAGCTAAAATGCATCCAAGTGGGCTATTCATTCCAAGTAACGCAACCGGAATTCCATTAAATCCTTCTGGAAGTGTAACTTCGGCAGTTGTAAAGGCTCTACCTGTTCCACCAATATAAACAAGTCCACCACCAATACCTGAGAAAAATCCTGAAATAACCATTGATAAGATAACAATTTTCTTTTCAGACATTCCTGCATAACGACTTGCTTCTGGATTATAACCACATGCTTTTAATTCATAACCAAACGTTGTTTTATTTAAAATAATATAAGCAACTACACATAATGCAATGGCAATAATAATACCCCCATTAACATCCGATCCTGGGAAAATGTGATTTAATCCCATTTTAGGAACAGCAATCCTTGATGTTTGAGAACGAGCACCAGCCGAATCATAAATAAATGCTTTAACTCCTTCAATAACAAGATACATACCAATATAGTTAAACATAATACCAGAAATAACGATATTTACATTTCTATACGCTTTTAAAATTCCCGGAATCAATGCCCAAATTGCTCCAGCAAGTCCAGCAGCAATCAAACAAATAATCCATAGTAATGAATCAGGTACAGTTTGATAAAGAGTATTAGCTAAAAATAATGCCACGAATCCTCCAACTGTGTATTGACCAGTTGTTCCAATGTTAAAGTTACCACATTTAAATGCAAACGCAACAGATAACCCAGTCATCATAATTGGAATTGCTGAATAAAGGACTTGTCCAGTACTTCTTAATCCTTTATAAAATCCCCCAGACATCATAATTCCCATTGCTCTAAAAGCTTGAGATGGATTTGCTATTAAAATAACAATAAATCCAATAAGTAATCCAATTAATATTGCAAGTAAAGAAGCTATCAGATTTTGTTTTGATTCACTATTTTTCATATCCTTCACCTCGTTTACTTCCCGACATATAAAGTCCCAATTCTTTTTCATCAATTTGTTTTGGATCTAAATTAGCAACGATTTCACCTTCATACATTACTAAAATACGATCTGAAACATTCATGACTTCATCTAATTCTAATGAAACAAGTAAGACAGCTTTATTTTCATCTCTTTGTTTAACAAGTTGTTTATGAATAAACTCAATTGCACCAACGTCTAATCCACGTGTTGGTTGTACTGCAATTAATAAATCCGAATTAGATTCAACCTCTCTAGCAATAATTGCTTTTTGTTGATTTCCTCCTGACATTCCTCTCGTAATAGATTTTGCACCTTCACCAGAACGAACATCATACTGTTCAATTAACTTGTTCGCTGTTTCATACATTTTATCAAATTTAATAAAACCTTTATTTTGATATTTTGGATCAAAATAGCTTTTCAAAATAAAATTTTCAGCAAGATTATAATCTAGTACTAACCCATGTTTATGGCGATCTTCTGGAATATGAGCCATTCCCTTTAAAGAACGCGAACGAATACTTTCATGAGATAAATCTTCTCCATTTAATAAAATTTGTCCACTATTATGTTTAATAAGTCCTGATAAAGCATAAACAAGTTCAGTTTGTCCATTTCCATCAATACCCGCAATACATACGATTTCTCCTCGACGTACATTAAACGAAACATTATTTAAAATATTTTTAGAAGAATGCACTGGTTTATAACATAAATCTTTTACTTCAAGAACAGCTTCACCTATTTGAGGTTCATCTTTTTCTACAATAAAGTTAACTTTTCGTCCAACCATCAATTCTGATAATTTTTCAGCAGATGTAGATGCCACATCAACTGTACCAATATATTTACCTTTTCTTAATATTGTACAGCGATTAGCTACAGCTTTAATTTCATTTAACTTATGAGTAATGAAAATAATAGATTTACCTTCTTTTGCTAAATCTTTCATAATTATCATTAATTCATCAATTTCTTGTGGTGTCAATACTGCTGTAGGTTCATCAAAAATTAAGACATTGTTATCTCTAAATAACATTTTTAAAATTTCTACTCTTTGTTGCATACCTACGGTAATATCAGAAATTAAAGCATCTGGATCAACATTTAATTTATACTTTTGAGATAATTCAATAACTTTTTTTCTTGCAGCACTTTTTTGAATAAAAGTGTGTTTTGTTTCTTCAATACCTAAAATAATATTTTCGAGTACTGTAAAATTATGTACAAGTTTAAAATGTTGATGCACCATACCAATGTTATATTTATTGGCATCATTTGGATCATTAATTTCAACAGGTTCTCCATTAATTTTTATTTGTCCTTCATCTGGTTGATATAAACCAAACAAAATAGACATTAGCGTCGATTTTCCGGCACCATTTTCTCCTAACAATGCATGTATTTCACCTTGTTCAACTTGCAAGGTAACATTATCATTTGCCTTGATACCAGGAAACTCTTTCGTTATATTAAGCATTTCTATTGCATATGACATTAAGCTTCCCCCTTTTCGATACAATTATACATGAATTTATAAATATAGAAAAGAATTTTTGTTTTTTCATAACAAAAAAGCGCTAGATTACTCTAGCGCAATTAATCTTATTCAAAATGTACTGTTAAATTATCAAATGAAATACCTGAAGGATTTCCAGTTTTTTCATCAACATCAGCAGATGATTTTAATTCTAAAGAACCATCTTTAATTTTTTTATCAACAGCATCATGATCTGCTTTAGAGAAGTTCTTTAATAAACCTGGATAAACAATTCCACCAGTGTTTTTCAAAGTAACTGTTTTTCCACCTTGGAATTTATCATTTTTATAAGCAGTTAATGCTTCAATAGTAGCACCTTTTACATCTTTTAAAGCAGAAGTAATAACTGTATCAGATTCACCGCTTTGATCAGTGTCTACACCGATAGTATATTTACCAGCTTCTTGTCCAGCAGCGAAAATTGAGTTACAGATTTGTCCACCGCAAGAGAAAATAACTTCAGTTCCACCTGCATACCAAGATGAAGCTTTAGATTTGATATCTGGTGATTCAGAGAATGTTCCAGTATATGTATAGTTAACATCAACATTAACATTCATTTCTTTAGCAGCATCACTAGCACCTTGAAGATATCCTACACCATAGTTTTCTACAGCTGGTAAAGCCATACCACCCATGAAACCTAATTTAGTATATCCTTCTTTAACAGCAGCATATCCTGCAACATATCCAGATTCTTGTTCAGAGAATAAATAACTTACAGTGTTATCTCCAACTTTTGTTTCTCCACTACCATCTTTTTGTGGTTCAAAGTCGATTGTAACGAATTTTACATCAGGATATTTTTCTTGAGCTTGGTATAAAGCACCTGAGAAATTGAATCCTGGAGTTACAACAACTTTAGCTCCATTATCTACAGCATCATCAATTGTAGATAATAATCCAGCTTGATCAGTGTCTTTTGGTGCATAATATTTGTATGAAATATCATTTTTTTCACCAAATTCTTTAACACCTTCATAAGCAGATTGGTTGAATGATTTGTCAGTAACTGATCCAGAGTCAGTGATCATTGCGATTTCATAAGAATCATCGCCACCACTTGTACATCCAGTAGCACCAAAAATCATTCCTAAGCATAAAATACTTGCGAATAATTTTTTCATGTTCTTCTTCCTCCATTTAATTTTCCTATACCATTGTATCATTAAAAAAAACATTTGAAAACAACTAACATACTAAAAAACGGCAAAATGCCGTTTAGATTAGATATCTTCTTCACTATACCCTCGTACATACACTTCACGTGGTTTAGAACCAATTTGTGGTCCAATAATACCATCCGCTTCCAATTGATCAATAATTCTAGCAGCTTTATTATAACCTATTCTAAATTGTCTTTGTAAAAGTGAAGTACTTGCTTTTTGTGCTTGAATAACAAAAGCTCTGCACATTTCATATTCTTCATCTTCTTGTTCTTCTTTAGATGCAGCAACTGCTGAAATTGGTTTTACATTTGTATATCTTTCATCATATGACGCTTCTTGTTGCTTGGTTGTATAATAAGTGATTGCCTCTACCTCACTATCATCAACATACGCTCCTTGTACACGAACCGGTGAATTTGAACCCATTGGTAAAAAAAGCATATCCCCTTTTCCTAATAATTTTTCCGCTCCTGTACAATCAAGAATTGTTCTAGAATCAATACTTGAAGAAACAGCAAAAGCAATTCTTGAAGGAATATTTGCCTTAATAACTCCTGTGATTATATCTGTTGATGGTCTTTGTGTCGCAACAATTAAATGAATTCCTGCAGCACGTGCTAATTGTGCAATACGCATAATACAATCTTCAACATCCTTACTAGCAACCATCATTAAATCAGCAACTTCATCAAGAATAACTACAATATAAGGGAGTTTTTCTAATTGATGTTCTTTATCGTTTTCTTGATTTTTCTTTTCAACATATTGATTATATGTTTCAATTTTTCTAACATTTGCCCCTGCAAATAAATCATAACGTCTTTCCATTTCAGAAACAGTCTCTCTTAAAGTAGCAGCTGCTTTTTTAGGATCAGTTACAACTGGTGCTAATAAATGTGGTACACCATTATAATTAGATAATTCAACTTTTTTAGGATCAACTAAAATAAGTTTAACTTCATCTGGTTTTGCTCTCATCAATATACTACTAATAATTGTATTAACACATACTGATTTTCCAGACCCTGTTGCTCCTGCAATAAGTAAATGTGGCATCTTATTTAATTCAGCATAAATAACTTGACCATTGACATCCTTACCTAAAGGCACAACAAGTTTATTATCTTTATACTTTTCAGGCATATTTTTAAATACTTCTTTAAATGAAACCATCGATGATACTAAATTAGGTATTTCTACACCGACTGCTGGTTTACCAGGAATAGGCGCTTCAATACGTATATCTTTAGCTGCCAAAGCAAGCTTTATATCATCTTGCAAAGACATAATTTTATTAACTCTTGTTCCTGTTTCTAATTTTAATTCATATTTTGTAATTGAAGGTCCTATTGAAATATTATTAATAGAAGCATGTACACCAAATTCATTTAAGACAGCCGTAAGCCTCTCAGCACTTTCTACAGCATGGTTTTTATTTTCACCTTGTTTTTTATTAACCACATTATGTAAAAGAGAAAGTGGTGGCAAATGGTAATCACCTAATGGAGGATTCATCATATTTTCTTCAACTTGTGTGTGTTCTTTTTTTGTTTTTTCCTCTACAACTGTTTTTTCAACGGGTTCTTTATCTACAATGTCTAATTCTTGACGCTCATCGTTAAATGTAAAAGCTTGTGGCAAAGATGCATCCTCTTTAGCAATTTCTTCAAAAATAGTACTTGGTGTTTCATCATCTTCAAAAATTGCATCATCAAAAAAAGCAGTTTTGTTTTGTTTTTTCTTGAAAAAATTACCAAAATAATTAGAGTGTTGTTTTAAAGAATCTTTGGTTTTAGTAAAATTATTTTTTGCACGTTTTTGGATTTCTTTTTTATGCTCAAAATAAAATTTACTACCTAGTAAAATAAATCCTACTAAAACAATAAAAACTGCTGCTATAATAGTTCCCATATAATCAAACAACGCACTTAAGCAACCATATAAAATTGCTCCTAATAATCCTCCTCTATTTAAAGGAGATTGACTAAAATATGATTGAATTACTTTTATACCTTTAAGTGATGGCGTAGCAGAAATAAATAAAGTCAAACCAATAAAAAGTAAATAAAGCCCTACCGCTTTAGGCCCATTAAATTTAGGAAAATCCGCTTTAATAGCAATATATCCTAATAACAAAATACAAGCAAAATAGATAATTCCATTTAAATTACCAAATAAATACATAAAAATATAATTTAAGTGATCACCAATAAATCCTAATTGCATCGCCGCAATTATTATTAAAAAAACAAAGAAAAGACATGTAATTCTTAATTTTAATTCTTCACTTATTTGTTCTTGTTTACTTTTCTTTTTTCTCGCAGTTTTAGCCATCATATCACCTCTTTACATATCATATTTAAATAATAAAACAAAAGCAAGATATAACTTGCTTTTATAATTCGATAATAACCGGTAAAATTACAGGCCTTTTTCCAGTTTCTTTTATAATATATTTGTTAGATTTATCTTTAATATTTTGACGAACATCTCTAATATCTTCATCTGCATTATTTTTATATGTTTCTAATTCACTTTCAGCAATACTCATAATACCTTTAACAATATTCTCAGAATCTTTCAAGTAAATAAAACCTCTTGTTTGAACATCTGTATTAGCAACAATTTCTCTTGTTTTACCATCGATTGTCATACCAATAATAACAACCCCATCATTTTGTAATTGATTTCGATCATCAATAACTTTTACACCAACATCACCAATTCCTAATCCATCAATCATTACATCTTCAATTGTAATAGAATCACGATAATTTTGTAATTTACCATCTTTAAAAGTAATCATTTCTCCATTATCAACAATAGCAATATGATCATCATTTATATTCATTTTTTTAGCAACATCACTAGCTGCAATAAAATGTTGATATTCTCCTTTAATCGGCACAAAATATTTTGGATTTAAAATTTGAATTAACACTTTAATGTCTTCTTCACTTGCATGCATTGATTGTAATTCTTTATTTTTTATCACATGAATATGAGTATCTGTTTTATAAAGTTCATTAATAGCTCTATTAGCTATTTTTTCAGTTCCTGGTAAAACAGGTGATGCAACAATAAAAGTATCACTCTCTTGCAACTTAAGTTTGTCATCTCCGCCATCAATAATATCTAAAATATCATGATAAATTCGACGAGGACTACCACTTAATAAAACAACAAGCTTATCATTATTTCTATTTTTTTGAATATCATCACTATCTCCAATACAAGATGGATGAATATCTAAAATCGGTTTTTTCTTATTTTTAGCAATTCTCATTATAGAATTAGTATTGTCATATTTGTCTCTACCATAAAAACAAACTTTTCGATTATATTTTTTGGCTAATTGTGCAATTTCTTGAGTTCTAAAAGCATTTTGAGCATAACTTGAAATAATAATGCGACCTGGAGCATCTTCAAAAATACTTTCTATTTTAGCTGTCAATTTATGATGAGGAGATGTGTAACCATCATTTTTTGAATACGAAGATTCACAAAGTAAAGCCAAAACTCCTTTTTTACCAATTTCCATCATTTTTTGAATATTACATCTAAATCTTTCGGGTGCACCAAAATCAATAATGAATTCACTACTATAAACAATATAACCATCATCTGTTAAAAAAGCTAACCCAACACTGCCTGGAATTGAGTGTGTTATTGGAAAGAAATCAACTTCAACACCTGCTACCTTGATTGTCGCATTCATGTTCACTCTTTTAATTTTATATTTATAAGACACATGAGAATGTCTCATATATCTTTGTAATAACTGGTCAATTAAGTCTGCTGTAAGATCTGTTGTATAAATAGGAACATTTATTTCTTGTAATAAATAAGGAAGTGCTCCCATTACATCATCATGACCATGTGTAATAAATATTGCCTTAATTTTATCTTTATTATCTTTTAGATATTCAAAATTAGGGATAATAACATCTACACCTAATTTATCTACTTCTGGAAAACGGTATCCTGCATCAATAATAAACCAATTATCATTAATCTCTAAACAATACATACTTTTACCATTTTCAGCTTGCCCACCTATTGGCATTAATCTTATCATACTTTTTTTCATTATTTCCTCCTTAATTACATTTTCTTACACTCACTTTGATACTATTCTAACAAATAATTCATAAAAGAAAAAGTATCATTTCTCGTTCTTCATCAAAAATATTGGTTGAATTTGTTTATCAACAAGTGCATTGATCATAGTTTGAATAACTAAATCACTTCGTGCTATCAAGCTATTTGGTTTCTTAATGACATCATCTTGATACATTGGTACTAAATAAAAATGTTTTGTATTTAAAATCTTCATCATATTCATTCCACTTGTTGAAAGTAAATCATTACTACATAATCCTAAAATAATATTATGTTGATTTCTTAGAGTTGATTTAACTGCCATTGTTACTGCATTATCATTAATTCCATGCGCCATTTTAGCTAATGTATTGGCACTGCATGGATAAACTACCATTAAATCCAATGGTATTTGAGGACCAAAAATTTCTGCTTCAACAATGGAACTGATCACTTTTTTGTTAATTATCTTTTCAACTTGTTCAATAAACTGATTTGCCTTAAAAAAACGTGTATCATAACAATAAATATGCTCACTTACAAAAACATAAATGTCTACTGAATAAGTCTTTAATTCTTTTAAAAATTCTAAACAATTTTTCAATGAACAAAATGAGCCTGTAATTCCTATACCTATTTTCATCCCATTAAACATGTTTCATCACTCCATGAATATATTGAAACATTAATAGTGCAGATTCATATGGGAAATATAGTATTGGCACATTTCTTAACGATTGATAATGCTCACATTGAATCGTTTGTGCTAGATCATAGATTTGTTTATATTTTAATTTTTCATAATCGATTTTACAAATAGGAATTGTATTAATAATCAAATCATACGTTCCTGAAATAGTATTTATATCCATATGGTGATATAGCTTTTTAATTTCATCTATATCTTTATAATTTCTATTACAGATTGTTATATCATAATTATTTTTTAAAATATTTGCAAGTTGTTTTGCTAAATCACCATATCCTAAAATAAGTATATGATGATATTTTTGATGATCACTTATTATCTTTAAATACATTCCTATTGCTGTTAATGTATTATTTAAATGTCTAAAAGTATAATCTTGATTTATTATATATTTTGTATTTGAATTATTTAGAGAAAATGTATTATTCTGTTTTATTTTTTGATTTTTAATTACATAAAAATCAAGTTTTTCATCACAATGGTCACTTATTTGATAACCATTTTCTAAGAAAATATCTTTTAAAAATTGCATTCTTTGATCATATATCTCAATAAACCCTTTCATATGCCACCTCACTATACTATATGAAAGGGTTTAGTAAATGTGAAATTAGTTTGCTTTATTTTTCATTTGTGATGTCATTAACGCAATAATTTCTTCTACTTTTGGACTAATAATTTGCACAGCTTCCATAATCAATTCTTTTTCATTTGAATAATCTTTACATAAAAACTCATATTCACATTTAAGATGAAATAAGCACTGTTCATTTTCGTTAACAGTTGTTAAAAACATTAAATTAACAGCACAATCATCATGTAGTTTATAAGATACTGACATAATTGCTTTAATATCTTCTAAATTATGAATAATACTATTTTTTTCAGAATTTAAATGTACACTTAATAAATGAATTTGTGCTATACTGTTTTCCATCATTTGATCTACCTCCTTCACTATATATATCGTAAATTTATTTTGATTTTTCTTTTTTTATTTTTATTATTTTAGAAATGAGGAATTTTATGCAAATTTTAGCACTTATCTATTCAATTATTTTATTATTTTTTTATCATCCACTTTACAATAATTATACAAGTTTAATGAATTCATCTTATGCTGTTTTATACTATATCTGGTGTCTACTTTTGACAATTTCTTTATGTATGTCTTTTTTTAAAGTCACACATTTAAAAAAAACAATTACATTTCTTGCAGGATTCTTTTTTGTTGGACTTATTTTTCCATACCATAAAAATCATCCAATCTATTCAAGTTTACATGTTTTTATTCCT
>OMFD01001587.1_pt1 | contig 10882 bp, 8 predicted proteins | sample 1645541 | NCBI WGS metagenome assembly OMFD01 (sample SAMEA103958149, study PRJEB25191) | human gut metagenome | biome: human-associated habitat [ENVO:00009003]; feature: intestine environment [ENVO:2100002]; material: feces | place: Germany | collected 2013/2015
AAAGCCAACAGGCAGGATTCATCTACCTCATCCTGTGCACCGTCTCCGGCGTCGCCGCGGGCCTGCAGAACACGGGCTGATTCCCGGCCGACCGATCGGGAAAAGCGAGCGGGGAGGTTCCGTGCCGATAAACGGCGCGGGCCTCCCCGCTCGCGTCATACGGCCCTAGACTGGCCGGCGACGGCGCACGCCGGGCGGGCGCGCAGAGAACGGACGCGCGGAACGGGCACCTCGACAGATCGGAGGGGACATGGACAAGCCAGCGGACGGGCGCGGGAACACCGGGTCCACGGACGGCATCAAGGCGGAGAGCGACGCCGGGAACGAACGCCACATTTGCAAAGCGAATCCGGCTACAACCGATGGCATTGGGAAGAAACACGGCACAGAAGATACGTCAGAAAATTTTTCCGGCGAGAAATGTGCTTTGGCACCGAAAGCAGCTACCAAATTCCATAAGGCGAGTAGATGCTATGTGGCTTGGGGCAAGGCCAGACGCGTGCTGTGGTGGCTGGGATTACTGCTGCTTTCACCAGCACTTATTTTGTGGGCGGAATGGGGCGCCAATGGCGATGATGATACTATAATCTGCAGAGTCTTAACGTTCTCTTCCTCTTCGTGCATGAATTTAACTACGGCAACTGAGTATGTACGTAGACTTACCTTAGTATTGATTATGGGGGTAGTCTGCTGGATTGCGGCGCTTGTCATCTTTGGCGTGCGTTCATATATGCGATCTGTATATCCGGAACTTCGTGATCATTCCTCTTCCGCCTCGCATGTCCTTGTGGGAATCATATCGTTTCTCGTGCTGGTCATGGTCTTTCCCGTTCTTGTGATAACACTACTTTCCGCTCTAATGACTCTATGACGTTTTACCAGAGGCGCATTGCGTGGAATGGCTGAATCATTCCACGCAATGCGATCACAATCATGATTGATTAACGGTTCGGATTTTCAAGAGATTCAGCATAGGATAATGCCAATATACCAGCCTCCGCTTGACTCGGGAGTCGGTCTGCATGTGACGCAATGAGCAGTGCTTTTTTACTTCCGGATACGTTATCGAATATTCCAAGATCGATTCCATCAACGAGCTTTCGAAATGCGATGACCAGGTTGTCCGCACTTCCCTTGAACCGGGACTGATAGAACCGTTTAATTCGATTCGTCTCGCTTTGCGCGAACATGTCCCGCATAGCGGTGGACAAAGACCTTTCGGAGGAATTGCTCTGCATGGACTGCGCCAGCAACCATGCATCACAGTCCGCGAGAACATCGCTGTAACTGAATCCCATACGGGCGTCTTGCTCGCCGAGATGAGTGTGCAGCCATGACGCCAGGTCCTCTTTCGGGGTATTCGCCAGGTAGCTTCCCCAGATCTGCAACAAATCCAGAGCCCATCCGCCCAGATCACCGAGACCATAGTCCATTGGATCGTTCGTAACGCCCCATGTCAAGTATCCCAAGGACGTGGCAGCCATATGGGCAATGTCCCGATTGGGCAGTGTGCCTTTGATGACAGGTTGCGCATCACATGCGACACCGCATGCCTGACGCGACAAGGCCAATTCGCTGGGAGTAACCGGCTCCGGCGTGTACGCATGCCATAGTGCCTGCGTGCCGGAACTACCTTCCGACCAGTACGTAGGTTTGCGGAGCCATTGCAGGATGAATGTTCCAATAAGGCTTGTATATGCCGAGGCTTGCGTCCCCAAATCAGAGAGCGTCTTGACGCAAGCATTTTCCGTAGTGACAGTCCATTTCAGCAGAGGGTCGGAATCGGGCGATTCCGGATCGGGGTCAGGTGAGGAGGCTGTCGCCGGGAGCAGGAAAGAACAGCCTTGCGAGTTGATGGAACTGGCGACGCGGTCCAGATCCCAGCCCTGGCCCTTGTAGTTGCTGATTTCAGTGAATTGGTCGTAGGACCAATTATTGGGAATTGGGAATCCCAGATTACCCGAGAACCCCGTCGACATATCGGAGATGAAGGAGGAACTTGCGTAGCCGGCATTGACGACACGGCTGCAGATGTTGCGCGAAGCGTAGATGCCCACACCATAACGGCCTCCGAGGGATTGTCGGACAGCCTTGAAGTACGGCAGGATATTGCTGGTCACTTGGTCATCGGTCGCATCGAAGTCTACAGCGAAGTAGATATGGGTGGGAGGGATGCCAAGACGCTGCGCCGCCTCACGAGCGGTCTTGGCATGAGCAGCGCCGTTTGCCGGGGTGAAATGTTCCAGCTTCGTGGAGTACTCCTGAAAAATCGGGAAGAACCGCATGCCGCCCTTAGTGATGCGCTCGAGCTCACCCGGACGGATGGCCTTAAAGTAATCCTTGGGCGCCAACGACGACTGGCCAGGCTCCGTCAGATAACGTCCCACGATTTCATACCCGTTTGCCTTCAACGTCGCCAACCTAGCGTCGGTAATTTCGAACCTAGTGTCACAGGCCACACACGGGCGATCAGGATCACCTTTAGATGTCAACAGGCTCATCCACGTGGTCGAATCAATAGAGCCCGTCACAGCAATGGCATAACGCTCCTGGAACGCTTTCACGATATTGGCGAACGTGCTCGTCCATACGAAGGTCGGCCCGCCCCCGATCCCATTACACGCCAAAGCCGTGCTGGCGAGCCAGACCCACGACTCATTAGAGGATGCGTTATTTGCTGTTATCGTCTTCAAACGAGATCTAGTTCCGTTGCCGAAATTCCCCGTTGCCTCACTGGGCGAAAAACCTTCAAGTGACTGAAGCACTTGGATGAGCGCCGTGTTCATCTCCCTGCCGTACAGTCCATCAGTCGGAATGATGCCCGTGTATGGACGATATGCTTTGTTGATGAACTGCTGTGCCCTACGGACGGAGTCGATACCGCCATAAGAGGCCAGCAGCACGAACTGCTTCATCGAGAGCAACGCCCCCATGATCTCAACGTCTACGCTGGAGTCTCCCTCTATGCCCATATCGGTTTTAAGCTTCCTGATCGCGGAACCTGTTCCGTCGTAGAAATGCTGTGAGATGTTGCCACCAGTGGAGTAGCCCTTGCACCACAGCGCCCCCTGAATGATGGAATACACGTTGGAAGTGCTCTTGTCCGCAGCGGCCTGCTGCCGCACCCCATTCGGATACCGCTTCTTGAATAACCGCTGGGTGGAAGGACCGAAGTTATCGGCAGTGGACTGGATGCCCAATTCAATCTGCAATGCGCGAGTAAGCGCATAGATTGTCGGCCAACCAGTTCTGCCGTCCGGGTTGATTTTCTTGAATCGGGGATCATTCCCGTATGTCTTGTTCAGCCACTGCTGCGTCTGCAGCACCATCTGATCAGTCATGATGTCCTCCTTCGGGACCTGTTGCTGAAGGCAGACCCAATATCTGCCCTCACCTGCACTGCCGTTTCGCCACGAGGTGTTAACCTCGGGCGTTTCATCTGGCATGGCGTCTGCGATGAACTCTGCGATTTTCGGTGTCTAACTCCAACCGAAACATAGTGTTTCCCTTACAACGACTTCCATCACACTGTGTATTGTCGCAGCGATCAGTGCGCATGTTTTCCGTCATGACACCTACAGCTTTGGCCATAGCCAAAATGTCTCCGCATGCATCGAAGTCATATGACGGGCTTCCTTTCACTCTGATAACACTGAAATGAACCATTAATGCTCCTTTCTTTCACAAACTGATGATGTTGTCGTGTTCTTCGTTTCTTTGCTTTCGTCGCGAATAGCGGCACGAATTTTGCGCACAGCCGTTGAAAGCTGTTTGGACACCGCAGCTCGGGACACGCCCAGCTCTCGTGCCATATCTGATTGAGATGCCCCCTTTACCAGTACACCCCTGACGATATTGCGCTGACCTGCTGGCAGTTTTTCGATCTCCGCAAAGATAGCTTGCAAACAGTTAGCTCTTTCTCTCGCATCCTCCGCGCATAAGAGAATATCCTCAGAAGAAGCAGAACACCCCTGGGGTTCCCGCCCTGCACCAACCAAATCCTCATAGGAGCAAATAACTCCGCTGACACGGTCCGATCGATAATAAGCGTGAGCGGAACGTTCCTCCGCATTCCACAATTCCTGAAGTATCGTTTGAGGGGTACGTAGTGCAATATCACGTGGCGAACAACCCATACGGATTGCGCGCAAACATCTATCGCGTTCAACCATCGTCCGTAATTCCACTTCCGAACAGTTGTATATATCAGTTACGGACACATTACCGGCGCGCATTGCCTCATGTTTCAATGAAATTCTCATTCCAGTCTCGATCCCACCCAGTTATTGGGTCTTCGAGACCTGCTTGCATAGGCCACCACATGAGCATCCAACCTGCTGGATAAGCATGACGCGTCAGTTCAGGAGAAAACCGACGCGTCACCATGAATAAGCAGGCAGATCTCATGCATGTGATTAGTTAAAAGCCCCAGTCAGCTTCACTGCGGCACAACGGATGAACAGCCCAATGCCCTACTTCTATAACCGGTTATCGCATGACATCGAGTTGAAGAAGAAATTACGATGTGTCTGGTCTCAAATCCTTTCAATAGACGAAAGCTGCGCTTCTCTGATCCAGCTGTAAGCGGCGTATACTGGCGATATTCCAGTGTTTTACCGGCTTATTCGTCTGAATCTGGCTTCCATCGTAGGAACAGTGACCTCATGGGAAGGCGACGGATGAAGACAAATGGAGACGAGAAGGAGACTCACTTGGCCGAAACTACTGCTACCTATGCTCTGGGAGTCTTCTGTCAGCTCGTAAACCCTTATATATCTGGCGTAGACCACCACAAAAAGGGATTTATGAAGGATTTCTTCGATGCTGTGTTAGAGGATGACGGTCTAAGAAATCCACTTCCCCAACATCATCGAAACCGCAAACCCGGAAAGACCACTATTACCACCGGGGTCTGGTCTGGAATCAACGATACTGATCTGACTCGTTTTTATAACGGTCGCAAGAAGATTCCTGCCTGGAAAGCCGCCGAGTTTTATCAGCGCCTAGATATCTCGAAAGTAGAACGTCTTTGCTGCGATATCAGCATTGATGCCCTTGCCGATTTTCAAAAGGAGCCTATCAAGGCAAATATTAGAGTTACGGATATCAGTGAGCTTCCTTCTGCCACAGGAAAATGGCTTCTGTCAATACTCCAGGCGAATGCCGGTGGACGTGACATTCTCGTCGACGGCATAAGCTTTCAGCCGAAATTCGATATTTTCGAAAACTTACCTCTGGCGTCTGGTCGCATCAACAACGGCAAATTGCACCTTGGGCGCTCTTCGGTCCCCTGGAAGGCTTATCCAATTCCACCGGATAAACCAGATGATCATCTTGAAAAGACATACCTCACGCAGATGCAAGCCGCCTATGCCGATCACTTGCACAAGCCAATCAACTGTTCCGACGATCTTCCTCAGACATGTCGTCCTGAATACGCCAAGCAACGTGAATATTTTTACGATGCGGAAGGAATGCGCAGGAATCTACGGGATGTTATAGAAAACGGAGAGCAAGAATTTGATGCACTGAAGGTTGATCTTTATGACGGAATATGCGATACCTGCGCATCTGATTACGCCGATGGACTGTTACGCATGCGAGCAACGCTATCTCAGGCAGCCGGTTTCCCCCTATCCGGTTCAGTTATAGCCCAATTCCCATCAATGATTAAGGCAGCGGAAAAGAAAGGGCTGTGTCATATGCTGGTCAACGACCATATGCTGGAGTGGGTACACGAAAATGAATAATTCATTATTTAACACAACACAGGAAACAGCAACACGATTGACATTATGCCTTCCCCTTCTTTCTAGACCTTCCACAATTGACGAAATCACAGCCATTGACCTTATCGCCACCTATATGAAAACATTCGGATTCGGACAGCGCAATCTTCACGGCGATGGTCCACATGCTTTAGCCGAATATGATGCTCGTCGCAAACGAATACAAGCAGGATTAGCCCAACTCGTAATCGTTGGAGCAGCAACCGTGGATTCCACTTGCCTGTTGTACCGCGCCACTCCGGAATGTTTCCAATATTCGGAAGCATTGCACGGCGATTACGCTGCCTCCTATCGACAGGCTGTTCAGCTCTTGATAAAAAACGATTATGAAACCATCATGAACCGAATAACGAAAGAGAACAACCAGTTATGAGAAACACATGGATACGTCGAATTTCGGCAATCAGAAAGGACGGAGTGGAATCCGCCATTAATCTCACATGCGGGCTGAACTGCATTATCGGCGCTTCGAACACCGGGAAAACCAGAATCGCAAAAACCGTGGAATTTGCCTGCGGAGGGAAAGAGCTCCCCTTTACCGATAAAACTGCCTATGAAATTGCACAGGTCACGTTCGTGACCAACGGCGGTGAGGTTTCGCTTAGTCGTTCGATTCACGTTCAGAACACTATCCATGTAAAATCCAGCAACCCAATGATCGTCCCCGGTTCCTACTCCGTTTCATCACGTGCCGGTAAATCAATCAATACGGTTCTTCTTGCCTTACTAGGCGTTGAATCAACCCGTAGAATAGCGACAAACGAAACCTACCATACAGTTGCTTTCACATGGAATGCCATCAGACATCTCATGATTGTCCCCGAGGACCAAATAGGACGTGCACGCCCCTCCATTCTTTTCCCCAAAAGTACCTCTCTAGCAACTCTCACACAAAGTCTGTCCTCGTTGCTCGTGCTAGTTCAAGATGAAAAAATCGACAACTCCATACAGACAGAGAGTGCCAGCGAACGTCACGCCCGCAGAAAAGCCGTGGAACAGTTCATCCATCAGCAGTTGGATGATATAGAGCCTCGCATCAGACACCTTGAGGAGATGCGCCATATCGCAACAAATGAGGGGAAGACCATTCACACCTATTTGGAAGACCTTCACAAAAAAGCATTACACGTAGAACAGCAAAGACAAACTCTCCTCAATCGAGATGCCCATACCATCTCACATATCTCTCAGCTTAATCAACAATATGAGCACCTTGAGGTACTTATTCGCCAACGTAAGGTACTTATCAGTCAATACGAATCAGACGCTGCACGTCTTGATTTGCAACTACAGGCAATGAAACATGCCCGCACACATGCCTATCCCGCCACATGTCAGTTTTGCCACAGCCCCATCCACATGTCTGTGCCGACTGAACAGGACATTCTAATCGTCTCAACAGAAATTGAGCATATCCACAGAATCCAAGCAGACGTTGAAACCGATCTAGCCATCCTCGTCGACAAAGCCGATGAGGTGCAACAGGAGCTGCATCTGGAGAAACAGCAGCATCGGCAAAATATGCATTCGCTCAAATCCGACATTCAACCAACAGCGCAGCACATGCAACAAGATATTGAGCAAATTGCCCATGCAGAACAATTGCATGCGGAATATGCGGAACTCATAGCGCTGCATGCTCGTTTCAACAAGGCACTCGATGACGCTGGTCAAGCAACACAGAATGATGAAAAATACAAGCCACGCGAATGTTTCCAGAGTGATTTCTGGTATTCCATGAATAACACCATACGCAGCATTCTGCAACAATGTCATTTTCAAGGTGCTGATACTGCAGATTTCAGCAGATCTTCTTTTGATGTCGAAATAGCAGGGTATTCCAAGGCTGATGAACAAGGCAAGGGATACTGCGCATTTCTTAACAGCGTTGTTATGCTCGCATTTCATGATTATCTCAATGAACAGTCAAAGCATACTCCGGGTTGGCTGCTTATTGATACGCCTCTGCATGGGTTTGACGAAGGAATACGACCCCTGGAAGACTCATCCATGAAAGTGGGCCTGTTTTCCTATCTAGCGAAACAAGCGGTTTCACAACAAATCATCATTATCGAAAACACGAATCACATGGCTGGCATTCCTCTTGACGATAACATCAATATCGTCGAATTCTCGAAGGACAAGCACAACGGACGATACGGATACTTGGACGGGATTTACGATGTGTCTGACGAAAGTTAACGGCGGTCCCAAATCAAGTCACCTTGTCGAGGAGCGAACCCGCGCAGCCGCACTCCCCATGATTTTCCAAAGCCATTGACCGGACTAACTTGAGCGCATCGTGGGCGACAAGTGGCCGCTGCAGCACCGCCACGTGCTCGGCCAGGCCATCCGCATCCGCTCCCCGTACGTGGACGCGCTGTCCGTCACCCAGGTGCTCGCCCTCAGGTCGCTGCGCAAGAAGGTGGACAAGGAAGAGCTCTCGCAAAGCCAACAGGCAGGATTCATCTACCTCATCCTGTGCACCGTCTCCGGCGTCGCTGCCGGCCTGCAGAACACAGGCTGATCTACACACCAGCGCATATGGGGAAGCCCCGCTCACATCGAGCAGAGCTTCCCCGTTTCGTGTACATCTTTCACCATCTTGCAATAATTCTTACATGTAAACAGAGAGTTCTTACATGAAAGAATTATTGCAAGGTGATGAAAGAACTTACTTTCACGCGCGCCAATCATCCCAACACGTATCGGGATGACGGCCCATTCCCCTCGCGGCGCAACTTGCCCGCATCCTCTAGCTTCTTCAACAACCGGTATGCACTGATATAGCTCAGGCCAAACAAATCCATGACATCCGCCGTAGTGACGACACCATCATTTTTTTCGGCGAACTCCAGAACAAGGCCACTGCGCCGGGTGGCATCGATGTCACGCTGACGCGCGTAAGACGCCAGCCCCTCTGAACGTTTGTACACTTGGGCACTCAGCATATACGAACGAGAGCTCCCGCTACCGACCCCCTCTACCAAACCAGCTTCCCCCAGATTCTCAACAGCGGACACGATGCGTCGATGCTCCAAATGGGAGAAATCGCACAACTGGACCATAGTAAGCCTACGATGCCCGCGCAGTAGTGAGAGCACAATCAGCGACCAGACTGGCAACGGAGCCCCACGTCGACGCTCCTCATCTCCAATCATGGTCACGAATGCCTCGTCAGGCACCACACGGCGCAAGAACAAGATAACTTCCTCGGCACCGGACTGCGAGTAATCCGGGAAAGAACCGCCTGCCGCAATCGACCCGGCATAGATGGTATCCACACCTCGCCCGGTACGTTCAACATATCCGGCAGCTTTCAGAATCAGAGCAAGCTGCGGATTACGGGAACGCGGTTGTGCAGTAAGCAGGTTATCTTCGGAGACACCCTCTATGAATCCTCCGGGGTTGGCTATGGTCAACCCATCATCATCAACCAGGAATCTCACCGAACCCATTCGTGCATAATCGCGATGGCAGAAAGCGTTAATCATTGCCTCACGGAATGCCCCTCGATCGAAGTCTGGCAGATCGACACGAATCAAGCCGCTCATGACTTCGTGGCTGGGATTCCACGGCTCCATCAGCTCGCCTACACGATCAAACATATCCACCAAGGGCAACACGAATGGATCCATATTGACCTTTGGAGACATGCCTTTCATCACTTGAAAAACAGCCGATGCGGCTGGAACCGATCGATGAATAGCATCAACCGAACCAATGGTGAGCAGACCAGCAACAGATGGCTGCAATCCATACGGGCCATCAACAACCAGCTCAAGTGCCCGATCGAAATCCTCATCAGTAAAAGACAACAACGAGTTTTGCGCATTGGCACTGCGAATATGGCTTCTCAACTTGTTCCGTGAGTCTGGATTCAAATCGTCCAACCGAGCCTCTGGTGCAGGTTGCGCGCTGAAATCGTAGAACCGTTGTTGAGATAAACGGCTAATGAATTGGGAAACAAACAGCGGAACGACCTCAGGCGAACCGTCTGCTTTCAGCCGGCGCTGCAATGTCTTCCCCTGACTGGTAGATACGATTTGCTGACTGTTATCCACCTCAATACTGACTATTGGCACCTCGTTCTCATACAAGAGCGTCACGCGAGCGGGAAGCTGAGGAACAGTCTTATTGAAAATTAGTGCCGCAAGTCCATTGATATTGCGATGCTCTTCACATACGCCGGTCACAGTGCCATCGTCTTCGATACCGAGATACAGTGTGCCACCCTCGGTGTTGGCTAACGCCACTACATTGTCGACGATTTCATCATGCGATTGAGGGCGCTTCTTCTCACTCTTGAACTCAACCGTCAAACTTTCTTTGACCGGCAACATGAGCATCCCCTTTCACCATCTTTCAATAATTCTTACATGTTAACAGAGAGTTCTTACATGTAAGAATTATTGCAAGATGGTGAAAGGGGTAAAGAGCAATCCATCCTGTCATCTCCAGCAACTTAAATCCGATCATCGCTGCTTTCGGCATATCTGATATCAGCCGCTGGTGCCAGTCCAATCACCCAATTGAAGCTCAACACGGCCAAAGACTCTACGCCGCAGTGGATTCGCGCTCGATGAGCTTATAGCCCACATTCACGGTCTGCGGGAAGAACTCGTCGTCCAGGTTCTCGATACGCCGCATAAGCAAGGTCAGCGCGGTATCCGCCATGCCCTTGAAATCGGTGGCCACGGTGGTCAAAGTCGGCACGCTGTACATGCTCTGGCTCAGGCCGTCGAAGCCGATAACGCGCACATCGCCCGGCACACTTACGCCATCGTCCGCCAGACCACGCAGAATACCGAGCGCAATACCGTCGTTCAGACAGTACAGACCGTCGTACTTGCACTTGCCTTTCTTGGCCAAGCCGCGCCCGGCCTCGATACCGCCGTCAATCGACCACGAGGATTTGATGAAATCACGGCGCTCGTCAAACGGCAGTCCGGCCGCGAGAATCGTCTCCTTGGCGGCCCGCATACGAATATCACGCGAGCCGGGAATGATGTTGGGATTGTTGGGATCGTGATTGTCGCCGACGATGCCGATGCGCGCACAGCCACGCGCGATAAGGTGTTCGATTGCCGCCC
>OMFD01001603.1_pt1 | contig 10794 bp, 7 predicted proteins | sample 1645541 | NCBI WGS metagenome assembly OMFD01 (sample SAMEA103958149, study PRJEB25191) | human gut metagenome | biome: human-associated habitat [ENVO:00009003]; feature: intestine environment [ENVO:2100002]; material: feces | place: Germany | collected 2013/2015
CTGTACTTGCTGCGAATAGGTCATAATCATACTCTCCTTTTGACAAATTGATGCCGTGCGGCAGAAGCTTCTCTCCCCTGCCGCCTTGCATTGACCGGGCCGTGCCGCTCTCTTTTCAGCGCTTCTCCCGGTACTACCACGCACAATTTTATTATAGAGGACGTTGGCCCAATTTGCAAGTCATTTCTGACAAATTTTTCGCAATCTTTTTTCCATTTTCGTTTTTCTGCGCAGGAGCGCAACTTCTCAATTCGGTTTTTTCTGCGGCTCCCGCCGCACCGGCGTGACGGCCCAGATGCAGGCGAAGCCCGCCGCCGCACCCGCGATGGCGAGGATGTGCCGCCCCTGCTCGAATCCCCAGAGATCAGCGATGCAGGGGAACAAAAGGCTTCCCACGCTCTGGCCCAGCGCCAGAAAGCCGTAGTTCACCCCGGCGTGGGGCAGGCCGAACAGATCGGTGGAGAGGGCGGGCAGAACCGCCGCCAGCGCCGAGTAGCAGAACGTCAGCCCCGCATACACCGCCACGACGGCCCACCCCCGGGCAAACAGGAACACCGCCGAAAGCCCCAGCGACACGCCGAAGAGGATGAGGTCGGTGGGGCGGCGGCCGATCTTGTCGCTGAGCAGGGGCATCAGCAGCCGCCCGGCCGCACTGCCCACACTGCCCAGCACCACGGCCCAGAGGGCGGCGCTCTCGTCCAGCCCCCGCTCCATCCCAAGTTTCAGGATGATGGGGCTGAACAGCAGCACCGCCGGGGTGGAAAAGCAGACCGCTCCGGCGCAGAGCCAGTACTGCCGCGTGCCAAGCATCTGCCGGGGCGAGAGGTCGAGGGGCGGCGCGGCCTTAGCCTTTCCCTGTCGGCTGGGCTGAGGCTTTTCGGGCGGCGGGTCGGTCAGCAATGCACTGCCCGCGAGGCAGACCGGCAGGGTCAGCGCACCCAGCGCCCAGAACGCACCCCGGATGCCCTGCACCGGCCCGAACCCCCGCAGGGCCGTGCGGACAAAGACGGTCAGGAACGCTCCGCTCAACCCCACTGCGCCCCCGATGACGCCGGTGGCGAGGCCCTTCCGGCCCTTGTACCACTTCTGGGCGCAGGACTGGATGGACGGATAGAGAAAGGCCGTGCCGAGCCCCGCCGGGATGCTGAACACCCCGAAAAAAGCACTCCCCTTCTCTGCCGGGAGAGCCGCCGCCGCGAAGAATCCGCCGCAGAGCAGACCCGTCCCCCACAAAGCTGCAAAGCGAGGGCCGTGCTTATCCTGCAGAAAGCCGCCGATGACGCACCCTATGCCGAAAAATGCGATGAGCACTCCGAAGGCATAGCCTGCCCCCTGCTCGCTGAGGCCGTATTCCTCCATGACGGGTCTTTGAAACACGCCCCACGCGGCGGGCAGGCCTGTCAATACCTGGATGGCCGCGCCCGCCGCCAGGATGGCCCAGGGTCTTGTTTTCTGCATTTCGTGCATCACCTCAGAGAATAGTGTGTCCTTTTCGATTGACAAAAAGACAGTATCCTTTATAATTAGAAGAGTATTATAAAAATCATCTCTTTCGTCACGTTGCTTCTGTGCCTGAACCTCTCCGTCACGGCTCCGCCGTGCCACCTCCCCTATCGAGGGGAGGCTTTGGCATTTCGGAACACTTGATCTCTTCGCCAGAGGCTCCCCTAGTAGGGGAGCTGTCTGCGAAGCAGACTGAGAGGTTCGGCTCAGTATCTGCCATCCGCGACTGAGAGGGCTATACAGAAAGAGGACTATCTTATGAAAACTCAGGCCTTAAAAGGTATGCGCGACCTTCTGCCCAACGAGCAGACCCTGCGCGACTACATTCAGGGCAAAATTCTCGAGACTTACCGCGCATCCGGCTTCGAGCGCATCTCCACCCCCATGCTGGAGGATATGGAGAACCTCGACAAGTCCGACGGCGGCGACAACCTGAACCTCATCTTCAAGGTGCTCAAGCGCGGCGACAAGCTCACCGCCGCCCTGAACTCCGGCGACCCGAAAGAGCTCTCCGACATGGGCCTGCGCTATGATCTGACCCTGCCCCTGAGCCGCTTCTACGCCGCCAACAAGGACAAGCTCCCCCACCCCTTCAAGGTCATCCAGACCGACCGCGTCTTCCGCGCCGAGCGCCCCCAGAAGGGCCGTCTGCGCGAGTTCGTCCAGTGCGACATCGACATTCTGGGCGACGAGAGCCCCAACGCCGAGGTCGAGCTCATCGACGTGACCACCCGCGCCCTGCTGGGCATCGGCTTCGACGGCTTCACCGTCAACATCAACGACCGCCGCATCCTCCGCGGGATGCTGGAGAGCATGGGCTTTGCCGCCGACACGCTGGATTCCGTCTGCATCACCTTCGACAAGATGGATAAGATCGGTGCCGACGGCGTGAAGGCCGAGCTTCTCGAGAAGCAGCTGCCCGAGAGCGCGGTCAACGCACTGGCCGACTTCATCGCCGCCGGCGAGGTGACGCTGGACGCTGTGGCCGCCCGCTGCGCAGACCCCGCCATCGCCGACGACCTCAAGTACGTCCTCGCTACCGCCAACGCCATGGCCGCAGGCCGCTATCAGGTGGCCTACTGCCCCAGCCTCGTGCGCGGTCAGGGCTACTACACCGGCATGGTGTTTGAGATCACCTGCCCGCAGTTCAGCGGCGCAGTCGCCGGCGGCGGCCGCTATGACAACATGGTGGGCAAGTTCCTCGGCACTCAGGTGCCGGCAGTCGGCTTCTCCATCGGCTTCGAGCGCGTCTGCGGCATCCTGCTCGAGCAGGGCTATCAGATCCCCGGTGCAAAGCAGAAGATCGCACTGCTCTACGGCAAGGACGCCGACTTCACCGCCGTCCTGAGCAGGGCCGCCGCCCTGCGCGATACCTACAACGTCACCGTCCTGCCTCAGGGCAAGAAGCTCGGCAAGCAGCTGGGCCAGCTGGAAGCAGCAGGCTTTGCCGGTGCCGCCTTCATGGACAAGGACGAGGTAAAGGTCTTTGCCGCTCAGTAAGGGCTGAACAAACCAAAAGCACTGCACTCCCCAAAAGCGGGCGGGTGCAGTGCTTTTTTGCGTTTATGGCTGCCGGGTCAGCCGGTTTTTTTGGCGTTGGGGTACACCCGCTCCATCCGGGCGTTGTCAAAATGTTCGTCGAGGAATACGTCCAGCTGGTTCGCCGGGGCGATGCCGCTGGTGCGGGCGTCGTAACGGGCCAGCGCCAGTGCCGAAAGCCCCATGTTCACGGCCATGAACACCGTCAGCACCACGGTCATCCAGGGCAGGATGTGCTTTTTCAGATTTGCCATCAGCCTTGCGACGAGGGGGTAGCCGTACCGGATCCAGACCACCGCCGCGATGCCCCAGAAAAAGCAGTAGAGCAGGTTGACACGGCCTCCCAGATTGAACTTGAAGCCGCTGTAGTCCCAGAAGATGACGCCGAACAGCAGCTCACCCACGGCGCTGCAGATATACTCATACGCGCCGCCCATCACGAAGCCGAACAGGAAGATGGAGCGGTCGCTCCGCTCCTCGCTGCCCCGCAGCAGGACCGCCGCCATGACCAGCGCCAGACCCCACACCACGCTGAAGGGTCCCCATACGAGGCTCGAGCGGCTCATCCAGACGCCCGCCGTCACCCGGCAGAACAGCGTCTCCACCACGTCGCCGAGGAAAGCCCCGATAACGAAGAGCCAGACAAGGTCGCCGAAGCTCAGGGCCTTTTCTTTCTGAGCAGTCGGCTCGGGCCGGACGATGGCCGGGTAAGCCCGCTGGATACGCTTTTCCACATGGGCGATGAGCCGCTGACGCAGCTTGTCCGAGTGCTTTTCCAGCTCGAGATTGAGCTGTTCCAGCCTCGGATGGCTGGCGGCGTACCGGTTGACGGCCAGCGCTGCGCCCAGCTGGTCGAGGACGGCCAGCGTCATCGCCGCCCAGACGCCGATATGCAGCAGCCAGCCCGGCAGCAGGGCGCAGAGCCGCAGCAGCAGGACGTTGCCCCACAGCACGCTTGCCATGCCCAGCAGGCCCCAGAGCACCGAGTACTGCAGGCAGACGTAGCCGTCCAGATTGAACTTTTTATCCGAGTAGTCCCACCAGCGGCGGCGGTGCATCCGCTCGAGCAGCTTGGCCGTCACCCACTCCACCACGGTGGCGTTGGCCGCACAGCCGAGGAAGAGGGCCACCGGCGTCGAGCGCAGGTCGGCAAAGCCCACCGCCATCAGCACAGCCGCCGTGCCGTAGACGAAGCAGAACGGGCCGGACGCCACGCCGCGGTTGACGAAGGCGCGGCCCTTGATGGTCGCCACCACCGTCTCGGCTACCCAGCCGAGGAACGAGTAGACCAGATAGAGGACGCAGAGGGTATAAAAATTCAGCTCCATTGCCTGTTTCCTTTCCCATATAAACGGTTATAGGGCTATTGTATGCAGTTTTGGCCGCGTCAGCGCTGACGGAGAGGTCGGACTGCGGAGAACTTTCTCTGAGACCCGCGCGTTATCTGATAAAGTTCCAAAATAGCATCGGCACAACGTCCAAAATCAAACTTTATCAAGGTGATAAACTTCGGGTGAGCTGATAAAGTTCGAACTTTATCAATAGGGGGAACTTTATCAAGTTGATAAAGTTCATTTTACAACGTAAGTATGTCTTTAATTTGAAACTTTATCACATAATCTACCTCAGTAGAGCGTATCACTTCATCAGCCCCATCGTCCAGGCCCGGACCAGCAGGCCCAGCAGGACGACGGCCAGCAGCACCACGGTGAGAGCACGGCTCTGGGTGCGCTGACGCTTCTTGCGGCGGGCCGTGGTCTGCATATTCTGGCGGCTGCGGCTGTTCCGGCCAGAGGTATTCCGGCTGCGGCCGGATGTCCCCCGGCCCGAAGCGGCACGATTCCCGCCGCTCTGGCGCTTGCGGGATGTGCTGCCGCTTTTCTGGGACTTCTGACGGCGGGGCGCTTCGTCCTCAGCCTTCTTCTGAGGCTCGATGGTCTCCGACGCGCCGCAGCGGGACAGAAAGTCCTCCGCCATCCGGTAATACTTCTCGAGGTCGCCGGTGGTCAGGGCCGTTCCCTCATAGCCCGCTTCCAGCTCCTCCACGGCCTCGTTGAACCGGATCGCCGCCTGTGCGGCTGCGGTCCTGTCGGAGGCGTGGGCGGCCTCGTTGCGGGCCATCCGCACCGCGTTGCAGGCGCGGCGGGCCGCTGCCGGGTGGGGCGTATTGCCCAGCAGGTCGAGGGGCCGGGCAGCGTCCTTTTCCGGGTCCAGCAGGATGCGCATACAGAGGGTGGTATCCAGCTGCTGCCAGCCGGTGCGGCCATTCAGCTCCGGCAGGCGCTCGTAGTAGTCGGGGCTCTCCTTCTGGCGCTGGGCCAGATGCTTCATCAGGGCGTCCACGCTGTGAGCGCCGGGCTTTTCCTCCCAGTGCCAGCGCAGCAGCTTCCGGCTGATGTCGTCGCAGGCCGCTTTGATCTCGAACGCGGCCTGCAAAGCTTCGTCAGGCATAATCATCTCTCCTTGTTAAACCTCTCCGTCACGCCTACGGCGTGCCACTGCCCGGCCTTGTCTGCGAAGCAGACGGAGAGGTTATTCCTTAAATTAAAAGCGGAGGAAGCCTCTGCCTCCTCCGCCGTACATCCTATTTTACATCATGAACTGAGAATACACGAAGCCGCACAGGGCGATGCCCGCACACACGATGGCGGTGATGGGCGGCACCCAGCGGATGAGCGTCTCAGCGATGCTGTCACGGGGGTCTTCCTCTTCGCAGTCGTCCTCCTCGTCCAGCGGCTTTGCCTGCAGGCGGGACGGCGCGGCGGCGGGAGTCGAGGGTACCACACGGGTGCCGTACTTCTCCACCTCTTCGTCCGGCGCAAAGGACTTGGCCGGGCACACCGGCTCCGGCTGGCGGGGCAGGATGCGGGTCGCCTCCTGCTCCGGGGCGCGGGACATCACGCGGGTCGCGTCCATCTCAGCGGCAGGCGCATAGCCGGGCGCAGGCTCCGCCGCCCGGGGCGGGATGATACGGGTGGCTTCCTCCTGCTCCGCACCCACGATACGGGTAGGCTCCTCAGCAGGCGCGGCGGGGCGCACCGGCTGGGCCGCAGGCTGCGGCTCGGGCTGGCGCACCGGGGCTTCCGGCTGCAGCAGGGTGTTCAGCGCGTTCTGCAAAAGGATGCGGTCACTGCCGCACTCGGAGCAGTAGACGGTGTCCTCTTCCTTCGGGTGGAAGGCACCGCAGGCGCAGTACCAGCCGTTCTCGAAGACCTGGGGCATGAACTTCATGCCGGTGCGGTTCATCCGGGCTTCGAGGGCCTTCTGCATCTCGACGCTCAGGCGGCGGGGGGCCGGCAGGCGCACCCGCTTGATGCTCTCGAGGTGGACGACCTTCCTGCCGCTGTAGACATTGCGCAGGGTAACGTCCACGCTTGTGATGGCCTTCTGGGTGACGAAGACGGCATCGTCCATGCCGAAGCTCTCGCCGGGCTTTGCGGTAAGGTCACGGTACTCGAACTCGTCCTCACAGAGGATGACGCCGTCCACGCCCTTGCACTTGAAGTGGATCTCCAGTGCCGTCAGGGTCACGCGGGAAATGTTCTTAAAGGTCAGACAGACCGCGTGTTCGCCGCTGACTTCGCCCTTGAGCAGCTCCACGCAGACGAACTGCACCGGGCTGCCCGGGGTGTAATAGTTGGCCCGTGTCCGCGCGACCGGTTCAAAATTTTCCTCCACAACACTCTCCCCTTTCTCTTGGTTTACTGGTTGGCTTCGCCTTCATCCGGCGTTTCGGGGGCCGGGGCTTCCTGCGGGGCGGCATCCACTGCCTCAGCAGGTTCGGCAGGCTCCGCAGCCTCTGCGGTCTCGGCCTGTTCCACAGGCTGGACAGCGGGCTGAGCCTCGGCGGGCTTTGCGTCGGGGTCCTCACGCTGGGGCAGGGTCTCGCCTGCCATCACGGCGTTGAACTCCTTCTCGTTCAGCTTCTCGCGCTCCATCAGGGCCTGTGCCAGCGCATGGAGCTGGTCGATATGCTCCGTCAGGGTGCGGCGGCAGGTCTCGTAGGCCTCGTCGATGATGTCCCGCATCTCGCTGTCGATCTCAGCAGCGGTGGTCTCGCTGTAGCCCTTGCCCTGACCGAGGTCGCGGCCCAGGAAGGTCTCCTCCTGAGAGGTGCCGTAGACCACAGGGCCAAGGCGCTCGGAGAAGCCGTACTTGGTGATCATCTGGCGGGCGATGTTCGTCGCCTGCTGCAGGTCGTTGGACGCACCGGTGGAGATGTCGTCCAGGATAAGCTGCTCGGCTACGCGGCCGCCCAGACTGGACACGATGTCCTCGAACATCTCGCCCTTGGTAACGTAGCTGCGGTCTTTCTCGGGCAGATACATGGTGTAGCCGCCGGCCTGACCGCGGGGGATGATGGTGATCTCATGCACACGGGGGTGGTGCTTGCAGTAGAAGCCCGCCACAGCGTGGCCCGCCTCGTGGTAGGCGGTGAGCTTTTTCTCTTCGGGGGTGACGACCCGGCTCTTCTTCTCCGGGCCGGCCATGACCTTCATGGAAGCCTCTTCGATGTCCTCCATCGTAATGGCCTTGCGGCTGCGGCGTGCAGCCAGCAGAGCGGCCTCGTTGACGAGGTTCTCGAGGTCAGCGCCCGCAAAGCCTGCGGTGCGCTGTGCGATGACCTTGAGGGAAACATCCGGGGCGAGGGGCTTGTTCTTGGTGTGGACTTTCAGGATCTCCTCGCGGCCCTTGACGTCGGGCAGGCCGACGTAGACCTGACGGTCGAAGCGGCCCGGGCGGAGCAGGGCCTTATCGAGGATGTCGGCACGGTTGGTGGCCGCCATGACGATGACGCCGTCGTTGGCCTCGAAGCCGTCCATCTCGACCAGCAGCTGGTTCAGGGTCTGCTCGCGCTCGTCGTGACCGCCGCCGAGACCGGCACCGCGCTGACGGCCCACAGCATCGATCTCATCAATGAAGATGATGCAGGGCATGGTCTTTTTTGCCTTGTCGAAGAGGTCGCGCACACGGGATGCGCCGACGCCGACGTACATCTCGACGAAGTCAGAGCCGGAGATGGAGTAGAACGGCACACCGGCCTCACCAGCGCAGGCGCGGGCCAGCAGGGTCTTGCCGGTACCCGGAGGGCCGACGAGCAGCACGCCGTGAGGGATGCGTGCGCCCAGAGAGTTGAACTTGTCGGGGCTCTTGAGGAACTCCACGACCTCTTTCAGCTCTTCCTTCTCTTCGTCTTCACCGGCCACATCGGCAAAGGTAGCGGTCTTCTTGTTCTCGTGCTCGTCCTTGACCTTGGCTTTGCCGACATTCATGATGCCGCCGCCACCGCCGACGCCGCCCCGCATCATCGAGAACAGCAAAAAGCCGGTGCAGCCCAGCATCCCCAGATAGAAGATGATCTCCATCCAGGGGATGGTCTCCTTGAGGGAAGTGTAGTCGTAGGTCATGGGCGCGTCGGGGTTCGCCGCGTCGTAGGACTCGATATACTTGTCCACGTTCTCGATGAAAACGTAGGCATAGGGCAGTTTATAGCGGACGGTGACGGTGCCGTCGTCCTCCTGCACTGCGCCGGTGGACTCCGACGAGGAGGAGAACATCCCGCTCAGCAGACCGCCGGTAGACTGCACCGCGCTCTGGGTGGAGGAGACGTCCGGCAGGGGCAGGTCGCCTTCCTTCAGGTTCAGGGTGATGACGCTGGTGTTGCGGTCCAGCGTGAAGGCCGTGACCTGATTGTGCTCAAAGTAATGGACGACGGTGGAGTAGCTCATGGTCGAGCCGCTGGTGCTGCCCGACCCGCTGCCCATCACCGACCAGACCATCAGCACGGCGGCCAGCGCCAGTGCGAGGATGAGCGGATTGATACGAGGTCTCTTAGGTTGCAAAAGGATCAACTCCAGTTCTGGTTTTATTTCTTACTTTTCGTAGACGCTGGGTTTGAGTACGCCGATGTAGGGCAGGTTGCGGTACTTCTCGTCGTAGTCGAGGCCGTAGCCCACCACGAACTCGTCCGGCACCGCGAAACCCTCGTAGTCCGGGGCGATGTCGGCCTTGCGGCGGCTGGGCTTGTCGAGGATGGTGCAGATCTTCACCGAGTTCGGGTTGCGCATCTTGAGCATCGGCACGAGGTTGGACAGGGTGATGCCGGTGTCGAGGATGTCCTCCACGATGAGCACGTCCTTGCCGGAGAGGTCGCCGTCCAGGTCCTTGATGATCTTGACGAGGCCGGTGCTGGTGGTGTTGCCGCCGCCGTAGCTGGACACCACCATGAAGTCGATGCTGCACGGGATGCTCACGGCGCGCATCAGGTCGGCCATAAAGACCACCGAGCCCTTGAGGATGGAGACGAGGACGAGGTTTTTGCCCTCATAGTCTTTGCTGATCTGAGCGCCCAGCTCAGCCACCTTCGCTTTCAGCTCCTCTTCCGAAACGAGGACCTTCAAAATATCGTCATTCATGCTCATGATTCGATTCCTCCAAAATTTTCTAGTTCCACCTGCAGCAGCTGCCCGGTGTCCGGCCCGGGGGCCAGCCCATCGGCAAAGCCCTCTCCGCAGACCCACAGTACCTGTCTGCCTGCCGCCAGCAGCGGCAGCGTGTCCCGTTCCCGGGGCGGGATGCCCGCCTCGTTCATCCATTTGCGCAGCTCCCGGTCTACCCCCCGCCCGGCCGGACGGAAGCGGTCGCCGGGCTGACGGCAGCGCAGCCGCAGAACAGGACATATCGAGTTTATTTTAGCATAATCTGCCTGATTTTTTAAGTCTTTTTTATGAACACCCTGTGTTTTTTCTTCAAAACAGGCCGAAACCACCCGGATATGCAGCTTTCTGCCGCCGGGCAGCGGATAATCGCCGCCCTCCGGCAGGGATACTTCAAATTTCGGACCGTCCGCTTTTTCGCCCTGCCGGCGGGTGTTTTGATCGGCTTCCTCCCGCCAGAGCACGCCGTCCCGGGCGCAGAAGCGGACGGCGTCGGTGAGTTGCACCGCGCCGCTGCCCTTTTCCACAAGGTCGGCCAGCAGGCGGATATATTTTTCCTCCGCGTCCCGCACCGGCTCCACAAGGCTGTGGAGGGCCATGTCGAGGATGAGCGGGTCAGTCTGTCGCAAAGGCTCTGACATCCACACGGGCTGACCGCTGCGCAGGGCGTATCCCGCCCCGCCGGGCAGGTTTTTTGCGTCCGCTGCCCGGGCCGAAGCCAGCAGCGCATCCGCCTGCCGGGCGAAGTATTCGTCCGCCTTGGCGGCTTTCTCACAGAAGCGGGCCAGATTGCGCTCGGCGGCGCTGTTGACCCCGCAGAGGGCGGGCAGTGCGCCGTGGCGCAGACGGTTGCGGGCGTAGTCGTCGGCGTCGTTGGTCTCGTCGGTGACCCAGCGTTCGCCGCAGGCGCGGCAGACGGCCTCGGTGTCGGCCCTCGTCAGGCAGAGCAGAGGCCGCAGATAGCCCGGGCGGCTGGGCCGGATGCCCGCCGCGCCGTGGAGGCCGGTGCCTCTGGCCAGCCGGAACAGCAGCGTCTCGGCCTGGTCACTCCCAGTATGGGCAGTTGCGACGGCATCTATCCCGTCGGCCAGCACCCGCTCAAAGCAGGCATACCGCAGGCGGCGCGCCCAGTCCTCCCCCGCCCGGGGCTTTCCTGCCTCGGCTTCCAGCTCAGCGGCATGGAACACCCGCAGCGGCAGGCCCAGCCGGGCGCAGACCTCCCGGACGAAGGCTTCGTCCCGGTCCGCCGTCTCCCCCCGCAGGCCGTGGTTGACGTGGCAATGAGCAGATCGGAAGAGCGTCGTGTAGGGAAAGA
>OMFD01001604.1_pt1 | contig 10788 bp, 5 predicted proteins | sample 1645541 | NCBI WGS metagenome assembly OMFD01 (sample SAMEA103958149, study PRJEB25191) | human gut metagenome | biome: human-associated habitat [ENVO:00009003]; feature: intestine environment [ENVO:2100002]; material: feces | place: Germany | collected 2013/2015
GATGTTCAGAAGATCACTGAATACTCTCAGGGCTCCATCTGTCTCATGTGCAAGTACGCGTTTTGCAAGGACTTTACCAAGCTGAACACCTTCCTGATCGAAGCTGTTTACATTCCACAGGAATCCCTGGAACATGATCTTGTTCTCAAAGTGAGCAAGCAGTGCTCCGAGAGATGCCGGTGTTAACTGCTCTCCGATAATGATGCTTGAAGGACGTCCTCCTTCGAAGTTCTTGTTGCGGTTCTCATCTTCTTTACCACATGCAAATGCTACGATCTGAGCAGCTACGTTCGCGCAGAGTTTCTGCTGGCTTGTGCTGTCCTGGATCACAACATCTGTACCGATCTGGCTGTTCTTGAATCCTACGAACTGAAGCGGCACAATATCTGTTCCCTGGTGAAGGAGCTGATAGAAGGAGTGCTGTCCGTTTGTTCCAGGCTCTCCGAAGATAACCGGTCCTGTCACGTAATCAACCGGCTCACCAAAGCGGTTTACGGATTTTCCGTTAGACTCCATATCCAGCTGCTGCAGATGTGCAGGGAAACGGCTCAGTGCCTGAGAGTAAGGAAGTACTGCTGTGCTTGGGTATCCGAGTACATTTCTCTCATATACACCGATCAATGCATCGAGCATCTCCGGGTTCTCTTTGATATTCTTATTGAGGGACAGTTTATCCTCAGCTGCTGCTCCGTCAAGGAACTGTGCGAATACTTCCGGTCCGAATGCGAGGGAAAGTACGGCTCCGCCAACTGCTGATGTAGATGAGAAACGTCCTCCGATATAGTCATCCATGAAGAAGGCTGCAAGGTAATCATCACTCTTTGCAAGTGGTGAAGTCTCACTTGTTACTGCGATCATATGCTTGGATGCGTCAAGTCCTGCGTTCTTAAGAGCATCCTTTACAAAGGACTCATTTGTCAGAGTCTCAAGTGTTGTTCCTGACTTGGATACAAGTACGAAGATAGAGTGAGCAACATCTACAGAATTCAGAACTGCTGCCGCATCATCCGGGTCAACGTTGCTGATGAATTTTGCTTCCATCTTGAATGTATCATTCTTCTTTGCCCAGTTCTCAAGTGCAAGGTACATTGCGCGAGGACCGAGGTCACTTCCGCCGATACCGATCTGAACAACTGTTGTAAACTTCTCTCCGGCACCGTTTGTGATCTCACCTGCATGTACTTTGTTCGCAAACTCAGCAATCTTCTTCTGCTGCTCTACATAGAAAGTACGCTTGTCTACACCGTCAGCCTCAACAGCATCTCCGAGCTGTCCGCGTGTCATATGATGAAGTACGAGACGCTTCTCTCCTGTGTTCACAACTTCTCCGTTGTAAAGTGCTTCGAACTTCTCTGTCAGCTGTGCTTCTTCTGCCAGTTTCTCAAGAGCTGAGAGAACTGTGTCATCCACTTTCTTCGCTGCATAATTGTATGCTAATCCTTCTGCCATCGGAACGCTGTAGTTCTTCACACGCTCTGCTCCGTTCTCTCCGGCCATCACTGCTGCGAGGTCTACACTTTCTGTCTTCTCAAGTTCCTGATAAGAAGTAAGCTTATCCAAATTGTTCCAGGTAATCATCGTTGATTCCTCCTTCATAAAATAAAGTTCATATCCGGCTGTCGGGTTCAGTATCTTCTGACCGGCAGACCATCCATTTCATAAAAAAACTATTGTTAATTTCTCAACAATCAAGTTCATTATACAATCAATCCGGTGCAAATTCAACCCACAAACGATATTATCAGATTGCTGTTCGCACATCGTATAACCGGTAATATTATCAGAGCAGCTCCGCAAACAGACGTAAGATCAGCTGTCCGAGTCTTAAGCCCGCACTTCTTCCTTCTTTATACTGCTCTGTCACTTCTCTGCTTTCTCCCATCGTGCGGATCAGATCATCCCGGATCTCCAGCACTGCGTCGCAATCTGCCAGGAAGCATCCATTCTCAAAGTGATGGTACAGGCTGCGGTAATCGAGATTGATTGTTCCGCAGGTCGCCATTTTATCATCTGCCACACTCATCTTCGCATGACAGAATCCCGGTGTCCACTCATAGATACGGACTCCATGCTTAACCAGATTATGATAGAAGGAACGGGTCACACTGTAGACCATCTTCTTGTCCGGGATACCCGGTGTTATGATACGCACATCAACACCACGCTTTGCTGCCAGTGTGAGTGCATGTGTCATCTCGTCTGTAATAATCAGGTATGGAGTGATAAACCAGCAGTATTTCTCTGCTTTATTCGCCATACTGATATATACTTCCTCGCCTACCTGCTCACCATCGAGCGGACTGTCTGCATATGGCTGGACATAACCACGCTGTTGTGCCTGGTATGCATAGTGGGTCACATATTTCTCCGGTACAAGTTCTTTTGACTTTACATTTCCGGCTGCATTCCACATTTCCAGAAATGCTACTGTCATAGACTTGACTGCATCTCCTTCCATACGGATCCCGGTATCTTTCCAGATTCCATACGGATGTGTGATGTTGAAATACTCATTCGCCAGATTGTATCCACCTGTGTAAGCAACCTTTCCATCAATCACAGTAATCTTTCGGTGATCGCGATTGTTCAGGAACATATTCAGTCCCGGCAGAATCGGGTTAAATACACGGCATTTGATTCCTAAAGATTTCAGTTTTGTTGCAAAATCCATGTTCACAAACCAGATCGATCCCATATCATCATAGAAGATACGGACTTCTACGCCTGCTTTCACACGGTCTTCAAGTACCGTCTGAATCCTCTGCCATGCCTCTTCGTCTTCGATGGCATGATACTCCATAAAGATGAACTTTTCTGCCTTTGAAAGATCCTCCAGCTGTGCATCCAGCCCTTTGATCGCCTCATCATAATATGTAACATCTGTGTTCTGATAAACCGGGTAACAAGAGTAATTCGTCAGATAAGAAGCGATTGCCCCCGCCTGCGGACTCTCTTCTTTCATCCATTCGAGAATCTGTCTGTTATCCGGAAGATATGGGAGCAGTTTTTTATCAATCTCTTCATATCTTGCCCGCATCTTCTTCGTGCTTCCGTTCAGACCTACGAGAAGATACAGACTCACACCAAGAATCGGGAATGCAAGCATCAGTATGATCCATGGCATTTTCATCGATGAAGTCTTATCCATGCTGTAAAGTCCAAGCACAAGAAAGATTGCCACGATTCTTGTTGCCCAGTCAATAATAGTTGCGTATTCACTTACCTTTGTGAACAGAAAGAGAAGGAAGACAATCTCCAGCAAGATAGATACTGCTGTGAAGATCAACCTCTTTGTTCCGTTCTCTGTCTTTTTCTTTCCCTCTAATGTACTGCTGCTCAAATCTACATGCCCCTTTTCTCTTTTCCTTTTAATAATTGCTATTTTCTCTTTGCATAGAAAGACGGAGAATCCGATCACTCAGATTCTCCTGACTCTTTTAATTAACACATACTATAACAGATATGGAAGGAAATTGAAACAAGTATTTTCTTTTTCCACTGTTTTTTTATTCATGTCGCAGTGCCTCGATTGGATTCATATTCGCTGCTTTCACGGACGGGATCAATCCGAAAATAATGCCGATCAGTGTAGAGAACAGCACTGCGATCACAATCGAAACTCCGCTGATCGCTACCGGAACCGCTGAGACTTTGGATATAATGTACGCAAGTGCGATTCCTCCAAGAACACCTATAATTCCTCCAAGCAGTGTCAGTACCGCCGCCTCTGTCAGGAACTGTGTCAGAATTCTGCGCTTTCTCGCTCCGAGTGCCTTCTTTAATCCAATCTCGCCGGTACGTTCTGTAACCGACACGAGCATGATATTCATAACTCCGATTCCACCAACTAACAGGGAAATGCTGGCGATCCAGATCAGCTGCTGATTTGTCGAGTTACTGATCTCCTGGATCTGTGTTGCCTGTTCTAACAGATCTTCTCCTTTGTATTTCACGGTATCATCTGAAACTGTCAGCATAGCATTTAAAATATCTGCGGCTTTCTCTCCTGCCGCTGTCATATCATCTGTACTTTTTGCACGCACGACAAGGTTCTGTGGTTCGTCATACTGGTAGATGACCGGCCATACATTATCCGGAATAATAATCTTTCCGCTCTGGTCATCTGACATGTAGCGGTAGTAATCTTCCATTGAGTTGATCACCGGCTGGGACTCTGCTTTCTTTGCAACCATTCCAACGACAACAAAAGGCTCTCCCTTGATCTCGATCGTTCTTCCGATCACATCTGCATTGTCGAATAAACTTGCCGCTGTTGTTTTGTCTATCAAGGCTACTTTTCGTCCTTCGGAATAATCTTTGTCTGTTAATCCTCTTCCTTTGGTTACCTGATATCCGTAAACATCCAGATAATTTCTGTCAATTCCAAGAATCACGCTGTTACTTAATGACTTTGCGCCGCGGTAAACTGCGTCGTATTCATTTCTTGTATGATATAAAGACGCTGTCTCCACTTCCGGGAGTTCAACGACCTCCTGCAGTGTCTCGTCTGAGATCTCCGGCACTCCGTCCGGGAGTGACTGATACTGCAGATCGATCGGCCAGTCACCCTGATAGAGCTGTACATTTACCGCGTCATTTCCTGCACCGACCAGATTCTTCTTAATCTGTTCATTCGTTCCTTTGATCGTAGACACAATTGCTATAATGGAACCGATTCCTATGATGATTCCGAGCATTGTGAGCGCAGATCTTAATTTATGATTCCAGATTCCCTGAAACGCCAGTCTGATGTCTTCTAACATAATGGCACCTCACTCTCTTTCATTTTGATACTGTTCAGTCTTCTTAATAATAGTCGTACAGGGTATCTGCTTCCTGTGTCTTTGCGCCTTCTTTGACATCTCTGCCGTAAGGGAACGCGATCAGGTCGTCCATTGTGAGGCCGGAGGTGATCTCCAGTGAATTGTACATATTTTTGCCGACCTCTACATACTGTTTTGTTAATCTGCCGTTATCGCCCCGCTTGTAGACATAATAGCGGTTTCCTTCCTCACGGACAAACATTTTTTCAAGATAGATCGATCCATCACTACCTGCTGCAATTCCATTCATCGACAGATTCACAGACTCACCATTCGAGAGATTTGCGTCTCCGTGGATCACGAGCGTGAACGGATAGAAGGACTGATTCTGGTTCTCTCCTGTGGAATAATCGCTTACCGGTGAGTTGCCAACACCTGTAACTGTCGCTTCGTAGGATTCTCCCGACTGCCAGGACATTACAGTCGCAGTCATTCCTTCTTTGATCTGATCAAGCATTGTCTCTCCGACTCTTCCGGTCACATAGAAACCTTCTTCTCCGACAACGCTGACAACCGGTTTGTTCTCATTCTTTGCAGACGCTTCGTCAGTCGCTTCTTTGACTACACCTTCTACCGTACTTTTAATCACGCCGTCCCCGACCTTTTTCTTCAGCTTTTTCAGTTCCAGTTCAGCGGATCTCCTGGAAAGATCCAGATCTTTGATCTTCTGCTCTTTCTCCTTGATTTGCTTCGTCACTTCTTCCTTTGACGGGAGGTCCGGGGTGTCTGGGATAACCGGATCTTCTGAAATATCCGGTTCCGGAGTTGGCTCTGGTTCCGGAGTTGGCTCTGGTTCTGGAGTTGGCTCTGGTTCCGGAGTTGGCTCTGGATTTGGAGTCGGCTCCGGGTCTGGAGTTGGTTGTGAATCCGGTATGACTACCTGTCCTGTCTTTCCATCCAGTATCCAGCAGGAAATGAATTTGGTCGGCGCTTCTGCGTTATCTACTACATCAAAGGCACACACTTGACCCTCTTTTAATACTTTAAGCATAAACGGTGCATTTACGGCTGCCCCCGGTGCGCAAAGATAACGATACGGTTTTTCCATTGTTCCGTCTGCGTCTTCTTTATTATAAGGAACAGAATCTAATGTAATCTCACTGTAAACCTCTTTTCCCTTTAATGCTTCAGGGAATGGACGCTCAATTGCGGAAGACGGTACATCGTCTTTTTTATTATCATCTTTGGATGTGTCATCCTTCGCATTATTATCTTTCGAAGCATCGTCTTTTGTGTTGTCATCTTTTGTCGTATCATCTTTCGAGGTATCACCATCCGGTTTTTTATTCTCATCCTCTTTTGATGTATTAAGAACGGTTGTCTTTACAGCACTCATCTTCTGTACAGTTGGCTGCTGTTCTCCATCTGCGCTTGTCTGCACGACGGATGCCCCTGTATCTGCCTTCGCGGTCTTCGTCCCCTTGAGCTGGGTGATCTCTTTCTGCAGGTTCTGAATGTTCAGGTCAATCCCCTGAATCTGCATTTCTTTCATCTCAAGCTCCAGGGAAGAAAGTGTCGTGTCGTATGCCACAAGACGGTCACCGACTTTCACCGTATCCCCGGCTTTCACGTAAACCTGTGTGATCGGCATAGTATCATCCACGTAAATGTCCTGCTTCTGGTTCGTTGTGACGGTTCCGTAACTTGCAATCCCACTATCATCGTACCAGCCGCCGGAATTCAAACTGCTGACAGGAGCTACTTTAACAGCCTTTCCGCTGTTCTTCACTGCGAAACCGATTCCAAGTGCAAGAACGATACAGCCTGCTGCCACAGGAATGCCGATCTTTATTATTTTCTTTTTATTCATCCACACTCTCCTCCGTTCCCGGAACTCCTTCCTGCATTGCATTTTCTTCTACAGGTTCTTCGTAACCGCCCTCGGCTCCTGACATATCTGAAGTACTGCCTGATGTACCTGAATCGTTCTTCACAACAGCCGCACCTTTTTTGCACTCCTCGCTTGGCCATACAATGTAATCAGAAGCTTTCAGTCCGTCTACGATCTCACAGGTTCCCATATCTTCGTTCGTCTCTCCGAGTGTAACAGAACGCTTCTCCAGCTTGTCATTATCTCCTGCTACCCATACATATGGATGATCTGAATCTGCGTCTACAATGTAGTCACGCATCAGCCACATCTTGTCTGCTTCCAGTGAAGTACTTGTCTCGATATAGACATGCTGTCCGAGCATCAATCCATCCACTGTATCCAATGTGACATAGAATGGATACTTTGTTGCCTGATTATCGCTGTTCTCAGAACCATAACTCATAGAATCCTGGGAACTGTTCTCCGGCTTCTCTGTGTCTACGTTATCTACTGTACCTGTCCAGATCTCATCTTCATTCACTCTGGAGCGGATCGTCACCTGTGTGCCCGGTGTCAGATCTCCGATGTTCTGCTCGCTGATCTTTCCTTTGATTCTGTATTTTCCTGTAGAAAGGATACTCATAAACGGTTTGGACTCTCCTGTAGAAGGGTCTGTTCCCTGCTGTTCGTTGATCTCCTGTACAATTCCGGCAACTGTAGAAGTTACTGTAGACTGTTCCAGGCTCTTCTGTGTACGGTTTACTTCCAGCTCTTTTACTTTATAATTGTACTCTTCCTGCTTGATCTCCATCTGAAGTTCCTGGATCTGTGTCGTATAGGACAGCTGTTCGCTGGCCGGCGCACTCTTCTTCTCCGTTGTAAGTGTCGCGATCTGTGAATTCAGGCTGCTGATGTTGTTCGTGATCTTCTCAAGCTCCAGTTTTCCCTGATCTAATGTCATGGCAAGCTCTTCTGTATCGTATTCAAACAGCTTTGTTCCAGGCTCTACTTCCTGCCCTTTTTCAACAAAGATCTGTTTTATCTTCTGGTTGTCTGCCAGTGTCAGTTTCAACGTATCCTGTGCTTCAACCACTCCTGTAAACCGATTCTGTGTCCCAAGTCCTGTCCCTGTGATCATTCCGACGGAATCCGCATAAAGAACATTCTCTCCATCTGCTCCACTTCCACCTGTCAGATTCTTCACAAGGATCAGGGCGATCACTGCCACAAGGAAGATACCTCCGCCGATCAACATTCCTTTTTTCTGTTTTGTATCCAATCCTCTCTTTTCTTTCGGCTGACTGGAGCTCTGTGTGTCGGATGACTGCTTTCTGATTCCCCGCATCTTTTGCCCTCCTGCTTTATTTTATTTTTACTTCTTTTTGTGCAAAAGATAAAATCTCCGGGACATCCGGTACAATCTGCACAAAATATTCTCTCATACCATCAGTATACAGGAAATGTGCATGAAAAGACATTGATATTTTCTTAAGATTTTTTATCTTTTTTCTATAGCCGGCTCACAGACTCCTTCTGCTCCGGCAAGCAGAATCATCAGAAGCAAATCTCTCTGTGGTCCAAGCCATGCTTCTTTTGGCTCGTACCATTCCTGAAGAGTATGGATTCCGTCTTCTTCTCCACCTCTTCCAACAGTGATTGCCGGGATTCCCATACTGATCGGGATATTCGCATCCGTACTGCTCTCATACCGATACTCCGGTTCAATCCCCAGCAGTTCTGCCGCCCGGAATGCTGCTTTCACGATTGCACAGTCCTTTGGCTGTGCCCCCGCCGGTCTCACACCGCGTCCTTCGATCTGCACTTTGATCTGCGGCTTTGAAGCATCCCATCTTGCATTTTCTTCTTCCACTGCCTGTTTGATCACTTTATGAAGTTCTTTGTCCAATCGGTTCAGCTCTTCTTCGCTGTCCGAACGGAGGTCTACCAGCATGGATGCAGAACCTGAAATTGTATTTACAGAAGTTCCTCCCTGGATCACGCCTACGTTAAATGTTGTCTTCGGCTCATTCGGGACCTGGAATTCTGCGATCTGTGCGATTGCTCGTCCCATTGCATGGATTGGATTAGGAATACCAAAGTTCTGGAAACTGTGACCACCTCTTCCGGTAAATGTCACCTCATAACGGTGACTTCCTGTTGCCGTATAGATCACCCCGCCCGTATACTGGTTATCAATCGAGACAAATGCATCTACCTCTGGACATTCTTCTGAAGCTTTGTTGTCGTATCCGAACAGATACTTCACGCCCCTTAGATCTCCAAGTCCTTCTTCACACACATTTGCACAGAAGATCAAGTCTCCTTTTGTGTGAAGATCTGCATGGATCATTGCTTTCGCCACTGCGATCATCTCTGCTACTGCATGTGTGTCATCGTTAATGCCGGGGCAATAATAACGATTCCCTTCTTTCCTTATCGACAGATCTGTCCCTTCCGGGAATACTGTGTCTGTGTGTGCTGCAAGCATTACACTTGGTCCTTCACCGGTTCCCGGCCAGATCCCAAGCACATTTCCAACAGCGTCAATCCTGACATCCCTAAGCCCGATTTTCCGGAACCGCTCCCGGATATACTCCGCTTTTTTCTCTTCCTTATAAGAAGGTGCCGGGATCTGACACATATTGAGCGTATCCTGAGTCGTTGCCGGATCTTCTTCCTTTATATATTCCAATGCCTGTTTTATTTTTTCATTTTCAAGAATCATTTCCCTGTTTCCCTTCGTTCTGTGTACTTTGTATTTTGCTGTAATAAACACTTTTAGTATATCATATTTTCTTAATGATACTGTGATTTTGCGGATTTTCTATAACAGTAATTTTTTTATTGAACTTTTTCATTTATCGTGGTATACTCTGACTAAAGTTTTGAACTTTTAAATTGAACTTTTTAGAGATTTTCGTATTGAAGCAGATTTTAAATTGAACTTTGTGTTTTGTTAATACTTTATTAATGGGATCTGACCTCTGGAAGGATGTCCCCAGAAAGGAGCTTTATGGAAACCTTTGCAGACAGATTAAAAGCCGCTATGAACGAGCAAGGCCTGAAGCAGGTTGATCTTGTTCGTCTTGCCCAGCAGAAAGGGATCAAGCTTGGGAAAAGTCATGTCAGCCAGTATGTCAGTGGGAAGACAATCCCGCGTACCGACATCTTACATTTTCTGGCAGATGCCCTGCAGGTTGATCCTGACTGGTTAAACAATAATAATGATAATGATTCCACACTGTCAGATGTTGATAAGATACAGACATCCGCAGATAATTCAGGAGGTATGAAAGTGAGAGAATTCAAGAAATCATCCAAGTTAAATAATGTATTATATGATGTGAGAGGTCCGGTTGTTGATGAGGCTGCCAGAATGGAAGAGATGGGAACTCATGTACTGAAGCTTAATATCGGAAATCCGGCTCCGTTTGGCTTCCGTACACCGGATGAGGTGATCTATGACATGAGCCGTCAGCTTTCTGACTGCGAAGGCTACTCTGCTTCTGCCGGTCTGTTCTCTGCGCGAAAAGCGATCATGCAGTATGCCCAGTTAAAGCATCTGCCGAATGTAACGATGAGCGATATTTACACAGGAAATGGTGTCAGTGAACTGATCAATCTTACGATGTCTGCTCTTTTGGATACAGGGGATGAGATTCTTATCCCGTCTCCGGATTATCCGCTCTGGACAGCTTGTGCTACACTTGCCGGTGGAAAGCCTGTACACTATATCTGTGATGAGCAGTCTGACTGGTATCCGGATATCGAGGATATGCGTAAGAAGATCAATGACCGTACAAAAGCGATTGTTATCATCAATCCAAACAATCCGACCGGTGCTCTTTATCCGAAGGAAGTACTGCAGCAGATTGTAGATCTCGCAAGAGAACACCAGCTGATCATTTTCTCTGATGAGATTTATGACCGTCTTGTTATGGATGGAAAAGAGCATGTTTCTATCGCTTCTCTCGCACCGGATCTGTTCTGCGTGACATTCAGCGGACTGTCCAAGTCCCATATGATCGCTGGATTCCGTATCGGATGGATGATCTTAAGTGGAAATAAAAATATTGCAAGAGACTATATCGAAGGAATCAAGATGCTTTCCAACATGCGTCTTTGCTCTAACGTTCCGGCGCAGTCCATTGT
>OMFD01001621.1_pt1 | contig 10692 bp, 8 predicted proteins | sample 1645541 | NCBI WGS metagenome assembly OMFD01 (sample SAMEA103958149, study PRJEB25191) | human gut metagenome | biome: human-associated habitat [ENVO:00009003]; feature: intestine environment [ENVO:2100002]; material: feces | place: Germany | collected 2013/2015
CGGGGCGTCGCAGAACGATTCCCCGGCGAGCGGCCGATTAATATTGTCTATCTCAAAACGTCGTTACTTTTTGTCGAAACGACCATAGAGCGCAAACGAGAGCGCCGCAGAGATAGCCCAAGTCAAAGCGATGCAGACGACAATCATGATCAGGTTCATGGGATTGCCGCTTGGATCGGCATAAACGGGCAGCGAGGTAATGCCGGGCATAACAAAGCCGAAGCACTTTGCGCCGAGAACAACGGTAAGCGCACCGCCAATGCCATCCGCGATCATCGCAGCGATAAGCGGAGTCCTGTTAGGAACCTGAACGGTAAACAAGGCGGGCTCGGAAATTCCCATAAATGCTGAGAAGGCGCACGTCATTGCAGCGGACTTGAGCTTTTCGTCGGTCATGCGCAGGGCTGCACCAAAAGACGCACCGCTTTCGGCGAGGTTATGGCAGAAAGAGATCGGGAGCAGATAGTCATACCCAAGCGTTGCGATATTGGAAATCTGGATAGGGCTCGTTGACTGATGCATGCCGAAGAGCACGATAAGCGGCATAAAGAAGCCCAGCAGAAAACCGGCAACGGGGCCTAACGTCGAGAATAGCCAAACGATACCGTTGGCAAGACCAAGACCGCACCAGGCACCAATCGGAGCGAGCACAAACAGGTTGACGGGAATCACGATAGCAAGGGAGAGCGCCGGAACGACAACGAGCTTAAAAAGATCCGGCACGACTTTGTCGATTGCGCGATATACAAAAGACAAGCCAATGACGCCAAAGATAACCGGGAACACGGAATCGGCGTAGCTAAAAATCGGCACCGCAAAACCGAACAGCGCAAGGGGTGTCTCGCCCGTACCGACAGCGTTGACAATGGTCGGGTACATCAGCGATCCGGCAACACAAAGCGCAAGCGAACGGTTGACCCGGAACTTATCAGCTGTAGACATTGCCAGCAAAAACGGCAAGAAGTAGAACGGGATATCCGAAATCATATTAAATATCGCAAAGTCGCCGGCACCCGTGTCGATTCCAAAAGCCGCGATAGCAGCCAGGATGCCCTTTACGATGCCTCCCGCCACCAGTGCGGGAATGATAGCGGAGAAGATGCCGGTGATGATATCGAATACGCGAGCCGAACCTTTTTGGAGCTCAGGCTGCTCGGCGTCGGCGGAGACCTCGCCACCCATCCTGTCACCTAGCATGGGCTCCAATTCGTCATATACCGACCCCACGCTGGCGCCGATGATAACCTGCCACTGCCCGTCTTTAACCTGCGCGCCCAAGGCGCCGTCAAGCGTCTTAAGGGCCTCCAGGTCTGCCTTGCTATCGTCCTTCAGGTTGAATCTGAGCCTTGTAATGCAGTGCGTTGCCATAACAACGTTATCGGCGCCGCCCACGAGCTCGAGGACACGAGCGGCCAGTTCCTTCTTGTCTGCCACGACAATCACTCCTACCCAAGATCCTCGCCATTAGTGGCGATACATTTCTGATACCAATAGAAAGAGTCTTTACGCGAGCGCTCCGCAGTGCCGTTGCCGCAATTATCCAGATCGACATAGATAAGCCCGTAGCGCTTGTCCATCGTAAGAGGACCGCAGGCAACAAGGTCAATGAATCCCCAGATCATGTATCCGCGCACGTCAACGCCATCGATCACTGCTTCCTTAAGGCACTTTATGTGCTGGCGCAAATAATCGATTCGATACTCGTCGTGGATGCTGCCATCCTCCTCGACTACATCAGATGTACCGAGGCCGTTCTCGGCGATATACAGGGGCAGCCCATAGCGGTCATACATCTGGTTAAGGGTAACCCTCAGGCCAATGGGATCGAGCTGCCAGCCCCACTCACTCGTCTCGAGATAAGGGTTCTTGTTTGCCATGACCAGATTTCCCGCAGTCTTCTCCCATCCCTGATCGCAGGTGGATACCTGGGAAAAGTAGTACGAGAAGGCCAGGAAGTCGACCGTGTTGCGAGCGATGAGCTCTTCATCGCCCGGCTCCATTTGAATCTCGATATCGCACGCGTCGAAATAGCGATTCATATAAGCGGGGTATTTTCCACGAGCCATCACATCCGTATAGAACCAGTTGGAATACTGGTCGTCGTGAATAGCCTGCATGTTATCTTCGGGACGGCAGGTGGCGGGATACGTACAGAATCGAGCGATCATGCCGCCAACGGGAGTATCGGGCGAAAGACGATGGACAATCTCGACGGCACGCGCATTGGCAACGAACTCGTGGTGCAGGCACTGGAAGATGGCTCGATCGAAGTTCTCCCCCTCTTCGTCTTTGACCAGACAGACCCCGTCCCAAGGCGAAAAACGCGCTGCATTGAACTCGTTAAAAGGCAGCCAGAAATCGACCAGATCGCCCAATTCCGTAACGATTGTCTCGACATAGCGGGCGAAGAAATCAATCGTCTTGCGATTCTTCCATCCCCCATATGTGGTGACAAGATTTACCGGGATGTCATAGTGGAGCATGGTGACGAAGGTTTTAATGCCGTGCTTTTTGCACTCACCCAGCATGCTTCGATACCACTCGATGCCTTCGCGGTTAGGCTCAAGATCATCTCCGTTAGGATAGATCCGGCTCCAGCAAATAGAGGTGCGGAACAGCTTGAGGCCCATCTCCGCAAAAAGCGCGATGTCCTCACGGTAGTGATGATAGAAGTCGTTACCGCGCCTAAACGGGTAGAACTCAACACCATCATCTGCGAGAGCGTTCATTAGTTCGTCATGGCAGAAGGGGTTGTTTTGATGCTTGTCCTCAATCTGGTCATGAGTCCAGGTACCATCCAGCCATCGACAATCCTGCGTCGACTTTCCCTTTCCGCCCTCATTCCAGGCGCCATCGGCCTGCGAGCACGATATGGCTCCGCCCCATAAAAAGTCGGAGTCAAACCCATGTTTTAACTTACTCATTTGCCCTCCTTGATCGGATGCTCCAGCGGATAACCCAATACTAGGAAGAACAAGATGCATAAGATATCGCATAGAAAGCGTGGGCTTATAACATTTTTTTTAGATATAATACCGTTTAAGGCATCGATTCTACCGTTCACCCCTGGAGCACCCCATGGATTCGAATCTCAAACAGCTGCTCTACACGCATACCGAGACCGAAGAGTGGCATCGCACGCATCCAGGAGAGCTCAGCCCGCGATATAACAGGGTGGAAACCACAACCATTAACGGCGAAGAGGTCTATCTGTTTGACTGGAAAGAAACCCTCGACGAAAACCCCGTGGGCCTTATCAAGGAGTCGCGCTTTACCGACATTCCTCCTCATATGAATCGGGATATGGAGCTTAACTACGTGTACGACGGCGTCTGCACGTTTATCGTCAACGGACGGCGACTACTCCTTAAAAAGGGCGACGTGCTCATTTGCAACACCGGCGTAGTCAGAAGCGTTCCGTACGTTAAGGGCGAGCACGATATCGTCATTTCAATCGTCTTCAAAAAAGAAATGTTCGATTCGTTCTTCCTGAGCCAGCTACCCGGCGCGTCACCATTAACGAATCTCCTATTTGATTTTGTGTCCAAAAACCGTGAGGCCCGCAAATATCTCATTCTCCCAGAGGAATACGCCCGACATGCGCGACGCCTCATCGAGATGCTCTTTATCGAATATCACTTTAAAGATGCCTACTCTAATGAACTCATGAGGCACCTCGCCGTCAGCCTATTCCTTGTTCTCATTCGAGGACTGTACCGACGCTCCGCAACTGATAACCAGGCAATCATGTCGGACGAGCGCATCGTGTCGATTCTGAATCATATTGAGCGAAGCTACGGCGACTGCACGCTCGAAAGCATTGCGAGCGATACGGGTTATAGCACCAGCTATCTCAGCAGCTTGATCAAGCAAAAAACCGGCAAAACGTTTTCGCAAATCAAGCTCAACCAGCAGCTCACAGAGGCGGCATATCTTCTCAATAACACCGAGCGCAGCGTGCAGTATGTAGCCCGAAAAGTCGGCATCTCCAACATGTCATTCTTTTACTCAAAATTCAAAGAAGCATTCGGCGAAACGCCAGGTGCGTTCAAGACGCATCGGTCTAATTAAAGGCGTTATTACTCAGACCGATCAGCTTCGCGCGACACGGGAATGCACAATCGAAGCAGCGAGTGCATCGCCTCTACCAGCACAAAGCCGGCGATGCCAACCGTGACCACAACGTCGAACGGCGTGTTCACAAACCAGAGCAACGTCATGAGATACGACCCAGCGTTAAAGGCAAAGTGCAGCAGGATCGTGTAGCGGAGCTTTCCGGTGGTCACGAGCACCCAGCCAAAGACCAGACCGGCGGCGCCGGCGTAGCAGCCCTGCACCCAGTTCATATGCATAAAGCCAAAGACCGCCGCCTGCAGCACAATCGCCGCGGCGACGCCCCAGGTACTCGGGGCCGCCCAGGGCACCATGGCGACGTCTTGCGCCCGTGCACGACGCCGGCGCTTCCAGAGCGGACGGCACTGCGGGTTAAACGCTCGGAGCGAAAACTCAAAGATGATACCGCGCACCAGCAGCTCCTCGCAAAACGGAGCGCCGAGCACCGTGGTCAGGACGGCCAGATAGCTCGTGTCGCCCATGCCCGTCTCCTCGACAAGTTCGCTGTAATCGGCCGCCGCCTCGGGTAACAGCGACAGCACAGCGTCGGTCACGTAGCCAACGACCACCTGCAGGGCAAGGCCGATCACGATAACGCAGGCGATGCGTTTCCACGCCCCACGCGCTCCCCCGCCAAGCGGGCGCTCGCCCTGCCAGCGTGCCATAAACGAGCGCGGCCACAAATAACGCCACCACAGCAGCGCCATCAAAAACGACGCCGTCTGAGCGGCAGCCTGGAACCATTGGATATCGAGATTGTCAATCGCATAGCCCGTCAGCACCGATACGGCATCGAGAACTGAAAACAAAACCACGCTCAGGGCTATATCGGCGGCGACAACGCCAAAACAGGCAAGCGCCCACGCCATCGCATTGAGCATGCTAACCTCCTCAAAACCGTTCCCAAGTTCTACCACAACTCGGCAGAGAGCTGATCCCATGGGGACGGAGGAAAACGGATCACTTATTGATGAGAATCGGGCGCAGTGCCAAAGGCCCCGCTGGGCGAAATGTCGAACGGAAAGGTGCCGCAACGATTGAACGCAGCGATAAACATGCGAATGGCGTTGGACGGCGTGGTGCCCACGAGCTGGGTTGCCGCCGCGAAGGCTGCCTTTTCCTCGGGCAAGACCTTCGCGACAACCGGGGTCATATGTTCTGCCATGGCGCTTCCTTTTTGAAACGACGGTAGTGCGGATAGATGCGGGCCGCGCGGCTGGGCGACGGGCTGTGAAGGCAACCCGATTGGCCCGCATCTGGAGTTTGTTTCTACGGCGTTGGTATTACTTGGTATTTCTAAGTATTACCCCGCAGATAGAATACCATACCCGACCCCATGGGAACGGAGAAAAACGGATCATTTTGTTGCTGAGTAAGTACTCAGAGCGTGATGATGCCCGAGATATTGAGGGCCTGAGCGTCGACGGCATCGTGCGTAGCAAGCAACAGCATGCGGCCGTCGAGCAAGTCGCGCACGACCTCGGCGCATGCGTCGCGCGCAGCGATGTCTAGACCGGTAAAGGGCTCGTCCAGAATCACTGCGCCGCCCGGACACAGCAGGGCTCGGGCAATCTCGACGCGACGGCGCTGCCCGCCCGAGAGCTCGGCCACGCGGGCATGCACATCGATCCCCGGTACCAGCAGGCGCAACAAGGCAGCGGCACTCGAGGCATTCACGCGTGCATCGGCGCACACCAGCACGTTATCCAAAGCCGAGGCGCCCTCTACCAGGCGCACATCCTGAAACACCATGGAGCACGGCACGCACTCCCCCGCCGCCAGCGCAAGCAACGTCGACTTGCCCACACCCGAGGCGCCCATCACGCAGGTGCACCCACCGGCGGGCACGCGAAGCACCAGCCTGTCGAGCGCCGGCGCCCAGGGCGCACGATCGCCCACGGCAAGCGCAAGCTCCGCCGCAGCGCCGACGCCAGCAGATCCGGCCGAACGCCCGCGAGCGCCACACCCATGCGCCCGCACGGCAGCACGCCATCCCACGGGCCCCGAAGCCCGCAGCAACCACACCAGCACGCGCTCGCATGCCCACGAGGCGGCAACGACTAGCACGGTCCACGCCAGCAGGTCCGCCGTCTCGATCAAAAGCTTCGCCTGATAGATGCGTTCGCCCACGGTGCCCGTCGCCATGCCGATGAGCTCCGCCGCCACGCCGGCCTTCCAGCTCATGCCGATCACAGCGCGGGCGCACGAAAGCACAAACGGCAGGACTTCGCGCCAGGTGTGGGCACAAAACAGACGCCAACCCCGCACGCCATGCAGACGAAACATCTGCTCCAGCGGCTTATCCACTTGCGCCAAGCCCTCGACCAGCGAAAAATACACGCCCGGCAGTGCCATCAAAAAGACCGCCGCGACGCTCACACGCGCCGACCCCAACCAAATGAGCAGCAGGACCACCACGCAGGCAACCGGCGTCGCCTTAACAAACGAAAGCGCCGGCGCCACCAAGCGGGCAAACGTCGGCGACCGCACCGAGGCTCCCGCCATCACGCCGCCGCACGCCGCGGCAAGCGCCAGCCCACCCAAGATTCGCGCGCCTGAGTCCACCAGAATCGCCCACGTACCGGCATCGCATACTAGCCGCAGCAACGCCATCGCAACAGTGCCTGGCCCCGGCAAAATCAACGGCTGCGCCACCAGTGCTGCTGCAAAGACCCACACGGCAAGCCAAAAGGCGGCAACGGCACCTGCTGCCGTCACCGCCTTCATACGCTCTGTCATTTGTCGAGCAAACGCACGCACGGGCTACTCCATGTAATAGAAATCATCAGCCGGGAGCTTGCCGCCCACGGCGCTCGCGTCCGCATCGGCCAGCACCTGCAGGTACCCACCGAGCGCCGCCTTCATATCCTTCCCCGTCTGGCACACGAGCATGCACCCGGGAATCGCCTTTTCAGCAATCGCGGCGTTATCGACGATACCCGCATCGACCACGGCCTGTGCCCAATCTGCCGGCGCCGCATTGACAGCCTTCACGCTCGCCTCATGGCAGCGCAAGAATTCCGCCACGGCCTCGGGATGCTCCTCGGCAAAGGCACGGCGCACCACGGTCACGCCCGTCAGCAGGCGCGAACCCGTGTCACCCGCTAGCTCATCCCACACATCGGTCAGGCTCACCGGCGCCGACAGCTTGCCTTCGCTCTTGGCGATGGCAGCGGTCTTGAACGGCTCCGGCAGCACGCCCACGGCGGACGGGTCGACAAGCAACGCCGACAGCACCTCGGTGGGCTCGCTCTTAAACTCAAGCGTCACCTGGCCGGTCAGGCCCGCGCGCTCCAGCAAGTAGTTCATGACGTACTCCGGCGTGGTGCCCTTGCCCGTCATATAGACAGTATGGCCCGCCAGATCGCCAAACGAGGCCACACTCGCGTCGCCCGTCACAACGTTCAGCACGCCCAGTGTGTTGATGTCGATGACCTGCACCGCGCCCTCGGTCTTGTTGTAGAGCACGCTCGCCACGTTGGCGGGCACCAGGGCAATGTCGATATCGCCCTGAATGACCTTGGGAACGATCTCATCGGCTGCGGCGCTGATCGCAAAGTCGAACTCATTGTCCGTCTCGCCATCGGCCGCCCGGTCCATAAACTGCACCAGACCGATCGACGTCGGACCCTTGAGCGAGGCGACGTGCACCTCAACCGGCTCCGCGGCGGCACCGTCAGCGGCAGACCCGGCAGCAGACCCCGCCCCCGCAGCTCCGCCGCCACAACCAGCAAGCGCAAGCGACAACGCGCCCGCAGCAAGCGCCGAGGCAAACCCCCGGCGCGACAGCTCAACATCAAACGCGCGCATCGTTAGCACTTCCCCTCGTTAGGCATCGACCAGGCGTGATGGTCGGTATGCAGCAGCTCCTCGGCCAGCGGCGAGAGTGGCGCGCCCAAAAACTCGCGGTAGCACGCCTGGACATCGGGATTCTCATGCGAGAAGCGAATGTCCGCAGCGGCATCCAGGCCCCACAGCACCTGGCCGCGCTCGGCCGCCAGCTCGCAGCCATCGTGGATGGGCTGACCGCCGCCACCGACGCAGCCGCCCGGGCATGCCATAACCTCAACGAAGTCATAGCTCACGCGGCCGTCGCGAATCGCGTCGAGCAGGCGGGCGGCGTTGCCCAGCCCGTGTGCCACGGCAACACGCACCTTAGTGCCATCGATATCGGCAACAGCTTCCTTCCAGCCGTCCAGGCCGCGCACATCGGTAAAGAAGTCGGCATCCGGGTTCCTGCCCGTCACCAGGTAATATGCCGAGCGCACGGCGGCTTCCATCACGCCGCCCGTGGCGCCAAAGATCACACCCGCGCCCGTGCCAAAGCCCAGCGGCGTATCGAGCGGCTCCTCGGTAAGCGTGTCGACGCTCACGTGGCTCGCGCGGATCATGCGCACCATCTCGCGCACCGTCAGCGCAACGTCCACGTCGGGCGCGCCGCCCTCGCCCACCATGCTCGGCAGCGCACACTCGGCCTTCTTGGCCGTGCACGGCATCACGGACACCACAAACAGGCGCTCGGGCTCCACACCCAGCACCTTGGCGTAGTACGTCTTGGCAATGGCGCCGAACATCTGCTGCGGCGACTTGGACGTGGACAGACTGTCGACAAACTCCGGATAGCGTGCCTTCACAAAGCGCACCCAGCCCGGGCAGCAGCTCGTAAACATGGGCCAGCCGCGGCTATCGCCTTCGCCCTTGGCAGCGGCGCCCAGGCGCTCGAGCAACTCGGAGCCCTCCTCCATAATGGTGAGGTCGGCCGAGAAATCGGTGTCGAACACGTACTCAAAGCCAACGCGACGCAGCGCGCAAGCCAGGCGCTCAACGGTTGCCTCCTCGCGCGGAATGCCGAGCTCCTCACCCCAAGCGCTGCGCACGGCAGGCGCGATCTGCACCAGCACGATCTTGTCGGAATTAGCGAGCGCGTCAAATACGGTCTCGGTATCATCGCGCTCGCGCAGCGCGCCCGTCGGACAATGCGTAATGCACTGGCCGCACGCGACGCAATCGGTCTTACCGATCGGCGCGCGTCCGCGGGTACCCACGGCGGTATGTGTGGCGCGGTTGGTCAGGTCCCAAATCCCCAGGCCCTGCACGCTCTCGCACACCTTGATGCAGCGCATGCATTTAATGCACTTGTCGTTTTCGCGGATGATGGGAAAATCGAAATCCCAGCCCTCGCCCGCCAAATGCCTTTGATATGGCAGATAGAAAATGCCCAGGTCGTTGGCGATGGTCTGTAGGTTGCAGTTGCCGCTGCGCACGCAGCTCGTGCACTGCGAATCGTGCTGGGACAGCAGCAGCTGCACGTTGGTGCGACGGGCCTCGCGGGCCTTGGGGCTGTTGGTGTGGATCGCCATGCCGTCGAGCACGTAGTTGTTGCAGGCGGCAACCAGCTGGTCGCAGCCCTCGACCTCGACCACGCACACGCGGCAGCCGCCGATCTCGTTTAGATCGCGCAGGTAGCACAGGGTAGGAATCTGGATGCCGACGGACTTGGCTGCGTCCAGGATCGTGGTGTGCTCGGGAACCACGACCTCACAATTATCGATAGTGAGCTTGACCATATTGTGCGCTCCGTTTTCGCTGTTATCGCTGACGGTGGTTTTGTTGGGCTCTACCATTCCAGGTTCCTCCCTCCGCGGAACGCACCAAAGCCAAAGTGATCGCAACGCAGGCAGCGGCTCGCCTCCTGGCGCGCCTCCTGCTCGGTGAGACCCTGCTCGACCAGATTCCAATCGTGAATACGCTCGCCGGCCTCGCGCTCGCCCAGCTCGCAGCGGCCGCACTCATGCTTGCCCTTAAACTGGACGGTCGGCAGCTCGACCTCGAGCTTGATCTTGTGGTCGAAGCCCAGGTAGCGGTCGATGTTTGCCGAAGCCACGCGGCCGGCATTGATAGCGCGGATGACGGTGGCGGGGCCGGTCTGGCAGTCGCCGCCGCTAAAGAGGCCATCGAAGTTGGGCACGGCGCCGTCCGAATCGGTGATAACGCAGCCCCACTTGCAGGCAATGCCCATCTCCTCAAACGGCTTGGAATCGATGTCCTGGCCGATGGCGACGAAAACGCGCTCGCAGGGGATGACGCGCTCGGGCGTGGCGGCGGCACGCGGAGCCGGACGACCGCGGCGGGGCTCACCGATAATCTGCGGCTGCACGCGCAGGCCGTTCACGCGGCCGTCCTCGCCCGTCTCGATGGCGAGTGGGGCCGTCAACTCCAGCACCTCGCAGCCCTCGGCCTGAGCACCGGCGATCTCGGCGTCCTGGGCCGTCATATCGCAGATGCGACGGCGGTAGACGATGCTCACCTTTTCGGCACCGCAGCGCACGGCAGAGCGCGCCACGTCCATGGCCACGTTGCCGCCGCCAATGACGCACACGCGCTGGCCGCTCAGGTCGGGCAGTTCGTCATCGCCGATGGCGCGCAGCATCTTGACGGCCGATTCCACGCCGGGCGCCTCTTCGCCCGGAAGGCCGAGCTTCTTGTCACTGTGGGCACCGATGGCCAGGTAGACGGCATCGAACTCGTCGCGCAGACGGGCGAGCTCCTCGCCGTTGACGGAGTGGTCGAGCTCAACGT
>OMFD01001626.1_pt1 | contig 10672 bp, 9 predicted proteins | sample 1645541 | NCBI WGS metagenome assembly OMFD01 (sample SAMEA103958149, study PRJEB25191) | human gut metagenome | biome: human-associated habitat [ENVO:00009003]; feature: intestine environment [ENVO:2100002]; material: feces | place: Germany | collected 2013/2015
GTAGGAAGTCGTCGGCGCGGCGCTCTTCCAGGCTGGCCTTCTTGCGGCGCTTGATTTCCTTGCGGAACTCCTCCATCGCGATTTCGCCGAACGAATCGTAGGAACCGAGGCGGGTGACCAGCGGAATGGAGAATGCGAGGGTTTTGCCGGAGCCGGTGCGACCTCGGCCGAGAATGTCGCGGCCGGCCAGTGAATCGGGCAGGGTGTCGGCCTGAATGGGGAATGCGGTCTTCTTGTCATCTGCCGCAAGCACGCGCACCAGCGGTCCGGGTACGCCAAGTTCGCCAAAGGTAAGGGGGCGGGATTCCGCGCTGTCGTTCATCTGGAAATCAGCGGAATCGTCACGATCATCGAAATTATTACGGGGCACAGTGGCCTTTCATGTCAAAGGTTACGCAAATTACGCAAGCTTTCCGAGCTTAGCGTAAGCCCCCTACTTTGCTTGGTGCTCGCCACACTGTCATCCCACTCTTTACTTATGACCCCATGGGGCGGTAACTCGCCCATGGGGCGGCAACTTGCCCATGGGGCGGTTTGAAGAAATTGTGAAACCGCAGAATAAAGCCATTTTCACCTACCGCCCCATGAGGGTTTTACCACCCCATGGGATATTTGCCGCCCCATGGGTTTTACCACCACGTAAGGCGAGCACCGCTCCATGGAACACGCAAATGGCCCCCACCCGTGAAGGTAGGGGCCATTGTGCAAAAGGGCTGAGCCAAGATACAGCCCAGTAGCCCTAAAACACACTACAAAATATCCGGATCGTCTTTGGCAATAGTGCCGGTTGCCTTGCCAATGGCCTTCAGGCCGTGGTAGGCCACAAGAATCACGATCGTGCCAATGGCAATGCCGTTGAAGGAAATGCCACCAACAGTGAACGCGAATTGGCCGATGGCAATGATCATGGTGATGGCTGCCACCATGATATTCAGCGGCTTGTCGAAGTTGACCTTGTTCTCCACCCAGATGCGGATACCGATCATGCCGATCATGCCATACAGCAGCGTGGTCACGCCACCGAGCACGCCGGCGGGGATCGTGTTGATCACGGCACCGAACTTCGGGCACAGGCTCAGGATCAGGGCGAAGGCGGCGGCGCACCAGTAGGCGGCGGTGGAGTACACCTTGGTGGCGGCCATCACGCCGATGTTCTCGCCGTAGGTGGTGGTGCCGGAGCCGCCGCCGAAACCGGCGATGGTGGTGCCGAGACCGTCGGCGAACAGCGCGGTGCCGATCTGGTCGTCATAGTCGCGGCCGGTCATCTGGGAGACGGACTTGACGTGGCCGACGTTTTCGGCAACGAGTACGAGCACGACCGGGATGAACATCGGCAGGATGGTGAAGTCGACCTGCGGCAGACGGAATTCCGGCAGACCGACCCATGCGGCCTTGCCGATGGCTGAGAAGTCGACCTGGCCACGGAAGCAGGCGTACGCGTAGCCGATGATCACGCCGATGAGGATGTTGAGTCGGCCGAGCAGACCCTTGAACAGCACTGCGACGAGCAGCACCGCGACGAGGGTGACGATGGCGGTGTCGGGAGCGACTTTGAAGTTGTTCCACACGCTCGGAGCCAGGTTGAAGCCGATGATGGCCACGATGGCGCCGTTGACGACCGGCGGCATGATGATGTCGATCCACTTGGCGCCCGCGTAATGGACGAGCACACCGATCAGGGCCAGCAGGATGCCGGTGACCATGATGCCGAAGGATGCGACGGCGAGGCCCTTGTGGGCGCTGGCGACGGCCGCGATCGGGGCGATGAAGCCGAAGGACGAGCCCAGGTAGCTCGGCAGCATGTTCTTGTTGATCAGCAGGAACAGCGCGGTCGACATGGCCGTGAAGAACAGGGTGGTGGATGGGTCGAAACCGGTCAGAATCGGCACCAGGAACGTGGCGCCGAACATGGCGATGACGTGCTGCGCGCCGATTTCCGCGGTGCGCGGCCAGGTCAGCCTCTCGTCAGGTTCGACGACCTCGCCGGGCTTCAGCGTTTTGCCGTCGCCGTGGAGCTTCCACGTGAACAGGCCCGCGATTGGATTGGACATGCGATTGTCTCCTAACTCTCTCACGGCACGAAACACGAACACGTGCCGCACAATCACAGGCCATTGTAGCGACTACGCCGATACGTATGGTTTCAAAGTGAGGTAGGGGGCAATCATCACAGCCAGGATACTTATGGACACGATAGGTCACAGATGACGGTCGACGGCATGTACCACGTCCACCAAATCGCCGTTCGACAACACAGGACGTTTGAATTCGCGCCAATCGTCCACCTTCACCACCCAGCGTCCGTCCGTCTCGTCGAGCACCGGGCGTGCCGTCTGCTCCCAACGGAACCGCTTATGGGTGCGCCCAGTCGACGGGTCGCGCCGCGAATAGTGGAAACACGTGCAGTTGGTGATCTTCCATTCGTCGGCGGCCGCTCGATGCATGAACTCCTCGTCGGACAGGTCCTCCAACGTGAGCATCAACGCCAGCATGAGGTCGCCATGGCTGACCATCACCACGGATTCCGCATCCGACTTGCGGTTCAGGGACGTGAGCAGGTTGTGCACGCGGTTCTCGGCCACGTCGGCGATGGACTCGCCCGCCGGCGGACGCCAGTACAGCGGATCGGTGTTCTTGAACATCCAGTTGCGCGCGTAGTTGGTTTTGAAATCGTCCTTCGTGATGGTGTTGATCTCACCCCAGGAGCGTTCGCGCAGCACGCGAGTCTCCTCCCATTTCGCCTTAGGCAGGGCCATCGTGGCCGCCGTCTCACGCGTACGCACGTACGGCGAAACGAGGTAGCGGTCGAACAGCGGCTGCTGCGCGACGAGCCAACGGCCAATGCAGTCGGCCTGCTTGCGTCCGGTGGCGGTGAGCCTCCACGAACGGTCCGGCACGGTGACGTTGTCCTGCGTATACAGCGAGTTGTCACCCTGTTCGCCGGCGCTGATGATGACGTTCGCCTCCGACTCGCCATGTCGGATCACATACAGATCAAGGGGCATTCCCATATTCGTTTATTCCTTCGCTTTCATCCACATCCTGCGCGCACGTTCCTTGTTCCGCCGTTCATTCGGCCGGTGGCGCGCATCATCATTGAATACTTTCACCGTAGTCGATTCGAACGTATGCCACACGCGAAACCACATCGATTTCACGATTGGCACACCCGAATTTCGCGGTGCCGTCACCGGCGGTTCACCGCAACCGGCGTGGTAGACGCCGTGATCGCAATCACTCCGGCCAGATGCCGTTCTGCGCGTACTTGGTGCGGTACTCCCCCGGCGTCATGCCGGAATGTTTTTTGAACACCTTCGAGAAGTGGCTTTGCGACCGGTATGCGAGGATCTGGGCGATCTCGTCGAAGCTGTATTCCGAGTATTTGAGCATGTTCTCGGCCGCTTCCATACGCTTGTCGGTGATGTATTGCGATATGGCCGTGCCCGTTTCGCGTTTGAACAGCTCCGACAGATACGTGGGATTCAGATGCACATGCTCGGCGAGGATGGGCACGGTGATTTTCTCATGCAGATGGTAGTGGATGTAGTCCAGGCATTCGTTGACGGCTTTGGAATGTGTTTCCGCCTTCTGCATGTCGGCCATGGCCCATGTGAAGAATGTCATCATGTCGGTGTGCAGGCGGCGCACGTCGTCGGGCGTTTTGCAGTTTTCCAGGTTCTGGATGTACAGGTCGGAGGCGTTGTAGGCGTCCTCCTCGTCCATACCGCCTTCGATGGCGAAACGTGTGGCGAGCGTGATGGTGGTGACGAACCGGTATTTCGCGTTTTTGAGCGGATCGTCCGACAGGTAGCCGTACAGTCCGGAGTCCCACAGACGTGTGCTTTCGGCGATGGCGTTGATGTCGCCGGAACGCATCATGTCGTATTGCTTCATTTCCTCGACGTACCGGTGGTGCCGAACACGATCCTCGCGGGAGAGGAAGTCCAAGTATCTCAGCTTCGCTTCGTCAACAACAGCCATGATTCTCCCCGCTATTTCCGATCGTCCAAATCGAATCCTCCCTCAAGGATAAAGCTCTTCAGCAGCTTCGTGGCGAGAAGATTCGCCGTGAATTGGGAGACCGGACTATCCGGCTTATCGAAAAACGCCTTTGCCAAAGACCTGTTAACCGACGCTTTCAACCGGTCGAATCGTCCGAATTCGTTCAGGGTTGTCTCTGTAAGGTCAAGCCGCATCATCTCGTTGAGCAACGCCCCATCCACGTCAAACGCCTTGGTGATTTGCTCCACTTGGCTGTTTTTGGCGCTGTTCGCGTAATATGTGATGTAGTCGCGTAGCGTCTTGCCTTCCTCCAACTCGATTTCGCCACGTTCCACATCATGCATGAACAGTTCGGCATACCGTTGTTCCTCTTGGCTGAGCGAAGCGAACGACTTATGCAACTCCTCCTCGGCTGATGCCAACAGGGCCGGATCGCCTCCGCCAAGCGCCTTGAGCCATTTGGTGAAGTTGGCGTTCATGTAATCCGTATCAATCAATCCTGTATCTATCTCAGTGATATGGCCGTCAAGTTCATATGGTGCTTCCGGACCGCTGCCGGGGCCTTCGCCGCTGCTGAACATCTCCTTATATCGCTGTACAAGAATCAGATATGTCCGTTCATCAAGCTTCGGCCGCACAACCTCCACGGATCCATCGTCATGGGCGACGGAATACTCCTGCCGCCCCCAAGTGAATCCTTGCACTTTGGCGGATTCCAGAAAATCATTGAGTTCTACGAACAGTTTTGCGAACTTGCGGCATGCCTCCACCGATTCCGGCAATCGCATGAAATCTTCCACGCCTCCGGCACTGAACACGGAAGCGATCTCTTCGAAACGCGCATCCATCAGGCGCACGTTTTCCGGCAGTTTCTGCACGAACAGATCGAGCGGCTTGTCTCCGGAATACAGTTTTACCGCCGCTTCGATATACCCCTTCATGGTGTGTGGCTTGCGGTAGTAGCGAATAGTTCCGAAAGGCTTGTCGGGACCGAACAGTCGGTTCGTGCGACTGAACGCCTGGATGATGTTCTCATAGTCGATGATTTTGTCGAGGTACAGCGTGTTGACCCACTTGGAATCGAAACCTGTCAGCATCTGATCAACCACAATCAGCAGATCCAGCCGCTCCTCACGGTGCTGGTCGACCGTCAGGTACGGACGCTTGTGGGAAAGCCGCGCGGTGATGTCTTTCTTCATCTTCGGCCATGTGGGGATGATGAAATCCTTGTCGAACAGTTCGTTGTAATCGCCGATGATTTCCTTAAGCGCATCCTCCTTGAGGATTGCGCCGTCGGAATTGTCGACGTTGGGGTCGAACAGCGCGGTCACGTGCATCTGCGGAGCACGTTCCTTGAACAGATGGTAATAGCTGATCGCCTCGGGAATGGAACTCGTGGCCAGCATCGCATGGAATTTGTTGCCTCTGCTCAGCAATGGGAATTGGTCGAGAATATCCTCCACGACCTTGTCTTCATGTGGCGTGCCTTGCGCATACTGCGCTGCGGTCAGATAGTCCTCAATGCCTTTGACATGTTCTCCGGCCTGCGTTTCCATGGGTCCCATCGGCATTTGCTTCGGATCCATGTAATGGTAGAACACCTCAGCTTTCGCCGGATCTGCCTGGGCTTCCTCAACCGTCGCGGCTTTCGCTTTCTGCAACGCGACAGCCTGACGAACATCCTTGTCTCGGTAGGTCAACACCATGTACGGGTCGAATCCGAGCACATTGCCATCGCGGATGCCGTCGGCGATGCTGTATCGGTGAAGGCAATCGCCGAACACCATTGATGTGGTCGCGCCCTTCTTACGGTTCTCCTCATGAATCGGAGTGCCCGTGAAACCGAAATACAACGCGTTCGGGAAGGAATGGCGAATATCCTGCAGCATCTCGCCGAACGTGGAACGATGGCATTCGTCGATAATGAATACGATGCGTTTGCCAGCGAGCTTCTTCACTTCCTCTTCGGTGATATGCCCCTCGCCCGCTTTGATGTTGCTCATTTTCTGGATGGAGGTGACGATGAGCGTGTCTTTGGGGTCGATGCTTGCCAGTTTCGATTTGAGCACATCCGTGTTTTCCGTGCCCTGCACATCATCGGCATCATCCGCGAACGACCGGTATTCCAGCAGCGACTGCGTGCCCAATTCGACACGGTCCATGAGGAAGACCACCTTGTCGGCATCTTTCGAGCCAGCGATGAGCTGCGCAGCCTTGAAGCTGGTCATGGTTTTGCCCGAGCCAGTGGTGTGCCACACATAACCGCCCGGACGGCCCGGCGTGCCGCTTGGCACCGGCTCATCCCATTTGCAGGTGCGTACACGGTCGGAAATGGCGTTCACCGCCTGGTATTGGTAGCTGCGTAGCACTTTGAGGCATCCGTCTGCGGAATCGGCGACCGTATAGAACCCGATGAGCTGGTGTGCCATGGGAATGGATAGCAGATCAGATGTGAAACGCTTCCATTCATCCTGCCCGACATGTTTGTTCGCCGCTATGGGCTCATTGTTGAAGTCAGCCCAGTGGAAGAAGTAGTTGCTGTTGAAATCGCCTTCACCGGGATTGGCGAAGTACACGGCATCATCCGGATTCATGGCCACGAAGACCTGCACGAGTCTGAACAGCCCGGTGAACACGCCTTCATGCGCGTATTTGGCGATTTGATTGGTGGCCTGGCTTATGGGAATGCCGCTTTTCTTCAGTTCAATATGGATGACCGGCATTCCGTTGATAAGCAGGCAAACGTCTCCCCTGCGATCGTTCAGCATCTTATTTTTAGCTGGATAAATAGGCTGTCTTGCGATTTGGTACCGGCTTTGCCCAGCGGCGATTTCCTGGCGATCGTAGATCTTCAGGCTAATTTCCTTGCCGAAATGCGCTGTGTCTGCGGGATTGTCACGTTTGATGGACACGGTTTTGCCGTTGATGAAGGAATTCAACGCCAATGGCGTGCGCAATGTTTCGATCTGTTCAAGGATCTGCGCCATCTCACCCTTGGTAAGGCGCTGCCCGTTCAGGCGATCGATGCCTTTGTTGTTGTCGAATAGGATGTTGGCCCAGTTGTCGATGAGATCCTGTTCGGTTGGATATTCCAACACACCATCGGTCCACCCATGGCGTTTCAGCACCGCGACCAGATCGTCTTCGAAATCCGATTCCTTATCGTAGAACATGTTTCATCTCCCCGAATGCACCGTCACTTTCTGAGCCCAATCTTACGAGCGCAACCCCTAACATCCAAGAAACAACACCACAATACTTACGCTGATGAAGGGTGATAAGGTGGTCGAGCCGTGTCAGATACTCGCCAATTTGGTGTTGTTCTTGCAAACAGGGCAGCCTAAACTCAATGCTCATTAGGGTTTCTGCATTTAACTTTGCACGACCACCACCTACCAAAAGTGATTCGATATCCGATTGGCTTATAGCAAAGGCAAGAAAACTATTATCAGCAATTCCTGCCTTTCCTTGAAGGACGTGAGCGTGATTATTGACCCAAATACGCCCATTTACGCATTTTACAGGGTAGTTTTTCAGGTCAGTCGCCCCATCTTCTGCAACAAGGACAAATTCTCCATCGTGCGTAAATCCGTCCACATAATCCTGAATCCCGTTTGCACCATAATACGGTGTTTTTCCGTGAACTCGAAGATTTGCAGCAACAGGGATACGCAGATTATCAAAGCGGTCAGCAACATCTTGGACCTTACGCTGTTCCCAAGCGGGGACGATTGATACGGGAAAACGGCCGTATTATCGCTCATCTACGCGGTTGAGCTTCTTTCTTGTGAGCATTAGAGCGTATCCGAGCAGGTTCTGACCGCGCCATTGGGCTGGATCGAGCCTGGCTGGGTCATGCATTGACAAGCCGATGCCCCAGATGCGGTCTTTGACGGCGCATTCCGCCAATATCGCATTGCCGGTCGCTACGAGTTGCGCACCGAGTTCGGCGTTCTGACTGAATTTGGCAAGCAATCCTTCATAGACTTCGATTTGGCGAACGCCGTTCCATACGTGATCGTCATAACCGGCTACCAGTCGGCCAAGTCGTTTGATCTCGGCCACGTCGCTGGTTCGAAGAATCCGCGCGGCTGTTTCGGCATCGTTGAAACAGCAGGCTTTGCGGTACATCATGTACTGTTCCATCGAGGAAAACTCGACATCATCCACAACGAAGCGCGATGGATACCAGTTGCTCAGGTATCCGTTCTCCTCATCGGGATTATGGAAGCAGATGATGTCCGTCATTCTTCGCCGACTTTCCGCACCGCAAGCTCCAGATCGAGATCATGAAGCCCGAAATAGGCTTTCTTCAGGAAGTCCAGCGGCACCTTGGCGATCACTTCAGCACTGGGAATGGCGTAGAACCATTGGTAGTAGGCGTAGAATTCGCCAATCCAATCAGGCATGAACCCTTCGAGCGCCCTGCCGTCCTTCAACTGGTAGTGCTCGGTCTCGGTGAAATACTTCCACAGCTCTTTCGCATCCATCGTGTTGACGTAGGCTTTGGCCTCATCAATGCTTTTGCGTGTTTTGCTCGCCATATATACGGTGATGAAGTCCTCCGTGCTCTTGTTGGGGAACGATTGTGCCACGTAGTCGAAGAGCTTGCCTTGAGTTTCCACCACATCATCCCGGTAGACCTCTGGATATGCCCGCATTGTCATCACCCCTAGAGCAACGTGCTGAACACGTTGGTCACCGTATTGGCATCGGAATCGATGAGGTCGCGCATGTTTTGGCGTGCCTCGACATCCCTCTGATTGTATTTGTCGTTGAATTCGCTGTAGCTGACGGAAAGCAGGCCGTCCGGGACTTCGCGCAGTTGCCCGTACGCCTTTGCGGTCTTGACGCAATACTGGATTCCCAGACCTCCAAGCGACAGCAGTTCCTCCAAGATATCGACGTCCACATTGTCTCGGACGAATTCTTTGGCGATGTAGAAATACGAGGCGTTCGCACGCCAGCCTTTGATGATGTCATAGCCGCTGGTGTCAATGCCATATTCGGCGATGAACTTCGTAGCCAGCACGCGATAGCGCTTGGAATCGGCGGCATCACGGTGCTTCATCAGCTCAGCCAGCCAAGTAAGCACGCTATGTTCCTGAAAATCCAGGATGCGCAGCCCATCCGTGTCCAACTCGTACTGATGGACCCAGCCATTGGACTCATCCGGCCGGCACACGGCCCATTCCTTGGCCAGTTCCACATTCGCGGTCAGATAGAAACCACGGCCGTAGTCGTGTTTGTCGTTGCCTAAACCGTATTCGGGGGTCACGGATTTGTATGGGGAACCGTGAAATAACGTGATTGTTGCCATGATCACCCCTATACAAACATCTTGTCGAGCATGGATTTCTTGATATTCCGGAGTAATTCGAGCTTACGCTGATGAAGGGTGATGAGCGAATCCAGACGGCCGAAAAACGACGCAATTAATTCTTGTTCCTCTAACACTGGGCACTGGATAGGCATCTCGAAAAAGATTGAATCCGAAATAGAAAAACGATCAGACCTCGCACCGGAATTACCTTCGAGAAACATGAATTGATGCCATCTGCTTGTCTTGAAATAATGCTCCAGATATAGCTTGTCTATCGTGTCATCCACTGAAAAAACAGTATAAAGAGGCGACATAACGCCGTTTCTGTCAAGTTTATTCCGATTAATGGGCCCGCATGGAGCTACGGCCGAGATCCTGGGATTGTATATGAAGTCATCTGGATGCACTACGGAATAATTTCCAATATTCGCATCGTTTGTGATGTCATGGTCAAAATAGTCTAACTGGCTTACAACACCATGCTCAGCGGAATTGGTGAACGTCTCCTTAATCCCGTTCGTATTCTTTTCAATTCGCTTAGATGCTAATTCCCCCAGCTTACGCTGTTCCCAAGGGTCAGTGAAACCGGCGAAACGAATCTCCGGATACAGCGAACCCCCTTTAGGGAACATTTTGTCGAGCATGGATTTTTTCAGCACGCAAAGCTTGTCATACTTACGCTGATGAAGGGTGATGAGCGAGTCCAGACAGTCGAAGAACGCGCCGATTTGGCGCTGCTCTGGTAAAGACGGAACGAGAATTTCCTGCTCAAGGAAGTCCTTTACAACTAATTCGTTCATCATAGTGCCACTTTTTGTGGAATTCACAAGAATTGGCCGCATAACTTCCTCGCTGTGAATAAAGTACTTCCAGAATGAGTACTCCTGTTCAACAATTGGTCGCAAGCAAGTGAATCTTGGTGACATAATGCCGTTTCCAGCATCATTAAGCACGAACCTTCCATAAGCAAATTCTTTGTTAGCATGTCCTTCAAATGCGATATCGCCTAATCGAAGCCGCTTGTAGCTCGGCAAGGAAGATTCATCAGCTCCGTTGCCTGTAGAGTTAAACGTCATTGAAGCAACGGATAAGGTTCGTTCAGATCCTAAACCATCAGTATTTCGCTCATCATTTTTCTGATATAGCTCACCCAGCTTACGCTGTTCCCAAGCGGGGGCGCGGTATTCTTATGGAAGATGTGCAGTCACTCGTGGAGCCGTGCATTGGTTTGCCGGTACCGCAATGAGGAGGGATAGATGAACAAGCAGCAGCTCGCTTCGAAGATTTGGGAATCCGCCAATAAGATGCGTTCCAAGATTGAGGCGAACGAATACAAGGATTACATTC
>OMFD01001628.1_pt1 | contig 10663 bp, 8 predicted proteins | sample 1645541 | NCBI WGS metagenome assembly OMFD01 (sample SAMEA103958149, study PRJEB25191) | human gut metagenome | biome: human-associated habitat [ENVO:00009003]; feature: intestine environment [ENVO:2100002]; material: feces | place: Germany | collected 2013/2015
GTTCATTGCTTCCTTGCCTAAAAGCAGTTCTGTTCTCGAAAACTGTGTTAACATTCTCGGTTCTCCTCTTCTATTCCTCTTACATAAACGTTCCGCCACCCGGACCGCCTCCCAGGCACAGTCCGCCACTGTTACAACAAATATTGCACATCAGATTGGCAATACATAGTTTCACACACCAGCTACTATTATAGGTTCCCGGATATCCGTACATTGTCTGTCTTGTCTGATACCAGTTTCCGCCACCTTCCAGCTGTTGAAGTAACATCTGATACTGCATATTCTGTGGCTCCAGACGAACTGCTTCTCTCGCATGTTCCAATGCGGTCACGTTATTTCCTAATCCGGAATTCGCCGATGCGCTGTAGAAATACCATCTTGCACTATGCTGACTGATTCCGTCAAGTACGTTAAGAGCCTCTTTATAATGTCCGCTTCGTATGTAATTAGCTGCCGCATTCAGATGTGCATCTTCCTCACTCATCCCGGAAGTTCCGCCCGTACTTCCTGCTGAACCATATCCATAAGAACCAAAACCGCCGAATCCTCCAAACGGGTCGTAACCTCCATAACCTGAACCATCACTCGAACCATATCCGGAAGTATATCCTTTTTCGCGTTCATCCATAATCTGCTGATAAGCCTGCTGCACTTCCTTAAACTTCGCCTCAGCCTCATCTTTCTTCGGATTATTGATATTCGCATCTGGATGATACTGTCGGCTCAGCTTTCGATAAGCTTTCTTCACATCTTCATCCGTAGCATTCCTGTCTACACCTAATATACTGTATGGATCTGACATCCTTCCCGTCCTCTCATTCTTTCTCTCGCATTCATTCTAACACGCACTACCTATCATAACAGATGCTTTCTCTCCAGTAAACACATCAACTCTTCTTAATAAATGTTGTTCCACACTTCGGGCATCGGATCTCAATCTTTCCTTTCCCCTTCGGAATACGAATCTTCTGTTTGCACCCCGGACATTTATAAATATGATATGCCTTTCTTTGCGCCAGACTGTTCTTCTGCTGCTGAATATAAGTCCTAATCTTGTATGTCTTTGCAAGATACTTCTGATTTTCCGCATATCGTTTAGATACATTTTTGGAGAATATACGGAAATAACAATAAATGATCAATACCCATCCAAGTAAATAGAATAATGATCCTACCCTTCCTCCTGCAAAAAATGAGGACAAGAGTACTACTACCAGTCCGGCAATGAGCAGACCTTTAGAAAACTGATCCACGCCATATCTGCCCTGCATAAAACGTAAAAATTTTTCTTTCATACAAATCCTTCTTTCTTGATAAATCTGCTCATGCACATTTTTACTGCTCATACTTCTCTGCTGTGCATCTCGCCAATTATATTATCTCTAACTGTTCAGAGCCAACCTCCAAAATGCTATGCATTTTCTATAAAAACGATATGTGCTTTATTCTGCGCTGTTTTCGAATAAAAGTCAATTAAATAAATATAAAATGTGGTAACTGTCCAAAGGAAACGCACCGAATTTTCTTCGTTTTCTCCGAACAGTTACCAGTCTTTATTGATTCAATATATTATTACAGATTTCATCCGAGGTCAGGTACACGATCCTGGAATCATTCATCATGACATATCTGTCTCCACTTCCATTTTCTCCTCCGATGTAAAGCGTCATTGTCTGATCTTCATCATCGCTTGTATAAGTAACTTCTACTGTGATTCTGGAAGTCGCATCCAGACCATACCCTGCAAGATCCGCATCATCTACAGAATAATCCGCCGCCTCTGACAACTTCACAGCACCAAGTCCTCCGGCTACTGCCGCAACATCTTCTGCCTGATCCTCATTTTCGGAATCATAGGTTGTTGTCTCACCGTTCTGTGTGATCACTTCTTTTTTCAGATTTCCACTTCCGATACTTGGATAAGTATCCAGCTGAGCAATCTGATCCAGTTCTGTCTGGATATCATCCAATGAAGTCGCCGGAATTGTATAAACCTTTTCCGTATCGTCCACTGTCGCATAGTAATCATTTCCGGTCGCATTTCCAACCTTGATTGTTGTCACAGTTCCATCTTCATTTGTCAGTGTAACTGTATAAGTCGGATGATCTAATCCATATTCTTCCAGCGCATCCGCATCCTCAAGTTCTCGATCCGCACTCAACTGTCCCATAGCATCAGCCACTGTCTTCGGATAACTCTGACGCAATGGGAAATCTTTATCTGCGGTATAGTACCAGGTATCTCCGCCTTTCTCAAAATTCATTTCACCCGTACCAAGATCATATTTCACCCCGGTAATCTCTGAGGTCTTCAGGTCTGTCACTTTCACCGTTTCTTCTTCCTTGGAATCCTGCTTCTTATTCCATGTACTTAAGGCAAAATAGAGGATAAGGAGCAACACCAGAACACCGATCAGAATCAATGGCCCTTTCTTTTTCTTCATTCTAATTTTCTTCCTCCTTAAGCTTTTCTTCTTCTGAACCATACGCTGAATCCGGCGATCAGAATCACTGCCGGGATTCCAAAGATTACAAGAAGGCTGAACAGACCGGCATGCTGTATCGTATTATACTCTGTTCCAAGACTCTTTGCCTCAATGGACAGATTCTGTACTCCGTCAAAGTTTGCACTTACTGCATTCATAAAGATCTGTGTATTCTCAAGCTGTGAAAATGCATCTGTAATATTCTGATCGATCAGACTTCCTGCGGAGATCACCGTCAGACGGGCTTCTGTTGCACTGCTTTCCTCAGAATCTTCCGTACTTTCACTATCATCAGTTGTTGTATCTGTTGCCTCGGCATCTGAACTATCCGAAGAAGAATCATCTCCCGAAGAAATTGTCTCTGTTGCGACAACTCCAAGTTCATACGTTCCCTGTTTCTGTTCGGACTCTGTTACTGCGTATCCATTTTCCGATGTCTCCATAAATGCACTTGTTGTTATCGTATCTCGTGTCGGATCTGTCAATGTCATTCCATGTGCATTCGTCAAAAGCACCATCTGAGAACTGATTCCGTTCGCAAGATCACCGGATACATTCAACTGTGGGAAGATATAATATGGCTGGTTCTGATAACATCTTGTCGGATCCGCAATATAACCATCTACACCTTCAATTCCATACACCTTCAGCACACTTGCCAGATTTGGGAAATCCGTCAGAGAGGTATCCCCAAGCAGACACATCACTTTTCCACCTGCTGCCAGATAATTTGTCAGAAGTGTCACTTCATTTTCTGAAAGGTCATTCGTCGGTGCATTCATAAGCAGAAGATCACAATCATCCGGAATGGAATCTGCCATCAGAAGGTTCAGCTCTGTCAGCGTGTAATTATTTTTACTCATCAAATCTGTAACTGTAGATGACAGTTCCGCCTCTCCATGCCCGCTTACTTTATAGATTGTCTTCTGCACATCACTTGTCACATAATTCACCGCACTTGTCAACTGGCCATCTCCGTCAAATTCTGAATAAGATGCATTTCCTGAATAATAATAGGAAGACATATCCATAACAAGAATCTTGTCAAAAGAAATAGTTGTTGTCTTTCCTGTTGCTTCACAAGATACAACGATTGTATTTTCGGATGCATTATACTCTGTCAATGCTGACGGATGCAGAACCGGATCGATCCACTCAACATTGATCTTATCTGAAAGTGCTGCATATTTACTGATAAATGTCTTAATCCTGTCATCCGTGTCTTTCTTTACCGCAAGAACTTTCATATCGACTTTATCATTCAATCCGCTCAGCAGATCCTTTGTTGTATCTGAAATTTCATAAATCTTTGTACTGCTCATATCCAGATTGCGATAAGCTTCCGGGATCTGTCCGATTACCAGATTGAACACAATAACAATCGCGATTACAAGTACTGTCAGCCCCACACTGTAAGATCCGTGCTTTGTACCGGAGGTGTGGAACATCCCTTTGATCTTTCCTGTTGTTTTCTTTCTTCTATCCACTTTCATGCCCTCCTAATTCCAACGTCTCTTCTGGATTGCCTGTACTGTCAGGAACACAAAGACTACGATCAGTGAAAGATACAGCGCGATCCCTGTTATATCTACAATACTGTTCGAAGTGATATCCGTAAATACATCTGCAAGTGCCAGTCTTCCAAGCATCTTTGTCAGCAGGTTTTCATAAAGACTTGATTTCACAAAGTACACGACCACACCGGCGATCACACCAACTGCTTCGATCACACCGGCAATCACTATATTTCCTGTCATCTGATAAATATAAACAACAATCAGAGTCAGAATGATAAGCACACCGACCAATCCGCTGACTGCACTGCTTGGAAGCATGGAAAGAATTCCATTCCAAAGATACAAGATAAGCAGAATACCAAATGTACTGATAAATGCGATCATCTGACTTTCCGTCAGAGCAGACAGGAACATGCCGATTGCCGCATATACACAACCCAACAGGAAGAATACCCCGATGGATATGTAATCTACTTTCAGATATGCAGTTCCCTGTGCCTTAATGATTAATGGGAACGCACAGAAGATCACATTCGGGATTCCAATTACCGTTACCATTGCAAGATATTTTCCAAGCACAACCTTCCACAGACTGACCGGAGCTGTCAGAAGCAGCTGATCCGTCTTATTTTTACGCTCTTCTGAAAAACTGCGCATCGTGATCAGCGGAATTCCTACGATAAATACGATCAGTGTACCTGAAAGCGTATAGGAAAAATATGGATATCCGGCTGTCAGGTTATATGCCATAAAATAGATTCCTGTAAATGCAATAAGAAATGCAACAAACACGCATCCCACCATAGACTGAAAATAGGAGCGTACTTCTCTTTTATAAATCGCCAGCATCTTTCATGTCCTCCGTTTCCTTCTTCTTCGCCTTTTCTGCATATTCTTCTGCTGCCCTGTCGCTCTGCGTCAGTTCCATAAAGACATCTTCAAGACTTACCTGCAGCGGATTCAGTTTCAGCAGTGGCTGATGATTCTGTGCAAATGCCTGAAATACTTTCTCACGTATATCTGTATTTTTCTTTTCCTGAATCTGAGCCCATGTGATTCCGTTTTCCAGATACTTTGTAGAAATGCTTCGAATTCCATCTACTGTCTCAAGAATTCTTCGAACTTCGTCCGGGCTTGCTTTCGTCTCGATCTCAATCAGATCAGAATCTCCCAGATTCCGTTCCAGGTTCTCCGGTGTGTCACTTGCGACCAGTTTTCCTTTGGAAATGATCAAAATATAATCGCAGACTTCACGGACTTCCGCCAAAATATGAGAACTCAGGATCACCGTATGTTTCTTCGCAAGCTGACGGATCAGTTCACGGATCTCTATGATCTGGTTTGGATCAAGTCCGACACTTGGTTCATCAAGAATAATGATCTCCGGGAATCCAAGCACTGCCTGTGCCAGTCCAACTCTCTGACGGTATCCTTTCGACAGATTCCTGATCAGGCGGTTTTCCACTTCCCAGATCTTCACCATCTTCTCTACTTCATTGATAGCCTCTTCTCTTTTATTCTTAGCGATTCCTTTCAACTCCGCTACAAATTCCAGATATTCACGGACTGTCATCTCCATATACAACGGTGGCAATTCAGGCAGATAACCAATCTGCTTTTTCGCCTCCTCAGGTTCTTTCAGAATATCATGTCCATTGATCAGTACTTCTCCTTCGGTAGCACCGAGGTATCCTGTCATAATATTCATCGTTGTTGATTTTCCCGCCCCATTCGGTCCAAGAAAGCCGTAGACATGCCCTTCCTCTATTGTGAAGTTCAAATGATCTACTGCTGTATGATTTCCATACTTCTTCACAAGATTCTTTACTTCTATCAAAGTCTTACCTCCCTATATTTCTTCCAGTCTATATCTATGCAGACAAACCGAGATTTTTGACCTTTCAAAAGTATCAGGATTCTGTGAATGTTTTGTGTTATAAATGTGACAGTTCTATTTCTTGCAAAAAGAACAAAGCACTCTCTGCATTGTTCCATATAAGAACCAACACAAAGAATGCTTCTTTTTTACTTTTCGTATTCCTTACAAACCAGATCTGCAATGATCTGCTGTCCCTGAGAATCCGGATGTACTCCGTCTTTCTGCAGATGAGATATTACAGATGACTGATACACATCCGCAACTTCATAATCGTATTTTCCCGCACGTTTTTCAATGATCGCGTTCATATTCTCAATAATGTCTTCTACAATTTTATTCAGCGTAGATGGAAGCTTCATATTTCCTGCCGGATTATAAATTGTAGTCACGATCACTTTTGCATCGTCCTTTTTCAATGAATTTACTGTCTTCATCATCTGGATCCATTCTTTTTCAAAGGAATTATAATCCCAGTTGTTCAACGCGTTGATCGCACTCAGCACAAGCAGCGGATTCTTCTTTACAGACTCTTTCAAAGATGCAAGTGCCTCATCCGCACTTTTAAATTTTGTATCTGTCTTCAGAATTTCCTGAACCACACGCTTACATTCGTTGAGCAGGTCATTCGAACCAATTGTTATAAAAATAACATCTGCTTTTGCAAGATTCGTCTGCACATCCTGCTTTGACAAATACTTTTCGTTCAATCCTGCTGTATCAAGACCTGTTCTTGCATAATTGTGATAAATATATCTGCATCCTTCGCTATATGCTATTTCCTTTGCTGCCAGACTTCCATAATTCTCCATCCAGGATTTATCGCAAGTGTAACCTTTCGCAATACTGTCTCCAAGTACTGTGCAATAAAGCTGATGTGGGCGTGCCGTTTCCTCCGTATTTTCTGTTCCGGATACCGGAAGAGTCTCTGTCAGCAGCATCCCTGCGCTGAGCAGAACTGCCAACATCCTTCTTCCGTATCTTGAAATCCTTCCTTTTCTTTCTCTCATTCCATTTTGTTTCATTTTCCGCACCTGCCTGTATTCTGTCCTTCTTCGTAGCTGTCCCTATTATTGCCTTATGCTTTTAGATTTCCCATTTTGCCCGACTTCCATGCTCCGTCTTTGTAATATTTAATTTCCAGTCAATCTGCTCTTTCAATTCATTTACATGGGAAATGATTCCAACCAGTCCTTTCTCTCCTGCAAGTTCTTTGAGAATCTGAATCGCACGATCTCTTGATGCATCATCCAGAGATCCGAATCCTTCATCTACAAACATCGTCTCCAGACTCACTGCTCCGGCTGTATTCTGGATAATATCTGCAAGTCCCAATGCCATTGATAAGGCTGCCATAAAGGATTCTCCTCCTGAAAGAGACTTCACATCTCTGACAGAATCTGTCACCAGATCATAGACATCCAGATCAAGGCCGGCCTGTCCCTGACTGCTCAGATCCTGAATCTCCCTGCACTGTAAAATAAATTCATTTGATGTCATCCGCGCCAGCCTGCGGTTTGCCGCCTGAATGATCTGCCGGAAATAAGTCCGCTGTACATACGTCTCAAAATCAAGTTTCACACTGCCGCTCAAATTGCCATTTGCAGTCTTGCTCAGGTTGGAAAGTACCTCATATTCTTTTCGCAGAAGTTCCTGCGAAGAAAAATATTGTTTCAGATTCTTGTACGCATTCTGGTTACCTGTCCATCTGCTGTGAAGCTGCATCTGATGATCCTGTTTTTCTTTCAACAGATGTTCTACTTCATTTCGCTTTTCTATCTCCTGCTGCGGATCTTCCCGCTTTTCGCCTGCAGTCTGTTCCTTCAGCGTCTCGATCTTTGCCTTTTTCTCTAACAGTTGGCGGTCATGTTTCTCCCGCCACCCTTCGATCCACTGTTTCGCCTCACGGAATTCTTCCTGTGAAGTAAATTCCTGTCGGCTGATCTCCTCTCGGAACTCTTCCTGCTCTTTTACAAAACGCTTCTCAAGTTCTGCCTTCTGGCCTCGAAGTCCCTCCAGTTTTCCTGCCTGACGTCTGCTTTCCTCCGTCATCTTACGGCACTGTTCCTGTGCCTGCTTTGTTTCATTCTTCTTCCGATCCAGTTCAACCTGTATCTTCTGAAGCTCTTCTTTCACCTGCTCTTCTTTCACAGGATTATCTCCGAGAATACGTTGTTCTGATTCAAGCTGTGCTTTACATATCTGAAACTTTTCCTGCTGCTGTATTCTTTTTTGTTCCAGCAGATCACGTCTTTGCTTCAGTTTCTCTACCGTCTCTTTATCCGGTGCTTCTCCGGAAATCTTTGCCGGATGCGGATGTTCTACTGATCCGCAGACCGGACACGGCGTGCCTTCCTGTAATTCCTTTGCCAGGATTCCCGCCTGCTCCTGAAAGAATTTCGCATATGCTTCCTCATACCGGGCTGATGCTTCCTGACAATTCTGTATACATCGCTGCATTGCCCCTGTCTGATTTTCATATTCTTTCGAATACTTACGCACATTTGCGTAATGTGGAAGAAGATCCGATAACTGTGAAATTCTTTTCAGCATTTCCGGTTCTTCCTTTGCAAAAACTTCTTCCAATTCTTCCGCTTTTTCTTTAACCTCAGAAAGTTCCTTTTCCTGTTCCTTCTGCCATACAGTAATCTGCTCGATTTCTCCCTGTATCTGCCTCACGGATTTCGCTGTTCGAAGAGCCTGCACTTCCAGATGTCTCGCCTGCTCTGCCCGGTGTCCAAGCCCTGCCTGAACCCGACACGTTTCCATCTCTTCCTTTTTTGCATTCAGAATACTCAGCTGCTTCTCTTCCATTTCCAAACGATCAAATATCTTATTCTTCTCTTCTTTCTTCTGAATCAGCATTCGAAGTGTTTCTGACTGTTTCTTAAGTTCCTCTGATTCTTTCTTTAAGACTTTTCTACAACTTTCTTCATATTCGAGAAAGTTTTTCACAGCCTCCAGAACCTTTTCCCCTTCCGGCATGGATAACTCACAGAGTTCTTTCCACTGGTCTGCCAGATCCTGTTGCTCTGTATTCTCCGGTTCCACACGCTCCATCTCACGCCGGATGTCTGATTCACTTTCCTTCAGCGCAATATACAGATCTTTTCCTTTTTCTTTCAGTGCTTCCTGAATCCGCCAGTAGATCTGTGTCTGGAAAATCTGCGAGAAGATCTTTTTACGTTCTTTCGATTCTGCATGAAGAAGCTTTAAGAAATCTCCCTGTGCGATCATGGCAATCTGCGTAAACTGCCCCGCATCAAGACCAATGATTTCCTGAATCTTCTGGTCTGTCTCTCGCTTCTTCCCCTGATATTCCCTTCCATCCGGAAGAAGGAGACTCACCTTCGCTGTCTCTTTCACATACCGGAGGCTTCCATCTGCTTTTCTTCTCTTCCCTACCCGGAGATATTCCGGATTACGGCGCACGGTATATTCCTGTCCCCGATAAGAAAACACATATTCAACATAAGTGTCTGTGTCTTCTGATGCATACTGGCTGCGCATCATATTTCCATCTCTGCGTCCGCCACTCGTCCGGTCATACAGCGCATACATGATTGCATCAAAGATGGTTGTTTTTCCTGCACCCGTATCTCCGGTAATCAAAAATAATCCGCTGTGAATCTTTGTAAAATCTATCTCCTGGACGCCCGCATAAGATCCGAATGCGGACATCGTCAATCTCACCGGTCTCATACGTCTTCCCCTTTCATTTCACTTAGAATCTCTCTTAAGATCTTTTGTTCCTGCTCAGACATTTCCTGCCCCTGCATCTCTTTGTAGAAATCACAAAATGTTTCAAACGGAGTACCGATCCGTATCTGTTCTTCAGAAAATTCCAGCTTCTGTCTTGTTCTCTCATTATCCATCCGCACTTCTAGAATATGATGGAATTTTCTTTCCAGCTGTTCCTTTGGTTTGTACGGATCAACCTCATCTGTCAGCGTCACACTGACATAATCTTCGCTTCCTCTTCCATCCTCCGCTTCAAGAATCTCTTCCAGAGTTCCCCTGAGTTTTCTCACATCACGAAGTGGATGCAGCGGCAGCTTCTGAATCTCCGGCTCGCTCCCTTTTTCTTTCAGTTCAACTACATGAAGTGTCTTCTTCTGGCTTGCCTCACTGACAGAATACTTCAGCAACGTTCCACAATAGCGGATCTTCTCCTGTCCGACTCTCTGTGCACCATGTAAATGTCCAAGTGCCACATAGTCAAACTCCTGCACTGCGGAAATATCTACATTATCAATGCCTCCGACAGATAATACTTCTGATTCACACGTTGTTGGAGTCTCCCCCTTCCCTGTATAAAACTGATGGGAGACCAGTATATTTCTTCTGGAAAAATCAATCTTCTCCCGTTCCAGAATTCCTTGTACAGCTGCCGTATAACTCTCCGGCACCTCTCCACCAAAGATCTTGCGTACATATCCCGGTTTTAAAAACGGAAGCAGCCAGAAATCCACTTCTCCAAATTCATCCGTCAAAGTAATCTTTTTCAAACGATCTGCTTCTTCCTCCGGAGCCTGACCCGCAATATAAATCTGATGGCTTCCAAGCAAACGACTGGCATAATCAAGCCGCTGTGCCGAATCATGATTTCCCGATATAATAAGAACCGGAATCACCGGTTCAATCTTAGCCAGAGCTGTCAAGAATTCATCAAACAGACTTACCGCTTCTCCTGATGGCACTGATTTGTCATAAATGTCTCCTGCGATAACAATTGCATCCGGATGTATGGACGCTGCATATGAAAGAACCTCCGCAAGGATATG
>OMFD01001633.1_pt1 | contig 10643 bp, 7 predicted proteins | sample 1645541 | NCBI WGS metagenome assembly OMFD01 (sample SAMEA103958149, study PRJEB25191) | human gut metagenome | biome: human-associated habitat [ENVO:00009003]; feature: intestine environment [ENVO:2100002]; material: feces | place: Germany | collected 2013/2015
ACGGCAGACAGGCCACCAATGAGCATAAACGAAAGCACGAGCGACGTGTGATATCCCTTGCGCATGCGCTCGTAATTGCGCGCGCCAAAGTTCTGCGCCGAGAACGTGGTGATCGACACGCCGAGCGCCTCGGTAACCATCCAGACAATGCCATCTAAGCGGCCCGAAAGACCCCACGCCGTGGTGACATCGGCACCAAACGAGTTGACCGACACCTGAATCAAAACGTTGGAAATCGAATACGCAGCAGACTGAAAGCCAAGCGGCAGACCACACGAGATCATGCTCTTACAAATGCCAGGATCAATGCCGAGTTTGGACAGTGAAAGCCGCCACGCACCCGGTGCGTGCATCATACGAATCACGATCATCGTGGCATTGGAGCAAATAGTCAGCGCCACCGCGATGCCGCAGCCCAGAGCCTCCATATGAAGCACAGCAACGAAGATGACATCCAGCACCGCATTAACAAGGCAGCCGGAAGCGATGATCACAGCAGGCCCGCGCGTGTCGCCCACGGCGCGCAGCAGTGCCGTTCCCATATTGAGCAGCAGCGCCGCAACCATGGCGGCAAAATAGCAACGAGCATAGGCCACGCCCTCGGCCAAAAGTTCATGCGGAGTGTTCATAAGTACCAGCATGGGCTCAACGAACACTATGCCAAGAATCGAGAAAACGATACCGCCCACCAGCGCGAGCGTCATGGCCGTATGGACCGAACGGCTCAGTCGCTCATCATCGTGCTGACCAAAATACTGACCGGTAATGACCGCGCAGCCGGCGCCGACGCCAACGCAAAAGCCAATGCAGAGCTCGGTGAGCACCATCGTAGCTTGAATGCCACCTAGCGCGAGCTTGCCGCCAAACTGACCGACGATATAGGTACCGATAAGCGTGTAGGCCTGCTGAAAAAACGAGCTAAAGAAGATGGGAACGCACAGCGACAGCAATTGCTGCCAAATAACACCTTGCGTTACATCGATAGCCGTAGATTTCTTAGCCACACGCCCTCCCCAAAAGCGTACGTCAACCGACAAAACAGTAATTAAAGACCTAAGCTAATAGCAGCTTAGCACCGACCGACGTCGACCGAAACACCCCGAGTCAGAGCCCGGTGCAAACTATCTGCCTAGTGATACAGCCCCGGCTGGTAGTGATACTCATTGCTCACGTGCGGACACAGCTGCCAAAAGGCAACGGCACTCGCCGCGGCCACGTTGAGCGAATCGACCCCGTGCGCCATCGGAATGCGCACGGCTCGGTCGCAGCCCGCGATAGTCTTGGCGCCCAGGCCGGCACCCTCGGTGCCCATAAAGATCGCCAGGCGATCAACCTCCTGCAGCGCAGGATCGTCCAGCGAAACGGAGTCGTCCGTCAGCGCCATCGCAGCGCACGAAAAACCGGCTTCGTGCAGTGCCGCCAGGCCATCGTGCGGCCACACACGAGCCTCGCTGCCAATACGCGTCCACGGCACCTGAAACACCGTGCCCATGCTCACGCGGGCCGAGCGACGGTACAGCGGGTCGCAGCACGTCGGACTGACCAAAATACCGTCGACATTGAGCGCGGCGGCCGAGCGGAAAATCGCACCCACGTTCGTGTGGTCGACAATACCCTCGAGCACGCACACGCGCACCGGGCGCTCCCCCGCCGCCTCGACGACGCCACCCAAGAACTCATCAACCGGAATCTGGCGCGGTCGACGGAAAGCCGCGAGCGCACCGCGCGTCACATTGAAGCCCGTCAGCTGCTCCATGAGTTCCATGGAAGCCACGAACACAGGAACCGGACCTGCGCCCTCGCGCACGACTAGGCGCTCAAACAGCGGCATCATCTGGTCGAGCCAGCGTTCGCCCAAAAGAAAGCTCACCGGCTGATATCCGGCACGCACCGCGCGCTCGATGACCTTGGCGCTCTCGGCGATAAAGATGCCCTTTTGCGGCTCCAACACGCAGCGCAGCTCGCGCTCGGTCAGTCGCACGTAGGCATCGAGCCGCTCGTCCTCGAGCGAATCAATTCGCAGAACCTCAACGGCATCAGTCATAGCAGCCAGCCCGCACCTTTCTTTACAGCACATCTATACCAAACGAGGCGACGCTAAGCGCCGCCCCATGCATTCAATCAACCCGATGATACCGTTCACACCAGACGATTTACGCCTCAACGCGACGATACGTCACGAACTCATAATCGACGCCCTCGTCACCCTCACCGGCGGCAATCGTCGCGACCCCGCTACGCTGCGCAATCTTCCACGCAGGATCGGCTTCCAAATCGGGAAAGTACGTATCCACAACATGGACGCAATGGTTATGCGTGACCTCGGCCTCGACGCAATACGGCAAAAACTGCCGATAGACATCGCCGCCACCGATCACCCAGGCAACGGGCTCATCGGCAACCGCGGCGAGCGCCTCGTCGATGCTATGCACCACGTCGACGCCCTCGACGGCAAAATCCTCGTCGCGAGTAAGCACGATATTGCGGCGGTTCTTGAGCGGACGCCCACCGGGAAAACTCAGCAGGGTCTTGCGCCCCATAATGACCGGGCAACCTTTGGTGCACGCCACAAAATGGCGCATGTCGGCGCGATTAGACACCACCATATCGCCCTCGCACCCAATGCCCCAGTCGTCACACACGGCGACAATGGCAGAAAGCTTACACGTCATGAGTGCCACCTACACCGCAATGGGAATGTTCTTGACCTGCGGGCCGTGCTCGTAGCCCTCGACGATGAGGTCATCGGTCGTAAACGCATAGAAATCGTGCACGTCGGGGTTAAGCGTTACCTTGGGCGCCGCAAACTGCGGACGCTCGATAAGTTCACGGACAATATCGACATGACGGTCGTAAATGTGGGCATCGGCAATCACATGCAGCAGCTCGCCGGGAATCATATCGACCGACTGCGCGACCATCATCAGCAAAATGGCGTACTGGCACACATTCCAGTTGTTCGCGGCCAAAATGTCCTGGCTGCGCTGGTTGAGAATCATATTGAGCGTTGGCTTGTCGTCCTGCGGACGCTGCGTGACGTTATAGGTCACGCTGTAGGCGCACGGATACAGGTGCATCTCGGACAGATCGTTAAACACATAGGTGTTCGTCATGATACGGCGGCTGTACGGCGTGTGCTTAAGATCGTACAGCACACGGTCCATCTGATCGAAATCGCCCTCGGCGTAATGGCTCTTCTGGCCAATCTGGTACCCGTAGGCCTTGCCGATGGAGCCGGTCTCGTCGGCCCACTCATCCCAAATATGGCTGTTGAGGTCATGGACGTTATTGGACTTCTTTTGATAGATCCACAAGATCTCATCCATGGCAGACTTAAGCGCCGTGCGACGCAGGGTGAGCGCAGGGAACTCCTCGCGCAGGTCGTAACGCGCCGTAACGCCAAAGTTTTTAATAGTATAGGCAGGGGTGCCATCCTCCCACACCGGTCGGACCTTTTGACCCTCGGTGGTGGTGCCATGGTCCAAAATATCGCGGCACATGGCTACAAACTGCTGATCAGCTTTGCTCATTGACCCTCCTGTCAGTCGCCTACAAGCGAGATTCATTGTAGCCCAGGCGCACGCGGCCCCACAGCGCAAACATAAGCCCTCATTTTCTGACATATGACAGAAATTCCTTGCGCAAATCCGCACGTTCGATATTCTATTGTTGACATATATCAGATAAGGAGTGCGCATGGCAGGAAGACGCGAAAAATTGCGCCGTGTTGGGATCATCCCCGAATATCGCAGTTTTACCCCCGATGGCCTGGCGAGCGGAGACGCTATCGATATGACAGTCGACGAGCTCGAGGTCCTGCGCCTATGCGACCTGGAAGGCCTCAATCAGGAGGAAGTCGCCCAGTGCATGGGCATTGCCCGCGCCACGGTGGCGGCAATCTGCAGCCGCGCGCATCGCAAGGTGGCAAACGCGCTGGTCAATGGACGGGCGATCGTCATCGAAGGCGGAAACATCGCGTACTCCCCCATCACCACGACAATGGCCGCATGGCCAGCAAAGGAGGTCGGCACCATGAGGGTGGCAACGACGTACGACAACGGCAACATCTTTATGCACTTTGGCCGCAGCGAGCAGTTCAAGATCTACGACATCCAGGACGGCAAGGTGCTCAACGAGCAGGTCGTAGGCACCGGCGGCACCGGTCACGGCGCGCTGGCGGGTCTGCTTGCCAACGGCGGCGTTGACACGCTCATCTGCGGCGGTATCGGCGGCGGGGCCATCAACGCGCTCACCCAGGCCGGCGTCACCGTCTATGCGGGCGCCCAGGGCAGCTGCGATGCCTGCGTCGAGGCCCTCATTGCCGGCACGCTCGCTCAGACCGGCGAGGCAACCTGCGAGTGCCATGGTCATGACCACGAGCAAGGCGAGTCCTGCGGCTGCCACGGCCATCACGAGCACGAGGGCCACGAGGGCTGCGGCTGCCACTAACGGCACGGCACCGCGAGCTCGGGGTGCGACGCTGAACGCAACCCAGCAATCAAAGCCAACAACAAAGGCCGCCCGGTAGCTCCCGAGTGGCCTTTGCCATATCAAGCTGGAATTACAGCCCTATTTCTTATTGCGCATCTGCGCTTCCATCTGGCGCAGCAGATCCATATCGGACTTGGGGCCGCCCGTTCCCAGGCCGCCCATGCCGCCCAGACCCATAGCGTCCAGGCCAGGGATATTGGGCATGCGCATCCTCTTGCCCTTCTTACCCTTTTTGCCCTTCTTGCCGCCGGCCTGTGCCTGATTGGCCATTGTGCGCATGCGGCCCATCATCTTATTCATCTCGCCCCACTGCTTCATAAGGCTGTTGACCTCGGTGGGGGTCACACCGGCGCCCTTGGCAATACGCGCGCGGCGCTGGCCGTTGATGATGGAGGGACGCAGGCGCTCCTCCTTGGTCATCGACATGATGATGGCCTCATTCTTGTCGAAGATGCCCTCGTCCAGATTGCCACCCATCTGGTTGAGCGCGCGCTGGCCGCCGGGGAGCATACCCAGGATGCCCTTCATGCCGCCCATCTTCTTGACGGCTTTCATCTGGTCGAGCATGTCGTTCATGGTAAAACCCTCGCGCAGCATGCGCTCGGCGGCCTCGAGCTGCTCGGCATCGGCGGCCTCCTGGGCCTTCTCAATGATGCCGACGACGTCGCCCATGCCCAAGATGCGCTTGGCCATGCGGTCGGGGTAGAACGGCTCAAGCGAATCGGGCTTCTCGCCCATGCTCACGAACTTGATGGGCTTGCCGGTCACCTGGCGCACGGAAAGCGCGCCGCCGCCACGGGCGTCACCGTCGAGCTTGGAGATGATCACGCCGTCAAAGTCGGTGCGCTCGGCAAAGGTCGAGACGACGTTGACGATATCCTGGCCGGTCATGGCATCGACGACCATCAGCACCTGATCGGGCTTGACGGCCTTCTTGATATCCACGGCCTCCTGCATCATCTGCTCGTCGATCTGCAAACGACCGGCGGTATCGACGATGACTACATCGCGCAGGTGGTCGACGGCCTCCTGGATGGCGCCCTTGGCGATATCGACCGGATGCTCGCCGTCACCGCGGAAGACCGGAACGCCGATCTCTCCACCAAGCGTGGCTAGCTGGTCGGCAGCTGCGGGACGGTAGACGTCGCACGCGGCGAGCAGCGGGGAGCGGCCCTGCTTCTTGAGCTGGTAGGCCAGCTTAACGGCCGCCGTAGTCTTACCGGAACCCTGCAGGCCCACGAGCATGATGACATTGGGAATGCGGTTGCTAAAGACGAGCTTGCTCTCGGTGGAGCCGAGCATCTCGGTGAGCTCGTCGAGCACGATCTTGACGACGTTTTGTGCCGGCGACAGCGACTCCATGACCTCGGCGGTCATGCAACGCTCCTTGGTCTTGGCGACGAACTCCTTGACGACCTTAAAGTTGACGTCGGCCTCGAGCAACGCCATGCGAATGTCGCGCATGGCAGAGGTAATATCGGCCTCGGTCAGCTTACCCTTGCCGCGCAGGCGGTCAAATGTGTCGTTGAGGCGATCGCTCAAAGAATCAAACACTAGTCACTCCTTAATTGGACTCGCCCACCAGGGCGCGGCAGAAATCTTTGGCATTGAACTCCTGCAGGTCATCGACCTGCTCGCCCACGCCGATGCGCAGGATCGGGAGCTTGAGCTTCTCGGCCACGGCCATGGCGATACCGCCTTTAGCCGTGCCGTCGAGCTTTGTCATGATAATACCGTCCAGTCCAAGCGCCTCGTTAAACTCGAGCGCCTGGTTGAGGCCGTTTTGGCCCGTTGCGGCATCGATCACGAGCACGACATAGACGGGCATGGGGCCGGTAGCCATATTGGCGGCGCGCTTACGGGTCACATTGACCACCTTGGCAAGCTCGCGCATGAGCTCGGGGCTCGTGTGCAGACGACCGGCGGTATCGATGAGCACCAGGTCGCTGCCGCGCTTGTCGGCCTCGTCGAGCACGTCGTAGCAAACGCTTGCCGGGTCGGAGCCGCGGTCGCGCTTGATGACGGGGACACCGGCGCGCTGGCCCCACACATCGAGCTGCTCGATGGCGGCGGCGCGGAAGGTATCGGCCGAGCCGATCACGACATTCTTGCCGCGGGCAGCCATGGCGCTCGCGATCTTGCCGACCGTCGTGGTCTTGCCGGCACCGTTAATGCCCACAAACAGCACGCAGCTCGGCGTATCGGAGAACGGATCGCGCTCGATGGGCACAAAGTGCTGCTCAAGCTGCTCGGCCAGGGCGCGACGGAGTTGCGGGGCGGTCTTGAGGTTCTTCTTAGCCGCGGCATCACGCAGGTCATCGGAGACCTTTATGGCGACCTCGGCGCCCATGTCACCCATGACGAGGGTGTCCTCAAGGTCCTCCCAAAAATCCTCGTCGACCTCACCGCCAAAGTAAAAGACCTCGTTGAGGGCCTCGCGACTGCGCTCAAGTCCGCGCGAGAGAGCGTCAAAGAATCCCATTATGCATTCACGACCTTTCCGGTTTCGCGATCGAGTTTTTGCGAGACGACGCGACTGACGCCGTCGGCTTGCATCGAGACGCCGTAGAGGACGTCAGCGTCCTCCATAGTACGGCGCTGATGCGAGATAACCAAGAGCTGCGTATCGGAACGCAACACGTCGAGCGCGCCGATGAGCTTGGACAGGTTGGCGTCGTCGAGTGCCGCCTCGACCTCGTCCAGCACATAGAACGGCACCGTGCGCGTGCGGTACGCGGCAAAGAGCAAGGCGAGCGCCGTCAGACTCTTCTCGCCACCCGACATGAGCATCATCTTGGTAATGCGCTTGCCGCGCGGCTGCGCCACAACCTCAATGCCCGTCTCGGCAGGATGCTCTGGATCGGTCATCTCCAGATGAGCCTGACCGCCCGGGAAGAGCATGGCAAAGATCTCGCGGAAGTTCGCGTCGACCTTCTCAAACGTCACCAGAAACGCCTTGCGCATCTTGCGATCAATGGCCACCGTGATCTTGGTGAGCGCCTTGCGCGCGCTCTCCAGATCGGCAAGTTGCTCCTCGATGTAATCGGCACGGCGCTTGAGCTGCTCGTACTCCTCCATGGCGACTTGGTTCACAGGACCCAGGTTGTTGATTTGGCGCACGAGTTGGTTAAGCTCGCGCTCGGCGGCGTCGCGATCGGTGGGCGCGGGAAGCATGAGCGCTTCCTCGAGCACCGTCGTGCCATCGGCGGTAATGGCCTTGATGGCAGCCTCGACCTGCACCTCGAGCTTGCCGCGTGCGACCTTGAACTCGTTTTGCGTCGCCGTGGCGGCATCGACCCGCTCCTTGGCACGAGCGACCTCGGCCTTGGCATCCTCGATGGTCTTCTTGAGCGAAGCGGAGTCCGCCTCCTCCAGAGAGGCCTGCTCACGCAGGCGAGTTGCCCAATCCGACGCGCGTTCCAACAGGGCCGAATATCGCTCGTGCATGGGGTCGACGCGCAGGCGCAGTAACTCGAGCGAGCGCGAGGCCTGACGTGTTCCGCGGATACGGCGGTCGATGCCCTCAAGACGATGCTCCAGGTCGGGCACACGGCCCTTCAGCGAACGCAGGCGCTCGCTCGTCTGAGCCAGGCGCACCTTGGCATCGGCGAGCTTGCCGGCTGCCTCGGAATCGTCACGGCGCACGCGATCGAGCTCGTCGTTGGCTTCGGCAATCTGGAGACCCAGGTCGCTTGCCTGCGCACGGGCCTCGTCGCGCGAACGGGTGAGCTCGTCAACGCGCGGGCGCGCTGCGCGAACGGCCTCGGCTGCCTGTTCGCGGCGCTTGGAGATGCGCACGCGTTCGACCTCGGCATTGTTGGCACTTTGCTCCAAGCGGCCGATCTCGGAAAGCAGCGAGCGGCGCTCGCCCTCAAGACGGGCGATCTCGCCGGCGGCATCGCCCTCGGCGGCACGCGCCTCCTCGACGGCCGCATTGGCCTCAATGACTTGGTCCGAAGCATGCTCAAAGATGGCAGCCAGATCGGGTTCCAGGCCCTCGAGCTCACGGATGCGGCGCTTGCGCTCCAAGGCACCCGAAGCCTCGCCGGCATCGAGGCCCACGCGCACCAGGCCGCCACAGGCGACGCGGGCGCCATCGGGGGTAACGTAAGTCACGCCGTCAACGACAGGCGCAGCCAGCGCGGCAGCCAAGTCATCGACCACGTAATAGCCACCGAGCAGCGCCTCGACAATCGGGCCATAACCGGCACGCACGGAAAGGCGATCGACCAGACGCGAACCGGCAGCGCCCTCGGCGGCAGCAGAGCCGCTCACGCCGCGCGCCACCAGCAGCGCCTCACCCGAGGCCTTCTTTTGGTCCAGAGCCGCACGACCGGCACGCTCAAGCGTGGCTGCGTCATCAAACAGCAGGGCATCGATGTCGCCGGCAAGCAGCTGCTCGACCAGGCCCTCGAGCTCACGAGGAGCCTCAAGCACATCTCCCAGACGACCCGAGACATCATCGCCCAGCGCGCCCATCAGACGGCTCACCAGCGGCGAGCTGTCTGCCATGCGGGCGTCGAGCTTCTTTTGGCTCGCGAGCTCAGAGCGAACCTCAGACAGTTTGTTGCGCGCCTCGCTCTCGCGGGCACGCAGGTCCTTCAGGGCCGCGCGTGCCGTCTCGGTGGCCTCACGCGCATCGACCTGAGCCCGGCGCGCTTCCTCAAGAGCGCCCTCAAGCTCCTCGGCGCGGTCGCGACGGCTCTCGAGCGAGGCCGTGACCTCCTCGAGCTGTTCATCGATCTGCTCAAGGCGCGAGGCATACATGTTGTCCTCGACCTCGGCATTGGAAAGCGAATCCTTCACCTTGGCGAGCTCGAGCGCGGCGTTATCGGCCACGCGCTGCACATCGCGTTGCTCACGCGTAAGCTGCGAAATCTGATTGTCGAGCGCCACGCGCCGCTCGTGGAGCTCAGCGGCAGCAGGACCAGCGGCGTCAACGTCCTCCTGGGCCTGCATGTGCGCACCGGTCACTTCCTCAAGCTGCGCACGCGCGTCCTCGAGCTCCTCGACCACGCGACGACGCTGATGCTCGGAGCTCGAAATCTGCCCGCGCATGTCAGACAGGCGCGACACCATGTTGTGGCCCTTTTCCTCGAGCAGGCGCATGTCGGAGTTAATGCGGCCGACCACATCTTGCATATGACGGCGCTGCTCGCCTAGGTCGCCCACAAACAGGCCCTTTTCCTCGAGCATGACCTGAAGCTTCTCGAGCTCGCGCTCCTTTTCGCCCATGCGGTACTGCGCAAGCTCCAGCTCGGCAGCACCTTCCTTGGAGCGACTCTCCAGGTCGTTCCACTGCGACTGCAGCGAACGCAGCTCGTCAACGGCCAGCATCTGCGTAAGCTCGTTCGCGCGCGAGAACAGCTCTTTGTACTTGCGCGCGCGATCGACCTGACGCTCCAGCGGTCGCAGCTGACGGGCGATAACCTTATTGATGTCGCGGGCACGCGTCAGGTGCTCGTCCATCGACTTAATCTTTTTGAGCGCACGCTCCTTGCGGCGCTTGTGCTTGGAGATGCCGGCGGCCTCCTCGATGAGGGCGCGGCGCTCCTCGGGGCGGCTCTGCAAAATGGCGTCGAGCTTGCCCTGGCTGATGATGGAATGCGTATCCTTGCCTAGGCCGGAATCGTGCAGGATGTCCTGAATGTCCATCAGGCGGCAAGGGCTCGAATTGATGAGGTACTCGCTTTCGCCCGAGCGATACATGCGACGGGTGATGGCGACCTCGTCAAAGTCGACGGGCAGCATATGATCCGAGTTATCGAGCACCAGCGTGACCTCGGCGACACTCACCGGCTTGCGAGCCGACGAGCCCGAGAAGATGACATCCTCCATGGCCTGGCCGCGCAGCATCTTTGCGCTCTGCTCGCCCAGGACCCACAGGATGGAGTCGGACACGTTGGACTTGCCCGAGCCGTTGGGCCCCACCACCACGGTGAGGCCCGGGTCAAAGACCATCTGGGTCTTGTCGGCAAAGGACTTGAAGCCCTTGAGCGTGAGTGACTTGAGATACACGGCCTGGTGCCTTTCGTGCGTCTGAGCTGCGATTGGTTTGCGCTAGTTGGTGATGCCCTCGCCCTCGAAGTCCTCCGGGGCGTTGTAGCCCATGCGCACGAGGGCGTCAGCCGCCGCCGCGCTCTCAGAGGACT
>OMFD01001634.1_pt1 | contig 10634 bp, 10 predicted proteins | sample 1645541 | NCBI WGS metagenome assembly OMFD01 (sample SAMEA103958149, study PRJEB25191) | human gut metagenome | biome: human-associated habitat [ENVO:00009003]; feature: intestine environment [ENVO:2100002]; material: feces | place: Germany | collected 2013/2015
ATCAGGACGACACAGTAGTCCGCGCCGGTCAGTTTCCTTGCCTGCTGCATATGATACAGATGTCCGGCATGGAACGGGTTATATTCGGTAATTAAACCAACGATTTTCATAAATTTCAATCCTGTTTTTTGCATTTTTGCGAGGAATTTTGTAGCAGCCTTTTATAATAAAAGTAAGAATAAAAGACTGTTGCTGTTGCGGCAGAAAAATCTGTAAAAAATAGCAGCCATTTTCTGCTTCATTTACATTATATAGTGGAAGTGCGGGAGCGTAAAGGGAAAATTATAGTGCATCTTGTTAAAAATTTAATTAATCAAAAATTTGAAAATCGCTCTTGTATACAATAAACAACTGGTATATAATGTTAGCAGTAATAGACACACACTTATGAAAGGGGTTTTATAACCATGGCATTTATTGACAAGATTAAGGAAAGAGCAAAAGCAGACAAGAAAACCATCGTTCTTCCAGAGTCAATGGACAAGAGAACATACGAGGCAGCTGAGAAAATTCTGAAAGAGGGTATCGCAAATCTGATCATCATCGGTACTCCGGAAGAGATTGAGAAAAACGGCAAAGGCTTCGACATTTCCGGTGCCACCATCGTTGACCCGTACAATGATCCGAATAAGCAGAAATACATCGACAAGTTCGTTGAATTAAGAGGCAAAAAAGGTGTTACTCCGGAAGTCGCAAAAGAGCAGATGGAGAAAGACTATATGTACTATGCTTGCCTGATGTGCAAGTGCGGCGATGCTGACGGCGCTGTATCTGGTGCATGCCATTCTACCGGCAACACCATTCGTCCGGCTCTGCAGCTTCTGAAGACCAAACCGGGTATCAGCTCTGTATCTGGCTTCTTCCTGATGGAAGTTCCGGATTGCGAGTTCGGTGAGAACGGTCTGTTCGTATTCGCTGACTGTGCAGTAAACACTGACTTCGATTCCAACAAGCTGGCTGAGATCGCTGGTCTGTCCGCAGAGAGCTTCAAGATGCTGGTTGGCGCAGAGCCGAAGGTAGCTATGCTGTCCTATTCTTCTATGGGTTCCGCTAAACATGATGATGTTACCAAGGTAGCAGATGCAGTTAAGATTGCTCATGAGAAGTTCCCGGAACTGAAACTGGATGGCGAGCTTCAGCTTGATGCAGCACTGGTTCCGTCTGTAGGCGAGGCTAAGGCACCGGGCAGCACCGTAGCTGGACATGCTAACACCTTAGTATTCCCGTCCCTGGAAGCAGGCAACATTGGTTACAAACTGGTTCAGAGACTTGCAAAAGCTGGCGCTTATGGTCCGGTTCTTCAGGGTCTGTCCATGCCGGTAAACGATCTGTCCAGAGGATGCTTCGCAGACGATATCGTAGGCGTAGTAGCTATCACAGCTGTACAGGCTCAGCAGGCATAATTAATACCAATTGGAATCAAATGGATGGAGAACTGGCACCGCGTCAGAGAATCTTAAATCCGTTTAATTAAGAATTAAAAGTGATAATTACAGTTCAGCCCGGTATTCATACATAATCCTGCAGTTCACAACAGGGCAGTGCAGACGTTTTTGCAGATGCTTCTGTGTGAACCGCATATAGAGAATACCTGCGGCTGAATTGTGATGTTATAAAGAAAGGAATCTATTACCATGAATATTTTAGTTATTAACTGCGGAAGTTCTTCCTTAAAGTATCAGTTAATCAACTCTGAGACAGAGGGCGTTCTGGCTAAGGGTCTTTGCGAGAGAATTGGCATCGACGGTATGCTGACTTACCAGCCGGAGGGCGGCGAAAAAGAGAAATCTGAGATCGCTATGCCGACCCATACAGAGGCTATCAACGCAGTTCTGGCAGCCCTGACTAACGAGAAGAGCGGCGTTATCAAGAGCCTGTCTGAGGTAGGTGCAGTTGGACATCGTGTCGTACACGGCGGCGAGAAATTTACTTCTTCCTGCTTAATCAACGACGAGTCCATGAAGGCGATCGAAGAGTGCAACGATCTGGCACCGCTTCACAACCCGGCAAACCTGATCGGTATCCGTGCCTGCCAGGAGCTTATGCCAGGCGTACCGATGGTAGCTGTATTTGATACCGCTTTTCATCAGACCATGCCGGATGTTGCTTACACCTACGGTATTCCGTATGAATACTATGAGAAATACAAAGTTAGACGTTACGGCTTCCATGGTACTTCCCACAGCTACGTATCTAAGAGAACCGCTGAGATCGTTGGAAAACCGTATGATCAGATGAAGATCATCGTTTGCCACCTGGGTAACGGCGCCAGCATCTCCGCTGTAAACTGCGGCAAATCTGTAGACACCAGCATGGGTCTGACTCCACTGGAAGGTCTGGTTATGGGTACACGTTCTGGTGACCTCGATCCGGCTATCATCGATTTCGTAGGTAAAAAAGAAGGTCTCTCCCTGGATGAGATGAACGAAGTCCTGAATAAGAAATCCGGTATGCTCGGTATCTCCGGCGTATCCAGCGATGGTCGTGATCTGGAAGCAGCAGCTGAGACTGGCAACAAGAGAGCACAGCTGGCCTTGGACGTATTCGATTACCGCGTAATCAAATATATCGGTGCATACGCAGCAGCTATGAACGGTGTAGATGCAATCGCATTTACCGCTGGTATCGGCGAGAACAACATCAAGATGAGAAAAGATGTTTGCAGCAGCCTGACCTACTTAGGCGTTAAACTGGATGAGGAGAAGAACAACGTAAGAGGTGAGGAGAGAATCATCTCTGCTGACGACTCCAAGGTTCAGGTTCTCCTGGTTCCGACCAACGAAGAGCTGGCTATCGCCCGCGAGACTCTTGCACTGGTAAAATAATTAAATATGAATTAAAATTTGCAAAAATATGTAAAATTAATCATTGACAAACGCGCTCGACCTTTGTATAATATCAAAGTGCGTATTAGGAGATTAGTATGCTGATTCATTTATCGGAACTTTTTAACTGCGAGGGTAGAAAGAAAGTCTATACAGTCGAGACTGCGCTGGACTCTGTTGATTTTGACGGAGAGACGTTTCAGATTGAGAAGGCTGAGCCTTTTGAACTGGAACTGACGGCTAAGACACGGCATAAGTATACGATGAGTGGTCATGCGACGCTGACGGTGGGAGGTCACTGTGCGCGTTGTCTGGAGCCAGTATCTTTCGACTGCGAACTGGATTTTGGACGAGAGTTTGAGGTGCAGGACGGTCAGGAGGAGAGTTTAGATGATGAACCCTTTATGAAGGGGTACAATCTGGATGTAGACCAGTTGGTTTGCAACGAACTGCTACTGAGCTTGCCTATGAAAGTCCTGTGCAGAGAAGACTGCAAGGGGATTTGCAATAGATGTGGTACAAATCTTAATCTTCGGACTTGTACCTGTGACACTAGGTCGCTCGATCCAAGGATGTCGGTTATCCAGGAGATATTCAATGAATTTAAGGAGGTGTAACCATGTCTATCTGTCCTAAGAACAAATCTTCCAAAGCAAGAAGAGACAGCCGCAGAGCTAACTGGAAAATGAGTGCTCCGAACTTAGTAAAGTGCAGCAAGTGCGGTGCTCTGATGATGCCTCACAGAGTGTGCAAAGCTTGCGGAAGCTACAACAAGAAAGAAATCGTTAAAGTAGAAGACTAATTCAATACTTTAATATCAGGGGTTAGGTCGTAAAGACCTAACCCTTATGTACAAGCCAATATCCTACTTACATAATATGTATTAGGGATAAGGGCGCAAGAGCACTTTGATTGCTTTTGTAGTTGTAAAATATCTTTCATTTTCTTAATTTAAATGCGTTGCAAGTTGTTTTTAGCGGAATGGTTTAATTTTTTTATTATATAAACCTACTAAAACAGTCGGAAAGGTGGATTTAATACATTACTCCCACAAAGAAAATGAAATGAAAACAGACGGAGGAGTTATGACAAACGAGACGAAAAAGTATGCGGAAACGTATGGAGGAATGGCAGGAGCAGTTCTCCCGCTGATTATCATGATGGGAACGATGATCTTCATGGTTGCCTTTGGAATGCGTTCTACCAAAAATTTCTGGTCGGCTGGTTATTTTGCTGTTTTGGCTGGATTTCTTGTATATAAGGATAAGAAAGCATTTCAGAAAGCGCTGATCGACGGCGTGCGCGACAATATTTTTGCATTTATGATCGCCTGTTTCTTATTTGCGGGCGTGATGTCGAAGATTCTGACAGCATCGCATCTGATCGAAGCGCTTTTATACGTAATGACAAAGGTCAACATGTCACCGGCACTGATGCCGATCATCTGTTTCTTTATCTGTGTGGTGCTTTCCAGTGCAACCGGCAGTGCGGCGGGTGCGTTAAATACAGCCGGACCTCTTCTGATTCCGCTTTCCGTCGGAATGGGCTGTAATGTCAACCTGATCTGCGGTGCGATTCTGGCAGGCAGCTGTTTCGGTGATAACCTCGCACCGATCTCGGACACGACGATTGCATCCTCTCTGTCCCAGGAAGTCGATGTCATGAAGGTTGTCCGTTCCCGTTTTAAATATGCACTGATCGCAGGTGCCATTTCTGTGGTTGGCTATCTGATATTTGGCTTTATGGATGCTGGAAATGGTGTTTCTGCTGAGATGGCGGCGGTTGACGCAACCTACGCTTCCAGCATCGTATTCCTGATTATCCCGGTTCTGGTGGTTGTGCTGATGCTGCGTGGCAGCGGACTCTTTACCTCTCTGTTAGTCAGTGAGATGGCTGGTTTTGTTTTACTCTTTGCATTTGGTTATCTGACACCGGCAGAGCTGGTTGCGAAAGATGGTCTGATTGCGAATGCGTTTGACGGTATGTTAAGTTCCATCATTTTCATCCTGTTTATCTTCGTTATGGTCAGCCTGATCAGCGAGGCAGGTGTGCTGGATGCGATTCTTGTATGGATGCGTAAATATGCGAAATCTGAGAAGTCGGCAGAAATTGCAGCCGGTGCGATGGTCAGCGTCATGGGTATCGTCATCAGCAGCGGTACTTCCGCCATTTCTTTCTGTGGTCCGATCATCCGCAAGCTGCTCCGCCCATTCAAGATTGACCGTGCCCGTGCGGCTAACTTCCTGGATGGTCTTGGATGTGGCGTCGGCTATCTGGTTCCGACAAATCCGGGATGCCTGAACCTGGCGGCGATCGCGGTTGCCAGCGGCGTTGTGTCCGAGGGCTATAACGCGGTATCTTTTGTCGGCTACAACTTCCACAGCATGGCGCTGACGCTGGTTTTCTGGTTTGCAATTCTCTCTGGATGGGGAATGAAGCATGAGACAGACGAAGAGCTGGCGGCAGATGGAATCGTGATTGAAGACGGCAATTCTGGGAAATAAAAAAGAATAGATTTTTGGCGTACATACATGACAGACGATAAAAAAGAATTTATAATAGAGTCTGTGTGAGAAAAAGAACAACTGTGCTATATCACCTGCATGGAAGCCTATTGTATATGGGAAAATCGGGTATATAGCATACTTGCTATAGAAGAGAGGTTCAAATACGTGGGAACAGCAGAAAAATATTTAGATGCTGCGAAGGCAGCCATGAATTTTATCAACACAAGAAAGAGAACGGATGAGGAAGGCATCTACTGGACGCTTGCAGATGCGGCGGCGGGAAAGCCGAGCTATTATGACGAAATATGCATGTACGCAGGTGCTTCGGGCATTATCTGTTTTCTTCTGTCTCTGTATGAAGATACGCAGGATGCGGCATATCTGGATGAGGCGAAAGAAGCGGGCTGTTATCTGGAATACCGTTGGAGAAAGAGACGCGAACTGAAACGCAATTTCTCCCCGTATGCATTTTCAACCGGATGGGGCGGCGCCTCGTTTGCCTTGCTTCAGATGTATCTTGTAACGAAGGACGAACATTACCGCGCGCTGGTAGAGGAGATTCTCGACCAGGCGGTTCGGGATGCAATCCCGGTCAAAGAAGGCGAGGGCTATTACTGGTCCACATATCCGGGCATCGTCGGAACCGCGGGAACCATTCTCGTTATCTTAAATGCGGCTGAGAAATTGGGACGCGAGGACTGGAAGGAGTTTGCGGTCAAAGCAGGACGCTATTTTCTGACAAGAGGACGCGATATGGGAAATGGAAGGATCTGCTACACGGGCGTCGATCCGACCTACTTTGGCGCTGGAAAAGATTATATCGACCCGAATTTCCCGATGGGAACCGGCGGAATCGGATTCCTGATGCTGAAGCTTTACGAAGTCAGCGGAAAGAAGGAATTTCTGGATGCGGTCAAGGGCGTGCCGGAGTATATGGACACGGTGGCAGTCAAGATGCGTGCTGGAAAATTGCTTCCGCATGCGCTCCCGGATCGTCCGGATCTCTTTTATCTGGGCTACTGCCACGGACCGGCAGGAACCAACCGTTTCTACTATGAGCTGTACAAATTCAGCGGCGATGCGAAATACCGCCGTGAGATCGAGGAGCTTGTCAAAGGACTTGAGGCGACCGGTGCACCGGAGAAACGTTCGGCTGGATACTGGAATACGGAAAATATCTGCTGCGGAACCGCAGGTCTCTTAAATATGTACCTGGGACTCTGGGCGGCATTTGGCGAAGAGCACGATCTGGAGTACGCGAGACGCTGTGCAAAGGTGCTGATGGATACGGCAGTCTTCGAAGATGGTGTGGACGGCGGACAGGCAAGCTGGAAATTTGCGCTTGATCGCGTAGCACCGGAACGCCTGAGCACGCCGATTGGTTTTCTCGATGGTGCGGCAGGTATCGGTTCGGTTCTCCTTCAGATGGCGCGGGCAGAGCGCGGCGATTTCCATACGGTAAGAGCGGTGGATGATCCGTTCCCGGAGAGAAAGTTAGAGAAGTAAAATGGCTGTTCAGGCAGAGGGGCTGTTTGTGGGCGGTATATTTGAATGTGTTTGAAATAAAATGTGCTGTGAGATAGTTACTGGACACGTATGCATGTACAGTAACTGAGATAATGTGTAGATGGCGGTGTTGTATGCAAAAAGGTGTACAATGCCGCTATTTTTTGTTAATATAGGGAAGAAGGAAAAAAGAGGGATAATGTTTTATAAATATCACGTTAGGAGGTTTTACATATGAAAAAGGGAAAATATTTACTTTTGACCGTCACAGCCGCCGCTTCTGGCGGCGATCCCATTTCAGGCATTTGCGTCGAAGGATACGGAGGACCGCAGCCCGGTTGGCTCGATCGGTTTAAATGTTTCGTCCTCGATCCATGTCGGTGATGAGAGTTCAGATGTGGATGTTTCGCTCGATTTCGGTGACTGCGATATTTCCAATGTTGATGTGATCAACGAGCCGTCCGGTAAATGGGTGGACAAGGATAAGCCAAAGCTGGAGGTTACTCTGGAGGCGGACGATGATTATTATTTTAAATCCGGTTATGCGAAAAAGAATGTGACCCTGAGCGGTGACAGTGCGACGGTTACTTCCATCAAGCGCAAGGGCGATGAGGAACTCCGGGTCGTGATCACCCTGAAATCTTTAAAAGGAACCTCCAGTGATTACAGCCTGGATGTTGATGAGGCAGAGTGGGATCAGATGGATGGCGTTGCAGAGTGGAACGGCAGTGAGGATGCGAAATACTATGAGCTGCGCGTTTACCGGGATGAGAAATTTTTAAGTACGGTAAAACCGGGAAAAGAAACGAAATACAATCTTGGACGTTATCTTACGCAGGCGGGAACCTACACGTTTGATGTGCGCGCGGTTTACAGCGATTCACGGCACGGTGAATGGCAGACATCGGATTCCTTCACAATCACGGCGGAGCAGGCGCAGGAAATTCAGAAGACGCTTGTATTCAAGGAAGCAGGCAGCGGTCCGGCAGCCGGTGCGTGGGAACAGGATGCGCTTGGATATAAGTACCGCAATTCCGATGGAAGCTATGTGACCAATAACTGGCAGCAGATCGGCGGTGTGTGGTATTTCTTCGATGAAAATGCATATTGCAAAACGAATACCTGGGTGTTCTGGAATGAAAAATGGTATTATCTGGATGTAAACGGCGCGATGTTAGTTAATACGACGACGCCGGACGGCAAGCAGGTCGGGGAAGATGGGGCGCTTCTGTAAAATTTTTAAGAAACAATTTTGATGAAAATCCGTCAGGGAAGATGGAGACAGAATTGTAAAATAGATGTGAGAAGAGGCAGATTGCACGGAATATGCGGTCTGTCTCTTTTACATTTAAAAACAGAGAAAAACAAAGAGAATATTTGCAAAGAGAACGATGGTAGAATGAAAACACATACATGAAAAGAGTGCTGAAGGACAAGCTGGCAGTTATTTCTGATGAAATAAAAAAATTAACAAAAAGAATACTTGCATATTGTGAAATAAGTAGTAAGATAGAGGTGGTATCTCATGACTGCCTATTTTTTAACAATCTAGGGGAAGAGGCGATCTGAGAAGAGACTGCAAGGGGTTCTAAGCCAGTATGGAGGATGGCAAAAAAAGGACTGACAAAGGAGGGGCACAAAGATGGCAGCACAAATTTTGGCTGTGATTATTTTTATTGTAATGTTTGGACTTATCATCTGGGATCACATTGAGAGGCATATCGTATCGCTCGGATGCGGGCTTCTGACGCTGGTGCTGGTGTTTGGCGTCTGTATGCACAGTGAGGTGGCAGCAGCGGAGACACTGAGCCTGCGCAGCTTCATGGTTCCGAACTTCTGGTTTCAGACCGAGGCGGCGGCAGAGTCCTCGAGCGGCATCAACTGGGCGACGATTCTTTTTATTGCCGGTATGATGCTGATGGTGGAGGGCATGGAGCGCGCGGGATTTTTCCGGTGGCTGTGCCTGACAATCGCCAAGGCGGTACATTATAAGACGATCCCGATTTTTATTTCATTTATGCTGATGTCGGCGTTTCTGGCGATGTTTATCGACAGTATTACCGTTATTCTTTTTTTGGCAGCGGTCACGGTAGAGCTGGCGCATCTTCTGCATTTTGATCCGATTCCGATGATCATTTCAGAGATCTTCTGTTCGAATCTGGGCGGCTCTGCGACGATGTGCGGCGATCCGCCGAATATCATCATCGGAACCTCGCTCGGATATTCATTTAAAGATTTTATTTTAAATACAGGTATGATGGCGGGTGTTTCGCTGATTTTTGTCGTGCTGTTTTTCTATTTTTCCTTTAGGAAAGAATTAAAGGCGAGTGAAAAGCATGACGAAGCGGTTACATATCCATCCCCACAGGAGGCGATCGCGGATCGGAAACGGTTTGCGGTCAGCGTGGTGATCTTTGCGACGGCGATCGTGATGCTGGTGACGCATGCACAGACGGGACTGACAGTTGCGACGATCGGCGTATTTATCGGTGCTTTTTCGCTGCTGGCATCCGGCGGTGAGGCGCTCAGCATGATTAAGAAGCTTGACTATAAGACGCTGCTATTCTTCATTGGTCTTTTTGTCGTGGTCGGCGGCATGGAGCAGACGGGCGTCCTAAATTCTTTAGCAGGGATCATTGACGCAGCCAGTGGAAATAATGTAAAATGGGTAGTGGCGATTGTGCTGTGGCTGTCGGCGCTTGCGAGTGCATTTGTGGACAATATCCCATTTGCGGCGACGATGATCCCGGTTATCCGGAGTCTGGCGCAGGCAGGCGGCATGGATCTCTCGGTTCTGGCGTGGGCGCTTTCGATGGGTACGGATATTGGTGGCTGCGGAACTCCGATCGGAGCCTCGGCAAACGTAGTTGGTATCTCAGTGGCAGCGAAAAACGGACATTTTATCGGCTGGGGGAAATATTGCCGGTATGCAGCTCCGGCGACGGTGCTGGTAATCCTGATTTCCATGGTTTGTATATATGTGAGATACTTTTAAGGGGGCTTTTATATGGAGGAGAGGAAAAACAGAGTGATCATCTCGGTCAGCAGACAGTTTGGCAGCGGCGGACACAAGATAGCGGAAGCGCTGGCAGAGCATTTTGAACTTCCGATTTATGATCATAGGATGCTGGACAGTATTGCCAAGGAAAAGGGTGTGGATCCGCGTGTACTGGAAAAATACGACGAGAAGCCGCTAAACCGTTTTCTGGCGCGCAATGTCAGCGGATTTTCAAGCTCTCTGGAGAACAATCTGGCGCAGATGCAGTTCAGTTACCTGAAAGACAAGGCCGATTCGGGGGAATCGTTTGTGGTAGTTGGACGGTGTGCGGAGACGGTTTTAAAGGAATATGACGGACTGATCACGCTCTTTGTGCTGGGCGATGAGGAAACACGGGTGAAGAGAATTGAGCAGCTGCACGGACTTTCAGAGGACGAGGCGAAACGTCTGGTAAAGACGAAGGACTGGCGGCGGAAATCCTACCACAACTGTTACAGCCGCGGACGCTGGGGGGATTCCAGAAATTATGACCTTTCGATCAACAGCAGCCGGCTGGGAATTGAGGGAACGACGAAGATGCTGGAGGAGTATGTGCAGGCGCGGATGGACGCGATGCAGAAATAAAATAATAGAGATATCGAAGGAAAAGAGAAAGGGGAACGTGTGCATAGGCGGCGCACGTCCCCCTTTTCCTGCCGAGGTGTTATACGGTTACTGTTCCCGGGGAGGCACTTTTGGAAGCAAAAGTGCCGTAAGAAAACGTGGTGGCAGCAGGAATTTGCCGTATTTAAATGCGAA
>OMFD01001644.1_pt1 | contig 10569 bp, 10 predicted proteins | sample 1645541 | NCBI WGS metagenome assembly OMFD01 (sample SAMEA103958149, study PRJEB25191) | human gut metagenome | biome: human-associated habitat [ENVO:00009003]; feature: intestine environment [ENVO:2100002]; material: feces | place: Germany | collected 2013/2015
CCTGTGTCGATGGCTTTATTATACGGCATGTACGCATAAATGTCAATAGGCAAAATAAAAATTTTAAGAAAGATTCTTATTTTTGAAACGGACTCCCCCGGCGCTGCTGCCCGGCCTGCTTCGGCAGTGCGGCAAACAGCGCCCGGGACAAAATACAGCTGATGCCGCCCACGATCAGCCCTGCCGCCAGCAGCACCGGCGCGTAGCCCAGTGCCATCGCACTGGAAAGCAGCACGGCGGCCCCGGCCAGCTGCCCCAGATTGTGGGCTAGCGCCGAACCGGCACAGAAGATATACCCGCTGACCGGCAGCTGCAGCAGCACAAGCATGACGGCCAGAGACAGCGCCCCGCCGCACAGCGACAGAAACCCGGCGGTGGCCCCGCGGGTCAGAAAGGCGAACAGCGCCTTTAACACAACCAACAGCAGCGCCGTGCGGGTGCGCAGAAACAGCAGCGCGTACATGACGACGATGTTGGACAGTCCTAATTTAATAGCCGGCATCAGCCCCAGCAGCGGCGACACGAGCGATTCCAGATAGGACAGCGCGATGGCTAAGGCAAACAGCATCCCGGTCCAGGCTGTCTCCCGGGCTTTTTGACTGCGCACAGGCATACCCCCCGCAAATTACAATTTTCTTTGACTATACCCTGCCGCGGAGGGATTGTCAAGGCATAAAAAATTTACATATTCTGTGCCGGTATCGCGGCAGGTTTTGCCAGAAACGCCTTGAAAAAAACAGGAAAATAGTGTATTCTTATAAAAGTATAGGGCAAGCTATGCCCATACGTGAGGAAAATAACCACAGTGTTATAATAAAAGGAGAACCTGACCTATGAAAAAACTGATTCCTGTTATTCTGTGCTGCGCCATGCTGCTGGCCGCCTGCGGCTCCTCCGCAGACTCTGCCCCCGCCGCAAGCGAGAGCACTTCCGCTGCCGCATCTTCCGAGGCAGCTTCCTCTGCGGAAAGCATCATCGGCGGCGCGGACGGCGAGACCGACATCGTCGTGAGCGATGAAGCCAACACCGCAAACCTTGATGCCGCTGTTGCCGCCATCGAGGCTGTGAACCCCATCGCCAACCCCCGTGCGCTGGATGACTTCTCCGTGGAGAATGAGCTGATGCTGACGATGGACAACCTCGTCGGCTACAAGGGCGATGTCACGAACGATCAGGCGGACTGCGGTCTCGTCTTTGTTGCCCAGGCCAAGGACGGCAAGGTCGATGCCGTCAAGGCAGAACTGGAAGCCTACAAGGAGAGCCTGTCCGCCAATGACCTGTACGCCGAGTTTGCCGACAAGGTCGCACTGGCCAAGGATGCCCGCATTGTGACCAACGGCAATTATGTTGCCATCGTTATTGCTGGTATCGCCAACCCCGACTACGCCCCCATCGATACCGCGCTGGAGACTGCGCTGAACTTCTGATTGATCCCTGTACCCTGCAGGCCGCTGCCGTTCGGCAACGGCCTTTTTTGCTAACGATGAAATTCACCAAAAGAAAGGGAGTCCGCCATGGTTTTTAACAGTGTGGTGTTCCTGTTCTGCTTCCTGCCGCTTTCCCTGCTGCTGTATTATCTGGTGCCGGGCCGCGCCAAAAATGCAGTGCTGCTGGCAGAAAGCCTCATCTTCTACTGCTGGACAGGTGTTGCGTTCCTGCCGCTGATCGCCGTGCTGATCGTCTTTAACTACCTGTGGGCGCTGCTGACAGCGCGGGCGAAGGCCAAACTGCGCGGTCTGCTGCCGCTGGCAGCGGTGCTCGTCAATTTGGGCGTGCTGGTGTACTTCAAGTATGCCAACTTCCTGATCGACACGGTCAACCAGGTCGCGCATCTGGGGCTGGCGGCGCTGAACATCGGCACGGTGCTGCCGCTGGGCATCAGCTACTACATTTTCAAGATCATCAGCTATGAGGTCGACGTCTGCACCGGAAAGATCGCGCCGGAGAAAAACTTCATCACGTTTGCAGTGTATGTGCTTTTCTTCCCGCAGCTGATCGTCGGGCCTATCGTCAAATACCGCGAGATGGCCGACCAGCTGCACGACGGCGCGAACCGCTGCACGCCGGCAAGGGCCGAGCATGGCGCAGAGCTGTTTGTGTTCGGCCTTGCGAAGAAGGTCATTCTGGCGGACTCCATCGGCGCACTCTGGACCGACATCATCGGTGCAGGCGGCGTGGGGCTGGCGAATGTCTCGACCCCGCTGGCGTGGCTGGGCATCGTCGCCTACAGTTTACAGCTCTACTTTGATTTTGCGGGCTACAGCGAGATGAGCAACGGCCTGGCCGCGCTGCTCGGCTTTGACTGCCCGGCCAACTTCAACCTGCCGTATATCTCGGGCAGCATCACCGAGTTCTGGCGGCGATGGCATATTACGCTGTCGGGCTGGTTCCGGGATTACATTTACATCCCGATGGGCGGCAACCGCAAGGGCCAGGCGCGCCAGCTGCTCAATATGTTCCTGGTCTGGGCAGCTACCGGCATCTGGCACGGGGCTAGCTGGAACTTTATTGCCTGGGGCCTTTACTACTTTGTGCTGCTCACGATTGAAAAAACCTTCCTGCTGAAATATCTCAAAAAGGGCAAGGTCTGGCCGCATATCTATACGCTGTTCTTTGTGGTGCTGGGCTGGGGCATCTTTACGGCCAACCAGCCCGGCGCACCGCTGGGCCTGCTGCTGCAAAAGCTGTTTGTGCCCCAGGGCGGCATTTCGCCCGTGTACTACCTGCGCAATTACGGCGTGCTGCTGGTGCTGGGCTGTGTCTGCTCGTCCGCGCTGCCGCGCTGGCTGTGGGAGAAAATCAGCAAAAATACAACGGCAAAGCTCCTTGTGTTTGCCCTGCTGACCGCGCTGTGCGTCTGCTACGTCGTGGCCGCCACGAACGCTACCGCGCTGTACGCGAATTTCTGAGAGGAGGAACGGACAAATGTCAAAGGTCGTATACCGTAAAAACGGCGGCAGACGCCGTGCGGGGTATCCGCTGCTGGTGCTCTGCGCCGTGCTGCTGTTCGGGTTCTCCCTCGTGAATATTGTGTGGCCCAAGCGCACGCAGCTCGAGCTGGAAAACCGCAAGGCCGCACAGTTCCCGGCGCTCAGCGTGAGCGCACTGCTGGACGGCAGCTGGCAGAGCGGCTTTGCCCGCTGGATGCAGGACCAGTTCTCCCTGCGTGACGCGGCGGTCAACACCCAGCGCGCGGCGGACGAGGTGCTGTTCCGGAAGGCGGAGGAGGGCGGCATTCTGCTGGGTAAGGACCGCTGGATGTTCACAAAGCTGTTCACGGTGGACGACGCCACCCGGAAGCAGCTTGCCAAGAATGTACAGGCCGTCAGCGAGTTTGCCGCGAACCACCCGGGCAAGGTCACCTTCCTGCTGGCTCCGTCGGCCAGCGTCATCTACCCGGAAAAGCTGCCCGCAGGCGCGCCGATGGTGGATGAAAACGCGATGCTCGACGATATTTTTGCCAAAGTCGGCCAGAGCGCCGATGTCATCGACCTGCGCGGAACGTTCACGGACCTGAAGGACGAATACCTGTATTTCAAGACCGACCACCACTGGACGCCCAACGGCGCGTACCGTGCCTATGAGCAGTTTTGCAGCCTCAAGGGCCTGACGCCGTTTGACCGCGCCGCGCATGAGCCGACCACGGTGAAGGACTTTCAGGGCACCCACTACTCGGCCACGCGGCTGTGGAACGTCGAAAACGATGAAATCACCTACTACCCGTTCGACAGCCTGATGACGATCTACAAAATCACGGGCGAGGCCGCCTATGAGCCGGAAACGACGGAAAACATCGTGAATATGCAGAAGTTCAATACCCGCGATAAGTACGCCGCTTTTTTGGACGGCAACAACGGTTATTCAACGATCGAGGGCCGCGGCACGGGCAGTATTCTGGTGGTCAAGGACAGCTACGCGAACAGCTTTGTGCCCTACCTGACCGAGAATTACGCGAAAATCGGTGTGGTGGATTTCCGCAACTTCAAGTACGGCTTGGATTCTACAATTGAAAAAGAGGGCTATGACGAGGTGCTGGTGCTCTACAACTTCCAGACCTTTATCGCAGACACGAATCTGATTTATATTTCCCGTCCGTCGACGCTCTCCTGACAAAAAATAAGCGATGCCCGGTCAGAAATGGCCGGGCATTTTCTGTGCCTATTCCAATAGGATTTCCAGCCGCGGTGCGGGCAGAGCACTGCCGGGCCCGTACAGATTGACGTGCCAGAATTGCAGATGGAAAAAATCGGCGGCATCGTCTGCGGTCAGGGCCGAGAACGCCTGCTGCAATTCGGTGCAGAGCAGTGCCTGCCAATCCTCGTTGTGCGCCACCAGCGGCTGAAAATCCGTATCCCGCAGATGGAGCTGCACGGTGGTATCCTCCACCGTGACGTTGACCCGGGTGTCACAGACGGCCTGACCGCCCGCAAAGGCCGTAAAGAAGCGGTCCGTCTGCCCGCAGAGCGCCGCGGCCAGCTGAGCCTGCAAGCCGGAGACGTACACGGAAGCGCGGTCTGCTGCCAGCAGCGCAAAGTCATACCCGCTGTCAGCGCGGTAGGCGGGCACTGCACAGCCGTCCGCCTGGGCAAAAAGCTGCTGTAAGCCGCAGTGCAGGTCGTATTCCCTTTCCACGGCCTTCATGTCCTCATACAGGGAGGCGGCGTCCGCGGCCCAGCTGTGGGCGGCGGTGTCCAGCACAAAAACCGAAAGCTCCGGCGCGGGCTGGGCCTTGTCGTAGAGCAGCGTGCCGAGTGTCTGCGCGTCGGCCCAATCACAGTCCGGCGGCAGTGCGGCCAGGTCGAGCAGCCCGTAGTAGAGCTGGCCGGGCAGAGTGTCTTCGGCCCGGTGGAGCGCCTGCGCGGCGGTGTCGCCGCGGGCGGACGCGGTTTTGTACTGCACACCGCCACTCGCCGCGTTCTGATCGGCCAGCAGCAGACAGGCGGAGTACGCCCCCTGCTGCCGCGCAAAAAACACAGCGCGGACGATCTCCCGCTCGGAGAGCGCCTGCCCGCAGCCGCAGAGCAGCAGCGCGGCGCAAACGGTCAGCAGCGCCTTAGTCTTCGGTACAGACATGCGGCGGCACCTCCTATCCATGTCAAGCCCACAAAGCCCCAGGTCAGCACATTGCGCAGGGAGAGGGCCGCGTCTAAATCGAGCTTGCGCAGCACCGCGCACAAAAGCCAGATGCCGCCCAGATACAGTGGGAACCGATCCAGCCCGGCGGCGCTGTCCTCGGTCTTGCTCTGCCCGCCCAGCAGCCGCACGAGCGCATACAGGTAGAGTGCCAGCTTGACCGTGACGGCCATGACCCACAGAATAAATTGCAGCCACTCGAGCCGGTTGAAGATCGACAGCGCTCCGCATCGCGCTGCGGCGTGCACCGGGTCGATGCGCAATGGCATGGCCGCGCCGTAGAACAATTCCAGGATCAGGTGCATCCCAACGTCAAACGCCAGCGCCCACCCGGCCAGCCGCAGCAGCGTATGGCGGCCACGCTTGTCCTGCTCGGGCCAGAGCGCGGGCAGCAGGTATTCCGGGTAGAGCGTCAGCTGGTCGCTGGCGGCGGCGAGAAAATCGCTCTGTGTAAGTGCGGAAGTTTGCAGATTGACGATGCACAGCCGCGGAAGCACCGATGCCAGCATGGCGACGGTTGCCAGTACCAGCAGGCAGAGCACGGCGTAGGCCGTCTGGGACAGTGCCGACACCCGCCGCAGATAGACGACAGGCAGCACAACGAGCAGACAGACCGAGGTCAGCGTGACCGCGCCGGGATAAAGCCGGTCCGCCAATTGCCAGAGCCGCAGCAGCTCCAGCACCGATGTGTAGACGAGCAGCGCACCGAACAGCAGTTTATACACGGGGTCGGCGGCCAGCCGCCAGCAGCGGGCGAACAGCCAGCCGACGCCCGCCAGCAGCGGCGCACAGACCGCCGCACTGAAAAGCCCGGCGCGCGGCCAGTAGGCGGTCTGGCTGCGCAGCAGCACATTGACGAGCAGGCTGACGAGCAGTGCTGCGAAAAGGCTGGGGCATTCACGCTTCATGGCGGCTGATCACCTCCCCGGATTTGGCAAGGCGGCTCCAGATGCTGCGCACAAAGCCGTCCCGCACGCTGGCCCGGCCCGGCGGCATGAGCGGGTAGAGATAGTCGTACCCGAACGGCTCACTGCCGCAGGCCATCGCCAGAATCGTCAGTGCGGCGCAGGCCAGCCCCGGCACGCCGAAGCACCCGGCCAGCACGATGACGGCAAAGCGGAACAGGATCGACTGCTCATACAGCGACGGCACAGCCAGCGTGGCAATCGTCGCTGCAGCGGCCATCGTTAAAACCGGCACGCTGACGATGCCCGCGCTGACGGCGGTCTCGCCGATGATGAGCGCGCCGACCAGACTGACCGTATGGCTGATAGACTGCGGCGCACGCAGCCCGGCCTCGCGGACGATTTCTAAAAGCAGCGTTACGCAGAGCATTTCCAGCATTGGCGGCAGCGGCGTGGATACCTCGCCCTGTGCCAGCTTGGTCAAAAGCCGGATAGGGATGATCTCCGGCGCAAAGGCCACGGCCATGACGTAGAGCCCCGGCCCGAACACGGCCAGCAGGAAGGCGAGATATTTTAAAATACGGATAAGTCCGGCGAACACTGCGCCCGAGGCGTAGTCGTCGAGGCACTCGAAGTGCTCGGCAAAAAAGCTGGGCACAATGAGCGCATACGGACAGCCCGCTACAAGAACGACGGCCTTGCCCTCACACAGGCGGGCACAGGCCGTGGCGGGGCGCTCGGTGTAGGCGGCTGCCGGGAAAAGATTCAGCTTGTCCTGCTTGAGAAACGACGCAAAGTAGGCACTGTCCAGCAGAACGGGAATCTCCACCCGTTTCAGCCGCTCCCGCAGAGCGTCGATGGTTTCCTTTGGAGCCAGGGTACTGTCGTAGCACAGACAGTATTCGGTCTTGGCACGGGTCCTGGCGGTGGAGATTTCTGCCACAAGCGTTCCGGTGCGGAACTGCCGCCGCAGCAGCGAAATGTTATTGCGCAGCAGCTCGGTGAATGCCTCCTGCGGGCCGCGCAGGTTGCCCTCGCTCATCGGCGTCGAGATCGAGCGCTGGGGCATCTCCTGCGTCGAAAACGCGACGCCGCGCCGCACGCCGTCGATGAGCAAAACGGACAGTCCGTTGGAGAGCAGCTCCACCAGCGCGGTGCGATCCTCCACCGCGGCAGGCTCAGCGGGGACGCGGCTCTGGGTCAGCAGATAGTCGCACAGCCCCTCCCCGCCGCCCAGCATGGCGGGGTCGCGGTCCAGCATATCCAACGCCATGTGGCAGAGCTTTTCCGGCGAGGACAGCCCTGTGAACATGACGATAGCGCACGGGATACCGGCAAGCATCAGGCGCTTGGTATAAAAATCGTCGGAACGGCCAAACATTTCCTCCAGAAGCGCAAGATTGGCATCCAGCGAGCGGTACAGCGGTTTCTGCGTCATGGTTCTCCCCCTCTCACGCAGGATAGTGTGGCCGCCTTTGCGGGAATTTATGAGGAGGTGCCGGGATGATTTCTTCGGTTGTGCGCACGGTGCTGGTGTATCTGGCTGTGGTGGTGGCCATGCGGCTGATGGGCAAGCGCCAGCTGGGAGAGCTGCAGCCCGCCGAGCTGGTGACGACGCTGCTGATCTCCAACGTCGCATCCATCTGCATCGACGAGCCGGATCTACCGCTCTCGGCCAGCCTGGTGCCGATTTTCTTAATTACGGCTCTTGAAATTCTGAACTCCACGCTGGTTTGGTTTTGCCCGAAATATGCCCAGCTGCTTTTGGGAAAGCCGGTGACGATCATCCGCAACGGGGAAATTTTGCAGGACGAGCTGGCACAGCTGCGCATCACGGCATCCGACCTGGACGAGGCACTGCGCGGCAAGGACATCTTTTCCCCCAAGGATGTTTACTGGGGCGTGATCGAGCCGAACGGCAGCATCACAGCGGCCCCAATGCCGCAGGACGGCGGCGAGCCGCCTATGCTGCCGCTGCTCATCGATAAGGCAGTTTACAAGGAAAATCTTGCGTTCTTCGGCATGGATGCGGCAGCGCTGGATGCACTGCTGCGCCGTGAGCAGACGACCCGCGAGGCGGTTCTGCTGCTGCTCTACAACGGCAAAAAATCCATTCTGATACAGAAAAAGGCCGCCCCGAAAGGGGCGGCCTGAAAAGGTGTGCGTATGAAGCGAAATTGGTATGCCGCAATCATTCTGCTGGCTCTGTGCGTGCTGCTGTTCCGGGCGGGGCAGTATGTGGACCGCACCACAGCCGGAATGCAGCGGCAGCTTGAAGCAGGGCGACTACCCTGCCGCACGCCGCGCGTACAGCCGTGCGGCCAACCGGGCACTGCGCAGCACTCAGGTCCTGGGCCTGCTTGTGCGCCGCAATATTCTGGATCAGCTCAACCAGACGCTGGCCGTGTTGCCGCCCTGTGCCGAGGCTGACAGCCTGGCAGACCTCGAGATGGAGACACAGCGCGCCTGCACCCAAATCGAACAGGTGCGGCAATCATTTTTCAGCGGTTTTTGAGCGGCTGTCCAACATATCCTTCAGTTCTTCCATAAAGGTGTTGACATCGCTGAACTGACGGTAGACGGAGGCAAAGCGCACGTAGGCGACATCGTCCATCTGCTTGAGCTCCTGCATGGCCAGATCGCCGATATGGATGGAGGAAACCTCGCGGTCATAGGAGTTGAGCAGCTGCTGCTCAATGCGGTCCACGGCGGCATCCAGCTGGGTGTAGCTGACGGGGCGCTTCTCGCAGGCGCGCAGCATGCCGTTCAGCAGCTTCTGGCGGTCAAAGACCTCGCGGGAGCGATCCTTCTTTACGACCATCAGCGGGACCGTCTCAACGATCTCGTAGGTGGTAAAGCGCTTTTTGCAGTTCAGGCACTCGCGGCGGCGGCGGATCTTTTCACCGTCCTCCGTCGGACGGGAGTCGATGACCTTGGAGTCAACTTCACCGCAATAGGGGCATTTCATATCGGGTTCCCTCCTTTTCTACAAGCTCAGGCCTTCTTGGCAGCCTTCTTCTTGTTCTTCCAGTCGACCCACAGCGGCGTGGCGATGCAGATCGTGCTGTAGACGCCGCTGACCATGCCGAACAGCAGCGGGAACGCGAAGGAGTAGATGCTGTCCAGACGGTAGATGACCGAGACCACGCAGACAACGCCCAGGGCGAGGCAGGTCGTGATGGAGGTCATCAGAGAACGGGCAAAGCTCTGGTTGACGGACAGGTTGACCAGCTCGGCCAGGCTCATCTGCTTCTTGCCGTACAGGGCGCTGTTCTCGCGGATACGGTCATAGATAACGACGGTATCGTTGATGGAGTAGCCCAGGATGGTCAGCAGGGCAGCAATAAAGTTGCCGTTCAGAGGAATGCGCAGGAGGACAAAGACGCCGAAGACGACGAACATGTCGTGCAGCAAAGCCACAATGGCGGTAGAACCGGCCTTGAGGCCGCCGATCTTGCGGAAGCGGTAGGCCACGTAGAGCAGGATCAGCACGCAGGCCGCAACCAGCGCGACGACGCTCTTGAGCAGGAACTCCTTACCGATGGTGGCATCGACGTTGCTGACCTCATTCTGGACGAAGTTGTTGTCGGGGTACTGCTCATTCATGGCAGTCAGCAGGTTGTCGAGTTGCTCGGTGGTCAGCGTATCACTGCCGGGCAGGGTGACAGTCAAGGTCTGATTGCCGGAAATATCAGAGCCGGTCTGCAGGGTCAGATTGGACTTGCCCAGCTCGGTGCCGATGGTGGACTTCAGGTCGTTCAGGTCAGCGTCGCCCTCATAGGCCAGCGTGATCATGGAACCGCCCTTGAACTCGACGTCCATCTTGACGCCGAAGATGCCGCAGAACACAAGCACGACAGCAATCAGCGCACAGGAGAAGGTGTAGAACTTCTTGCGGTTGCCGATGAAGTTGATGGACGGGGTCTTGAAGTCGGCACCGCCCTCCTTCTTGCCGCCGAACAGCCAAGCCTTGCGCAGAGGCTTGAAGTGGACAGCGCCGCGAATCATAACGCGGGTCGCCCAGACGCCAAAGACAAAGTTCAACAGAACGCTGGTCAGCAGGGTGAAGCCAAAGGAATAGATCGTACCGGCAGTGGAAGGTCCGAACCAGTAGAAAATCGGGTTAAAGACCTTGGCCCAGAAACCGTCCGTCGGGCCAAAGGCGCCCATCAGGATGGCGGCGACGATGACGATGGTCACGTTGCCGTCGATGATGGGGGTCAGGCCCATCTTGAAGCCGCTGTTGACAGCGCCCTCGAGGGTCTTGTTCTTGGACAGCTCCTCCTTGATGCGCTCGGCGGTGATAACGTTGGCGTCAACACCCATGCCGATGCCGAGGATAATACCGGCAATGCCGGGCAGCGTCAGCGTGGAGCCGGGGAAAACCGTGAAATAGCCGGACACAACAGCCAGCGTGGCGGCGGCCTGGCCCATCAGGGAGATGACCGCGATGGTGCCGGGCAGACGGTAGCGCACGATCATCAGGACCGCGACCAGAATGAAGGCAATGATACCGGCCTGCACCATGACG
>OMFD01001647.1_pt1 | contig 10543 bp, 5 predicted proteins | sample 1645541 | NCBI WGS metagenome assembly OMFD01 (sample SAMEA103958149, study PRJEB25191) | human gut metagenome | biome: human-associated habitat [ENVO:00009003]; feature: intestine environment [ENVO:2100002]; material: feces | place: Germany | collected 2013/2015
GCATCAAGATCCAGGTGGTTGGTCGGCTCATCGAGAAGAAGAATGTCCGGGTTGCCAAACAGTGCCTGCGCAAGAAGTACTTTGACTTTTGCGGCGCCCGGCAGGTCTGCCATCTGTGTGTAGTGATCCTCGGTCGGAATTCCAAGACCGTTTAACAGGGTGGCAGCATCGGATTCGGCATTCCAGCCGTCCATGTCTGCAAATTCTGCTTCGAGTTCACTGGCGCGGATACCATCCTCATCGGAAAAATCTTCTTTCATGTAGATGGCATCTTTTTCTTTCATGATGTCATACAGACGTTTATTTCCCATGATAACCGTGTCGAGTACGGTATACTCATCATACTTGAAGTGATCCTGCTGCAGGAATGACAGACGCTGTCCCGGTGTGATGACAATGTCACCGCTGGTTGGCTCTAACTGCCCGGATAAAATTTTTAAAAAGGTGGATTTGCCGGCACCGTTTGCACCGATCAAACCGTAACAATTCCCCTCGGTAAACTTTACGTTTACATCTTCGAAAAGGGCTTTTTTACCTAATCTTAAAGTAATGTTATTTGCACTAATCATACGAAAACCTCATTGCTTTACTTAATTTGTCTATGATAAAATCACAAATTCTATTATAAACATGACATGGGAAATATTTCAAGAAGAAAAACGCTTTCTTGTTGGAAATGTATAGAAATAATGATATAATGAAGAAAGAATTGAACGAAATTGGGGCAAAGCTATGGATTATAGGGGATTTATACAGTTGGATCTGCCTGTCGCAGTTGCAATTGTCAGTTGTGGGGCAGACTGGAGAGTGGAAGAGGCAAACGCAGAGTTTACGGATGTACTTGGATACACGGAAAAGGAACTGCGGGAAACCAGGCCACAAAAAATGGTATATGACGAAGATTATGCAAATCTGGTCAGTGTATTGGAAAATGTTGTCCGGACACATGACAACGGAAAAATGCAGCTTCGTATCGTACGCCCCGATGGGAAAACCCGGTGGGTGGAGATGCGGTGCAGTGTTCTGGCACATTACGATGTAAAACCATATGTGGTTTTATTTTTATGGGATATTGATGAGGAAAAAAGACGGGAAGAACATCAGAAACTGTTGAACCAGAAATATGAGCTGATGGAACAGCTGTCTTTGGAATATCCGTTTGATCTGGATGTGGAAAACTGGACGATGCTGCGCTCGTACCGGCTGATGGAACTGAGGGGACAATACGATTATTCCGAACAATATTTTCCGGTGGATGAAGAAGTTCTGACACTCTGTCCACCGGATCAGGAGCTTTTTCTGAAGGCTATGAAAGAAGCTGCCACAGAGGAAAAAACCGGAAGTATGGATACAAGGTTTAATATCCATACGGAAAATGAGACACCGAAATATCTCTGGTTTAGAACTTATTACAAGAGCATTGCAGACCATAATGGACGGATCACCCGGATTATCGGAAGAAGTTTTAATATTGATGAAGATAAGAATCTTCAGGAAGAAGTGCGGAGAGATCCGCTGACGAAACTGCTCAACAAGCTGGAAATCCAAAGGGAGACCGATGCATTTCTGGAAGGAGCAGAAGACGGAACCCATGTATTGTTTCTGATTGATATTGATAATTTTAAAGGTGTCAATGATAATTTCGGGCATACATTCGGTGATACCGTAATCGTAGATGTTGCAAATATTATCAAATCTTTTTTCCGCAACAATGATCTGACCGGAAGGGTCGGTGGGGATGAATTCCTTGTGCTGATGAAGAATACAACACTCGAGAAGGCAAAGGAACGTGCCGGAAATCTTGGAGAAGCACTCTGCAAAGTTTATACGGGGGGCTCCATTCACTACAGGATCTCGGCAAGTATTGGTCTGGCCGCCTGTAACGGTGGGGATGGAAATACATACAGTTCCCTGTTTGAAAAAGCGGATCATGCCATGTACCGTACCAAGCAGGGGGGCAAAAATGGATATGAGATTGCCGGTGCAAAAGATGTGGGAATGATCAGAAACGGAATCAAAAACATTGAGCGGCGGGAAAACATGGGCGCAGAAGACCGTGAATTCCTTGCATTTTCCATCAGTCTTATGGCGCACGCCAAAAATATAGACGGGTCGCTGAATATGCTTTTAAACAGGATTACGGAAAGATACCAGCTGGATCTTGTTATGGTATTTGAGGATAACACCGAAAATGACGGAATGGTCATGACCAATTATTTTGGAAATAATTTCTCTTTTTATGGGAAAAGTGCGTTTCCAAAGAAAAGTCCTTCACTAAAGGAACTACAGCCAGGGGAGTATATGATAGTTAAAAATTCACGGAGCAATTTTGCAACGGGGATGGGAAATTATCTTAAGTCAACGGATACATACAACGAAAACGCTCCGTTTTCTGCTGTGGTTGGAAAATTTGAATATGTCGGTGGCTGTACAGGGGAAGTAATTTATGTGTCACTGGACGAAGAACGGCAGTGGCAGCCGGGAGAGTTGGAAATTTTTCAGGAACTGACCCGTATGATGGCTATTTTTGTGTCCCTGCGCTATCGGGTCACGGAAAGCCGGGAACAGATCAGTTCCATCCAGAAAAAAGATCCGCTGACAGGGCTGTACAATCAGGAGGCATTCCGTGAAGCGGTGGTTGAAATTCTGGCACATTCCAAGCCGGATGAAGTATATGCCATTGAGTATATGGATATCAATAATTTTGGATATATCAATGAAAATTATGGCTATAAAGTAGGGGACAGTGTCCTTAAAATGTTCGCACAGGATATCTTTGTGCAGGAGTATTTCCGTGCAGGCTGCCGTTTGTATTCGGATTTTTTTCTGCTTCTGATTGCAGATGAAAGTCAGGAAAAAATGATCGATCGTCTGCACAGCAGAAATAAAAGATTTACCAATATGCAGAATCACAGGTATCCAAACAGTGGAATGGGGGTATCGGCAGGGGTATATATTCTGGAAGACAATAAAATGGACATCGAGTTTGCAATCGAAAATGCCAATCTTGCATGGAAAAATGCAAAAAATACCGGGAAGAGGGATATTACCCTGTATAATCCTTCCCTGCGTATCCAGCGTACCGAGGAGCAGAAAATAGTCGGGGAATTTTATGAGGCATTATACCGGGATGATTTCCAGATGTATCTGCAGCCAAAGTTTATTTTAGGTGACCGGAGTGTTTATGGGGCAGAAGCACTGGCACGATGGAAACGTCCGGATGGAAAGATTCTTCCACCGGGAGTGTTTATTGATTCTCTCGAAAAAATAGGATATATCACAGAACTTGATTTTTATATTTATGAGGAATTGTTAAAAACACTGGAAAAATGGGACAAGCAGCACCGGAGAAAAATTGTGATCTCAACGAATTTTTCCGGACGGCATTTTGAGTCGGATGGAGAGGAATTTTTAAACCGTATCCAGCATGTGCTTTCCAAATATAGTGTACGTCCTGAATACATAGAGATCGAAGTGACCGAAGGGGTACTGGTAAAGAATGTAGCAGTTCTCGAAAAGTGCATGAACCGGCTGCATGAAATGGGATTTCGTGTGGCAATTGATGATTTCGGAACAGGATATTCTTCGCTTTCCGTGCTTGCAGACATGCCTGCAGATGTTATAAAAATTGACAAAAGTTTTATTAACAAAGGCATGACGGAACAAAAGAAAAATCTGCTTTACGAAATTGGCCGTATGGTAAAGATTTTACATAAAGATATTATTATAGAGGGGGTGGAAACGGAGGAACAGGAGCAGTTCCTCAAAGAAGGTGGATTCACCTGCGGACAGGGATATTTATGCAATTGTCCGGTTCCGATTGGCGACTTTGAAAAGATGTATTTGTAAAAAAACAAGAAATGCTGTCGCTATCGCTTGATTTTTGGGTGCATTCATCCTATATTATTTAGTTAGAAGACATTCTGATTCAATGTTTTTTATGTTTGAACTTTAATTAAAAATAGGAGGACTAATTCATGAAACGTTCAATGAAAACCATGGATGGAAACCATGCAGCAGCACACGCTTCTTATGCGTTTACTGATGTTGCAGCAATCTATCCTATTACTCCTTCATCTGTTATGGCTGAGGCTACAGATGAGTGGGCAACCGCTGGTCGTAAGAACATTTTCGGACAGACCGTTCAGGTTACAGAAATGCAGTCTGAGGCTGGTGCAGCCGGTACTGTACACGGATCTCTTGCAGCTGGTGCATTAACAACTACTTACACAGCATCCCAGGGTCTGTTACTTATGATCCCGAACCTGTACAAAGTAGCTGGTGAGAGACTTCCGGGCGTATTCAACGTATCCGCTCGTTGTGTTGCTACACATGCACTGAACATCTTCGGTGATCACTCTGATGTATATGCTTGCCGTCAGACAGGTGTTGCAATGCTTTGTGAGTCATCCGTACAGGAAGTTATGGACTTAACTCCGGTTGCTCATTGCGCAGCAATCAAGGGAAGAATTCCATTCATCAACTTCTTCGATGGATTCCGTACATCTCACGAAATTCAGAAGATCGAGACATGGGATTATGAAGATCTGAAAGATATGGTAGATATGGATGCAGTTGATGCTTTCCGTAAGAATGCATTAAATCCAAATCATCCGGTAGAAATGGGATCTGCACAGAACCCTGACATCTTCTTCCAGTCAAGAGAAGCTTGCAACTCTACATACGACGAGCTGCCTGCAATCGTACAGGAATATATGGACAAGGTAAATGCCAAGATCGGCACAGACTACAAGCTGTTCAACTACTACGGAGCTGCTGATGCTGACCGTGTCATCATTGCTATGGGTTCTGTATGTGAGACCATCGATGAGACCATCGATTACTTAATGGCAAAGGGCGAGAAGGTCGGTGTTGTTAAGGTTCGTCTTTACAGACCATTCGTAAAGGAAGCTTTAATCGAGGCTATTCCGGATACTGTTAAGAGAATTGCAGTATTAGACAGAACAAAAGAGCCAGGTTCTCTTGGTGAGCCATTATACTTAGATGTAGTTGCTGCATTAAAGGGATCTAAGTTCGATCAGGTTACAATTACAAGCGGACGTTACGGATTAGGATCTAAGGATACTACTCCTGGACAGATCATCGCTGTATACAACAACACAGAGAAGCCAAGATTTACAATCGGTATTACTGATGATGTTACAAATCTTTCTCTTGAAGTTAAGGAGAATCCTGTTACTACACCAGAAGGAACAACAAACTGTAAGTTCTGGGGTCTTGGTGCAGATGGTACAGTAGGTGCCAACAAGAACTCCATCAAGATCATTGGTGACAACACAGATATGTACGCTCAGGCATACTTTGATTATGACTCCAAGAAGTCCGGTGGTGTTACAATTTCCCACTTACGTTTTGGACATTCTCCAATCCGTTCCACATACCTGATCTCTCAGGCAAACTTCGTAGCATGTCACTGTACAGCATACATCTACAAGTACAACATGGTTCAGGATCTGGTACCGGGCGGTACATTCCTGTTCAATACACAGTGGACAGTTGATGAACTGGATGAGAAGTTACCGGGTCAGGTAAAGAGATACATCGCAGAGAACAACATCAACTTCTACATCATCGACGGTGTAAAGATCGGTAAAGAGATCGGTCTTGGAAACCGTATCAACACTGTACTTCAGTCAGCATTCTTCTCTCTGACAAAGCTGATTCCGGAAGAGGAAGTTATCAAGCTTATGAAGGACGCAGCTACAAGATCTTATGCTAAGAAGGGTGACGATGTCGTTAAGATGAACCACGACGCAATCGATGCCGGTGCTACAGCATACGTTAAGGTAGATGTTCCAGAGAGCTGGAAGAACTGCACAGATGATGATTACTCTGTAGAAGTTAAGGGAGACAACAAGGAAGTTGTTGACTTCGTTAAGGATATTCAGCAGAAAGTCAACGGACAGCAGGGTAACACAATTCCTGTATCTGTTGTTAAGAAATACGAGACAGGCTGGACTCCATCCGGTACAGCAGCATACGAGAAGCGTGGTGTTGCAACAGACGTTCCTGTATGGGATGCTACCAAGTGTATCGAGTGTAACCAGTGTTCTTATGTATGTCCTCATGCAGCAATCCGTCCAGTCGCTATGACAGAGGCTGAGGCAGCTAAGGCTCCGGAAGGAATGCAGATGAAGGATCTCAACCAGATGCCAGGTTACAAGTTCGCAATCGTTGTTTCCGCATTCGACTGTACAGGATGTGGTTCTTGTGTAAACGTATGTCCTGATAAGGTACAGGCTATCACAATGACCGGATTCGAGGCACATGAGGATGAGCAGAAGTACTTCGATTACGCAGTATCTCTTGAGGATAAGGAAGATGTTATCGAGAAATTCAAACTTAACTCTGTTAAGGGATCTCAGTTCCGTCAGCCATTACTTGAGTTCTCCGGAGCTTGTGGTGGATGTGGTGAGACACCTTACGCTAAGTTAATTACCCAGTTATTCGGTGACAGAATGTACATTGCAAATGCAACTGGATGTTCTTCTATCTGGGCAAACTCTTCACCTTCTACACCTTATACAACAAACAAGAAGGGTCATGGTCCTGCATGGTCTAACTCACTGTTCGAAGATGCAGCAGAGTTTGGTTATGGTATGTTACTTGCTCAGAGAGCAATCCGTGACAGATTAAAGAACGAGCTGGATGAGATCGCAGCTAACACAGATAAGGCTGATGTTAAGGATGCCATCAAGGAGTGGAATGATACATTTGCTTCCGGTATCGAGAACGGACCAGCTACAGAGAAGTTAGTAGCAGCATTAGAGGCTTGCGGATGCGATGCTTCCAAGAATGTATTAAAAGAGAAAGATTTCCTCGCTAAGAAGTCTCAGTGGATCTTCGGTGGTGATGGATGGGCATACGACATCGGATTCGGTGGTGTAGACCATGTATTAGCATCCGGTAAGGATATCAACGTAATGGTATTCGATACTGAGGTTTACTCAAATACAGGTGGACAGTCTTCTAAGTCTACTCCTACAGGTGCGATCGCACAGTTCGCTGCCGGTGGTAAAGAGACAAAGAAGAAGGATCTTGCCGGTATCGCAATGAGCTATGGTTATGTATATGTAGCACACATCTCTATGGGTGCTGATATGAATCAGTGTGTTAAGGCTCTTGCAGAGGCAGAGGCTTATCCGGGACCATCACTGATCATTGCTTACGCTCCATGTATCAACCATGGTATCAAGAAGGGTATGAGCAAGGCTCAGACCGAGGAGAAGTTAGCTGTTGAGTCCGGATACTGGTTCAACTTCCGTTACAACCCAACACTTGCTGCAGAAGGCAAAGATGCATTCTCATTAGACAGCAAGGAGCCTACAGGCGATTATCAGGCATTCTTAAAGGGTGAGAACCGTTATGCATCTCTTGCGAAGTTCAACCCGGAGAGAGCTGCTGAGTTATTTGCAAAGGCTGAGAAGAACTCTAAGGATGAGTATGACCACTTAAAGAAGTTAGTAACTCTTTACGCTGGTAAATAATTGATCCGGAAACAGAGGAATACAGATAAACCGCAGGGACGAATGTCCCTGCGGTTTTTAATTTCAGGCATAAAAAAATCTATGCCGTACATACTATCTCCAGAAACCATTTCTGCAAAAATGCATATGGTAAAAGGGGAGGAAGAGGCATGTTGGAAAATAGTTATCCGATCCGCACGGATCTGGCACTCGAATCACAGGAGCGGCTGCAGGAAGACCAGGCAGATATGCGCGGCATCCGTGTTCTGGAAGAACGGCGGGAAAATGGAGTGATTGTCAGTACCGTGATGATCGAGACCGAGAATGCATCCGTTGCGATGGGAAGGCCAAAGGGGACGTACATTACGATCGAGGCGCCGGAGATGATCGAGGAAGATGCCGGATACCACAGGGATATTTCTTTGGAGCTGGCAAAGATCATGCGGAATCTTCTGCCGGGAAAAGAGATTGAAAAAAATTTAAAAAAGGGGCTGGAAGTCGCGGCACTGGTTGTCGGACTGGGCAACCGGGAAGTGACGCCCGATGCGCTGGGACCGAGAGTGGTGGATAATTTATTTATCACCCGCCATATCCTGAATGAATTCGGAAAGTACGCATTCCAGAGAGAAGATGTGGGAAAAGTCAGCGGAATCGTGCCGGGGGTTATGGCGCAGACCGGTATGGAATGTGTGGAGATCTTAAAGGGTGTGGTAAAAGAGACGAAACCGGATTTTCTGATCACGGTCGATGCGTTGGCGGCAAGAAGCATCCGGCGGCTGGGACGGACGATCCAGCTGACGGATACGGGAATCACGCCGGGAAGCGGAATCGGCAATCACCGCAATGCCATCAACCGCAAAAGTGTGGGCGTTCCCGTGATTTCTCTCGGTGTGCCGACGGTCGTGGATGCGGCAACGATTGTCTCGGATGCCATGACGGAATTTATTTCCGCATTATCGCTTTCGGATCTGCAGAAGCTGGATGAGAGGGAGCGGCAGGAACTGGCAAGGGAACTGCTCTCGCCACAGCTGAATGGTCTTTTTGTCACACCGAAAAACATTGATGACTCGATCAAAAATTTAAGTTTTCTGATTTCGGAGGGACTCAATATTGCGCTTCTGGGAGATAAAGAGGAATAGGGACAAAAGAAAAGGCATATAATTCTCTCAAGGTGGTGATAGGGTGAGGAGACGATTGCTTCTTTTTCTGGTGACGATAGATTTTGTGCTGGTCTGCGCTTTTGCGTATTGCTGGGGTGGCGGACTGGTGCAGTTTCTGGGGCAGAATCTGTCCCTGAAATTTTATAACGGAGTGCTTAATCTTTATGTGCCGGGGGTACTGGGGGCGCAGGAGGAAGGAATTCCGAATATATACCGGGATGTGACGGCTTCCATGTACCCGGCAATTGCACAAAACGAGCAGCGGCTGTGGTATGAATCACAGGAGGAAAACCTGGCGTATTATGAGAATCAGGCAGCAGAGGAAAACGAACAGGCAAAGCAGATCATTGCGGAAAATGAAAAGGCGGTAACGGAACAGCCAGTGCAGCAGGAAAGTCAGAATGTGGACGAGACTCCGACACAAAAAGCCGGAGAAAAAAACAGAAACTTCCGGGAAAAAAGTTTCTGTCAACCGCAAAAAACTGCAGGATTTTGATTATCTGAGACAGACCTTTTATCAGGTTGATAATACAACGACCATCGGGAAAAATCAGCTGGACGTGGATAAGCTGATGAAACCGGATCTAAGGATTGACCAGTCGGTGGACGGCCCGCAGATTTTAATTTATCATACCCATTCCCAGGAACGGTATGCCGATTCAAAAGATGAAAAAACGGGTGTTGTCGGAGTGGGAGATTATCTGACGGAATTGTTGGAAGAGGAAGGATTTCAAGTCATGCATCATAAAGGAGAATACGATGTGGGCGACCGGGATCATGCATATTCCAAGGCAGCCCCGTCGATTCAGAAAATCATAAATGATAATCCATCGATTCAGGTAGTGATCGATTTACATAGAGACGGCGTGGGAGAAAACACGCGTCTGGTGACAACGCAAAACGGAAAAAAGATGGCAAAGATCATGTTTTTTAACGGACTGAGCAGAACAACGGCTTCCGGGGATATTCCGTATTTAAAAAATCCGTATATTTCCGATAATCTGGCGTTTTCGTTTCAGATGCAGCTTGCCGCTGCGGAATATTATCCGGATTTTACAAGGCGAATTTATCTAAAAGGGTACCGCTTTAATATGCATTTCTGCCCGAAGAGCATGCTGGTGGAAGTGGGCGCACAGACGAATACGTTTGAGGAAGCAAAAAATGCGATGGAACCACTTGCAGATCTGTTTGCAAAAGTGTTGAAATAACGGCTGTAAATGTTACAATGTACTTATATGAGGAGGGCATTTTTATGGTTGATTATACAGAAGGCTCAGGCAGACAGTATCACACAGGCGTGGGACCGCAGGACATAGGTAAGTATGTGATCCTGCCGGGAGATCCCAAACGATGTGCAAAGATTGCGGAATTTTTAACGGATGCAAAGCAGGTGGCAGATAACCGGGAATTTACGACTTACACCGGAACGTTAGATGGCGTCAGGGTGAGTGTGACTTCCACCGGAATCGGCGGACCGTCGGCTGCAATTGCCATCGAGGAGCTTTCCAAATGCGGTGCACACACGTTTTTGCGTGTAGGCACCTGCGGCGGAATGCAGGAAAATATACTTGGCGGAGATCTGGTGATTGCAGACGGAGCGATCCGGATGGAGGGGACAAGCCGGGAGTATGCACCGGTCGAATATCCGGCTGTCCCGGATTTTACAGTGACTACTGCACTGGTACAGGCAGCAAAAAAACGCGGGATACGTCATCATGTCGGCGTTGTACAGAGCAAGGATTCCTTTTTCGGACAGCATGAGCCGCAGGTTATGCCGGTAAGTTATGAGCTCACGCAGAAATGGCAGGCATGGCTTAGGATGGGATGTCTGGCATCGGAGATGGAATCGGCGGCGCTTTTTATTGCCGGAAGTTTTTTGCATGTGCGTGTGGGCGC
>OMFD01001660.1_pt1 | contig 10473 bp, 9 predicted proteins | sample 1645541 | NCBI WGS metagenome assembly OMFD01 (sample SAMEA103958149, study PRJEB25191) | human gut metagenome | biome: human-associated habitat [ENVO:00009003]; feature: intestine environment [ENVO:2100002]; material: feces | place: Germany | collected 2013/2015
GTTTGGTTCGCAGTTCTGACAATAGGCGGCGCAAGCCCACGAACAAAGGATTTTCTCCCAAATGCGCATCTGTCATATGCACCGGTGGCTTTCGGACCTTAGTCAACAATATCCTTTTTTTAGTGGGTCTGCAGGTTACATAATAAGGCTTAATGCGGCTTCGTCTGCGATCACGGTCACATCATTATGCAGCTGTAAAATGGATGCGGGAACAGATGGTGTGATAGGGCCGTAAAGAGAATTCTTTAAGGCTTCTGCTTTTTCTTCACCCCCTGCAATAAGCAGGATCTTCTTTGCCTGCATGATGTTTTTGATGCCCATGGTATAGGCCTGTTTTGGAACATCATCTTCAGAGGCGAAGAAGCGCTTATTTGCTTCAATGGTGCTTTCTGTTAAGTCTACACAGTGTGTCTCTTTTTCAAAAGCTGCGCCGGGCTCGTTAAAACCAATATGTCCATTTCGTCCAAGGCCTAAAAGCTGCAGATCGATACCGCCATGGGAGCGGATAATCTCATTATAGGTAGCGCAGGCTTTCTGCGGGTCTGGCTCTAAGCCGTCTGGAACGAAAGTGTGGGCTTTGTCAATATTTACATGATCAAACAGGTTGGTGTTCATAAAATAGCGGTAACTCTGGTCATTATCCGGGCCAAGGCCTTTGTATTCGTCAAGGTTAATGGTGGTGACTTTGGAAAAGTCCAGATCCCCTTTGTTATACCATTCGATCAGCTGTTTGTAGGTGCCCACAGGTGAAGAACCGGTTGCTAACCCCAATACGCAGTCCGGCTTCATGATGATTTGGGCAGAAATGATGTTTGCAGCTTTGCGGCTTAAGTCCTGATAGTTTTTTGCTTTGTAGATAATCATAAATATATCCCCTTTCTAGTTTGCTTTCCCCTACCTTATCAGTATAGCTGATTTGACAAAAAAGAGGAAGAGGGAAAGATGACAGAAAAGAGAAAGGAAAAAAGACTGACAGAGCTGTAGAAGTATGGTATGCTAAAATATAATGAGCGCAGAAAAAAATAAGTGCAACCCCAACGGAGGACAATATCATGGAAATCACAGGACGTAATGTAGGAAAGACATGCCGCACCCATTATAAGGGTACTTTTAATGATGGAACACAGTTTGACTCTTCTTATGACAGAGGTGAGCCATTAGAATTCGTATGCGGCGCAGGCCAGATGATCAAGGGCTTTGACGCGGCAGTGGCAGATATGGAACCAGGAGAGGTGAAGGATATCCACCTGATGCCGGAAGAAGCATACGGACAGCCAAACCCGGATGCTATCTTTGAATTGGAGATCGAGCAGCTTCCAGGCTCTGAGAATCTGACTGTAGGCCAGCAGGTATATCTGACCAACCAGATGGGCCAGCCATTCCCTGTAAAAGTCACTGACAAAACAGAAAAGACCATTACTTTTGATGCAAATCATGAAATGGCAGGAAAAGAGCTGAACTTTAAGATCGAACTGGTAGAAGTGAAGTAATAAAAAAAATTAAAATTTTAATTTCTGGACGGAAGTAAATATAGAAAGCAGCAGTGTATATTTTACCCGCATTTCCACATACTACCCATAAGACACACAATATGGAAACAGAGATGTTTTGTGGTATGCAGGAGGAATAAACGTTATGAAAGCTACAGGAATCGTAAGAAGGATCGATGACCTTGGACGTGTGGTGATCCCAAAGGAGATACGAAGGACATTGCGTTTGCGGGAAGGAACACCTTTAGAGATATTTACAGACCGTGAGGGGGAGATCATTTTAAAGAAATATTCCCCTATGGTGGAGCTGGCTGCTTTTGCCGGGCAGTATGCAGAAGCCATGTCCCAGGCGACTGGGCTGATCGTGTGCATCACAGATCGGGACCAGGTGATCGCTGTTTCCGGGGGAGCCAGAAAAGAGCTGCTGCAAAAGGCTATCAGCCAGAGCCTGGAACGTGTTATTAATGAACGTCAGACTATTCAGGCAGGAAAAGACGATAAAAGCTTTGTCCGTTTGATAGATGAAGAATTAGAGGGGATTACTGCCCAGGTGGTAGCTCCTATTATCTGTGAAGGTGATGCCATTGGCGCAGTAGCCATTATGAGCCGGGAGCCAAGAGCACGGTTTGGAGAAATGGAGCTGAAGCTGGCTGCCACTGCCTGCGGATTTTTAGGGCGGCAGATGGAAAGCTGAAACAAAGCGGCATGGATAAACAATATGAGCAGAAATGAATGACAATTAATAGCAATGTAAAATCCCCCAGGTAAAACCTGGGGGATTTTAGCAAGAGAAAAAAGTTAGGTATCTAATTATGTCCTCACGGGAGAACATAATTATGAGAAAGGGCAGTCAGTCCCTTTTCATCAGATTAAAAATGTACAGAAGGTTTCAGAGAATACGCAGCAGAAGAATACAGCCACATATCCAATGAGGAATGGGATCTCTGCTTTTGCAATATCGCCCATTTTCAGGCCGGATACGGTAGAAGCGGAGAAGATGTTTACTGCAACCGGAGGTGTCATGGTACCAACTACGTTGGAGATGCACACAATCATGCCGAAGTGGATCACGTCAATACCCATACTCTGGGCAATAGGCCAGAGGACCGGTACTAAAAGAACAGCGATAGCAGTTCCTTCCATGAATGTACCGAAGATCAGCAGGATAATGGCAACTACGAAGCAGAACAGCGCGGAATTTAAATGCATGCTGATAACTGCGTTTACCAGTGCCTGGGAAGCGCCTGAGAAGGTAAATACCCAGGAAAAAGCGGTAGAAGCTGCGATGATGAATAAAATCATGGCAGAGCTTTTCGCGGAATCTTTTAAAATGGGGACCAGTTCTTTTACTGTCAGTTCTTTGTAGATGAACAGTCCGGCAATAGCAGCTCATACAACTGCGATGGCAGCACTTTCTGTTGCTGTCAGCATACCGGAGTAGATACCGCCAAGGATGATAGATGGGGGGATGATCGGTCCAAGACCACCGGATACAACTAACAGTCCGGCTGTACGGTCACCTGGGTAGCCAAGCTTTACCATATCGTTATAGAGCATGGTACCGATAGCAATAACAGTTGCAGGAGCGGAACCGGATAAGGCTGCGAAGAATGCGCAGGCTAAAACCAGTGCCAGGCTCATTCCGCCGCGCACATTGCCTACCAGACAGTTGGCGAAATTTACGATACGGCGGGAGATACCACCTTTGGTCATCAGATTTCCGGCAAGCACGAAGAAAGCGATGGCCATAATGGAAGTGGACTGCAGTCCGCCGAAGATACGCTGTGCGATAACGGTGGAGGAAGCGGACAGACCACCGAATACTACGGAGCAAAGGGAAGCCACTCCCAGAGAAATGGAAACCGGAACACCGATCACCAGGCATGCTGCGAATGCAACGAAAAGAATTACTCCTGCGCTCATGCCTCTACCTCCTTATTTTTCAGGTCCATAACTTTTTCAACCAGCACAACTGCCTGGATGACCAGGATCAGCGCAAAGGTCAGGACCAGTGAAAAGTACATTACTGACATTGGTACTTTTAAAACCGGTGTGGTCTGTCCGGTCTGTAACTGCTTGGAAAACAGTGCCAGACCTGCTTTTAACATTACGAAAGAGAAGATCTCCAGAATGATCTGTTCAATAATAGATACGATCTTTTTTGTAACTCCGTGGAGTTTTTCGATCACTGCAGTAACTGCTACCTGCGTGCCGTCACGAAGACCAACTTCTGTTCCTAAAAGTGCCATATAGATCATACTGTACATGGCTACCTCTTCAGTCCATGGCATGGAAGCCTTGATAAAGTTGCGGTTGACGACTGCTACAAAGTAGGCAGCTACCATGGCGACAAACGCAACGATCATAATGGCATATTCTACTTTTGTGACATAGGACAGCAGCTTTTTAATACCTTTCATAGTTCCCTCTCCAATCTCAATTTCCGACCTCTTTCAGAGCATGTTTTCAGTTGTCTGCCAGCAGATGATTTCAATGCAACAAAATAATAAGATGTCTGATGTAATCAAAATACCACATCAGACATCTTGCGTCAAAATATTATCAGAAAATTAACATGATTTTAATATTAAAAAGATGATATTAAATTTATTAACAACATTTTAACAATAATTAACATTATTGTCTAATAAATCTAATTATTGTTGCTATTTTGTATCAGCCACTGTGTAAAATAATTTCGGATCACACTAAAAGGTGCTGGTCCTATATCCAGGATAAAGCGGTTAAATTCTAACAGGGAGAAGTTATTTCCAAGCTGCTGTTTTGCCTCTTCCTGCATGTTTAACAGTTCCAGATAGCCGGTATAGTAGGAGAGATAATTGGCCGGGTTTTCTACCACTTCATAGTAAATAGATGAGATCACAGATGGATCTTCCAGCTGGAAATACATGTTCAGATATTCACCCACCTGATCTATGTTCCAGCCTTCGTAGTGGATATTAATATCAAGGAGTGCATAAAGGGCAAGTGTAAAGGCGGAATTGTGCTGCAGAAGCTGTCCCATATTCTCTTCAAGGCCATTATTTAGATTAAAAGCATAATATTCCGCATAAGTTCCCCAGCCTTCTGTGTAGCCCTGGAAATCAAGGACATTCCGCAGGTTACAGGTGTTTTTCTGGTTAAAATAAAGGGTCTGGTACATATGTCCCGGATAACCTTCGTGTGCCATAGTGGTGTAGAGGGAATCGGAATCTGTACTTTTGTTATTGATGTAAATGGAATTATCCTCCGGCCGGTCAATAGGCACTTTCAGGTAGAAGGCGGGACTTAAAAAGCCTTCCAATGTTTTAGGTACAGTTTTGATAGTATAGTTACAGTCATTTACAGGGGGGAAATCTGTCTGGCACTGGGCTTTCAGATCTTCTAAAATGTCCTGGGGTTTTGTAAGGGTAAAAGTGGAAGTATCCAGTTTATCGCCTAAAGACGGATCATCATTTAACAGCTGGTTTACAGCGGTCAGTTCCTTTGCCATCTGCTTGTTAATGGCCTGTTTTAATGCAGGAACATCACTGTAAGAAGTTCCGGTACTGGCATTTACCAGATATTCATAATATTTCCGGCCTTCCGGGTAGTAGTAAAGCCCCTTGTCATTGGTCCCTTTTCCTTTTAAGCCTTCCAGACCGGTTATCAGCCTTTCATAGGCAGGAACGAAATGTTCGTCAATGGCTTTTTTGTTTTTTGCTTTATAATCAGCTTTTTCCTGGTCAGAAAGACCATCTATTTCATTTAAGCGGGAAGCAAAGGTTTCTGCCAAAAAGCTGTGGTCTGCGTCAATGAGATAGGCATTGCAGGAACGGATGATATTGTCAATGACTGTATCACACAGGCCAAGACCAGCCTGGGCCCGCTGTGTTTCAAAGGCAATGAGTGAGTCATAATAGGTATCAATGGATGATAAAAGAGACAGGTAATCGTCAATATCCTGTTTTTTGTAAAAGGTATATTCAGATAAAAGAATGGGAAGCTGGGACTGGATGCCAAGGGTGGTGGATAAAGGCTGGTCATACAGCTCTAATCCATCAGAGGACAGAAGGGTATTGATGTAGGAAGAAAGAATGGTATAGGTAAGCAACTGGTCTTTGGATAAAAGGCGGGTATCCATGGCATCAAGGTCTGCTTTGACCTGTTTTGCATCTTCCATGTCCCTTCGTGTATCTTCGGCCAGGGCAGTTCCAAGTGTCCGGTCATAATCTGTGATGCCGTAGCTTTCAGGGTCTGCCAGTGTATAGTGAAGAGTGAGAAGGGACTGGGCTGCTTCCTGCTTAAACAGGTTTTCCGTAAACTGGTCAAAGGCTTTTTGGGCCGCCAAAAGAGCTGTTTTGTCTGGCTGGGCGGTAGGATCTTCCAAAGAGCCGTTGCCTGCGGCTTTTGCAGTGGTCTCCAAAACCGTATTTTTTTCTGCTTCCGGTGTGGAGTTTGGAAAAAGTGAGCAGCCGGTAATAAGGCACAGGGATAATACCAGTGCAAGGATGGCATGCAGATATTTTTGTGTTCGCTGTTTCATAGAAATCTCCTTTTTGGGATACAATGACCATCCTGATGCCAGAGTGCAGTGGACGGCGTTCTTTGAGATGATTATATATTATATGTAGGAAAATTACAACGTATGTGGCATAGGGCGTCTTGACGAAAGCCGCCTAAACGCTTATACTTACATCATTAGAATGCCCCAAAAGGGGGATGGAAAGAGGGATTTAATATGTGTCAGGATTGTAAGAGAAAGCCGTATTATATTACAACTGCCATCGCATATGCTTCCGGTAAGCCGCATATCGGCAACACCTATGAGATCGTGCTGGCAGATAGTATTGCAAGATATAAGAGAGCCCAGGGCTATGATGTGTTCTTCCAGACAGGTACTGATGAGCACGGACAGAAGATCGAGGAGAAGGCAGAGGCTGCAGGCATTACTCCAAAGGAGTTTGTGGACAAGGCTGCAGGGGAGATCAGGCGTATCTGGGATCTGATGAACACTTCCTATGATAAGTTTATCCGCACCACAGATGCTGACCATGAAGCACAGGTACAGAAGATTTTTAAGAAGCTCTATGACCAGGGCGATATTTACAAAGGCGCTTATGAGGGACTTTACTGTACACCATGTGAGTCTTTCTGGACTCCATCTCAGTTAGTAGATGGAAAGTGCCCTGACTGTGGCAGAGAGGTTAAGCCGGCAAAGGAAGAGGCATATTTCTTCCGTATGAGTAAATATGCTCCTCAGCTGATCGAGTACATTAACGCTCATCCTGAGTTTATCCAGCCTGTTTCCAGAAAGAATGAGATGATGAACAACTTCCTTCTTCCGGGACTTCAGGATCTGTGTGTATCCAGAACTACCTTTGACTGGGGTATTCCGGTATCTTTCGATCCAAAGCATGTTACCTATGTATGGCTGGATGCGCTGACCAACTATATTACCGGTATCGGCTATGACTGCGACGGAAACAGCACTGACCAGTTTAAGAAATACTGGCCTGCAGACCTGCATCTGATCGGTAAGGATATTATCCGTTTCCATACTATTTACTGGCCGATCTTCCTGATGGCTTTAGGAGTACCCCTTCCAAAACAGGTATTTGGTCATCCGTGGCTGCTTCAGGGTGATGGCAAGATGAGCAAATCCAAGGGAAATGTTCTTTATGCAGATACTCTGGTAGATTTCTTCGGCGTGGATGCAGTACGTTACTTTGTGCTTCATGAAATGCCATTTGAAAATGACGGCGTTATCTCCTGGGAGCTGATGGTAGAGCGTATGAACTCTGACCTGGCAAATATCCTTGGAAACCTTGTAAACCGTACTATTTCCATGAGCAACAAGTACTTTGGCGGTGTTGTAGAGAACAAAGGCGCTGCAGAAGCTGTTGATGAAGATTTAAAGGCTGTTGTATTAGATGAAGTTAAGAAGGTTGACGCAAAAATGGCCCAGCTGCGTGTGGCAGATGCCATGACAGAGATCTTCGGCATTTTCAGAAGATGCAACAAGTACATTGACGAGACAACTCCATGGACTCTTGCAAAGGATGAGGCTAAGAAAGACCGTCTTGCAACTGTTCTTTACAACCTGACAGAGGCTATTACCATCGGTGCTTCCCTGTTAGAGGCATTTATGCCTGAGACTTCTGAAAAGATCTTAGCCCAGTTAAATACAAAGAAGAGAGAGTTGGATGAAATGGATACTTTTGGTCTGTATCCTTCAGGAAATAAGGTAACAGACAAGCCTGAGATCCTTTTTGCCCGTATGGATATTAAGGAAGTTATGGCAAAAGTAGAGGAAATGCATGCAGCTGCAGCAGCAGAAACTGCAAAACCGGCAGAAGAGGCAGCTGAGGATGACGGCATCGACTTAGAGCCAAAGGCTGAGATCACCTACGATGATTTTGCAAAACTGCAGTTCCAGATCGGTGAGATCGTTAAGTGCGAAGCAGTGTCGAAGTCCAAAAAACTTCTCTGCTCCCAGGTAAAGATCGGAACCAAGAACCGCCAGATCGTAAGCGGCATCAAGGCTCATTACTCACCAGAGGAAATGGTAGGAAAGAAGGTTATGGTAGTAACCAACTTAAAGCCTGCTAAATTAGCCGGAGTCGTATCCGAAGGCATGATCCTGTGTGCAGAAGATGCAGAGGGAAATCTGTCCTTAATGGTACCGGAGAAGAAGATGCCAGCTGGAGCTGAGATCTGTTAATTAATCAGCAGATGCAAATGCTGCTTGATAGTGGAATTATTATAAATGTGTTTTTTGTCTGCGGTTGCAGATATTTGAGTGTATAGGAGTGAGATGTAAAGGGAGAGGGGAAAGATTCCCCTCCCTTTTTCGCACATATACTGGACTTTTTAAGTAAGATTTCGAGAGAACATTAAGCAAGCACAGGAGGAATGATCATGAGAATCAGTCTGGAACAGGCACTTAATATCCTTATGGATCATGTAACACATGGAAAAACAGAGAGAAAAACTTTGGAGGACTGCCTGGGGCTGGTACTTTCGGAAGATGTGTATGCACTTCTTGATATGCCTCCTTTCAGCCGTTCTGCGCAGGATGGGTATGCTTTGTGCTCTAAGGACAGCATAGGGGCCACTGGAGAGAACCCGGTTAAGCTGAAGGTTACAGGAAAGATTTATGCAGGGGATCATCTGGATGTGCAGGTCAGACCAGGAGAGGCAGTCCGGATCATGACAGGGGCAATGGTCCCGGATGGGGCTGACTGTGTGCTTCGTCAGGAAGATACAGATGAAGGAGAAGATGTGGTTCAGATTTATAAAGAGGTAGAACCTGGCTGCAGCATCTGTTTTAAAGGAGAAGAGTATAAAAAAGGCCATATTCTGCTCCATGCAGGTACCAAGATCGATGCAGCGGCTCTGGCCGTTGCCAGTGGAAACGGCATTATGGAGCTGCCTGTTTATAGGAGGGTAAAAGCAGCAGTGGTTTCTTCAGGCAGTGAGGTAGTAGAGCCGGGAACACCATTGACTCCCGGAAAAATATATAATACCAATACTGTATACATGAAAGCACGTTTACACCAGTTAGGCGCCCAGGTAATGATGAGCCGGACCGTGGGAGATGAGCTGGAGATCATGGAAGAAGCATTAAAAGAAGCAGCAAACCAGGCAGAACTGGTGATCACCACCGGTGGTGTTTCCGTAGGACAGAAGGATCTGACAGAAGAAGCGCTGCTTTCTATTGGGGCAGAGATCTTGTTTCACGGTATTGCCATTAAACCGGGAATGCCTACCCTTGCAGCTGAAAAAGACGGAGTCTTGTTTATAGGGCTTTCCGGCAATCCATTTTCTGCGGCAATCCCATTTGAAATGTTTGTACGTGAGATCCTGTCATTAAAAATGGGCGATCCGGATCTGAAACTGCGCCGGGAAACTCTTACCGCTGTAACCGGTTTCTCAAAAAACAGCAGAAGGCGTCGCTTTTTAAGAGGAAAAGCAGAAGGAAAGGAAGTATGGCTTCCAGACCAACAGGCCAATGGGCAGATGCGCAGTATGGTAGGCTGTAACTGCCTGATCGAGATACCGGCAGGAAGCGGACCGGTAAAAGCAGGGGATAAGGTAGAGGTGCTGTGGCTGTAACGGTATTTTAACGGCAGGGGCATTTTTATTACGATGAATACTTGATTTAGGGGTTAGCATATGTTATAATGTTGGTAGCCGAGAAAAGATATGGGTGTGTCATTTGACCGCCAAAAAAGAATCCCCAGCAGTTGCAGCTGCTGGGGATTCATCTCTCTTTGTGCGGTTGAGAATCCGCTTTAGGCTAATTGTCGCGATCATGTCTGTCTAGCCATTTGCATATGTAGTAGCCAACTACTTCTGCTGCGACCGACACTAGAAAAGATATGAATATAGCCATTCTCCCGCCTCCTTTCTGTTGCCAGAATAGGGTGCGACAACAGATTGATTATAACATGGGGCGGGGGATTTTACAATAAGGCTTTTTGGGAGTTTAAGAGCTAAAAAGTAAATAACAGTGCTGAGGTCTAGAGGCTGTAGCGCTCGATTATCAAAAGATGAACGATTGCACAAAAAATGTAAATTATCAACAAAATTATTGTATAATATACACAAAAACAAAAAATATTTTCGATACTTATTATCAATAGACACCAGACTTTTTTAATCTTATAATAAAGATAACTTCATAAAGCAGATTTCATATGTATATCCCGGAGATGGGTCCGGAGTTTCTACCAACTACCGTAAAGAGTTGACTACATAGTGTATATGGCAGGTAAGTATTTGTTGTATGTAAATGCGTGCGGTTTTGGTGACAGATGAAGATCGATCCAGTAAGGAGCCGCACATATCGCGGCTCCTTTTATAATGTTCTCCCGGAATCTTTCTGTGTCTGATCTTGTGAGTAAATTTTTTGTCAGATGCATCTGGCAGAAAATCAGCTGCAAGATCAGGTGCAGGAAAGACTCTGAGAGGACACGATGCCAGATATCTGGAAAAAACT
>OMFD01001675.1_pt1 | contig 10441 bp, 8 predicted proteins | sample 1645541 | NCBI WGS metagenome assembly OMFD01 (sample SAMEA103958149, study PRJEB25191) | human gut metagenome | biome: human-associated habitat [ENVO:00009003]; feature: intestine environment [ENVO:2100002]; material: feces | place: Germany | collected 2013/2015
CGTTTTTGCGTTATAGAAACTATTTTTAAAAACTATTTATTCGTTACAGCCCCTTACTCTCCAAATGAAATTCCCATTAATTTAGCATTTTTAACAACTTCACCAGCAGGATCAACATACTTTAACTTTCCTGCTGTTTCTTGTAAAGGAATTGCTTTTACTTCAGTTTTATCAAGTATAATCAATTTTCCATAATCATGATTTAAAATCAATTGTGCTCCTGCAATTCCAAAACGTGTTGCCATTAAACGATCATAAGAACAAGGATTTCCACCTCGTTGAATATGTCCAGCACATGAAACACGTATTTCACTATCAATATATTCTCCTAGCTCTGTTGCTATTTCATAAGCAACAGACATACCATTTCTACTAGCAACTTTTGCTTTATATTTTTTCTTTGATAATAAACTATCAGCCTCACTAATAGCTCCTTCAGCACAGGCAATAATCGTATAATTTTTTCCATTCTTTTGATTTTCTTTAATCTTTTTTACAACTGCCTTAATATCATAAGGAATTTCTGGTAATAAAATCACATCTGCATGACTTGCAATACCAGCAGCTAAACAAATATGACCTACACGATGTCCCATAATTTCTACAACAAAAACACGATCATGGCTTTTAGCTGTTGTTTGAATTTCATCTAAATAATGAGTTGCAATATCTACTGCACTTTGAAATCCAAAAGTATAATCTGTTCCCCACGTATCATTATCAATCGTCTTAGGTAAACCAATAACATTCAAGCCTTCTTGACTTAACATATTTGCTGATTTTAAAGAACCATTTCCTCCTAAAACAACTAATCCATCTAATTTTAATTTCTTATATGTTTTTTTCATTGCTTCAACTTTATCAAAGCCATCTTCAATAACACGCATTTTTTTAAAAGGACAACGTGAAGTTTTTAAAATTGTCCCACCAACATTTAAAATATCCTCAAAATCAGTAGGTGACATTTTTTTATAATCCCCATACATTAATCCTCTATAACCTTTAAAAAAACCAATTAATTCAATATCTTTATCTTGACGATAAAGTGTTTTTGCAAGTGAAGCCATTGTTGCATTTAAAGCTTGACAATCTCCACCACTTGTTAAAATTCCTATTTTCATAAAAACCTCCTATTTAACATCATTTTTAAAAAAGTATTCTTGACTATTCATTAATGCCTTTTTATTTTTTATCTTCTTGTATTTACCATTATTTTCTAAACGTGATGCTTTAACATTATCATTTAGCATACATTCAAACATCATAAGTAATTTATGTTTCAATTTACTATCTAAAACAGGCGCTGCCACCTCAACTCTTCTTTCCAAGTTTCTAGTCATTAAATCCGCTGAAGAAATATAAACTTGAGGATTTGTTTTTCCAAATATATAAATTCTTGAATGTTCAAGATATCTTCCTACAATAGAAATTACCCTAATATTTTCAGTATACCCTTCTACACCTGGAATAATACAACAGATACCTCGTACAATTAAATCAATTTTAACACCTGCTTGAGAAGCTTCTACTAATTTATCAATCATTTTTTTACTTGTTACTGCATTACATTTAAAGCCTATATAAGCTTCTTTTCCTTCTTTAGCTAAAGCAATTTGTTCATCTATATAAGTAAAAATATGAGATAACATACAATGAGGTGCAACCATTAATAAATCTGTATGATTTTCTGTTTCTCCTAAACATAAATGATTAAAGACACCATTGATTTCTTCACCTATTTCATACTTAGATGTCATTAAAGATAAATCTGTATATAATTTTGATGTCTTTTCATTATAATTTCCTGTTCCAATTTGACTAATATAATTAATATCTCCACTATTTTTATAAGTAATCAAACATAATTTAGAATGTACTTTAAGTCCATCTAATCCATAAATAACACGACATCCTGCTTCTTCTAAACGTTTTGACCAACCAATATTATTTTCTTCATCAAAACGTGCACGTAATTCAACTAAAACAACAACCTCTTTACCATTTTCAGCTGCTTTAATTAAAGATTTTACAATTTTAGAATTTTTAGCAACACGATATAACGTCATTTTAATACTTACAACATTTGCATCATGACTTGCTTCATCTAGTAATCTTAAAAATGGTGACATGGATTCAAAGGGATATGTTAATAAAATATCTCTTTTTAAGATTTGTTTAATCATTGGTACTTTATTTTCAACCATGGCATTATTACGAGATTCTAATCTCTTATAAAATAATTGAGGTTGTATATATTTCAAATGATCTCTTAATTCACCTACAAAACCAAAATCTAATGGTGAATTACTTACAAAAACTTGATTTTTCTTTAAATTTAAGAAATTCATTAACATTAATACTTCTAATTCTTCTAATCCTGGAGACATCTCTAATCTCATTGGAGATAATCTTCTTCTTTGTTTAATCAAAGTTTCCATCATTTCACGATAATCATCATGACCATCCAATGAATGATCATCTTCATCAATATCAGCACTTCTTGTTACTCTAATAAGAGCTTTACTTTTTACAGTATATTTAGAAAAAATACGTGATACAAAATGTAAAATAAGATCTTCCACTAAAATAAACTGACCTGGTTGACTAGGAAGTTCTACTAATCTTTCATCCATAGCATTTGCACAAGAAACAATTCCCATTTTACGTTTTCCTTTTTTGGATTCTAGACGTACGACAACATATTCTTCTCTATTATTAAGAAATGGAAAAGGTTGTCTTTTAGAAATAACTTGTGGTGATATCAAAGGCAATAATTCTCTTTCAAAATATTCTTCAAAATAATGTCTGTCTTCTTTATTTGTAATATCTTTATATTTTATAATTGACCAATGGTATTGTTTTAATTCCTCCATTACTTGAAAATATATTCGATCTTTCTTTTTGTTTAAAAATGCTGCTCTTTTTAAACAAGCTTTTAATTGTTCTTCACCAGTCATTAATGTCTTATTATCTTTTGAATCAGGATAAAATAACATCTGATCATAAATAGAACCAATACGTACCATAAAAAATTCATCTAAATTTGTTTGAAAAATAGAAATAAAACTCAATTTTTCAGCTAATGGTACTTGAGGATCTTTTGCTTGCATTAACACACGATCATTAAACTTCAACCACGATAATTCCCTATTTTCTTTATAAACACTCATAGTATATTACCTCCATATCTACTTACATTATACTCTTTTCATTCGTTTACAAATAATTTTTTGCCTTTTTATTTTATAATTTTTAATTCGACATAAACTATCAAGATTATGTAAATTTTTTATCATTCACCGTGGTTTTAAAAAAAGGTTGTAATCTTTATAAATAGTCAAGCTATTCATTCATTACAACCTTTTAATATTATTTATCTTCTAATAAAACTTCACCATTAGATTCAATAATTTCTTTATAACGATAATAAGAATCTTTAAGTTTTCTTTCTAAAGTACCATGACCATCATTAAAACGATCCACATAAACAAAACCATAACGTTTTTTCATTTCTCCTGTACCAGCAGAAACAACATCAATTGGTCCCCAATATAAATATCCACGACAATCAACACCATCTTCAATTGCTGCATTGACATTTTTTAAATGTTCTTCAATATAATGAACTCTAAAATCATCATGAATTTCACCTTTATCATCAATATTTTCATCTAAACCAACACCATTTTCTACAATTAATAATGGTAAATGATAACGATCATATAAAACATTTAAAGTATAACGTAATCCTACTGGATCAACAGCCCATCCCCAAGGTTGAGGTGCTTTATCTTTAAGATATGGATTATCTCTACAAGTAAGACCACCAGTATCTACTTTTAAATTCACATCTCGATCAAATGTTGTAGAACGATAATAACTAAATGATAAGAAATCAACTGTATTTTCTTTAATTAATTGTAATTCTTCATCACTAAATTCTACAGTTACTTGATCTTCTTTCCATACTTTCTTTAAATAAGTTGGGACAATACCTAAACAGAAAGGATCAGCCATAAAGAAAATATTCATTCTTTGAGCATCTAATGTACCTACAACATTTAAAGGATCACAGTTATATGGATAAGTAGCTACTGAAGAAGCAGTCATCATACATCCAATTTGATAATCTTTACTGATTTCATGTCCTAATTGTACAGTTTTAGCATTAGCAATTAAAATATTATGATAAGCATCCCATTGATCTTGTTTTGTAGTTGAACCAATTGGATCACTTGGATCTTTAGGATCTTTAATTGTTAAAACCCCACCAGCTACAAGTGGCATTCTAAATAAAGCATTGACTTCATTAAATGTAAGCCAGAATTTAACTTTTCCTTTATAACGAGTAAAAACAGTTTTTACATAACGTAACCAAAATTCAATCAATTGAGGATTAGACCATCCACCATATTCAGTAATTAAATGTAATGGTGTTTCGTAATGTGATAAAGTAATTACAGGTTCCATTCCTAATTCATTCATACATGCAAACATATCATCATAATAAGCAAGACCTGCTTCATTTGGTTCTAATTCATCTCCATTAGGAAAAATTCTTCCCCAAGCAATTGAAGTTCTAAAACTATTGAATCCCATACCTTTCATTAATTTTAAATCTTCACGATAACGATGATATCCATCTACAGCATCATGTGATAAATAAACTTTATCTGGATTTAATGACATTTCATATTTTTTCTTATTTTCATCCCATTTAATACCAGGATCTTTAGACATAATTCCTACAAGTACATCTGTAACGTTTGGTTGTTTACCATCTTCCAACCAAGCACCTTCATATTGATTAGCAGCAATAGCGCCACCCCATAAAAAATCTTTTGGAAAACTCATTTTCTCTACCTCCGTTTATCTAGCTGTATTATAGCACTTACAAAATACAAGATTTACTCGTTTCATATTTTGAAAAAAGTAAAAAAGAAGAATCATTGATTCTTCTTCTAATACTTATAGAAACCTTCTCCAGAAGCCATTCCTAATTTTCCCTCATCAATATATTTCTTTAACATCTTAGCCATACCTTTAAAATTATAAGGTGCTAAAAATGATGGAACTTTCAAATACATTGAAACTATATTATATGCTGTTGTAAGTCCTACTGTATCTAATATTTGGAAAGGTCCTTTAGGAGCACCTGTACCAAGTGTCCATGCTTTATCAATACTTTCAGGATCACTTATACCATTAACATACAAATCCATTCCTGAAAATAATAAAGGAACAAGCATCGAATTTAATAAATAACCAGATTTTTCTTTTCTTACAGGTAATGGTATCATTCTTATTTCTTTAGCAAACTCCATAATTATATCAAAATATTTTTGATCTGTTTGTTTTTGTGCCATGACTTCTGTCATATTATTTTTCCAAATACTATTAGCAAAATGCAACGACAAATATTTATCTGGTCGTTTTGTATATTTAGCAAACTTAGATGGTAATAATGTAGATGAATTTGTGACAATAATTGTTTTTTCAGGTAACAAATCCGCCATTTTTTTATAAATATCTATTTTTTGTTCAACATTTTCTGCCATAGATTCAATAATCAAATCTGCATCACTAACAGCTTTATTTAAATCTAATTCTAGTTTGATATTTTCATAAGCAAGATTTGCTTTTTCTAAACATTTATCTTTATCAAAATCTTCATAATCACTAATACCCATAGCCCAATTTTGTGGTGTCTTTCCTTCATCACTATCCATCAAAGTAATTGTATCATGATAAACCTCTTTTAAATGATCTAATTTAGGCTGACATCTTCCTATACTTCCCTCACTTCTAAGCCAAATCGTTACATCAAAACCACAATAAGCTGCTTGATAAGCAATTTGACTTCCTAAAACGCCTCCACCAATAACAACAACATTTTTAATTTCCATAAATCATACCTCCTACCTTTATTTTAACATTTTGTTAAAATATTCACAAAAGTTATTTTTACTTTTAGTTTGAACTTCATAGATAAAAAAAGAGTCCTTTTAAGGACTCTTGACTTCTATTCAGCTTTTGTTGAATTTACTTCTTCAAACATTTGAGGAATAACATGTTTATCTTCTTTATTTTTATATTTGAAATAAACAATTGTTAAAATTGAACATACAATTAAGATTCCTGCAAAGACTGCAAATTCAACTGAAAGAGATGGAGCAGTCATACTAATTGTTTTTCTGAATCCATCTACACTATAAGTATATGGAACAAATTTATGAATAGCTTTGTAGATAGCTGGACCTGTATCTAATGGATATGTACCAGCAGAACCACCTAAGTTAATAATCATAAATACAAGTAATAAGAAGTCTCCAATAAATCCAGTTGTTAAACTTAACAACATGACAAGTGACATGAATGCCGCCGATACAAGAATTGCAAGTAAATAAGTTAAACCTAAATTAACAGGTTCAAAACCATTGATAAGTCTTAAAGCTGTTACCATTGCAATTGCAGCTAATGTAGAAACTGTATACATAACAGTTGCTTTACTTGCCCAATATTTTAAAGCATTTTCAGCTTTTTTAATACCATGTCTAATTGGATACATTAAAGCAAAGGCTAAGCATGTTACATATAAACCAACTGACATCATATATGGAGCCATTGCATGACCATTATTTTCAACTTTTGAAATTTCTTTATGACTTGTTTCAACAGGTGTAGCAACCATATCAGTTGTTTTATCTGTTGAATCTATCTTACTTTCTTCTGCACCAGATTTTAAGGCATCATTTAAAGTTGTAACACCATCTGCAGCACTTTTAATACCATCACCTAAAGTATCAGAACCAGCTGCTAATTGACTAGCACCATCACTAATTTGACCAGCACCAGAAGATAATTGGTTAGCACCATTCATTAATGTTGAATTATTGCTTACTAATGTTGAAGTACCTGCAGATAATCTATCAATACCACTTGTTAGAGCTCTAATACCTTCAGTCAATGAAGGAACATTACTATTTAATGAAGAAGTTCCTTGTGCTAAAGCAGAAGCTCCACTTGTTAAAGCGGTATTATTTGTAGTAATTGTTGTTAAACCACTTTGTAAAGTAGTAACACCACCCATGTAAGATTGTACACCAGCATTTAAGTTTTGAGCACCACTAGCAAGTTGAGAAACATATTGTTTTAAACCTGCTTGTTGAACATTACCATTTGCATCACTTACACCATTAATTCCTGCATTTAATTGTTGCACACCAGTATTTAATTGTTGTGCTCCTTGATCTACTTGATTAGCACCACTTACTAATGCTTGAATTTGTTGAGTAGATTCAGTTGATGAAAGCGAACTAGCTAATTGTTCTCCACCATTCGCTAATTGTTGATAAGTAGCTAATAATGTTTGTAAAGTACTTGCATCAACATTTTGCATCAATGCTTGGAATTGAGCAGTACTTAATTTACTAAAGTCTGTTGTACCAAAACTTTGTTGCATTAAAGCAGTCAATTGAGCATTAACAGCTTTATTACCATTAATAAGAGATTGTCCAGCTGTAGCTGCACTAGATAATTTACCAGCTAATGTTTGAACACCTTTATTTAATGCTGAAGTACCTGTTACTAATTGAGCACTTCCACTTGCTAAATCTGAACTACCTTTTGATAAAGTTGTACTTACTGAGGAATTAACACTTGTTAATCCTTCAGATAATGCTGTAGCTCCAGCAGTAATAGCATCATTATTAGCAACTAATTGATTTGCACCATCTAAAGCTTGGCTTACACCACTTGTATATTGATTAATTCCAGTATTAAGTGATTGTGCACCACTATTTAATTGACTAATTCCATTAGCTAATGCAGGAGTTGCACTACCTAAAGAGTTCATACCAGTTTTTAATTGATAAACTCCATCATTTACTGTAACAACCCCATCAGTATAATCTTTTAAACCATTTGTTAAAGTATTTGTTCCATCTTTAAATGTTAAAGAACTGCTTGCTAATACTTTTAAATTATCACTAATTGTTTTGTTACCATCTTCTAATTGATTCATTCCATCAGATAATTGTTGAGTACCATCACTTGCCTCAGCAAATCCATCTGACATTGTTCCAATTGAAGTAAAGATTGTTTCCGCATATGTCTTAGTAACTGATGATGAAACTTCAGCTTTAATTTTAGCGATTGCTGAATCATCCATCTTTGATGCAACATAGTTTGTACCAGGATTTGTTGTATAATTTAAAATCATCTTTTTAGGATTTTTATCCAACAAAGTTGTTGCATTCTTTGAAAAATTACTTGGAATCGTAATGACCATATAATAGTCACCATCTTTTAGTCCCTTATTTGCTTTTTTAGCACTTACAAAATGAAAATCTAACGAATCGTTGTCTTTTAATTTATCGACTAGTTGACCACCAACATCTAATTTCTTATCGTTGTATTCAACTGCCTTATCTTTATTAACAACAGCGACAGGAAGATCTCCACTGTTACCATATGGATCCCACATAGATCCAAGGAAGACAACAGTGTAAATACTAGGAATAAGGATAAGAGCGACTAAAACGATTTGAATCCAATGGTTTTTTAAAATGTTTTTCCACTCTTGCTTAATCATAAATATCCTTCTTTCTATCTTCTATAGACATTTTACATCCATAGATATATAATATCTATAGAGTATTATAATTTTTTCAATACAAAAGTCAACATTCTTACATACAAAATATAAAAAATTAAGTATAATAAAAAAAGGGAAGGGATTACAAATGAGAATTAGAAAGAGTTTTGAACAAGCAATTTGTATTTTATTACTTATTGGCACAAGCGAAGGACCACTTAAAAGTCATGAATTAAGTAAAATGTTAGATGTTTCTGATTCATATTTAAAAAAAGTAACAAGACAGCTTGTTGTTGCTGGTTTGATTACTTCTAAGGCTAGTAAATTAGGTGGCTTTATTTTAAATAAAAAAATGAATGATATTTCTTTTTTAGATATTTTTGAAGCAATTGAAGGAAAAGAAAAATTTATTGAAACAACACATTTAGTAGATAAAGTTTTTGATCCAGCATTAAATGTACAACATACCGAAGATATCATTATCAATCATTTAGATGCCGCTGAAAATCAATATAAACAAAAGCTTAAAGAAATCAATCTTGGTGAAATCACAAATTATGTTCATCAAAATTCCATCTAAAAGCAGGCTTGGGAATATGGTTCCCTTAATAAGCCTGTTTTTAATTAGATCTATTTATTAAATAATAATTCTAATAAATGAATACCATTTCCTTTTCCTAAAAGAATTCCTTTTAAGCATCGATTACAAACACAAATAATTTTCTTATTATCAAATTGTTGCACATATTCTCGCATATATTTTTCTTGTACTTCTTGAGGGTAATGTGATAAATGTGTATCGTCTAATTCTTTTGTTTCATAGTGGAGTGTTCCACAAAAAATAGAATTTTCTTTATTATTTTTTATTTCAATAACTTCAATATTCATTTTCTTTAAAAGACTTCTAACAGCATGATGTACTTCAGGATGATTTCTATCACGAAAACAATCTTGTAAATACATTTTTTGTCCATGATAATCAGGAAAATCAAAATTATCTAATTGATCAAAATATTCCCAAACAGACATGGTCTTTACTTGATTCTCTATTTGTTTTCTACAAGCTTGACAAACATATAAACCAATATCATCCTTTTTAAATTCTCTTTTATCAATTCTACAACATTTTGCAATCGGCATTTGTTTTTCAAAATAATCCTTTACTTTTTTCGCTGTTTGAAGATGCATTGTAGCAAAATTACAACTTGGATAATAAATATACATATTCTTTCCTCCTATAGCATTTGAATCAACACTTCACTGATTCCTGCAAGAATCATGACTAAAATAGGATTCAATTTATATTTTCTAAGCAATATTAAACAAATAACAAAAACAATCATTGCATGATATCTTAAATAAGATATCCCAATAATAGATTCTTTAAAAAATGAAGAAATTAAAATACTTATACCACTAATTGCAATCATCGAAACAACTGCTGGTCTTAAATAAGCTAAGATTATTTTCATCACTTCCAAATTTTTATATTTTACATATAAATAAGCAAGTATTGAAACAATCACACATGAAGGTAAAATACATCCAAGTGTTGCAATCAATGCTCCTGGTAAATGAGCAACATATTGTCCTACGAAAGTAGAAGAATTAACTGCAATTGGGCCAGGTGTCATTTGAGAAATTGTAATAAGATCTGTAAATGTATTTTGACTGATCCAATGATATGTAGAAATTACTTGTTGACTAATAAGTGGTAAAGCTGCATATCCTCCACCAAAGCTTAATAAACCTATTTGAAAAAAGGCCCAAAATAATTGTAAATAGATCATGCTTTTTCCCTCCTCATTACTAAATCAATAATAGCAAGTAAAATACATCCTAAAA
>OMFD01001680.1_pt1 | contig 10429 bp, 6 predicted proteins | sample 1645541 | NCBI WGS metagenome assembly OMFD01 (sample SAMEA103958149, study PRJEB25191) | human gut metagenome | biome: human-associated habitat [ENVO:00009003]; feature: intestine environment [ENVO:2100002]; material: feces | place: Germany | collected 2013/2015
TAAAATGGTTGAAAATGCACATTATATGTGCGGTTATGCAAACTATATCAAAAAACGGGATGCTATAATTGGTTCATAAGCAATTCGGAAAAGAGAATACGCTTAATAAAAGGAGGACACATTCATGAAGAAAAAATTACTTGCAGTATTACTGACAGGCGTTATGGCAGCGTCTTTTGCAGGAACAGCTACAGTTGTTTCCGCTGATTCCGGAGATGACAATACATTAACCGTATGGGCATGGGACCAGAACTTCAACATCAAATCCATGCAGATCGCAGCAGATCAGTATGCAAAAGATCATGAGGGATTTTCTGTAGATATCGTAGAGACATCTTCTGATGACTGCCAGACTAAACTGACAACAGCAGCAAATGCAGGCGATTACAGCACACTTCCTGATATCGTTCTTATGCAGGACAACAGCTATCAGAAATATCTGAAGAGCTATCCGGATGCATTCACAGATCTGAAAGATATCAACATTAACTGGGATGATTTTGGTAAACTGAAACAGTCCTATTCCATGGTAGATGATACACACTATGGTGTTCCGTTTGATAATGGTGCTGTTATTGCATGCTATCGTACAGATATCCTTGACGAGGCAGGATATACTATTGATGATCTGACAGATATCACATGGTCCAAGTTCATGGAAATCGGTAAAGATGTTCATGAAAAAACCGGAAAATATCTTCTTACAAGTGAAGCTACAGGTGGCGATACTCTGATGATGATGATGCAGTCCTGCGGAGCTAACTTCGTAAACGAAGATGGCGAAGCTTACATCGTAGGCAATGAAGTTGCAGAGAAATGCATCAATCTTTATGTAGATCTGGTTAAGAATGACGTTGTTAAACTTGTAAATAACTGGGATGAATATATCGCTACTATTACAGGCGGTGAGGCAGCAGGTATTGTAAATGGTAACTGGATCACAGCTACTCTGATGTCTACAGAAGATCAGAAGGGTCTGTGGCAGATCACAACAATGCCTAAAGTAGACGATGTTGATACAGCTACAAACTATGCAAACAATGGTGGATCTTCCTGGTATGTTACATCCAACTGCCAGAATGTAGAACTTGCAGAAGATTTCCTTGCAAGTACATTTGGTTCCAGCACAGAGTTCTATGATACAATCCTTCCGGAAGCAGGTGCAATCTCCTGTTATCTGCCGGCAGGTGAATCTAAGGTTTACAACGAGCCAAATGAATTCTTTGGTGGACAGCCAATCTTCTCCACAATTGTAGAATACTCTTCTCATATTCCGGAGTTCACAAAAACACCGTATCATTATGAATCAAGAGAATGCGTCAACACAGCAGTTGTAAATATCGTAAACGGCACACCTGTAGAAGATGCCCTTCAGGAAGCTCAGGATACTCTGGCATTCAAGATGACTGAATAAATTCTGATCGCAGGATCAGATGATGTCAGGATTGCGGGAACAGTGAAACTGTGAAGCAATCTGTAGACAGTGATTAAGTGAATGAAAACAGGTAAGTGCGGGGGACTGCCAGCAGTCCCCCATCTTACTGCAAAGAGTTGGTAATTGTCCGGCAAAATGCTGAACAGTTACAGAGTTTTTTGAAAGGAGGAGTTCACGTGAATTCTAAGAAAAAAGGTATGTCTCTGCTTGGCAAGCAGAGGGCAGCAGGATGGACGTTCCTGGCTCCTGCAACTATCATGATCGCGATCATGAGCTTTTATCCAATGATACGTGCATTTATCATTTCCCTGCAGACCGGAGCCGGAGCAAATATGAGATTTGCAGATCCGATCTTCAGCAACTATAAACGTATTCTGGCAGACAAGGTATTTCAGCAGTCTATTGCAAATACATTCCTGTATCTGATCATTCAGGTGCCGATCATGCTGATACTGGCAATTCTTCTGGCACAGCTTCTGAATAACAAAGATTTGAAATTTAAGGGATTTTTCCGTACTTGTGTATTTCTTCCATGTGCGACATCCCTGGTATCCTATTCATTGATCTTCCGTTCCATGTTTGCTACAGATGGTCTGATCAACAGTATTCTGATCAAACTTGGAATCTTATCTACCGGCTATAATTTCCTGGGGAATTCCGCCAGTGCCAAGATTGTAATTATCCTTGCGCTGATCTGGAGATGGACAGGATATAATATGGTATTCTATCTGGCAGGACTTCAGAATATTGAATATTCTGTATATGAAGCAGCAAAGATTGATGGCGCCAATGGCTGGAAGACTTTCTGGAAGATTACTGTTCCGCTTCTGAAACCGACAATTATCATGACATTTATCATGTCAATTAATGGTACACTGCAGCTGTTCGATGAGTCTGTCAACCTGACAAAGGGTGGACCGGCAAACTCAACAATCACAATGTCCCACTATATTTACAATACATGTTTTATTAACGTACCAAACTTTGGATATGCAGCAGCAATGTCATTTATCATATTCATTATGGTAGCTGTACTTGCATTTATTAATTTGAAAGTAGGTGATACACGTGACTAAGAAAAACAAATCAGCCATTCAGAGAAGATTGATTCCAACCTATATTTTTCTGATCATCGTGTCATTTATTTCAGTATTCCCGTTATACTGGATGATTTCAGCTGCAACTAATACATCCACAGATGTATCACGTGGACGAATTATTCCGGGAAGCCATTTTATGGAAAACTTCCGTAATCTTACATCCCAGCAGCCACTGTGGAGAGCACTTGGAAACTCCTTCTTTTATGCAATCCTTACTACAGTGATCTGTCTTCTGATCTGCTCTATCGCAGGTTACGGATTTGAAGTTTACCATGATAAGTGGAAAGACAGAGTATTTTCAATCCTGCTTCTGGCTATGATGGTTCCGCAGGTTGCAACTATGGTTCCGTTATTCAAAATGTTCTCCAAGGCAGGACTTTTGAATACAGCAGTAGGTTTTATCCTTCCGATTATTTCCACGCCGTTTATGATCATGATGTTCCGTCAGAATGCCAGATCATTCCCGGTTGATATTATTGAAGCTGCACGTATTGACGGACTCAATGAAGTAAGGATTTTCTTCCAGATGTTCATTCCTACAATGAAATCTACATATGCAGCGGCTGCTGTTATTACCTTTATGAATGCATGGAACTCTTATCTGTGGCCAAAGGTAATCATGACAGACAACAAGGCAATGACCATGCCAATGCTGATCGCCAACCTGATCACAGGTTATGTGACAGATTATGGTATGCTGATGTGCGGTGTATTGTTCTGTTCTATTCCTACAATGATCGTATTCTTTGTATTACAGAAACAGTTTGCAGAAGGTATTACCGGAGCAGTCAAATAAAAAACTGAAAAAGAAAAATATAACTTCGACCGTCTGGAAGACATTATCAATAATCTATACAGAGAGGGCGAAAGAGAACACCCGGCAGATTATGAAAAGTAATTTTGCCGGGTGTTTTTGATGCCTGTTTGGAAATTTATAGCAAGCCTCTTAATTAATATGCATTACTGCAACTATACAGAACCATATGGTTCCGAAAAGGTAGCATTATTTTATGGAATCGATATAGTATTAATAAATTTGTGGTAGGCATAACGGAAAAAGTACGGTAAAATAGTTAGAATGCGGAAAGTATTTTTCCAAAATAAAACAAAAGGGGGAGGGCCATGTCCGAAGTAAAGAATAAGAAAAAGAAATCAAGTATTATTCAGGTCAGTATTGGTGTTCTGGCAGTTATTATGGCTATCCTTATTATCATAATGATGGGAATTGTCTCAGATATTCAGGGAACGGCCCGTATTGTAAATTATACCGGTTTAGTCAGGGGAGAGACACAGAGACTCATAAAACTGGAGCTTTCCACGCAGCAGGAAAATGAGATAATCCATGAGATAAGAACTTTTATTAACGGTTTGCGAAATGGAAATGATGAATTAAATCTTGTACGTCTCAATGATGTTGATTTTCAGAATAAAATGCAGGAACTGGATGATAAATTCTCTGACCTGTATAAGAAAATTTATCTTGTGAGGTTCAAAGGAGCCAGAAACACAGATATTATTCCGGAAAGTGAGGAGTTTTTTGTGATCTGCGATGAAGCAACAGGCCTGGCTGAAAAATATTCGCAGAAAAAAGCCACATCCTTATCATTGCTTGAGAAATATATCACAGCAGATATTGTTGTGCTGATGCTGTTGATCGGATATGAATTCATCAAAGCAATACAATATGCTGCAATGAATCGTTTACTGCAGCGAAAGGTATATCTGGATGATGCGACAGGGCTTCCGAACAAAAATAAATGTGAAGAATTACTGAGTGAGGAAGAACCAGATGCAGATACCGGTGTCTGCAGTTTTGATCTTAATAATCTCCGGCGTATTAATGACAGCAGAGGTCATGAAGCCGGTGATGCCTATATCCGTAGATTTGCCATCTGCCTGCGGGCTTCCATGCCGGCAGAGCAGTTTGTGGGAAGAGCAGGTGGAGATGAGTTTCTTGCAGTTACCCATGGACTGGACAGGGAGCAGATGACACAGTGCCTTGAAAAGGTGCGCAGGGATATGACAGAGGAATCCAGAGTGTATCCGGATACTCCTCTGAGCTATGCAGCAGGCTTTGCATTGGCCGGCGATTTTCCCGGAAGTACAATGAGAGAACTGTTTAACTGCGCAGACAAAAACATGTATATCAATAAGAATCATGTAAAAAGGGAAGAAGCTGCTGCAGAAAAACATCAGGGATATCAGCTGTTAAAGCTGCTTAATCAGCATGGCAGTAATTTCTCGGATTGTCTGTACTGTGATGCCAGGATGGATACTTATCGGGCAATCCGTTCCAGTGAAAATTTTTTCCTGGCCTCTGATGGTGCATATTCCGGAGCAGTGGAACAGATCATAGAGGAACAGGTTGAAAAATCCAGTCAGGCAGATATCCGCGAAGGACTGCAGATTTCGGAACTTCAAAAGAAGATGCATACGAAGAAAGATGTTCTGGAATATGAGTATAATATCGGAAAACAGGGGGCATATAACCGCTTTACACTGATTCCGGTGGACTGGGATGAGGACAAAAAGCTGCATCATTTTCTTCTGGCATTTGAAACCATCCGAAAGACTCCTGAAGGTCAGACAGGTGCAAAAGAGCAGCTTCAGCTCTATTATGAACAACTGAAACAGTCAATCCTGGAAAATGACAGCTATGTGGATGCGCTTCTGGAATTGTCAGATGTGATCTATACAGTAAATCTGACAAAGGATGCTCTGGAAAGAAGGATCGTACTGAATGGAAAAGAACAGAAGAGCCGGGAACTTTTTATGGACTACCCGCTTCCATGTTCTTATCGGGATTATTGCTGGGAATATGAGAAAAAAATCACCCAGGAAACAATTGCCGGTTACTGTATGACAGATAATTGCGCAAAGCTTCGTAAGAGGTTTGAGAACGGAGAAACCAATATGTCTGTGGAATATTGTGCCCGCGAAGACGATGGAAGTATCCGCTGGGTACAGAAAACAGTTCTGATGACCAAAATGGTGATGTTTGATACAGAAATTCTTGCTGAGGTGCCTATGATCTATGCGATTATTCTGCTGCAGGATACCACACAGAGACATGAACGGGATGAGCAGGAACAGGCACGCCTTCAGGCCGCCTTCAATGAGATGCGTGCTGAAAGCAGGGCAAAAACCAATTTCCTCAGCCGTATGAGCCATGATATCAGGACACCTCTGAATGGTATTATTGGTCTGTTAAAGATTGACGAGACTCATTTTGAGGATAAGGAACTGATACAGGAAAATCATAAAAAGATGAAGATAGCAGCGGATTATTTGCTTTCCCTTATCAATGATGTTCTGCAGATGAGTAAAATAGAGGAAGGTCATATTGTTCTGACTCATGAATATATCTGTCTTAAAGATCTGGTCTATGAGATTGAGAGTATTATCACTCACAAGGCAGCAGATGAGGATATTCAGTGGATTTATGAGAAAAATAAGGAGAATATCCCTTATCCTTATGTCTATGGAAGCTCACTGCATCTTCGCCAGATTTTTCTGAACATCTATGGAAACTGTATTAAGTATAACCGGCCGGGAGGAAAGATCACTACGGTAATGGAGGCTGCAGATGTACATGATGGAATCTGTACATACAGATGGACGATTTCTGATACAGGTATAGGGATGAGTCCGGAGTTCCTGAGTCATATTTTTGATCCGTTCTCACAGGAAAAAACAGATGCCCGTAGTGTTTATCAGGGAACCGGTCTGGGAATGGCGATCACTAAAGGCTTGATTGAGCAGATGAATGGAAGTATTGAAGTGACAAGTCAGGTGGGAGTTGGATCTGTGTTTGTCATTACCATTCCCTTTGAAATTGCCCGGGAACAGAAAAAGGATAAGGAAATTGCTGAGAAATATGATATTCGTGGATTGCATCTGCTGGCAGCTGAGGATAATGAGCTTAATGCTGAAATCATAGAAATGCTGCTGACAGATGACGGTGCGAAGGTTACAGTTGCAAAAAACGGCAGACAGGCGGTGGAGCACTTCGAAAATAATCCTCCGGGAACCTTTGATGCCATATTGATGGATATCATGATGCCTGTTATGGATGGTATTGCAGCAACAAAAGCCATACGTGCCATGGACAGGGCAGATGCAAAAACAATTCCGATCATTGCAATGACTGCAAATGCATTTGAGGAAGATGCAAAAAGATGTCTCGCAGCCGGTATGACCGCACATCTGGCGAAACCCTTCCAGATAGAAGATGTGGAAAAAGCCATTGTGGAGTGCTGCGGAAAGTAATGCTATCTGCAAGAGCTGTTGCCATAAGTAAATTATCAGAAGCAGAGTTAAAAGTCCGGATGACGAAAATATGAGTAGAGAAAGGCGTAAGTCACAGAAATGCAAAATCACGAATTTGCTCATTTATAGTTGAGTATATAAGTCCATGTAGAGGCGAATAATATAGTAAAAAATATTGATTCACGCAGAAACCATTAGTAAGTTGATTTTTGTTCCAATAAAAATATGAAAATCAATAGTTTTAGGATTAAAATCCAAAAACTATTGATTTTTTTATCGTTTTTGGAATATAATTAGTAAAAAAGAAGGGAGCATTATTATGATTATAGAAAGAAAAGAATATTTAGAAAAACTGATAGCCTGGAAAGATAAGCAGTTGATTAAAATTGTTACAGGTGTACGACGTTGTGGAAAATCTATGCTTCTGGAAATTTATCGCAATTATTTAAAAGAGCATGGGATTGAGGAAGAACAGATTATTTCTATTAATTTTGAAGATCTTGATTATGAAGAACTGACAGATTACAGGAAATTATATAAATATTTAAAGGAACGTCTGATTGATGGAAAAATGACATATATTTTCCTTGATGAAATTCAGAATGTAACAGATTTTCCGAAAGTGCTGGACAGTCTTTATATTAAAAAAAACATAGATATTTATGTGACTGGTTCCAATGCATATATGTTGTCCAGTGAGATTGCAACTATGATTTCAGGAAGATATATTCAGATTGAAATGTTGCCGTTGTCTTTTAAGGAATATATGGAGAGTACTGGCAGTATGAATGACAGAGGAATCAAATATGCTGAGTATTTGCAGAACAGTTCATTTCCGTTTACACTGGAATTAAAAAATCAGCCAGATGAGATCAGAGATTATCTGGAAGGAATCTATAATACGATTGTTGTAAAGGATATTATAAACAGGAAAAAAATCACAGATACTATGATGCTTAAGAGTGTCTTAAGATTTGTGTTTGATAATATAGGAAATCCATTGTCATCAAAAAAAATTGCAGATACGATGACCTCAGAAGGGCGAAAAATTGATACAAAAACGGTGGAAAAATATCTAGAGGCTTTTAGCGAGAGTTATATTATATATCAGGCAAAACGTTATAATATAAAGGGAAAACAATATTTAAAAACTCTTGAAAAATATTATATAGTTGATATTGGAATGAGGTATATGCTTTTAGGGTCGAGGCAGGCAGATGCAGGACATGTTCTGGAAAATATAGTCTATCTGGAATTGTTACGTCGAGGATATGATGTGTATGTTGGAAAAATCAATTCATATGAAGTGGATTTTGTGGCACAGAATAAAAAGGGAACAGTATATTTCCAGGTGGCACTGACTGTACGAGATGAAAATACACTTTTGAGAGAATTAAGACCATTACAGGCGATACGAGATCATTATCCAAAGATTATCTTAACAATGGATGAAGAACCAGAAGAACAATATGAGGGAATTCGACGTATTAATGCCAGAGACTGGTTATTGGGGATTGTAGACTGAACAATGCAAATTCATGGTAATAATATATAAAAACAGAAGATAATCATATTGCAGAGAAGTTTCATGTGGAGAATAAGATGTCTAAAATGAACCTGCCAGAAACTGTGACTGCTGTGGTATAAACTTTTGTCATTTTGCATGGCTCGTAGCGTTCACAAATTCTTGGTTGAATGAAAAAGTAACTTCCACCGTGTATTGTTGCAGATAGAATAAGGCTTTTTGCAGGACTAACTTCCATATAGTTCTGGATTATTCGTAAAACCTGACATATAATAAAGGCAGAAAACAGCGCTTTTTTCTGGAGAACGGGCATGATTTTGGGACCACTGGAAGTTCTTTTGCAAAAGTAACTTCCACCGGTCTGAGAATGAAACCAATACCGGAAAAGGATCCTGCAGTTACTTTTTCAAGAGTGATGGCTTAAGGATTACCTGGTTGGCGGGAATCCTTTCCAGTTGGCAGAGATCCAGCAGTTTTCGGTCTATCAGCAACTGAGCCAGTTCAAACGGGGTGCAGCCGTTTAAACTGGCTCTTGCTACGCTATTGATATGATTGGTGATGAGAGTTACCTGCTCCTGGTTCAAACCTGCGAACGTCATACCTTTTGGGATGATATAACGGATGAATTCGTGATTCTTTTCCAGGCGTCCCTTCTGCCAGGAAGCCATTGGGTCGCAGTAAAAGACATGGGACAGAAGTTCACCTTCAGGCCGTTCAAAAATGTCTGGTTTTTTAAATGAAGCTCCATTGTCTGTAAGAATGACAGGAAAAAGTTTTCTATACAGATCGGCCCCCAGATGGATGTATATCCGCTGAAACACATCTTCCACGTTGTCCTGTCTGTCGGCATCCATCAGAAAAATAAGCATAAGGCTGCAATTACGGAAAAGCATGGTCAAGAGTACTTTTTCTGATTTTCCCCCGGCACCTTCCACCACATCTAACTCCACTACATTTGTATCTGGAAACTTTTCCAGATACCGCTCAAAATCCTGATAGGACCGGCCTTTTCTATACCCAGTGTTGTCGGGCTCCCTGCGGGCCTTCCGGCGCTTTTTGTAGCGGACTTTACGGGGAAGATCGAGGTTGATTGCAGTGAAATATCCCTGGTCTATATAGTTGTAGAGGGTCCTTATAGAACATGAGACAGAATCCTGGTTAGAAGCAAAGATATGGGACAAAGGCTGTCCCTGCAGGAGAAGAGGAGATACCAGGCGGTCAAGCTGTTCCAGGGACTCAGGAGTTTGGTTAATCCCAGACCGTGAGGAGGATTTTGTTTCACTATAAATATCATTGGCATAATTGGCCCTGTAAAAATAGAAATCATGAGAACAGCTGCGTATCTGAGGGCAGTCATTACACACATATGGGGGCTTTTTTAACCTGTCGCAGAGCCTGGGAGTAAAGTCCGGACAATACATGGAGCAGCGCTTGGGGCGGCATTTCCAGCATAAGGAATTACAAGTCTGATTCCCACAGATATGCTGTTTTTCACAGTTCTGATAATGCTCACATTCCGAGCGTTTCCGCTGGGTTTCATTTTGAAAATGAGGAACCCGGAAAAGATGCCGTCGGATCTCCTTGGATATGGTGGAAGAATCCTTGTTGATCCTGTGGGCAATCTGAGTAAAATTTTCCCCACAGCTGATTCCATGTTCAATGGCAGCACGATCAGCGAGGGTAAGGTGTTTTTTGTTTCCAGTAGCTTTCGTAGACATAAATGAATCCTCCTATGTAATAAAAATATTCCATTTCCGGTAGTTGGAGGATATGACCAGGGGGGCCCTGGTATTTCTTATAGGATAAACGATTGCAAGACTAACTTCCACCCCTATTTCACAGTGCAGAACAATATAGGCTAAGGGTGGAAGTTAGTTTTTCATTTTAGGTTCACAAATTCTTCACAAAAAAATTAGCACTCACCTCTTGACAGTGCTAATAATAAGTGTTATATTACAGCTAGAACAAAGGAAGAGGGATACAAAGAGGGGAAAGAAAGAGAAAACCTCCGGTATCCGGATTTCACCCAAGTTCCAAAGAAACAGGTAAACAGCAAATGGCCGGCAACAGGAAGTGCCGGGCGAAGATAGAAAAGGAGCG
>OMFD01001690.1_pt1 | contig 10393 bp, 7 predicted proteins | sample 1645541 | NCBI WGS metagenome assembly OMFD01 (sample SAMEA103958149, study PRJEB25191) | human gut metagenome | biome: human-associated habitat [ENVO:00009003]; feature: intestine environment [ENVO:2100002]; material: feces | place: Germany | collected 2013/2015
AGCAGTAAATTCTTTTGCTTTCTTTAACAAAACATCATTTAAACCATGTTTGATCATACAAGCATAAGATGTATTATTAATATCTTCTGAAGTACATCCAATATGAACAAAGCTGATTAAATAATCATAACCCATATCTTTTAATTGATTTCCAATAAAATATTCTACTGCTTTGACATCATGTCTTGTAACAGATTCAATATCCTTAATTGCTTTAAAAGAATCATAATTGAAATCTTTTGAAATAGCTTCAATTTGTCCTAAATTATCTTTGTTGAATTTAGAAAGTACATCACTTTCAACATTTTCAATTAAGAATTTTAACCATTGAATTTCAACAAAAACACGATATTTTACTAAAGCATACTCAGAAAAATATTCACCTAAAGCATCTTTAATACTTGCATAACGTCCATCTAAAGGACTTAATGTAAAACATTCAAATTGTTGTTTATCCATTCTATTTACCACCTCTAAAATAATTTACACCAGCTTCAAATAATTTTTGATCCATTTCACCATAAACATTTTTAAAACGATTTTCTCCTTGACGTTCACTATGTCCCATTTTACCAAGTACACGACCATCACGAGAAACAATACCTTCGATTGCATACATTGAACCATTTGGATTGTATGGTGTTTGCATTGTAACTTTACGATTAGGATCAACGTATTGAGAGAATACTTGTCCATTAGCAAATAATTCATCAATAACTTCTTTAGGAGCAACAAAACGTCCTTCTCCATGAGAAATAGGAATAACATGAACATCTCCCACATTAACATTAGCAAGCCATGGTGATTTAACAGAACCAATACGTGTATCTACAAATTGAGATAAGTGACGTCCAATGGTATTGAATGTAAGAGTTGCATCATTTTCAGACATATCTCTAATTTCACCATATGGAAGTAATCCTAATTTAATAAGTGCTTGGAATCCATTACAAATACCAATCATTAAACCATCTCTATTATCTAATAAATCACTAATTGCAGCTTTTAATCTTGGATTTCTTAAAACTGTTGCAATAAATTTACCTGAACCTTCAGGTTCATCACCAGCAGAGAATCCTCCTGGTAGCATCACAATATTAGCACGTTTGATGGCATTTTCCAATTCATCAATAGATGTTTTTAACATTTCTTCTGTTTTATTTCTAATTAAAACAAGTTCAACCTTTGCTCCTGCTTTTTCAAAAGCACGTTTTGAATCATATTCACAGTTTGTTCCTGGGAATACTGGAATAACAACTAATGGTGTTTCAATATATTGTTTTGCTTTTAAAGTTGATCTTGTTTTACATTCAGCAACTTTAATATCTTGTGTAGGTGCTTTTTCTCTTGTAGGATAAACACTTTCTAATGGTGCTTTATTGATTGCATAAGCATCTTGAATAGCAATTGTATCCATACCATAAGAGAATTTATCACTATCATTTAAAGTAGCTACAACACGATAATCTAAACCTGCAAGATCTTTTTCAGATTTTACTTCAACAATGATATTTCCATAATTCTTTTCAACATAAGAAGCAAGTGAATAATCTGTATTGAAAGCAGCTCCTAAGCCATTACCAAAAGCCATTTTACAAACAGCTTCAATCACACCACCATCTTTAACTGTATAGGCTGAATAAATTTTCTTTTGTTTCATTAAATCTTGAATAGCATCGTATTGTTTTTGTAAATGATCAAAATCAAAGACTCTAAATTGATCTTTTTTAATTTGAACTTCCGCTAAAATATGTCCAGCTTCTTTTGCTTCTGGTGTCATAACATCATGAACATCACTTGCTGTAATCGCAAAAGAAACAAGTGTTGGTGGAACTGAAATATTTTCAAATGTTCCTGACATCGAATCTTTACCACCAATTGATGGAAGTTTCAATTCTTGTTGAACACGATTAGCTCCAAGTAAAGCAGCTAATGGTTTACCCCAACGTTTTGGATCATCTAATAATTTTTCAAAATATTCTTGGAATGAAAAACGAATTGTATGATAATTTCCACCCATTGCAACAATCTTAGCTACACTTTCAACAACAGCATACATAGCACCATGATATGGTGACCATTTAGAAATTTTTGGATTATAACCATAAGCCATTAAAGAAGCAGTTGTTGTTTCTTTTCCTAAAACAGGAATTAAAGCAGCCATTCCTTCTGTTTCTGTGTGGTATGTACGTCCACCATAAGGAGATAAAACTGTACCATTTCCAATAGATGAGTCAAATCTTTCAACAAGACCTTTTTGCGAAGCAACAGATAATCTTGATAATACTTCTTTTGTTGTATCAACAAAATCAGTTCTTTCTTCTTCATCAAATGGTGTGCTTTCAAAGTCTGGTAATTCAACTTCAATATTTTGATAACGTTTTGCTCCTGCAGCATCTAAGAAATCACGAGAAATATTAACAATATCCTTACCCATGTGTTTCATCACTAAACGATTTGTATCTGTGACAGTTGCAACTTGAACAACTTCTAAGTTTTCTTTTGCACATTCTTCTTTAATGAAATCAACATCATAGTCATTAACAACAATGGCCATACGTTCTTGTGATTCACTAATAGCAAGTTCTGTACCTGTTAAACCATCATATTTTTTCAAAACAGCATCTAAATCAATATCAAGTCCTGGAGCAAGTTCACCAACGGCAACACAAACTCCACCAGCTCCAAAGTCATTACATCTAACAACTTTTTCTGAGACTGCTTTATTTCTAAATAATCTTTGAATTTTTCTTTCTTCAACAGGATTTCCTTTTTGAACTTCAGCACCTGCTGTTTCAATAGATTTTACATCATGAGATTTTGAAGAACCTGTAGCACCACCAATACCATCACGTCCTGTACGTCCACCAATTAATAAGACGATTTGTCCATTTTGTGGTTCTAAACGTTTTACTTGTTCTTTTGGTGCAGCAGCCACAACAGCTCCTACTTCCATACGTTTAGCGATATAACCTTCATCGTAGATTTCATGAACATAACCTGTTGTTAACCCGATTTGGTTACCATAACTTGAAAAACCATGAGCGGCTTCTTGACAAATTTTTCTTTGTGGTAATTTACCTGGCGTTGTTTCTGCCAATGTTTTTCTTGGATCACCTGCTCCAGTAATACGCATTGATTGGTAAACATAAGCACGTCCTGAAAGTGGGTCACGAATAGCTCCACCTAAACATGTAGCAGCTCCCCCAAATGGTTCGATTTCTGTAGGATGGTTATGTGTTTCATTTTTAAACATTAATAACCATTGTTCATCTCCTTGATTTGTATGAACAGTGATTTCAATAGAACATGCATTAATTTCTTCAGAAACTTCCATATCATCAAGATATCCTTTTTTACGAAGTTCTTTCATTGAAATCGTTGCAAGATCCATTAAAGTAAGAGGTCTTGTTGTATTTACCCCATAAACGGCATGTCTGCTTGTTTTATAGCTTTCAATATCTTTTTCTAAGATTTCTTTAAAAGCACCATTTTGAATATCAATATCTGTAATAACTGTCGCAAATGTTGTATGACGACAGTGATCTGACCAATATGTATCTAATACTTTAATTTCTGTTTCAGTAGGATCTCTATGTTCTTCATTTTTAAAGTAATCTTGAGTTACTTTTAAATCATCAAGATTCATAGCCATTCCATTATCTTTTAAGAATTGATTTAATCCTACTTCATCTAAATCATTAAATCCAGTTAAAGTTAGTACAGGTTTAATATCAGGTGTTTCATCATTTAAATGTTCTGGTTTTTCTAAAGAAGCAATTCTTTGATCAACAGGATTAATTAAATAATGTTTGATTTGATTTAAAACATCTTCATTTTTATCAATGTCTACTACAATAAGTTTGGCACATCTTACTTTTGTTGAAGATGTTCCTGTTAGAATTTGGAAACATTGTTCGCATGAATCAGCGCGTTGATCATATTGACCTGGTAAAAATTCAATTGCAAAAACAGATTCTTTTTCACTCATTGGAAATGTTTCATCATAAACATGATCCACCATTGGTTCAGCAAGAATTGTATTAATTCCTTGTTGTAAGATTTCTTCACTAATTCCTTGTACATCATAACGATGAACAATACGAAGTGAATGAATTGTTAAACCTAATTGTTCAACGAGGTTGGTTTGAATTTCATGCGCTTCTGTTGCGTATTCTTTTCTTTTTTCTACATAAATTCTTCTTACATTTGTCATAGAGTTCTCTCCTATCTAAGTCCAATATCATGACGATAGTACATACCATCGAATGTAATAATTGTAGCAGTTTCATAGACTTTCGCAAGTGCTTCTTGTAAATTTGCTCCTTTTGCACACACATTTAAAACACGTCCGCCATTTGTGACAAGTTTACCATCTTTTAAAGCTGTTCCCGCATGGAAAACAACAATATCATCACTTACTTTGTCAATATTTTTAATTTCAAGTCCTTTTTCGTATTTTCCTGGATAACCTCCACTTGCAAGTACAAGACAAGCCACATGGTCATCAGACCATTTAACTTCAACTTGATCTAAAGTATAAGTAGCACAAGCATCCATGATTTCATAGAGATCACTTTCTAAACGAAGAAGGATTGATTGTGTTTCAGGATCACCAAAACGGACATTGAATTCAAGAACTTTTGCTTGATTATTTTCAATCATTAAACCAATGAAAACAACCCCACGATAATCCATTTGATCATCTTTAAGTCCTTGCATAAATGGATCAAGAATATCTTTTTTCAAGACTTCATCCATGCCTTCTGGTAAAAATGGATTTGGAGAAACAGTTCCCATACCACCTGTATTAGGTCCTTTATTTCCATCAAAGATTTGTTTATGATCTTTTGCTGAAACCATTGGTACAATTGTTTTACCATCAGTAAAACAAAGTAAAGAACATTCAAATCCAGTTAAGAATTCTTCTAAGACAACTTTACTTCCGGCACCATCTAAAGCACCATCAACCATCATTTCTTTTAAAGTAGAAATGGCGTCTTCTTTGTTTTCAACAATGACAACACCTTTTCCAGCAGCAAGACCATCTGCTTTGATAACTAATGGAAAATCAAAATGATCTACTTCTTTGCATGCTTTTTCAAAATCAGTCACTTCGACATATTTTGCTGTAGGAATATGATGTCTGACCATAAAATCTTTAGAGAAAGCTTTGCTTCCTTCTAAAGTTGCCGCCTTTTTTTGAGGACCAAAAGCTTTATAACCTGCTTTTTCAATATCATCAGCAAGCCCATTACATAAAGGAACTTCTGGGCCAATGACAGTTAAATCAATTTGATTTTTTTGAATAAAATCAACAATAAATTCATTATCTTCTACTGAACCAGGTACACATGTACCTAAACTTGCAATCCCAGGATTTCCTGGTATTGCATAAAGTTCAGTTACTTTTGGACTTTGTTTTAATTTATAAGCAATCGCATGTTCACGACCACCACTACCGATTACAAGAACTTTCATATAAGCCTCCTAGTGTCTAAAGTGTCTATATCCACTAAATACCATAGGGATATTTTTTTCATTACATAAATCAATTGAATCTTGATCTCTAATTGAACCACCTGGTTGAATAATTGCTTGAACACCTGCATCTGCAGCTACTTGAACACAGTCATTGAATGGGAAGAAAGCATCTGAAGCAAGTACTGAACCATTGAAATCTTTATCTGGATTATTATGAATAGCATTTTCTAAAGCCCATACTCTTGATGTTTGTCCTCCACCAATAGCAAGTGTTACACCATTTTTAACAATACAAATCGCATTTGATTTTACATATTTAACAACTTTCATACCAAATTCCATATCTGTAAGTTGTTCTTTTGTAGGTTGAACATTTGTCACAACTTTCATTTCGTCAATCATTTTTGTATTTAATTCTTGAACTAACACTTTTCCTTCAAGATATTTAATATCATATTTAGCACCACGTGCATCTAAATTTTTAAGTTTTAAAATACGTAAGTTTTTCTTTTTCTTTAAGATTTCTAAAGCATCATCATCAAAATCTGGTGCAGCTACGATTTCTAAGAAAATCTTATGCATTTGTTCAGCTGTTGCTTTATCGATTTTATAGTTAACAGCAACGATTCCACCAAAGATAGATTGAGGATCAGCTTCATAGGCTTTCATATAAGAATCATAACCTGTATTTCCAATAGCAACACCACAAGGAGTTGAATGTTTAATAGCTGCTGTAACGATTTGATTACCAAATTCTCTAACAAGTGCAACAGCTCCATATAAATCGTTTACATTGTTAAATGAAATTTCTTTACCATGAAGTTGTTCATAATCTAATAAAGATTTTTGAACATAGCTATCTTCATATTTATTAGCTGCTTGTTGAGAGTTTTCACCATAACGTAAATGTTCTACTTTCTTTAATGAAAGATTTAATGTATCTGGGAATTGGTCTCCAACTTGATCTGCAAAGTATCTTGAAATCATTGCATCATAAGCACCTGTCATAGAGAATGCTTTATAAGCAAGATTCATTCTAAAATCAAAATCAGTTGTATCATTTTTAATCGCATCTAAAACATTGTCATAATCTTTTGGATCCGTAACAATTAAAACATCTTTAAAGTTTTTAGCTGCTGAACGAATCATTGATGGTCCACCAATATCAATATTTTCAATCATATCTGGTAAATCTTTACCAGCTTTTAAAGCTTTTTCAAATTCATATAAGTTGACACATACTAAATCAATTGGATGAATCCCATGTTTTTTAATTGTTTCAACATGACTAGGTAAATCACGACGATATAAAAGTCCTCCATGAACCATTGGATGAAGTGTTTTAACACGTCCATCTAACATTTCAGGAAATCCTGTTACATCGTCAATCGCAATACAAGAAACCCCATTTTCTTGTAAAACTTTCATTGTACCTCCTGTTGATACAATTTCAAAACCTAATTCTACTAATCCTTTAGCAAAATCAACAACCCCATCTTTATTTGTAACTGAAATTAAAGCTCTTTTCATTTAAATTACCTTTGCCTTTCCATCAATTATTTTTATCTTATTATCACAATATAGCCCTACAACTTCTGGTAGTAATTTATGTTCAATCTCTAACACCCTTTTTTGAATATCCCCAGCTGTGTCTAAATCCGATATATCACAAGCAACTTGTTTAATAATCGGTCCCCCATCGACAATATTTGAAACAAAGTGCACGGTTGCCCCCGAAACCTTTGCACCACGTTGTAATACAGCTTCATGAACATGCATTCCATACATTCCTGGTCCACAAAAAGAAGGAATAAGAGAAGGATGAATGTTCATAATTTTATTTGGATATGCATCGATTAACTCATCCGTTAAAATTGCTAGATAACCAGCCAATACAATAAAATCAATATTTCTTTCTTTTAACATCTTTACAATCAAAGCATCATCTTTTTTAACAACTGCCGTTTCAATACCAGCATCTTTAGCTCTTTGTAAACCATAAGCCTTTTGACGATTCGAAAGAACAAGGGCGATTTCGCCATTGATCTTTCCTTCGTTTTTAGCATCAATAATAGATTGTAAATCTGTTCCCCCACCAGAGACAAAGACTGCAAATTTTAGCATAAATCCACGCCCTTATCTCCTTCAACGATATTTCCAACAACGTAGCATTTGTCTCCTGCATCTTCAATAGCTTTCATTGTTGTTTCAACATCTTCTGGATTAACTGCAATTACCATACCAAGACCCATATTGAATGTGTTGTACATCATATGTTCTTCAATATTTCCATTTTTTTGAATTAAATCAAATAAAGCTGGTACTGGATAACTTTCTTTTTTAATGATTGCTCTTACATTTTCAGGAAGCATTCTAGGTACATTTTCAAAGAAACCTCCACCTGTAATATGAGAGCATCCTTTAATTCTAACACCCGCATTTTTTACATTTTTTAAAGCTTTTACATAAATACGTGTTGGTTCAATTAAAGCTTCTCCTAAAGTTTTTCCTAATTCATCATAGTATGTATCTAATGATTCTTTTGTCATTTCAAACACTTTTCTAACAAGTGAAAAACCATTTGAATGAACACCACTTGAAGCAATACCAATAAGTGTATCTCCTGCTTTAATTGTTGAACCATCAATAATATCTTTTTTATCAACAACACCTACAGCAAAACCAGCTAAATCATAATCATCTTCAGGCATTAAACCAGGATGTTCAGCAGTTTCACCACCAACTAAAGCACATTCAGATTGTAAACACCCTTCTGCAACACCACTTACAATGGAAGCAATCTTTTCAGGATAGTTTTTACCACAAGCAATATAATCTAAGAAGAAAAGTGGTTCTCCTCCAGAACAAGCAATATCATTGACACACATCGCTACAGCATCAATACCAATTGTATCGTGTTTATCCATCACAAAAGCAAGTTTTACTTTTGTTCCACAACCGTCTGTTCCTGATAATAAAACCGGTTCTTCCATATTTTTAATTCCACTTAAATCAAAAGCACCAGCAAAACCACCAAGTCCTCCTAAAACTTCAGGACGCATTGTTTTTTTAACATGTTCTTTCATTAATTCTACTGATTTATAACCTGCTTCAATATCGACTCCAGCTTTTTTGTAATCCATCTTTGTTCTCCTTAATTATTTATTTTGCATTCTTGCTAGAACTGCTTTATAAGTTTCAATTAAATCTCCAATATCTTGTCTAAATACATCTTTATCATATTTTTGGTTTGTATCAACATCCCATAAACGACATGAATCTGGTGAAATTTCATCAGCTAATAAAATTGTACCATCAGCTGTTTTACCAAATTCAATTTTAAAATCAACAAGTTTTAAATTCATTGATAAGAAGAATTCTTTTAATAATTCATTGATTTTTAATGTTGTTTCTTTAATGTATGCTAATTCTTCTCTTGTTGCAAGTTTTAAAGCAACAGCGTGATCATCATTAATTAATGGATCACCGTATTCATCATTTTTATAACTCATTTCAAAGATTGGTTCATCTAAAACAATCCCTTCAGGCGCCCCTAATCTTTTACAAAAAGACCCAGTTGTAATATTTCTAACAATAACTTCTAATGGGAAGATATCTACTTTTTTAACTAAGATATCTCTTTCATTTAATTTTTTAATCATGTGTGTTTTGATTCCAGCTTCTTCTAACATATCAAAGATAATACAAGAAATTGTATTATTTAAAACACCTTTACCCTCAAACTTATCATGCTTAACACCATTACCTGCTGTTGCATCATCTTTATAATGAATTAAATATTCATCTTCCTTGTCTGTTTTGTAAACTTGTTTTGCTTTTCCTTCATACAATAATTCTGCCATTTTTCTTTTCCCCCTATTTGTATTTTTCTATAACTTCATCGTTAGCTTTCATTGCGTCAGCTTCCATTTGTTTTCTTTCTTTAAGTAGCCCTTCTTTGATTTCACTATGTTTAATAGCCATAATTTGAAGTGCTAAATAAGCCGCATTTTTACTTCCATTAATAGCAACAGTCGCTACTGGAATACCCGAAGGCATTTGAACAATGGATAATAAAGCATCCATTCCATCTAAATTACTTCCTGCAATTGGAACACCAATAACAGGTAAAACTGTTTGACTGGCCACCACACCTGGAAGGGCTGCTGCCATTCCTGCAGCTGTAATAATAACTTCTGTTCCATCTGTTTCTGTTTCTTTAATGAAACGAGAAAGTCCTAAATGCGCTCTATGAGCAGATAAACAACGAACATTCACTTCAACACCATAATTTTTTAAAATTGAAATAGCTGGTTCAACTTTAGGTAAATCAGAAGTTGAACCCATAATAATAGCAACTTTCATCTTTCTCTCCTTTTAGAATAAACCTATAATTTTTCCATCTTCATCAATATCCATATTAACAGCCGCTGGACGTTTTGGAAGCCCTGGCATACGCATAATATCACCAGATATAGCAACCAAGAATCCTGCTCCAGCAGATGGAATAATATCATTGATTTTAACAGTAAATCCTGTTGGTCGACCAAGTAAGGATGCTTGATCTGATAATGAGTATTGTGTTTTAGCAACACAAATTGGTAATTGACTTAATCCTTGTTCTGTATATTTTTTAATTTTATTTTTTGCTTTCTTTGTAAATTCAACACCATCTCCACCATAGATTTCTTTAACAATTGTTTCAATCTTTGTTTCAATTGGTAAATCTAAATCATAAAGTGGATGATAATTAGCTTCTTTTGTTTCTAAAATATTTAATAATTTTTCAGCAAGTTCGATTCCACCATCGGCACCTTTTTCCCAGACTTTACTAATAGCTACTTCAACACCAAGCTTCTTGCAACATTCATTTAATAATTGAAGTTCCGCTTCTGTGTCTGTTGGAAAA
>OMFD01001700.1_pt1 | contig 10349 bp, 8 predicted proteins | sample 1645541 | NCBI WGS metagenome assembly OMFD01 (sample SAMEA103958149, study PRJEB25191) | human gut metagenome | biome: human-associated habitat [ENVO:00009003]; feature: intestine environment [ENVO:2100002]; material: feces | place: Germany | collected 2013/2015
CTCGCATAAAAAATGCCGGGGGACATCCCCCGGCTCTTGGAGGTCCCTCTATTCGAGGGTACCGACTTCTTTATAGCATGAGATCGGACGGCTTTCAATTTGCGCCATGTGGATGGGATGGCGTGCCTGATAAAGCCCTCAATGAATGGCATCTAACTAGCGTTCGTGATATAAAGATGTCGGTCATCTCAAAAGAGAGGGCTTCCAAGTGCCGGGGACGTTTTCCCCGGCTTTTTTCATTTCGGTGTCAATCCAAATGTTTTTCAACCCATCCCCTTAATAACTTGCGGTGAAATAGGGACTGTTTAGGCTGCTAGGAGGCCTATTCAGTCCCTATTTCACCGCAACTTATGGGTGGGGATGGCTACGACGCCAGCGTGGCGATGACGGCTTCGTCGCCGGCGTATATGAGGGTGTTGCCGTCGGGGATGATCGTTTGGCCGTCGCGCTTGAGCATTACCACGATAAACGGGTGCTTGCCCTGCGGCACGTCGCGCAGGCGCTGACCGGCCAGACGTCCATGGGGCGTTACGGTGACCTCGCGTAGCGTAACCTCGGCACGCTCTTCAAACGTTGGTGCGGCCATCACCAGAAGGTCGCCTTCCTCGATCACGGTATCGCCGTTGGGCAGCACCGGATGAGCGCCGTCGCGCAGCACCAGGACGACAAGCATGTCCGTTGCACTGCCAATATCCGCGAGCGAGCGTCCGGCAAACGGATGTCCAGCTCCCACCTTGAGCTTGACGAACGACATACCTTCTTCGTCGCGGTAATCGTTAAACGTGCGGCGCACGTCGCCTTCTGCATCGATCATATCGAGTTTTTTCGCCACCGCCGGCAGCAGCGAACCCTGCACCACAATGCTCGACACGGCAATCACAAACACCAGGTCAAACAGGTCATGTCCACCGGGAACGCCGGCCACCACGGCAAAGAGGCTAAAGACGACCGAAGCCGCGCCGCGTAGGCCCGCCCAGCTTACGAGCGCTACCTGGCGAGGGTTTGTCTTAAAGGGCGCCAGCAGCAGACCGACGGCGATGGGGCGGCTCACGAAGAGCATAAACGCCATGAGTGCCAGGCCCGGCAGCAGCATTTGCGGCAGGCGGGCGGGCGTCACGAGCAGGCCGAGCAAAAAGAAGATGGTCATCTCGGCCATCTCGGTGAGGGTGTCGAAGAAGTGCGCCAGCTCGACTTTGCCGGTGATGTCGCTCGCGCCCAGCACGATGCCGGCAAGGTACACGGCCAAAAAGCCGTTGCCGCCCAGATAGCTCGGCAGCGCGTAGGCGATGATCGCCACGGCGAACAAGAAGATGGTCTGCGCGCCCTCGGCTGTTGCATGCGCGCGCTCGATCAGGCGGCCCGATGCCCAGCCGATGACAAGGCCCAGGCCCACGCCTAGGATGATCTGTTTGGCCAGCAGCACGGGGATGTTAATGTCGCCGCCGGCCGCGAGTGTGGCGAGCACGGCAGTGAGCATGTAGGCGACGGGATCGTTGGAGCCCGATTCGACCTCGAGCAGTGAGTCGGTGCCACCTCTCAGCGACAGGCTGTGCTCGCGCAGCACGCTAAAGACGCTCGCCGCATCGGTGGATGCCACGACCGAGCCCAGCAGTAGGCCGCCGATCCAGTCGAAGCCCAGTACAAAGTGCGCAAACGCACCCGTAATGCCGGCAGTGATGACGACGCCGAGGGTGCTCAGCAGCACCGCGGGCGCGGCGACAGGCTTGGCGCGGTCGATGTTGGTGTTAAAGCCGCCGTAGAACATGATGAACAGCAGCGCCGTGCTGCAGACGGTTTCGGTGAGCGCGTAGTCGCTAAAGTCGATGCGCGCCGGGCCGTTGACGCCCAGCAGCATGCCGAGCACGATAAAGATGAGCAGGGTGGGGAAGGGGAGCTTTTTGCCGACGGGTTTGATGGTCAGGCACAGAATAATGACGAGGCCGATAAAGAGAAGTATCTGGTTCATGGATGGTGTCCGCTCCTGGGTGGTTGGCATGGCACGGTCAGTTATCTGCGTTTATTTGTACCCAAAGATGGTGGGTTTATGGGCCTGGATTGCGGGCGCGCGCATTTTTGACACGAGGCGGAGGTGGGGGCGGCGTTGGTTGGGGCGTTGGGTCAGACGTCGTGGCGTGAGCGGCGCGGGTTGGCAGGCGTGCGCTGGCGACCGTTGACGGTATGCAACCCTTTCCAGCTTTATTGCAACGGAGTACAATGGATAACGTTTAAGTTCAACTTGAAGTTTTAGTTGCGGCTCCGGGCTTCGGCGCAATGTAAAGAGAGGCTTTCCATGGCGATCTATGTGACATCCGATGCTCACGGGCACGTGCGTGCGCTTGACGAGGCCCTGTCCAAGATTTCGCTAGCGTCCGACGATACGCTGTACGTGCTGGGCGACATGATCGATCGCGGGCCCGATCCGGTTGGCGTTATTAAGCTCGTGCGCTCGCTACCCAACGCTCGCGTGCTCAAGGGTAATCACGAGCAGATCATGCTCGATGCCATCATTGGCCAAGATCCGCTCGATGCCGAGACCTGGGATATCAACGGCGGTTGGACTACCCGTCAGCAGCTCAACGATATGGAATTTGAGGCGTACGAGGAGCTCGTGCGTTGGATGGCGACGCTGCCGCTCTACGCCGTGGCCGAGACTGACGAGCGTTCGTATCTGCTGGTGCACGCCGGTATCCAGATCGAGGCGGCGCGGGCGTTTTTGCTTGAACATGGGGTTGATTGTGCCGATGGTGCGGGGGCGGTGGATGCCGATCGCGAGCTACTGCAGCAGATGCTTGCGGTGCAGTCGTCCGATGACTTGCTGTGGATTCGTCACGGCTACTGGGATGCGTCGACGGGGCTGCTTTCCGCCGAGGGCAAGGGCCCGGTCGTGGTGAGCGGCCACACGCCCACGGTGTCGCTTGGACGCTATTGCGAGGTCGGCGGCCTGGCGGGACTCGATGAGGAGTCCGGCCGCGGGCAGATTGTGCGCCTGGGCGGCGAGGACACCGCCGGCGTGCCCGACCGCATCGACATCGACTGCGCCGCCGCCACGGGCTCCGAGTTCGGCCGCGTGGGCATCCTGCGCTTGGATGATGGTGCGGAGTTCTACGCGAATATTCGCCCCGGGGAATAACGGCGCAAAGGGTAGCTAATTTGGGACGGGGCTTTTTTGACTACTTTTGCCCTTCTGCCCACCAAATGGTTTTTCTGGGACGGGGATTTAAAAATCATTTGGCTGCCCGCTGGCTAAGTGAGTAGACTTTTTTGGTAATGCCGAGCACCCAACATATTTGCCTCAATAAAACCGCAGGTCACAGGCTTGTGCTTTGTTGGCGTGGTCGGGGATTCGGAAAAAAGTCTACTCACTTAGTTTTGCGTGATGCATATTGTCCGCAACGAGACCCCAGCCGGGGCGATTCCATCGCAAATTCCGGTACCGGGGACAGCTAATTAGGCGCCGTATGGATTGCGGGCTCGTTCTATGCGCTGGCGGATGTGGGCGTACTCGATAATCAACAGCACTAGCAGTAGGGCCATGATAGCCAGGTAGCTCACGACGGCACCCATCAGCCCCAGTAGGTTGATGAGGATCACCGGGAGCACCACGCTCACGGCAAAGCAGATCAGGTAGATCTTGGTGACGTCTCCAGCGTGGCGCAGCACCGTGATGATGGCGTAGATGAAGTCGATGGCCGCGGTTACGCCGCCGGCGACGACCATCAGCAGCGCCAATGTGCGGTAGCGCTCAAAGTTGAGGCCGTACATAAAGCTCATGAGGGGAATGCCGGGGCCTGCCATAAATGCTGCGCACACGCCGGTGATGGCCACGATCAGTGCCGTAACGGCGATAATAATCAAGTCAAAACGGCGGCGTTTGCGCGGGTTCGCCCAAATGCTCGACAAACGCAAGAGCTGCGGTTTATAGATAAAACCAATGCTCAGCAAAATGGCCTGTGCCGGAAAGAACAGGGCATTAAAGTACAGCTGATATTTGTAAGCCAGCGTGCCTTCCATAACAAACTTGGGCATGCTCTCGATAAGGTTGAACAAAAAGAGCGCGCCAAAGAGCGGGGCGCATTGCGCAAAGAGACGGCCCACTTCGCGCAGGCTCACGCGCCGCGATTTTTCGGTCTCGAGCAGGGCGAGCGGCGCGGTGACCAGCACGAGCGAGGCGATAGCGGTGACACCCATGGCCATGGCCGCGATGGGCATGCTGCGCGTAAGGAACAGCGCCATGCTAAAGACCGCGATGACGCCGACGGAGCGCAGCGTTTGGCTCATGCCGGCCAGATAGAGTTTATCGGCCTGCTGCAGGCGGCCCTCGTACACGTCCGCCACGCCGTCAATCACCTTATAGAGGTAGACGCCCAGGCCGATCGTCGCCATGTGCGCGTCGTAGCCGCGGGCGCTGCTGTATGCAAGGCCGCAGGCCAGCGCAAGCGCTCCGCAAAGCCAGCGGTTGAGCTGGTAGGAGGCAAAGGACGTCGTTTCGTCGATATCCGAGACTTGGAAATTGCGCACGCCGTAGTTGCACGCGATCATGATGAGCGTGCCGGTGACAAAGGCGATGGAGAACTTGCCGGCTTCTTCGGCGCCCACAAGCTGCGTGGACACGATGGTGAGCAGCGGAAACGCGAAGCCCCACACGGCGGTGCCCAGGGTATTCCAGAGGTAGTCGCGGCGGGTGGCGTGTTCCTCGTATTCGGCTTCCTGCGTGGAGAAGCCGCCGCCGTAGACAGCGCCGAGCAGGCGGTTCCACCAGGCGTTGACCATGCGGTGGATGGGGCCGGGCTCGCGATCGCCCTCGTGCCGGCGACGTGTGGCTTGGCCGCTATTGGGCCCGCCGGCGTTGCGCTGGCTCAGCTCCTGGATGCGTGCGAGCTCCTCGGCGGTGTGCGAGGCGGGGAAGAGGCCGTTCTCGATGCGTCCGCCTTGGGCCTTTGCGGTGCCGCTGCTCGCTACGACGGGGTCGGCGACGCCATTGCGGCGGGCGATGGCGTGGCGGATGCTATCGAGGGGCGTAATGCTCAAAGCGGAGTCCTTTCTATTGCTGCGCTCTAGTATAGACGCGGTGGTGTTCATTCGTGTTTTTGAACAGGTTGTTCAATATTTTCGGTGGCGCCATTCAGTAGTCGTCACTTAGGGACGTTCCTTGGTTGTTGCCTGTTCAAGAGTGTTTCCAACGGCTAGTCGTTTAAGAACGTCCCCAATGACTAGGCCGCTTGCGTGCGATTTTTGACCGTTGGGCGGGCGCTTCGTCGTTGCCGCAAAAACGTTTTTGCATATCGGGTACAACGGGCTTTACGTGAGTAAAGTGCGCGCCGCGTCTACGTGTCGCGTTTTTAAAGGAGGCCCCATGCCTGGTGTTACCCCTGCAGAAGTTCTGTCCAACTTTGGCATTACGCTGGTCGAAGACCCGGCCGAGAACCAGCCTCGCCTGCTGGTTGACCTACCCGCCGCGGAGCTTGTCGAGCACGCCATCCGCCGCGAAGAAGGCCGCATGGCATCCAACGGCGCGCTGGTAATCGAGACGGGGGAGCGCACTGGTCGTTCTCCCAACGATCGCTTTATCGTTGACACCCCCGATGTCCACGACAAGATCGCCTGGGGCGCCGTCAACCGACCGCTTTCGATTGAGAGCTACGAGACCATCAAGGCCGGCATCGTCGACTATCTCAACGAGCGCGATGTGTTCGTCACCCGTGGCATGGCCGGCGCCGACCGCAACCACACGCGCCGTCTGCTCGTCGCCTGCGAGCGTGCCAGCCAAGCGCTCTTCATTAAGCAGATGCTCGCCCGCCCGCTCGCTCGTGAAATCGCGCGCACCGGCGAGCCGGACTTCTGCGTGCTCGCCGCTCCCGGCTACCAGTGCGATCCCGCCATCAAGGGCCTCAACTCCAGCGCCGCCGTGGTCATCAACTTCCAGGAGCGCGTGATTTTGGTCGCGGGCACCGGCTACTCCGGCGAGATCAAAAAGTCCATCTTCAGCGTCATGAATTACCTGCTGCCCGTCGAGGACGACGTGCTGCCCATGCATTGCTCGGCCAGCATGGATCCCGTCACGCACGAGACCGCGGTGTTCTTTGGCTTGTCGGGCACCGGCAAGACCACGCTTTCGGCCAACCCCACGCGCCTGCTAATCGGCGACGATGAGCACGGCTGGTCCGACATGGGCATCTTTAACGTCGAGGGCGGCTGCTACGCCAAGTGCGAGGGCCTGGACGCGTTCCACGAGCCCGAGATCTTCAACGCCGTTCGCTTTGGCGCCATCTGCGAAAACGTGGTGCTCGACGAGGGCCGCAGGCCCAATTACGATGATATTTCGATCACGCACAACACGCGCGTGGCCTATCCCGTCGAGCATATCCCCAACGCGTGGACCAAGGGCATGGGCACCATCCCGAGCGTCGTGCTGTTTTTGACCTGCGATGCCTTTGGCGTGCTGCCGCCCATCTCGCGCCTGACGGCCGACGCCGCCATGTATCACTTTGTGACGGGCTTCACCGCCAAGATCCCCGGCACTGAGGTCGGCGTCACCGAGCCTACGCCCACGTTCTCCTCGCTGTTTGGCGAGCCGTTTATGCCGCTCGACCCCATGGTCTACGCTAAGATGCTCGGCGAGCGTATCGCCGACGGTCGCACCCGCGTCTATCTGGTCAATACCGGATGGATTGGCGGCGGTTATGGCGTGGGTCATCGCATCGAGCTCGCCTACACGCGCTCCCTGGTGGCCCGCGCCCTCGACGGTACCATCGAGGACAGCGAGTTCGTGCACGACGACATCTTTAACGTCGACATTCCCACCACGTGCCACGGTGTGCCCGACGGCATTCTGGTGCCGCGCCAGTACTGGCAGAGCACCGCTCGCTACGATGAGGCAGCGCACAACCTGGCGGTGATGTTCGAGGAGAATTTCGAGAAGAAGTACTCGCACCTGCCCGAGTCCGTCAAGGCCGCCGGCCCGCACGCTCAGGTGCCCGCCGACGCCCGTCATCGCGGCCGCGGGCTGCTGGGACTTCGCCACTAGCTTCGCCGTGAGTCCATATCCACCACAAAGGGACAGGCACCTTTGTGGTGGTTTTGCTCGCGTGGATGACTCGGGTTACAATACGCCTGACATATCGTCCCCTTCTCCGGATGGGGACAGCGTAAGCGCTCTTGTGGCGGCACCGTAGGACTTTGAAGGTGGCCGCTGTGAGGGCGCTTTTTGCTTAGACGCCCCCGCTCGGGCGCACGCTATGAAGGGAGAGCATATGAAGAGCTTTATTGCCGAGGATTCGTTTTGGGAGCTGTTTCCACAAGCGGCGGTCGGCGTCGTGGTCGTAAAGGGCATGAAGCCCGCGGCTCAGATTCCCCAGGAGGACGTGGATGCGATCGCCGCGCTGCTTGACCGCGCCAACATCGATGCGGAGCGCCACCTGACCAGCGATACCATCAGCGAGAACGCGCCGGTCAAGGCATGGCGTGACGCGTACCGGCTGTTCAAGACTAAAAAGGGCGCTCGTTGTTCGATCGAGAACTTGCTCAAGCGCGTGCTCAAGGGCAAGCCGGTGGGCCACATTACGCCCGCGGTGGACATCTACAACACGGTGTCGCTGACCTACGCGCTGCCCGTGGGAGGCGAGGATTTGCATGCGATCGAGGGAGACCTTCGCTTGAAGGTGACCGACGGTGGCGATGCGTTCTTGCCGCTTGGCGAGGAGGCAGATGACCCGACGCTGCCCGGCGAGCTCGCCTATATCGACGATGCAGGCGCCGTGTGTCGCTGCTGGAACTGGCGTGACGGCGTTCGAACGGCCCTGTCCGACGATTCGGCCGATGCGTTCCTGGCGATTGAGTGCGTGGAACCCGAGCGGATGGGGGATTGCCAGACTGCAATCGATCGCCTCGCTGAGTTGCTCGAGCGCTATCTGGGAGCGACGGTTGTCGTTAAGACGCTTGTGACCCGCGACAATCCCTGCGTGGAACTGTAGCGGCGCCTAGAACCTATTGATGCCCCAGACCACCACAAAGGTGCCTGTCCCCTTTGTGGTGGTTTTTATGTTGATGGGTTAACAATTGGGATATTTGGGTATGGGGGTTCGGACATGCGGCTAAGATGTTTACCCGTTAGCATCATGCAAGCGAAAGGCGGTTGTCTCACATGCAGCAGAGCGACGAGACACGTTTCGAGGACTTTGTCGGACTGATCAGCGGACTCTACAAGGAGATCCAGCGCATTAAGACATCCGAGGGCGCAAGGCTGGGTCTTAAGGGCTCCGACGTTATGTGCCTGTACTATCTTGAGCGCAGCAAGGACGGCCTGACTGGTGCTGACCTGGCTCGCATGGCAGGCGTGACCCGCGCTGCCGTCTCGCGCACGCTGGCTCATCTGGAGGAGGGCGGCTACGTCGAGGTCGACGATTCGGCCGATGCCGCCGTTAAGTATCGCGCTCCGGTTCGTCTGACCACGTTAGGCGGCGAGAGCATGAACGAGGCCGATCGCATTATTGGCGAGGTGCTCGACGCCACCGGTAAGGCCATGGGTGTGGAGCAGCGCGAGCAGATGTATGCATCGCTGCGCACGATTCTCGACACCCTGCGCGAGCTGTAGGGCCGCCAAGGCATTTGCTACCCATTAACAACTGCATCGTCCCGTTTTAAGCGCGTATACCGTGCCGGGGCGTTGTTGTCAAAATTCCCTGCGCGAGGTCCGCGCAAGAAAGGATTCGTTATGTCCGTCCGCATTATTACCGATTCCGCAAGCGATATGTCTCCGGCAGAGCACCCGGCGCTGGCTGTTTTGCCGCTGTCCGTCACCTTTGGCACCGATGTGTACATGGATGGCGTCGACATCGATCACCAGCGCTTTTACGAGATGCTCGTGGAGCGCGATGAGCTGCCCAAGACCGGCCAGGTCAACCCGTACGCGTTTTCGCAGGCTATCGCCGAGGTTCGTAAAGCCGGCGATGAGGCTGTGATTATTACCGTGGGCGCTAAGCTTTCGGGCACCAATCAGAGTGCCCGTACCGCACTTGCCGAGGCGCCGGGCGGCGACGTGTTCGTGGTAGACAGCAACAACGTCACCCTGGGCGAGCGCGTCCTGGTCGAGTATGCGCTGCGCTTGGTGGACGAGGGCCGTAGCGCGGCTCAGATCGCGGCGGCGGTCGAGGCCGTGCGCGACCGCGTGGTGGTTATCGGTTTGCTCGAGACGCTGGAGTACCTGGTGCGCGGCGGTCGTCTGTCTGCTGCGGCCGGCGCCGTGGGCACGCTGCTCAACGTAAAGCCCGTGGTGGCTGTCGAGGACGGCCTGATCGTGCAGCTGGGCAAGGCGCGCGGTTCCAAGAACGGTCGTAACCTGCTGAACCAAAAGGTCGAAAAGGCGGGCGGCATCGACTTTTCCATGCCGCTGGCGCTCGGCTATACGGGCCTTTCGGATGCGGTGCTCAAGAAGTATATCGAGGACAGCGCGGCACTGTGGGCTGGCCATGCCGAGGGCGAACTGCCCGTTCACACCATCGGCGCCACCATCGGCACCCACGTAGGCCCCGGCGCCGTAGCCGTAGCCTTCTTCCAGCCCGCCAACTAACCGACCCGCCAACAAATGATCCCTTGGGGACGGAGGAAAACGGATCATCGATCGCACGGAGGCCGCGAATGATCCGTTTTCCTCCGTCCCCAAGGGATCATTTCTTTATGCTGTTAATGCGGAGAAGGGAGCGAGCAATGGCGTCTGAGGGCTTTTTTGAACGGGTGTACGAGGTGGTCGAGCAGATCCCCGAGGGGATGGTCGCCACGTATGGTCAGGTGGCGCTGCTTGCCGGTCGACCACGAAGTGCGCGGTATGTGGGGTATGCCCTGCATAGCAATCCGCGCCCCGGCGAGATTCCCTGTCACCGCGTGGTGTTTGCCGACGGGCGCATATGCGAGGGTTTTGCTTTTGGCGGTCCCGATGCTCAACGTGAGCTTTTGCTAGGGGAGGGTGTGGCGTTTAAGGACGACATGCACGTCGACCTGGCCGTCTGTCGTTGGCCTGCCGGACTCTAACAGCTCTGCCGTGGCCAGAACCACCACAAAGGTGCCTGTCCCCTTTGTGGTGGTTTTCTGTTGCAGGTTTACCGGGGCTAACTTATGGAGAAGCTATGGCGGCGAATATTGATGCTGCAAAGTAAACCACGGTGAACTATGTTGTATTCAACAACGGAGCAGGCAATAGGCGATGAAAAAGCCTGCCCTGTTGAGTTTGATTCGCATTCCTCCCCTCTGTGCGATTCAACGGTGTACTTCGGGAACGGGCCCGCTGGCAACTGACTGCCGGCGGGCCCGTTCCCGTTTGTCGGAGGAGTGCGATAGACAGAGCCGAACCGGTCCGG
>OMFD01001701.1_pt1 | contig 10330 bp, 9 predicted proteins | sample 1645541 | NCBI WGS metagenome assembly OMFD01 (sample SAMEA103958149, study PRJEB25191) | human gut metagenome | biome: human-associated habitat [ENVO:00009003]; feature: intestine environment [ENVO:2100002]; material: feces | place: Germany | collected 2013/2015
CGACACGCTGTATAATTTGGGCTTCCGCGTCTTCAGTCTCTCCAACAATCACAGCTACGACAAGGGGGCGGCGGGCATTGAGACATCCATGGCACACTGGGCTGCCATGCCGGACGATGTGGTCACAATGGGCTTTTACAATCTGGAAACCTATGACAACTACGCCTACCAGACCGTCAACGGCATCACGTTCGGCTATCTCTCCTATACGGAGCACACCAACGGCCTGCCCACGCCGTCCGGCACAGACTATGGCGTTGTGTATCTGGACGACCATGAAACGATTGCCAAACAGATCGCCGATATGCGCCCGAACTGCGATGTTCTTATCGTCAGCGCCCACATGGGCACCGAGGGCACGCACGAGGTCAACGACTTTCAAAGGGAGACTGCTCAGTGGCTGGCCGACCAGGGCGTCGATGTCATCATCGGCACCCACCCGCATGTAGTACAGAACGCCGCATGGCTGACCGGTGTGAACGGCAACACGACCTTCATCGTCTACAGCCTGGGCAACTTCATCAACGCGCAGTCCTCGCGCGATAATGTCATCGGCGCGATTCTGGACGTGTATTTTGATAAGACGACCCAGCCTGACGGCAGTGTGAGCATTGCCATCCGTGACCCGAAGCTGCACTGCGTTATCAGCCAGTATGAGGCCGGGTACAAGAATATCCGGGTCATCCCCTACAGCCAGTACACAGACGAACTGGGTGCAGCACACGGAGAGTTCACCCTCTCCCGCGAATACATAGAGAGCATGCTCCGCAGTACGATTGACGAGGAGTTCCTCACGTTAGATTGAATGAAAGGATGATTTTTATGTACGGTGTCAGCAAGATCAGCAGCGAGCAGAACATTATGCTCACCACCTTCCCCGGTGCCCAGTACAGCGCACAGAGCCTGGCCGAGCACCTGGACGTTTTTGCCAAGGCCGGTATTGTGGTCGATATGATCTGCCAGAGCGCGCCCCGCGGCTCCGCGGTGGATTTCAGCTTTACGACGAGCTATGACAACTTTGCCGCCGTTATGAAGGCTCTGCCCGCCGCAGCCAAGGCCAATCCCCCGCTGGTCTCCGGCGGCTACAGCAAGATCAACCTCTTTGGTGAGGAGATGGTCACCAGCTGCGGCGTCGCCGCCCGTGCGCTGGCCGCACTGGCCGGTGCAGGTATTGAAATCGTGCTCATCACAACGAGCGACCTTGACATCTCCCTGCTGATTCGCCAGCAGGACGAGGACACCGCCCTCGATGCCCTGCATAAGGCGTTTGAGGTCTGAGCTATCCCCCTTAAACAAAAAACGAAGGTGCAGAGCTGTTTCTGCACCTTCATTTTTTATTCTGCCTTTTTAAAGCATTTTGCCGCCAGGAACGGCAGGAACACAAGGGCGTACTGCACGGCGGCAGAGGCCACATCGCCCCAGCCGATGATTTGATTGGAAATATCCGCCGTACCGGTCCAGACCAAGACCATGCTGTTGTTTAGGTAGTGCAGCACCACGGGGAGCCAGATATTTTTGCCGCACTTCTCATACGCAAAGGTGAAAAATACACCGAGCGTCACGCAGACAACAAGCTGTGCGGCAATGCTCTGCAGTGAGGTGTCGGGGCTGTAGAAGAAAAGATTCAGCGGCAGATGCCACAGGCCCCACAGCACACCAACGGCCAGTGCGCCGCGCCGTGCGCCGAAACGGCTTTGCAGGGCTGGCGTCAGATAATAGCGCCAGCCGTATTCCTCACCAAAGAACGGCAGAAAGGATAAGAAAAAGTTTGGCACCAGCACCAGTGCCATGAGCCACGGCGCAGACGATTGCCAGTAAGTCAGGTACTCCGCCCAGGCGTCGCCGCCCTGCAGCGCCACGGAAAGAAAGACCATGCCGGTTTTGGCGACGAGGAAGTAGGCACAGATGGCAAACGCCGTCAGGAATTTGCCGTGCAGGTGCAGACCGTAGTCTTCGCGCTTTGTCTTTTTCTCGGTCAGCAGGAAGATCCAGCCAAGCACCGACGCGATAATGATGACAAAGTTTGCAATATTCAGCCAGCTCTCCTGCGGCAGGAACGCAGACAGAACGCTCATGGCGAGCATCAGCGCAGCGGCCGCGATGTGCAGGATGTAAAACCGCTTTGGCGTCCCCTGCCGTCTTGCCAGCAAAAACGCCAGCATAACGCCCGCCGCCGGGTAGAACATTTGGGCGTTGGCAAAAATCGAGGTGTCCCGCCCGTTATGCAGGCAGATGTACAAAAGCGGCATCATCAGAAACGGAATTGCGTAAGCACAGAGCGCAAAGACAGTCAGCTCTTTTTTATTCGTTTTCATCGTCGTCCTCCTTTGGGTTTTCCAACTCAGCGTGGCGTTTTTTGTAAGCCTTCATGCTGAGCTGCAGCAATGCAAAGCACAGCACCCCAGGTACAGACCCCCATGATGACCGCCTGCAGCACCGCAACGCCCATGCCAAACTCTGCAAATTTGATAAGCCCCCACACAAACACGGCAACACCGCCCACGACGGACACAGCGGCATTGGTTTTCGTGTTCGGTTTAAGGTGACGGTCCCAGATACCGGCACGCAGATCACTTATGACCGAATAGGCACACCCCAGCATAAAGATAAACCATTCTGCCGCCATCTCCCGCGGGGTAAAGCCCAGCAGACTTTCGATGATCAGCGCCGCCAGCAGCAGCACCCACAGCACCCCGAAGCCGCGGGACTCGATTTTTAAAAGGGTCTGTTTTTGCATTTCGTCCAGATTCTCGTGCTTAAAAAATCCTTTTATGTTCATCGCTCATTCCTCCCAGAACAGCTCGTCCAATGTCTTGCCCAGCACCTTGCAGATGCTGCGGCAGAGGTTGATGGTGGGGTTGTACTCCCCTTTTTCGATTGCATTGATGGTCTGGCGGGACACGCCCACCACCGCCGCCAGATCCGCCTGGGTCATATCCAGCGCAGCGCGGGCGGCCTTCAGCTTCAGATTCTTTGCCATTGCCTTCGTTTCCTTTCCTCTTGCTGTGACTTTACTATAGCACGCGCCTTACATTATGTCAAGTATATATTACTTTTTGAAAAATAAATTTTCCCTGCAAAACCCGCACTTGCGGCAATTCGCCCACTGTGCTATGATAGTTTTATAGATTATGATAAAGGAAGTTTGGCTATGAAGTACAGCTTTCCCGCTTTTGAAAACGGCTTTATCCGCGCTGCTGCGGCCAGCCCCGCCCTGCGCGTGGCCGACTGCACCTACAACGCCGACCAGATCATCGGCGTCATGCGCGAGTACGCCGAAAAAAATGTGCAGCTGCTCTGCCTGCCGGAGTTTGCGCTGACCGGCTACACCTGCAGTGACCTGTTCTTGCAGGATACCCTGCTGCGTGGGACCGAGGACGGCCTTGCCGCGATTTTGAAGGCCAGCGAGGGATTGAACGTCGTTGTCCTCGTCGGCCTGCCTGTGCGCCACAACGGCAAGCTGTACAACTGTGCGGCGGTGCTCTGCAACGGTGAGCTGCTGGGTCTGGTGCCGAAAGTACACCTGCCCAACTACGGCGAGTTTTACGAGAAGCGCCACTTTATCCCCGGTATGCGTGAGCCCGAGTGCATCGAGCTGGCCGGGCAGGAGACGCTGATCGGCACGAACCTTCTGTTTGCCTGCAAACAGCTGCCCGCCTTTGTGCTGGCAGCCGAGGTCTGCGAGGACCTGTGGTCTCCCATCCCGCCGAGCTGTGCCCACGCACTGGCCGGGGCTACCGTTGTGGCAAACCTGTCCGCCAGCGATGAAACCGTCGGCAAGGCAGCCTACCGCCGTGAGCTGGTCTGCGGGCAGAGCGCGCGTCTGCTGTGTGCGTACCTCTACGCCGACGCAGGCCATGGCGAAAGCACCACCGACATGACGTTTGCGGGCCACAACCTGATTGCCGAGAACGGCAGTCTGCTGGCCGACGCTGCACCGTTTGCGGGCGAGGATGCCGTGACTGAGCTGGACCTGGGCCGCATGGTGCAGGAGCGCCAGCGCAACACGACGTTTATGCCGGAAACGAACGGCTACACCACTGTGGAATTTGAGCTGCCGCCCGTGGAGCTGGCGCTGATCCGCCCTGTCTCCTGCACGCCGTTTGTGCCGCAGGACGCCGCGACCCGCGCCGAGCGGTGCGAGCTGATTCTGCGCATCCAGGCCGAGGGCCTTGCCAAGCGCATGGAGCACACCCACGCCAAGTGCGGCGTGCTGGGTATCTCCGGCGGGCTGGACAGCTGCCTGGCCCTGCTGGTGGCCGTGCGCGCCTGTAAGGTGCTGGGCCGCGACGCGAAGGATATTGTGGCCCTGACGATGCCCTGCTTCGGCACGACGAAGCGCACCCGCTCCAACGCCGAGATTCTGTGCGAGGCTTTGGGCGTGACGTTCGGCGAGATCAACATCACCGAGACCGTCAAAAGCCACTTTGCTGACATCGGCCAGCCCGCCGACAAGTACGATGTCACGTTTGAAAACTGCCAGGCCCGCGTGCGCACGCTGGAGCTGATGGACACTGCCAACCGCACCGGCGGTCTGGTGGTGGGCACCGGCGACCTTTCCGAGCTGGCCCTGGGCTGGGCCACCTACAACGGCGACCACATGAGCATGTACGGCGTGAACGCAGGCGTGCCCAAAACGCTGGTGCGCCACCTTGTCCGGTACGAAGCCGACATTGCCGCCACCCCGGCCCTGAAAGAGGTGCTGCTGGACATCCTCGACACCCCTGTGTCCCCCGAGCTGCTGCCCGCCAAGGACAACGGCGAGATCGCACAGCGCACCGAGGATCTGGTGGGCCCCTATGAACTGCACGACTTCTACCTTTATTATGTGCTCCGCTTCGGCTTTGGCCCGGCAAAGATCTTCCGGCTGGCCAGGGCAGCCTTTGCGGGCCGGGAGGAATACCCGGATGCGGTGCTTTACAAGTGGCTGCGCAACTTCTACTGGCGGTTCTTTGCCCAGCAGTTCAAGCGCAGCTGCCTGCCCGACGGCCCCAAGATCGGTAGCGTGACCCTCTCGCCGCGCGGGGACTGGCGGATGCCCAGCGATGCCTGCGCCGCCCTGTGGCTGGCCGAGCTGGAACAGCTGTTCCCCCAGAAGGATGCCTGAGCCATGAAGCAGAAAAAAAATCTCTGGGTCAATTTACTTTTCGCCTCTGTTGTTCTGGTGATCGCGGGGGTGCTTTTTTACCTCCGCAGTGCCGGGCAGAGCGGCAGCACCCTGGGCGCGGAGCTGATCTACGGCGATGCGAACACGGTGCAGAAGATCTCTCTGGACAAGGATGCCGTCTATGACATCGACACTGGTTATCTGACGGTGCACATCGAGGTCAAGGACGGCGCGGCACGGTTCATTGATTCCCCCTGCCCTGACCACATCTGCGAAAGCTTTGGCTGGATCTCGCAGGAGGATCAGACGGCCACCTGCCTGCCGGCACGGGCCGTTCTGACCATCGTGCCCCTTGCCTGAGGACATGTCAAAAAGGAGAATTCCTATGTTTGATGAAACTTCCCGTTCCCACGCGGACGATGACAGCACCCGGCACATCCACCGGGGTCACCGCCCGCCGGAAGAAAAAACTGTGGAGGTGGACAGCGCGGCCTTTTTTGCGCCGGAAACTGCCGCTCCCACCCCGCCGCCTGCACCGCCCAAGCCGCCGAAGCATACCGGCGGGCCTGCCCCGGAGTCAAAGCCCCCCCGCCGCAGGCCGGATGCCGATACCGGCGCGGCCAACCCGAAACGAGGTACTGTTTTGCTGATCGTACAAGCCATTCTGAGCATTGCGGCCTTCTTCCAGCTCTGTCGCACCCAGATGCTGCCCGCACTGTATCTTGTCATCATTGCGGCGCTGCTGGTGCTGTTCTGGCTGCTGGTCAAGCGCTGCCAGGAGTACAGCGCCCCCCGCAAGGTATCCCGGGTGTTCTCGGTGTTCCTGTGTGCCTTTCTGGCGCTGGGCTGTGTCTGGGCGCAGCAGGGCCTGAGTGCACTGGATAACGTGACCTCCGGCCTTGTCACCGGCACCGAGGCCAACAAGATCACCAAGGAGCCCTTTGTGGTCTACCTGAGCGGCGTGGACAACCGCGGCGAACTGACCGAAAAGGCCCGCAGCGATGTGAACATCCTTGCCGTGGTCAACCCCTCCACCAAACGGGTGGCGCTCATCAACACCCCCCGCGATTACTACGTTGATCTGGCGGGTACCAACAGCAAGGACAAGCTGACCCACGCCGGTCTGTACGGCGTGGAGACCAGCATGGCAACCCTGGGCAACTTGTACGGGGTCAATGTGGACCAATACCTCCGCATCAACTTTGCAGGCTTCATCAGCATCATCGATGCCGTGGGCGGCGTGGATGTCTACTCCGATCAGGCGTTCACCTCGGTGGGCAGCCCCGGCTATTATGATCCCACCACCTTTGCCGAGGGCTGGAACCATCTGGACGGCAAGAGCGCTCTGGCCTTTGCCCGTGAGCGTCACGCCTTTGCCTCCGGCGATATCCAGCGTGGCATCAACCAGATGAAAGTCATCGATGCCATGATGAACAAGATCAAATCTCCCACCGTGCTGATGAGCTTCTCCAAACTGATGGATGCTGTGTCCGACTGCTTTGTGACCAGCCTTTCTCAGGAGCAGATCTCCGCACTGGTGCGGATGCAGCTGGCAAGCCTGTCTGACTGGGACATCCAGAGCTATGCCGTGACCGGCACCAGCGGCAAGAGCTCCCAGTGCTACTCCGCAAAGGGTCAGAGCCTCTATGTGATGAAGCCGGATGAGAACTCCGTCAACCAGGCCAAGGAGCTGATCGCATCCGTTCTGGGCGGCGAGGGCACCGTGAGCGATACCCAGCAGACCCCCGAAAAGACCGAGGTATTCACCCCCACAGCTGACCCCAACGCGGGCACCTCCGTGGAGGAATCGCCCGACAGCGTCATTGTGGAGGAACCTGCCGAGAGCGTGCCTGCGGAACAGCCGGCCGATGAGCAGCCCACAGAACCCACCCCCGAAGCGCCTGCCGAGAGCGAGGCTTCCACTGAAGCACCTGCTGAGAGTGAAGCCAGCAGTGAATCCACCGGCGGAGCAGAAACACCTTCTATCTCTCTGCCCACGCAGGAGCAGGTGGAATCTGCTGCCAACTCCCTGCATCAGGCCGCTTCCACCGTGCTGGATGCCCTGTTCGGTTCCAGCAGCAGCGGAGAATAAAACAGGATAAAACAGCACAAGCCCCGGGCCTTGCAAAAGGTCCGGGGCTTGTTGTCTGCTGATTTTACAGGGAAGCGCGATTACTCAGCGTCGCCCAGCTCAAAGGTCTTGACAGAGACAGTGCCGTTGCGGCCAGCCTTGTCGGTGCGCAGATACTGGCGGGTGGTCTCGCCGTTGCTGGTCACGTCAGCAACATAGATCTGCTCGGCCTCGGCCTCGATGGGGAACTCCTCGGCCATGCCCTTCATGGGCAGAGCGCTCAGGTCTGCGTAAGCGTCCTTCACCTTCCACAGCTTCATGGTGTCGCCGTTGGACAGGGTGAACTCGCCGTAGCAGTCAGCGGAGTAGGTGGTGCCGTTCACATCCAGATCCTCGGTGCTGACAACGCTGGCGGCAGCGGCCTCGCTCTCGGCAGCTTCGCTGGAAGCGGCCACAGAGGAAGCAGCCTCGCTGGAAACAGCGGAGGATGCGGTGGAGGATGCGGTGGAGGATGCACTATTGGAGCAGCCAGTCATGGCAACAGCCAGCACAGCAGCGGTCAGTGCCAGACCCAGAGTACGATTGATTCTCATGTGATAGTCTCCTTCTATTCTGAAACCATATCAATTCCTGCGCCCGGCGTAAACCTTGTACGCACCGGGCGTGCATGTGCTAGTCTACCACAATTGACTATATTGTTCAAGACTTTGCACAAAAAATAGCCCTCTCGTCACGCTGTCGCGTGACTGAGAGGGCCGATATTACTTCAGGATCTCCTGCAGCACGCTGTGGCCGTCCAGACTGGAAGCATCCACGCCCAGATATTCACACACGGTCTGTGCAATGGTGCCAAAGCAGAGCCGGGTGCCCAAATCCACACCGGGCTTCACGCCCTTGCCGCAGACCAGATACGGCACATATTCGCGGGTATGGTCGGTGGTCTTGGTGTAGGAGGGGTCGCAGCCGTGGTCGGCGGTGATCATCAGCAGGTCGCCCTCCCGCATCCCGGGGATGAAGTCGGCCAGGAAGCGGTCAAATTCGGTGGCGGCGGCGGCATAGCCGGGCACGTCGCGGCGGTGGCCGTAGAGCATATCAAAATCCACCAGATTCACAAAGGCCAGACCCTCGAAATCCCGGGTCTGCAATGCCTTGGTGAAGGCGATGCCATTGGTGTTGCCGGTGGTCTTGATCTTTTCAGTCACGCCCTGTCCGTCAAAGATATCAAAGATCTTGCCCACGGCGATGACATCCCTGCCGGCCTCCTTCAGCAGGTCGAGCATGGTGGCACGGGGCGGCTTCAGGCTCAGGTCGTGGCGGTTGGTGGTGCGGTAGAAGGTCTCGGCGCTGCTGCCCAGGAAGGGCCGGGCGATGACACGGCCCACGCCGTACGCGCCCTTCAGCATCTCGCGGGCGATCTCGCAGTAGCGGTAAAGCTCTGGCACAGGCACCAGCTCCTCGTGGGCGGCCACCTGGAACACGCTGTCGGCGCTGGTGTAGACGATGAGGGCATTTTCCTTCATGGCCTGCTCGCCATAGTCCTTCAGCACCTCGGTGCCGGAATAGGGCAGATTGCAGAGGACTTTATGGCCGGTTTTTGCCTCAAACTCCTGAATGAGCTCCTCCGGGAAGCCGTTGGGGAAGGTGGGCAGCGGGTTCGGGCTGACCACACCGGCGATCTCCCAGTGGCCGATGGTGGTATCCTTGCCCATGCTCTGCTCCTGCAGGCGGGCAAAGGCACCGGCGGGCGCGTCGGTCTTTTCGCCCGCGGTCACACCGTCAATGTTGAACAGGCCCAGCTTTTTCAGGTTGGGGCAGTTGAAATTGGGATGCCCTGCAATGGCTCCCAGCGTGTTGGTGCCCTCGTCGCCAAAGGCGGCTGCATCCGGCTCCGCGCCGATGCCAAAGCTGTCCAGTACGATCAAAAATACACGCTTTTCCATATGTTTTCACTCCATTTTCCTCCGGGGCTGCCCCGGAACAGTCGCACTTTTGCTTACCTTCATTATAAGCAAATCCCGCCGGTTATGCAAGCGCTTTGTGGTGGAAAGTTTTTTGTTCAAACCTGATGAAATCTTAACAGTTTCTTTGCAAAGATTTTTCTTGCGCTATTGTATCCAAGAGCTTATAATGTATAGTGGTATGGTTTGTTGAAACAGCCATATTGGCGTATACTGCCGCCGCGGGCGCAAAGCAATCACTGCCCGCCAGAGAGCAGCCAGCTTGGGCTGCTGCGTCAAGATAGAGAGCATTATAGCGTAAACGTTGGAGGTATTTTATGAGAAAAACGAAGATCATCTGCACCCTGGGCCCTTCTACCGATAAGGGCGATGTCCTGCGCGACCTGATCGCAAACGGCATGAACGTGGCCCGTTTCAACTTCTCCCACGGTTCCTACGAGGAGCACGGCGGCCGTCTGGCAAAGCTGAAAGCGCTGCGTGAGGAGCTGGGCAAGCCCGTTGCCGCCCTGCTGGACACCAAGGGCCCCGAGATCCGCCTGAAGGAGTTCAAGAACGGTGTGGAGATGCTGGAAGCCGGCCAGACCTTTACCCTGACCACCCGCGAGGTGGAGGGCACCAAGGAGATCTGCTCCGTCACTTACAAGGATCTGCCCCAGGACGTGCAGCCCGGCGGCACCATCATGCTGGACGACGGCCTGATCATGCTGCACATTGAGCAGGTCACCGACACCGACATCATCTGCACCGTGCTGAACAGTGGCAAGATCAAGACCAAAAAGGGTGTCAATGTGCCCGGCGTGCATCTGTCCATGCCCTACCTGAGCCAGAAGGACCGCGAGGACATCATCTTTGGCGTGCAGAACGGCTTTGACTTCATCGCTGCTTCCTTTGTGCGCACCGCACAGGATGTGTACGATATCCGCAACCTGCTGAATGAGTACGATTCCAACATCCGTATCATTGCCAAAATCGAGAACCGCGAGGGTGTGAACAACATCGACAGCATCCTCTCCGCAGCCGATGCCGTCATGGTGGCCCGTGGTGACCTGGGCGTTGAGATCGACTTCACCGAGCTGCCCGGCATCCAGAAGGACATCATCGACCGCTCCTTCTCCTTCGGCAAGCCCATCGTCACTGCCACCCAGATGCTGGACAGCATGATGGTCAACCCCCGCCCCACCCGCGCCGAGATCT
>OMFD01001706.1_pt1 | contig 10299 bp, 9 predicted proteins | sample 1645541 | NCBI WGS metagenome assembly OMFD01 (sample SAMEA103958149, study PRJEB25191) | human gut metagenome | biome: human-associated habitat [ENVO:00009003]; feature: intestine environment [ENVO:2100002]; material: feces | place: Germany | collected 2013/2015
GATATTGTATCAATCGCAGAAAAAATTGACACATACGAGACGTCCATTCTTCCGTATGAGGATTGTTGTACGATTTTCGTGGCAAAGCATCCGGTTACCAAGCCAAGCTTAAAACATATTAAAAAATCAGAGTGCCGGCTGGAAGAAAAAATAGACGAACTGATGCAGACAGCAATCGATACGACAGAGACGATTCTGGTAGATGCAGAATAATCTGTTTTTGGAAAATTATTTCCGTGAAACAAAAAATCCCCTGTCTGCAATACAGACAGGGGATTTTGTAAGTAATTACTGGGAAATAATGTATGGCTCTAAAGCTTCCAGAATCTCATTCAGATTATCCTCGGTATGGATGGCGAGATCAATCGGCTTGGAAAGATCCAGGCTGAAAATTCCCATGATGGATTTTGCGTCAATGACATATCTGCCGGAAATCAGATCAAAATCGTACTCAAACTGAGAGATGGTATTAACAAATGATTTTACTTTTCCAATAGAATTTAATGAAATCTGTACTGTTTTCATAATGAAAACCTCCTTGAAAATATTCATGAAAAACTCATGCTGTTTATATCTTTGATAGTAATATTTTTTATTGGAAAAGTCAAGAAATGTATGAAGATAATTGTATAAAGGAGTAAAAATGAAAAAAGCAGCATTACACAATCTGGGATGCAAAGTGAATGCATATGAGACAGAAGCTATGCAGCAGATGCTTGAAGAAGCGGGGTACGAAATCGTGCCGTTTTCGGAGAAAGCAGATGTCTATGTGATCAATACCTGTTCCGTAACAAATATGGCAGACCGCAAATCAAGACAAATGCTGCACCGGGCAAAAAAGCGGAATCCGGATGCGGCTGTTGTTGCTGCCGGATGCTATGTACAGACCAAAGAGGATGAGGCAAAATGTGATGAAGCAATTGATATTCTGATCGGAAATAATCAGAAAAAAGAGCTGGTAGAGCGGCTGGATGCTTTCTTTGCGGGCAGAGGAGAAAAGGTGGAGGCTGTGGTGGATATTAACCACGAAAAACAGGCATTTGAGGAGCTGACACTGGATCATGCAGCAGAGCATACCCGCGCGTTTATAAAAGTACAGGATGGCTGTAACCAGTTCTGCAGTTACTGCATTATTCCGTATGCCAGAGGACGGGTGAGAAGCAGAAATGTTCAGAATGTTCTGGAGGAAGTAAAGCGTCTGGCAGCGTCCGGATATCAGGAAGTGGTACTGACCGGAATTCATCTGAGCTCCTACGGGATTGACTGCGGGGAAAGTCTGCTGCATCTGATCCAGATGGTGCATCAGGTGGAGGGAATCCGGCGTATCCGTTTAGGATCGCTGGAACCGAGAATCGTGACGGAAACATTTGCAGAAGAACTGGCAAAGATGGAGAAGATCTGTCCGCATTTTCATCTGTCACTGCAGAGCGGATGCGATGCAACGCTTGCCCGGATGAACCGGAAATATACGACGGAAGAATACGAAAATGCATGCAATATTTTACGGAAAAACTTTACGCATCCGGCAATCACAACGGATGTTATTGTTGGATTTCCTGGAGAGACAGAAGAAGAATTTGCACAGACAAAGGAATATTTAAAACGCATTCATTTTTATGAGATGCATATTTTTAAATATTCCCGACGGCAGGGAACCCGTGCGGCAGTGATGGAACATCAGGTGCCGGAGGAAATCAAGACGAAGCGCAGTGCCCAGCTGCTGGCACTTGCGGAAAGTATGTCGAGGGAATTCCGCGCATATTATGTGGGAAAAGAGGAAGAAGTACTCTTTGAGGAACCAATGGAAGTTGACGGAGAAACGTGGTATACTGGATATACCAAAGAGTATGTAAAGATCGCGGCAAAAACGGCAGAACCGCTTGATAATGTGATGAAAAGGGGAAGAGTGGAAGCGGCTCTGACCGATGAGATTTATCGTATGAAACTATAGCGCTTGTATTTTTCCTCAATTTCGTATACAATAGATGGGACAGGACTTGTTGGAATGAACAAGGGCAGGGACGGCGAATATGGAGAATTTAAATAATACACAATATTTTACAGTACAAAAGGAACCGGAATTACAGGTAAGAGATGTTTTAGAGATCGTATTCCGTGCATTGAGTGAGAAAGGATACAATCCGGTGAATCAGATTGTAGGATATATTATGTCCGGAGATCCGACATATATTACCAGTCATAACAATGCGAGAAGTCTGATCATGAAAGTAGAGCGGGACGAACTTGTAGAAGAAGTTTTACGTGCATACATCAAAAACAATTCCTGGGAATAATCCGGTACGGGAGAATTATGCGGATTTTAGGATTGGATTTCGGTTCAAAGACAGTGGGTGTTGCAGTGAGTGATGCGCTGTTAATTACAGCGCAGGGAGTGGAAATTATCCGAAGGAAAGCTCCAACGAAACTCAGGCAGACACTGGCGCGGATCGAACAGCTGGTAAGCGAGTACGAGGTGGAAAAAATTGTGCTCGGTTACCCGAAAAATATGAACAGTACAGAAGGGGAGCGCTGCGAGAAAACAAAAGAATTCAAGGAAATGCTTGAAAAACGCTGTGGTCTCCCTGTTATTTTATGGGATGAACGGTTGACAACAGTTGCAGCAGACCGTTCGATGATGGAAACAGGAATTCGAAGAGAAAACCGCAAGGAATATGTAGATGAAATTGCGGCTATTTTTATATTACAGGGATATCTGGATTATCTTTCAAATCATCCAGAAGAAAAATAAAAATACAAGGAAAAAATAAATGGAAAAAATTCAGTTTACAGATCCGGACACCAATGAGGTGGTGGAATTTGCTGTGGAAGAACAGACACAGCTGAATGGAATCAGATACTTACTTGTCTCTGATGGCAATGAAAACGGGGACAGTGAAGCATATATATTAAAAGAAATAAAGACACAGGATGAGGAAGTATTTTACGAGATGGTAGATGATGATACAGAGTTTGCTGCACTCGCGAAAATATTTGCTGAACTTGCGGATGAAGAAACACAGCTTTTATATTAGAGCGGAATATTATATTTGGAGGATTTATGAAAAAACAGGAAAAACAGAATAACAGTAAGCTTAAGATTATACCGTTGGGAGGTCTTGAGCAGATTGGTATGAATATTACTGCCTTTGAATACGAAGACAGTATTATTGTGGTGGATTGCGGTCTCGCATTCCCGGAAGATGACATGTACGGAGTGGATCTGGTGATTCCGGATGTCACTTATTTAAAGGAAAATATTGATCGTGTCAAAGGATTTTTTATTACGCACGGACATGAGGATCATATTGGTGCCATCCCATATGTTTTAAAAGATGTCAATGTGCCGATTTATTCGACCAGACTGACCAATGCCCTGATCGAGCACAAACTCGAAGAGCATGATATGCTCAAAAAAGTAAAAAGAAAAGTTGTCAAATACGGACAGCACATCAATCTTGGATGTTTCCGTGTAGAGTTTATCCGCACGAATCACAGTATTCAGGATGCGGCGGCACTTGCGATTTATTCCCCGGCAGGAATTGTCCTGCATACAGGAGATTTTAAGGTTGATTATACACCGGTATTTGGAGATGCCATTGATCTGCAGCGTTTCGGCGAGATCGGTAAAAAAGGAGTGTTAGCACTGCTTTGTGACAGTACCAATGCGGAGCGCCCGGGATTTACAGATTCCGAAAAGTCAGTAGGAAAAACGCTGGATAACATTTTTTCCGAGCATAAAAATACAAGAATTATTATTGCGACATTTGCATCCAATGTGGATCGTGTGCAGCAGATCATCAATTCTGCAGACAAGTTTGGCAGAAAAGTTGCGATTGAGGGACGAAGCATGGTCAATATTGTATCCATCGCTTCGGAACTGGGATATATTTCCCTGCCGGATAACATTCTGATTGATGTGGATCAGCTGAAAAATTATCCGGATGAAAAGACGGTTATCATTACAACGGGAAGCCAGGGAGAGTCCATGGCCGCATTGTCCCGCATGGCATCCGGCATGCACCGCAAAGTTACCATTAAGCCAAATGATACCATTGTATTCAGTTCCCATCCGATTCCGGGAAATGAGAAATCGGTTACCGGTGTGATCAATGAACTGATGCGCAAGGGTGCAGATGTGATTTTCGAAGATGTACATGTCAGCGGACATGCGTGCAAGGAAGATATTAAGCTGATTTATTCTCTGGTAAATCCGCTGTACGCGATTCCGGTGCATGGAGAATACAAGCATCTGATTGCACAGGCGAAGATTGCGGAAGAGCTTGGATATGACAGTGATCATATCAAAATCCTTTCTTCCGGAGATGTGCTTGAGATCGATGAGAATGGTGCAGAAGTGACCGGACATGTGCCGGTTGGCAATGTAATGGTAGACGGACTTGGTGTCGGAGATGTCGGAAATATCGTTCTTCGGGATCGTCAGCGTCTGGCAGAAGACGGAATTATTATTGTCGTCATGACGCTCGAAAACGGAACCGGACAGGTACTTGCAGGACCGGATATCGTATCGAGAGGTTTCGTCTATGTACGTAATTCCGAGAGTCTGATGGATGAAGCAAAAACCGTTCTCGATAAGACCATGGATTATTGTATGGATCACAACATTACAGATTGGGGCAAGATCAAAAATGAAGTAAAAGATGCTCTGGGTGATTTCGTCTGGAAAGAGACCAAGAGACGTCCGATGATCATGCCGATTATCATGGAAGTATAGGGGTATTATGAATAAAGCTTTGTTCACTTTCATTAAAATTGCGTTTGTTATTATGCTGATCCTGCTGATTTTATATGGAACCGTTCATTTATGCAGGACCTGTTATGATTACGGGTATCGTTTCTTTGCAGAAAAGCAGATGGTACCGGATACGCAGGATGTGGAAAGCACGGAGGCACAATAGAAATAAATATGATAGTAGATGAACGACTGGTAACATATATCAATTCCCTGGATACGGGAAATACCAGAATTTTGGATGCTGTCGAACGAGAAGCTCTGGATTCCTATGTTCCGATTATTCGGAAGGAGATGCAGAGCTTTTTGAAGCTTTTGCTGGCGATGACAAAACCAAAAAGAATTCTGGAAGTCGGTACTGCGGTAGGGTTTTCTTCCATTCTGATGGCAGAATATGATCCGGTACCGTGTGAGATTGTCACGATTGAAAATTATGAAAAGCGAATCCCGATTGCCCGGGAAAATTTTAAGAGAGCAGGGAAAGAAGAGCAGATTACACTGCTTGAAGGGGATGCAGCGGAAATCCTTCCGACACTCACCGAGCCGTTTGATCTGATCTTTATGGATGCCGCAAAAGGACAGTATATTCATTTTATGCCGGATATTCTGCGTCTGCTGAAAACCGGAGGGACACTTGTCTCGGATAATGTGCTGCAGGATGGGGACATTATTGAGTCCCATTATGCGGTGATCCGCAGAAACCGGACGATTTACAAACGGATGCGGGAATATTTGTATGAGTTAACGCACCGGAAAGATCTGGTAACAGCGGTGCTGCCGGTGGGAGATGGAATTACAGTCAGTACAAAAGTAGAGGTAGAAAACGATGAGAAAGAATGAGTTGCTTGTTCCGGCAAGCAGTCTGGAAGTATTAAAAATTGCAGTTATTTATGGAGCCGATGCGGTCTACATCGGGGGAGAGGCATTCGGACTCAGAGCCAAAGCCAAAAATTTTACCAAGGAAGAGATGGCAGAGGGAATTGCATTTGCACATGCACGGGGAGTTAAAGTTTATGTGACGGCAAATATTCTGGCACATAATTATGATCTTGACGGTGTGAGGGAATATCTTACGGAACTGCAGAATATGAAGCCGGACCGGCCAGATGCACTGATCATTGCAGATCCGGCAATCTTTACGATCGCCGGAGAAGTATGCCCGGATATTGACCGCCATATCAGTACACAGGCAAACAACACCAATTACGGAACATTTCAGTTCTGGGAGAAACTCGGTGCTACCCGTGTGGTAACGGCAAGAGAACTTTCCCTGCGGGAGATCCGGCAGATCCGGGAACACATTTCCGATGATCTGGAGATAGAGACATTTGTACATGGCGCTATGTGTATTTCCTATTCTGGAAGATGTCTGCTGTCCAATTATTTTACAGGAAGGGATGCCAACCGCGGGGCATGTACACATCCGTGCCGGTGGAAATATTCTGTGGTTGAAGAGAAGCGTCCGGGTGAGTATTTTCCGGTATATGAGAATGAGCGCGGAACCTATATTTTCAATTCCAAAGATCTGTGTATGATTGAGCATATTCCGGATCTTCTGGAAGCAGGAATTGACAGTTTTAAGATTGAGGGACGTATGAAGACCGCACTTTATGTGGCAACGGTGGCGCGTACTTACCGTAAGGCGATTGACGATTATCTGGAATCTCCGGAGAAATATCAGGAAAATATGCCATGGTATCTCGAACAGATCAAAAGCTGCACATACCGCCAGTTTACCACGGGATTTTTCTACGGAAAACCTTCGGAGGAGACACAGATTTACGATAACAACACGTATGAAAAGGGATATACCTATCTGGGAATTGTCGGTCCGAAAAATGAAAAGGGAATGTACCGGGTGGAACAAAAGAATAAATTTTCTGTCGGAGAACAGATCGAAGTGATGAAACCGGACGGACGCAATGTGACCGTTACGGTGCGGGGACTGATGGATGAAAAGGGAGAGCAGATGGAATCCTGTCCGCATCCGCAGCAGATCTTTTATGTGGATCTGGGGATGGAACCGGATGAATATGATATTCTCCGGAGACGGGAAGAAGAAGCGATCGCCCTGGATTAAAAAAATCTTAAGAAACACCCTCTGTCTGAACAATTGCGAAAGCACAGAGGGTGTGCTAATATAAGACAAAAGGACGTTGTTCTTAAGTAGCGAGTGAACCAGATAAGGAGGAGAGATTATGCGTTTGCAAAGCAAAAAACTGATTGCTGTATTGTGTGCGCTGGCAATGATTATTTCTGTATTTCCAGTACAGGCAGATGCGGCAGCAAAACCGAAATTTGTAAAAAATTATACGGTTCTTTATGAAAACAGCACCGGTAAGGGTGTGTATACATATACCGTAACCAATCTTACCAAAGGGCAGAGGGTAAAATGGAGCCTTTCCGGCACCGGAAAAAGTTATGCAAAGCTGAAGAAAACAACGACATCCGTGAGCGGAAAGACATCTGCAAACAGTCTGACAATCCGCACCCGGGGAAAGGCAGCCGCAAAGAATAAAACCGTAATTGTAACTGCAAAAGTTTACAAAGGGAAGAAGTGCGTGAGCACGATCAGGACAAAGTCTGCCAAGATTAAAATACTGCCGAAAACAATTTCCATTGTAGATAACGGAGTCTTGAAATATCAGGTGGGACAGACCTATCAGTTCCGGTTCCGTATCACTCCGGCAAATGCCATCAGCACCAATGTCTGGACCGCTATGGATGGAAACGGAAATGATGTTTCGTCCATGATTACAAAGACCGGTGCATTTACTCCGGCAAAAGAAGGTACTTATACCATCACCGTGCAGGCCAAAGCGGGAAATAAAGTGGTTTCCGACAGCAAGGTTATTACTGTCGCAACTTCCATGACCGGAATTGCACAGATGGCAGCAAACAAGGTAGCGGCTGTATATTCCGGAAATGCCAAAAATCTTGTGAAAACAGGAGATTTTTCTATCCGGACCCAGGCAGGTGCAAAGATGGAAATCAAGTCGGCTGTATTTTCCGATGACGGAACACAGGTATTTCTTACAACCTATAATCAGCTGAAAGACGGTGCAACCTATACGGTTACCGATGGACAGTCAACATATGACTTTACCGCATCCGTGGGAAGACCGGTCAGCCTTAGAGTTGTGACAACAGAAGTGACCGTCGGAAAAGAGACACCAATCGAATACGAGATTCTTGATGCAAACGGAATTGATGTCAAGACAGCATATCCGGGAGATATTACTTATACGGAACGGATTACAAATGGTTACCGTACAAAGGATAATAAGATTTATATGACCAGAGTTGGGGATACCGGAACGGTTACACTGACTTATAAATGTGCAAGCGATCCGAATCTGGTACTGACCGGAAGCGGAACCTTTGTATGTAAGGCAGCCAGTGTGTCAAACAACACAAATCTTACACTTACCTCTTCGGAAGCAGTGCCAAATTACAGTGCATCCAGTTACAAGGACAATCATAATGTAGCATCCGGCAGCAATTATTATGTACATTTCCGGGCATTGGATACAGACAATACCGAGATGAAGTATGACAGCATCAAGTTTGAGTCTTCCGATCCGGACACATTGCTTGTAAATCCTGGAAAGAACAATGTTGCTTATGCAACAGCAATCAAGACAGGTACCGCAAATATTATCGTTACCGCAACCTATGCAAAGCAGGAATACACTTATGTATACGAGATTACGGTAGCGGAACCGGCATACCTTGCAACATTGTCTGCAGATAATACGCAGATTACCATGTCAAACGCTTATGCAACAGGGTATAAGGAATATGTCAATATTGAGGGAAGAGATCAGTATGGACAGAGTCTGAGACTCGAGAATGAGACATACCAGATCGTAGAAAACAGTACCAATAAAGTATCTATGGCTACCTATGATCCGGCAACCGACCGTATGGTATTTGACGCATCCGGAAGGGCAGCAGGTGTTTACAATTATACCCTGACCCTGACAATGAACGGACATAAGGCATCCGTTAATGTTACCGTTGTTGTACAGACTCCTCCTTATAATGGAGCATCTTCCTATAAGGTTGATATCAGCAAACCGGTCATTGATCTGGCAATTACTTCCGGAGCATCTGCATCGGATCTGCTTGCATCAAAAGTGACAACATTGCGTCTGGCAGAGTATCGCGGAGGCGTATTTTATCAGTATGTGAATATTGCATCTGTAAGGATCAGTAAGGGCGGACAATATTATGAAAGTGATCTGTCAAAGGGTGGATCTTCAACAGAACCTGCAGCAATTGGCAGTGGATCAGAAATTCCGATTTCTGCGGTTTCACTGAATGGAAATGTTGTGACAAAGGCACAGACAGGTACTTATCTGCTGGAACTGAAGTTCTATCCAAGTGATGGACAGAGCACATCACTGGCTACAACTACGGGATATCTGGAAGTTACCGACAGTCAGGCAAATCCAGTGATCAGTGTAGATCGCACCGTATCTACCGTAAACTGTAAGACGGCACTGGATCTGGCAAAGAACTGCCTGAGCATTCAGGGAATGGATGGCGGAGTGATTGCAGACTGTACCGTCACCGGATCGAGTGTACCGGGCGCAAGTTATTCCGTTACTTCAGGAATGTCTGTCAATATCAATTCCGTTGTTGTACAGGCAACCACAACACTTTCCGATAAGACAACGGTTGTATCTAATTATACGGTTTCTGTGGGAAGGACATTGAGAAATCAATAATACTCGGCTTAAAAAAGAAAATCACAGGACGCGAAAAGCGCTCCTGTGATTTTTTTGCGTAAAATATGAAATGATATATAAAAATATTCGGTTAAGATTGATAAAAATCAATAATCCGGTCAAGTCTTGCGGTCATGTTGGAAAGGAGCGCATCTAAAATCGTGATAGCTGTCATTGCCTCAACAACGACCACTGCACGCGGAACGATAATCGGATCGTGTCGTCCTTTGATGCTGATCTCAATTTCTTTTCCGTCTTTGTTGACGGTCTGCTGTGTTGCTGCAATGGACGGTGTCGGTTTGACAGCTGCGCGGAAAAATAACAGCGAGCCATCACTCATGCCACCGAGCGTGCCACCGGAATAATTGGTTCTCTTGGAGATATGTCCATTCTCCATGCAAAATGCATCGTTGTTGGTTAGCCCGGTAGCGGTAGCTGCACCAAATCCGGCTCCGATTTCAAAGCCCTTTACGGCACCGATCGAGAGGATTGCTTTTGCCAGATTCGCATCGAGTTTTTCAAAAACGGGATCACCGAGTCCGACGGGAAGCCCAAAAATCTGACATTCGATGATGCCACCGCTGGAGTTTTGTTCCTGTAAACATTTTTCGAGATATGCACTGGCTTTTGCTGCGGCTGTTGCATCCGGCATATACAGCTTGTTTTTTGAAATTTCTGCGGGATCAAACCGGGCAGGATCAATGGACACCGGACCGATTGCCTGACTGTAGGCAAGTATGGAGATGTCCATCTGCTCTAAAATTTTGATCGCAATTGCACCGCCGGCAACGCGTCCGATCGTTTCGCGCCCCGAGG
>OMFD01001709.1_pt1 | contig 10289 bp, 10 predicted proteins | sample 1645541 | NCBI WGS metagenome assembly OMFD01 (sample SAMEA103958149, study PRJEB25191) | human gut metagenome | biome: human-associated habitat [ENVO:00009003]; feature: intestine environment [ENVO:2100002]; material: feces | place: Germany | collected 2013/2015
ATAATGCGCATATAATTCCTCCTTCATCTATAAACAGTATATAACAGTATAAAACAGTTTGTCAACATTTAGATTAGATATGAATTCTATTGATAAAGAATCTATCGAAATGTTTGAAAATAAAGAGTATGTTATGATTGTTATTGTGAGAAAGTTACAACAAGAGTATAAGATTCGTTTTAATGGAAATGGATATGGTATTGTCATGCATTATTTATGATTTAATGATTATTTAGTTATTGAAAATTTGACAAAATAAAAAGTCAGAAAATCTGACTCTTATTTTGAAATGATTTCTACACCATCTTCAGTAACAAGGAATGTATGTTCCCATTGTGCAGAAAGTTTTCCATCATCTGTGTAAACTGTCCAATCATCATTATAATTTAAATGAACATGTCTTGTTCCTTGATTAAGCATTGGTTCGATAGTAAAGACCATACCAGGGACAATTAAAACAGTATCTTCTTTTGTTTTAAAATGGAAGACATAAGGATCTTCGTGCATTGTCATTCCAATTCCATGTCCACAGAATTCTTCAACGACACTATAACCATTAATATGTGCATATCTTTGAATAGCTTTACCAATATCTCCAATATGACTTTTCCATGGTTTAATAGCTTTCATTCCTTCGTACATCGCTTCTTTTGTGATTTTAACAAGTTTTTTTGCTTCATCAGAAACATTTCCCATCATAAACATACGAGAAGCATCGGCATAGTAACCATTTAATTCACTTGTTGCATCGACGTTGATAATATCACCATCTTTTAAAATAACATTAGGAGAAGGAATTCCATGACATACAACATCATTAATAGATGTACAAATACTTTTAGGATAACCTTCATAGTTTAAGTCAGCAGAATGAGCGTTGTGTTCTTTTAAATATTCTCTTGTAAGAACATCGATATCTTCAGTTGACATTCCAATTTTTATATTTTTTTCAATATGATCCAATAAACCATTATTAACAATAGCTGCTTTTTTAATACCTTCTATTTGTTGTTGATTTTTAATCATTGATCTTGGAGGTGTCATGACCCCTCTTTTTTTGTAATAATTAATTTTTTTGTCAAATTCACGGTGACAGACTTCATAGTCTAAGCCACTTCCGCACCAACATTTATTCATTTATTCTACCTCTTTTCGTATCTATTTTAAACATCTCGTTTTATAATGTAAAGAAAGATGATAATATGATTTTAGTGGAGATGATAGAATGGAAATTTTAGATATATGCGATGAATTAGGAAATCCAACAGGAAAGACAATAGAAAGAGAAATAGCGCATCAAAAGGGAATTTTACATCGTACAGCACATGTTTGGATTTTAAGGAAAAAAGAGGATCGTATACAAATTCTTTTACAAAAAAGAAGTGATCAAAAGGATTCATTTCCTGGATGTTATGATATTTCAAGTGCTGGGCATATTCCGGCGGGAGATGGTTATTTAAAATCTGCAGTTAGAGAATTGAAAGAAGAATTAGGAATTGTTGTAAGTGAAAGTGAATTGATTGATTGTGGAAATAGAAGATTTCATTTTGAAGAAGTTTTTCATGGGCGATTATTTAAAGATAATCAAATAAGTAAAATATTTATTTTGTGGAAAGATTTAGAAGAAAAAGATTTTACTTTTGTAGATCATGAAGTAAGTGAAGTGAAATGGTTAGATTTTGAAACATGTTATCAAGCAGTTAAAGAAAATAAAATCAATCATTGTATCTATATTGAAGAATTAGAGATGATTCAAAAATATATAAATCAATAATAATAGAGGTATCATGAATCATGATATCTTTTTTTATATCATATAATACAACGGTGATGTTATGAAAAAGATAGTATTCATCTTGATTATAGTATGTATTTGGAGCTATGAAATACCTGTTTATGCAAGTGAAAAGCCATTAAAAGGCACTAAAGTTGTGATTGATGCAGGACATGGAGGGTTTGATAATGGGGCGATTGAATATGGTTATTTTGAAGATCGTCTTAATTTGGAGATATCTTTGAAATTAAAAAAGGAATTAGAAAGCTTTGGGGCAAAGGTATATTTAACAAGAGATGGAGATTATGATATGACGAAAAGAAATCATCATTATTCTAAACAAGATGATATGTATTTAAGAGTAAAAAAGATAGATAGTTTTAATGGTGATTATTTATTAAGTATACATCAAAATGCTTCAGGTAATAAAAGTGCTTGGGGCTCACAGGTTTTTTATTATTATAGAAGTGAACAAGGAAAAATACTTGCTGGGGATATTGATCAAAGTTTAAAGGAATTGACGCATAGTCGAAAGCCTATTAGTGGATGTGGTTTTAGAGTTTTAAGGGCAACAAAGACATTAGGGGTTTTAATTGAGTGTGGTTTTTTATCAAATTATAATGAATGTGGACAATTAAGAAGTAAAAATTATCAAAAAAAGTTATGTCAAAGAATAAGAAAAGGGGTAATTAAATATCATTTAAAGATAAAAGCTCAAAAAAAGAAAAAAATATCAAAAATTCTACAATAAAAAAACGTTGATTTTATCAATATAATTTTATTTCTTTAAAAAAATGTAAAAAAATATACGAAAAACCGTTGACGTAAGACTGTATGCATGTTATATTATATGGGCAGTTGATTGATGGGCCTGTAGCTCAGTTGGTTAGAGCGCACCCCTGATAAGGGTGAGGTCGATGGTTCAAATCCATTCAGGCCCACCATTTTAACAAATGAAATGGTGGAAAATTAAATATTAATTTGGGGCCATAGCTCAGCTGGGAGAGCACCTGCCTTGCACGCAGGGGGTCAGCGGTTCGATCCCGCTTGGCTCCACCAATAAATAAACTAACTGCTTCGGCAGTTTTTTTGTTAAAAAAGAATAAATATACTCTATAATCCAATTAAGGAGGTTAAAAATGGCACAAAGTAGAGGAAAGGGTAATTATATAATTAATACTTTTAATGGTATGGCCTATGGCTTTTTTGCGAGTTTGATTATTGGAACAATATTAAAACAATTAGGAACTTTAGTTCATATTGAACAATTGGTGACTTGGGGGACAATTGCAGGTTATCTCATGGGCCCTGCTATTGGAATAGGAATTGGCTATGCAATTGATGCTAAAGGTCTAAATTTGATTTCTGCGGTGATTGCAGGAGCAATAGGGGCTGGAACATTTAATAATGGAATTCAAGCAGGAAATCCGATTTCGGCTTATGTGGCTGTTTTAGCAGCTATTGAAGTGACAAGATTGATTCAAGGGAAAACACCGATTGATATTTTACTTGTTCCTTTTGTTTCTATATGTATGGCAGGTTTAGTCACACAATTTGTAGGTCCTTATTTAACACAAATGATTACTTGGATTGGTAGTGTTATTAATGAAGGTGTTTCTTTACAACCATTATTTATGTCAATTGTAGTAGGTGTTTTAATGGGAATGGCATTAACAGCCCCGATTTCTTCAGCAGCTATTGGTATTATGTTAGGACTTGATGGCTTAGCAGCGGGTGCAGCACTTGCAGGATGTTGTGCACAAATGGTTGGTTTTGCAATGATGTCAATTGAAGATAATGATATTGGAGATGTTATTGCTATCGCTGTTGGAACAAGTATGTTACAGTTTAAAAATATTATTAGAAGACCTCTTATTTGGTTACCAACAATTTTAACAACGATCATTACAGCTCCAATTTCAACGGTTTTACTTCATATTCGTTGTAGTGCAATTGGTTCTGGAATGGGAACGGCAGGACTTGTAGGTTTACTGGATGCGATTCAAGTGATGGGTAATCAATATTGGGTACCACTTATTTTAATTGATGTGATTTTACCGGCTGTTTTAACGTTTGTTTTTTATAAAGGTTTTAGAAAATTAAATTACATAAGAAAAGGAGATTTAAAGATTGAACGTCTTTAATCTCCTTTTTCTTATTTAAATAAATCAATGATATCTGCAGTAGACATTTGTGTAATAGAACCATTATTGTTTTCAATAAACATATTCGATAAATCTTGTTTTTGTTCTTGAAGTTTTTGAATCTTTTCTTCAATTGAATTTTTCATAATCAATTTATAAACTTGAACATTATTTGTTTGTCCAATACGATAAGCTCTATCTGTTGCTTGATTTTGTGCAGACATATTCCACCATGGATCATAGTGAATAACGGTAGAAGCACTTGTTAAGTTAAGACCAGTACCACCTGCTTTTAAACTGATTAAAAAGACAGTTGTTTGATCGTTTTGGAAAGCATTAACAAGTTGATGTCTTTTGATTTTTGTTGTTGAACCAGTTAAAACATAATAAGAAATATCTTTTTTACGTAATTCAGCTTCAATTAAATCTAATGATTTAGTGAATGAAGAGAATAATAAAACTTTTTGATTATTTTCTTTAGCAGTTTCAATAATATCCATACATGCTTTAAGTTTAGAACTTGGTTCAATAATATCTTTATATAAAATACGTTGATCACAACATAATTGACGAAGTCTTGTCATCATTGCAAGAATTTGAATCTTATCAATATGGTTTACTTGAATAGCGCTTTGTAATTCACTATTAATTGTTGATAAGTTAGCAAGATATACTTTTTCTTCCTCTAGTGTAAAAGGAATAATAACGTTGTTTTCAATCTTATCTGGTAATTCTGTTAAAACATCTTTCTTTGTTCTTCTTAAAATGAATGGTTCAACTAATTGTTTAAGTTTTGCTTGTTTTTGTTGATCTTCATTTTTTATGATTGGTATTTCATATGTTTCTTTAAAATGATGATAATTATATAAATATTGTGGCATCAAGAAATCAAAGATTGACCATAATTCTGCTAAACTATTTTCAATTGGAGTACCAGTTAAAGCAAAACGATACTTACCATTAATTAATTTAACAGTTTGTGCATTTTTAGTGCTTTGGTTTTTGATATATTGAGCTTCATCTAAAATGAAATAATAGAATTGATAATCTTTATATAATTCATAATCTCTACGAATATAGTCATATGAAGTAATAACAACATCATAATCTGGAATACTTTCAATCAATTTCTTTCTTTGAGAAATATTTCCAGTAATACAAATTGTTCTTAATTTTTTAGAGAATTTATTAATTTCATCTTGCCAGTTATAAATCAAGGTTGCAGGTGCAACAACAAGACTGACATGATTTTCACCAATACTATCTTCAATCAATGTCATAACTTGTAATGTTTTACCAAGCCCCATATCATCAGCTAAAATACCACCAAAACCATATTCTGACATTGTTTTTAACCATTTAAATCCTTGAACTTGATAGTCCCTTAAAATATGAGAATAATTTTGAGGAACTTTAATTTCTTCAGGATCTTTTTCTTCAATGTGAGAAATTAAATCTTGGAAATGTTGATCTCTGTTGAATTGCAATGATGAACTGTTCATAAAGTTTTCTAAATAAAGTGAATGATATTTATCAACTTCTACTTCACCATCTTTTAAATCTTTATATTCAATATTTAAATCATTAAATAATAAGTCTAAATCTTTAATACTATCATCATCTAAATTAATAAATTCACCATTTTTTAAACGATGATAATTCTTCTTATGTTGATAAGCATATAAAATATCTTTAATTTCTTCTTTATCAACATTAATGCTATTAATATCGATTTTTAATAAATCGTTTTGTAAACGAACCCCAATATTTAACTTCATATTTTTAGGTTTATTCATTTGTTTAATTTCTTCACTAATATAAATTTCACAATCATTATTGAGTGAAGGTAAAATACGTGTAATAAAATCATAAATATCTTCTTCATTATAAAGATAATACATTTGAGTGATTTCGTCGTATTCTAAATATTTTTCTAATGTTTGAATAACACCATCTAATTTTAATGGAAGTACTAAATCTTTTGGATTTTCTAAGATCGTATTTCCTTGATCATCTCGATAATCTAAAGTAACAGATAATTCATTATTATTATTTAAATCAACATAAATTAATAAAGAAATATCCATTGGTAGATATTCATCAATATCATCTCCTGTAAATTCGACATAAGGAACAACAGAATCAATGATATATTTAGAAAAACGTGGTAATTCATTATTTGGAATTGTAAGTGAATTGTTTTCTAAATGAGTAAGCAAAGGTCTTAAAGCTTCACTGCATTCTTTTGAATATCTATTAAGTGTGTAATGATCAAAATAATAGATGTATTGATGACCAATGATTGTAATGCCTTCTGGTTCTTTATATTTAATAGTTGTATAATCTTCATCTTTTTGAATTTCTAAAATGAAATTTTGTAAATCAATAGTTGTAAAATTAATATTGATGTCTAAATTATCATAGTGTGTTAAAAAGAAATCATCGATATTATCAGAAGTAATTCTAATACTACGATCATCATCTTTAAAATGTGAATATTCTTTAATAAAACGAAGTTGTTTTAATGAAGAACTATCAAATACTTTAGAGTTATGATCAGTGACTAAAGCATTTCCATATTCAATAATTTCATTTGCTTTTACATTTTGAATAAAAGTATTTAAGTTTTTAATTGTATAACTACGATCGCTAGCAATCTTATAAGATAAACTTAAACGATTAAAAGTGCTTTTTACTTGAGGTATCAAGCGAACGTGTTGGTTAAGTTGTAATTGATGTAAGCGATGTTTGTTTTTGTATTGTTCAATAAGTGAAAAAGTAAGATTAGCTTGTTCCTTTAAATGAGCAGCTTCTTTTTTAGCTTGAAGTGCTTGTAATTGATCAGCATAATTTCCTTTTTGATTGAAAGAATATGGTAAATCACTTGATTCTAATCCATAAAATTTCAATAAAATTGCACCTATATGTCCACATGCCAATTCATTAGGCTTGCAATGACTACAATCACAGTTGAATTCCAGAATATGACCTCCAGTATCTACTTGAATTGTAGCAGTATCTATTTTACCGTTAACGTTTGTACTTCCAACGATTTGATAAATTTGACCATCTTTAATTACAGACATGTTGGATATTGTATTATGTTGAAATAAGTTATGAGCGACTTTCCAGTTGGGCTCATTAAAGTACTTATTAATTTCATCATCTTTAATATACATAAGTGTCCCTCCCATTTAGCTATTATAACATTATTTTTTTAAAATGATGAGATAGAGATAAGCTTTTTTTTAATTTTTTAAAAAATAGGATTGCGAACAATCCTATTTCAATATTTCTTTATAAACACGTAAAACATTTTTATAAAAAATCTTTTCAATTTCATCTGTAGACAAGCCTGCTTCAATTAATGCATCATATAACATTTGATATCCACTTGCATCCTTCATTTCTAATTTTGAACCAATACCATCAAAATCACTTCCTAAGCCAATACAATCAATACCAGCAAGATTTTTGATATATAAAATATGTTGAACCATATCCTTAACATAACTTGTATGATGATTGCCTTCAGTTGTTAAAAAATCACTACAGAAATTAATTCCCATAACACCCCCACGACTAGCAAGCTTTAAAATCATATCATCTGACATATTTCTAGCAACACCACAAACTTGACGTGCGTTACTGTGAGAAGCAACAAAAGGTTTTGTTGTATGATGATAAACATCATAAAAACCTGCATCACTCAAATGAGAAACATCAATAATGATTCCTAAACGTTCCATTTCTTTAATATATTGTAAACCAAAAGGTGTTAAACCATCTTGATCATTGATTTTAAACATATCTTCATAACATGTTATATTTGAAAGATTAGGATGGCCAATCCCGTTTGCATGATTCCATGTTAAAGTAATCATTCTAACCCCTAATCTATAATAATGTTCAAGTAATGATAAATCATTTTCTACAACTGCTCCTTCTTCTAAAGTTAAAAGAGAAGACATAATACCTGCTTGTTGATGATCGATGATATCTTGATAACAAAAGACAGGTTTAATAAGTTTAGGATATTTTTCTATTTCATGATAGTAATGATTAATGAGTTGATTTGCTTTTAAAAATGGTTGAGGATTTTCGCTTAGATCGACAAACATCGCAAAGTTTTGTAATAAATAATCCCCTTTTTGCATTTTCTTTAAATCAATATGACCATCATTTTCTAACAAAGAACCAGCTTTTCCATGATGTAAATCATCATAAAGCTTTAAAATAGTATCACAATGCATATCAACAACTTTCATAAAATCTCTCCTAAATTTTATATGTAGAATGAATAGCACAACAAGCAAGACCACCATGGCATGTTAAAACAGCAGGAAGATCATTGATTTCTACATCAATACCATGGAAGGTTGTTTGAAATAATAATTTTGCTTTTTTAGCAAAAATTTCATTATCAGCGTGTGAAATATAAATCTTATGTTGTTTAGCGTTAACACCTAATTCATGGAATTTATCAACAATCGATTTTAAGATTTTTACTTCAGTTCTAGACATTGCATATTTATCAACGGCTTTACCTTGTTCATCTAAACAAAGCAAAGCTTTGATTTTTAACATCGATGCCATTCTGGCTGCCATTGGTGATAATCTTCCACTACGTGAAAGTTGTTTAAAGTTATCTGGATAAAGGAACGAAAAAGAATGATTTGTTTTTTCTTCTAAAGCAGCAAAAATTTCATCAACAGATTTTCCTTCATCTGCAAGTTGTTTTGCACAAATAGCCATATCCATAACAGGAGCACCTACTTGGCGACTATCATAAATATAAACATTATCTAAACCAACGGTATCTTTAGCAAGATGGAAACCGTTGTTTGTTCCTGATAAATCTGCAGAGCAGGTAATAATAATGATTGCTTCATAATCTTCTTCTTGCCATTTTTCCATTTGTTCAACAAGATAACCTGTATTTGGCTGACTTGTTGAAGGAATTTTACCATCTCTTAAATAGTCATAAAGTTGTTTAGTTGAAATATCGATTTGATCTTTATATTCATGACCATCAACGATGACACTTAATGAAATAAGTTCGATTCCGTTTTTTTGTGCGATTTCTTGATCCATTGCACTTGTTGTGTCTGTCACAATTAAATATTTTTCCATTTTTAATCTCCTTAAAATTCTAATTTGAATTCTTGATAATCTTCTGTAAGAGATTGAGTGGTTTTTAACCAAGCGTAGGCTTCCTCAAATTCTTCTTCAGTAATATCTTCTATTATTCCAAATTTAATAAGTTTACATACATCATATATACTTTGCCATAAAGCATCGAATTGATGATCTTTTGCATCAATATCTGCTTGTTCACTTTCTTGATAAACAACAAATTCATGTGCGATTTGACTTGCTTGTTCTCTTTGTTGGTCCATGGGATCCTCCTTATATTATATGTTTATATAATTATACCATTAATCAAATATAGAATGATATATAATATTACAAGAAGAAGCAATTTTTGAGATAAAATATAATTTTTTTAAAAAAATTATAAAAAAGGGTTGATTTATTAGAAAAAGGATGCTAATATAAATGAGCACTGTTAAGTTGCTTGAATAGCTCAGTTGGTAGAGCAATCGGCTGTTAACCGATCGGTCGTAGGTTCGAGTCCTACTTCAAGCGCCATGTGGCTCGTTGGAGAAACGGTTAACTCACATGCCTTTCACGCATGCATTCACGGGTTCGAATCCCGTACGAGTCACCATTTGTAAACTACATCACTTCGGTGATGTTTTTTATTTTTTAGCAATTTCTTCATCAAGTATGTTTAAATATATATTTGTAAGTTTAGTATTTCTCTGATCAATAGTAGAAGAAATATAAGAGGTTAAATTTTTAATTTGTTCATCATTATTCGCATTAAAACTTTCACCACTAAATATTTTTGTACTAGATCCTTCATATTCTAACATCCAATATATATTTTTTTTAAAGCTTCCTTGATCAACTGGTTCTTTAACAATTGGATGATAACTTGATGTGTTTAATTCTTGATAATAACGATCAAGATATGAAGCATTGTTAAGAGTCTCTTCTTGATAGAGTTTCATTTGTGTTTTTAATATTGTTGTAGGAGCTTGATTTGCTAATAGCTCATACATGCTTGCTGAATATAGTTGATTATAGATAAGATATTGTAAAGTTTGATTTGTCAAAATAATCACCCCATTTATTATATGTAAGTAAGTGGGTTATATGAGGAGAAAAATATGTCATATCAGTTATTAAAGTTAATTGTTTATTTATTTTCAATTTTATCTTCAATGTATGGTTTAAGTTGTTTTCATTATGAAAAATATATTATTAAAGGAAAGATAAGACAGTTTTATTGTTTATATATTGTA
>OMFD01001712.1_pt1 | contig 10276 bp, 7 predicted proteins | sample 1645541 | NCBI WGS metagenome assembly OMFD01 (sample SAMEA103958149, study PRJEB25191) | human gut metagenome | biome: human-associated habitat [ENVO:00009003]; feature: intestine environment [ENVO:2100002]; material: feces | place: Germany | collected 2013/2015
AAATGTTTTTTCTTACTTTCTTTTAATGCATTCATATTCTCGCCTTTACTTTTATTATACTATAATAAAAGTAAATTAAAAGAAAAACCAGATCATCTGGTTTTAGACTAAAATATGAATTTGCTAGAAATTGATTTCTCTAAATATCTTGTAAATTGTTTTGATGCTGATTAAATAATTGTTTTTGATATTGTTTAGGTGTAATATTCATTCTTTTTTTAAAACTTTGAATAAAATGACTCACGTCATTAAAACCAACTTCTATAGCAATCTGTGATATTGCCTTTTTTTCTTTTCCTAAAAGCTCTAAGCTTTTTTTTATACGATAATTAATTAAATATTCATAAGGTGTTGTTTGAAGAACTTGCATGAATAATCTTCCACAATGTCCTACACTCATATTTCCATAAGATGCAATTTCTTCAAGAAAAATATTTTCTTGGTAATGTAAATGAATAAAAGCTAGACATTTTTGTAAGCTATGATGGTAATCTTGTAAAGTATTATCTTCTTGATCTGATTGTAATAAAAGATAATACATAAATTGAACAAGTTGTGTTGCAAGATAGTATTCTTTATGTTTACCTTGATAAAATTCAAAAGTTACATGATTGATATTTTTAATAATATCAATTACTTCTTTTTGTTTTAAAAGACAAATTCCAATACTCATTTGTTCAATTTCTTTTTCCATAGGACTATGTTCATAAAAATTAATAAAACTTTCTGGAAATAGAAAAGAACGATAATGGGCTGTTTCTACTTCTATAAATTGATGAAGGACTTTTTTTGAAATAAATACAGCTTCTCCTTGATGAACTTCTATTGTTTTTCCAAGTGAAATAATTTTAATAATTCCTTCTAAAACATAAGTAATTTGAATATCTTCATGCCAATGCATTTCTTGAAAACGCATGCGAGGTGGAATGGTTTTCTTATTATTACAATCTAATGCTAGAAAAGGAAAATTGGTATGAATACGTGGATTTTTTACAAATAAATCATAAGAATTATATTCTTGCATCCAATCACCTCTTTTCCTTTATTTTAATCTATTTATTTAAAAAATTCATTAGAATCTTTTTAAGCTTCATCTCTATTTGATACTTGTTTTCTCCATAAATGCGATGAGCGACTTGATTAAGCCACTTTTCAATACTTTCTTCATCTTTCTAACAGATTTATTTAATCCCTTCTTTAATCGTTACTTCAAATAATACCCATATTATTCTTCCTCCACATTTGGTAAAATCATTGAACAAACAAGGGCGATTGCACAAACAATTGTCATAATGATAAATGCATAATTTAAACCATAAGCATCTGAAACATAGCCAAGAGCTGGACATAAAACAGCCCCTACACTTACTGCTAATCCTAAAGTAATACCAGAAGCAAAACCTGTATGATTTGGTAAATATTTTTGTCCCAAAACAACCATTGGACTATATGAAAAACTTTCTCCACATGACATAAGAACTAGCATAACTAAAGCAATAATAAAATTAGAAGTATTGGTAAAGATAAAAAGTGCTGGTAAAAAGATACAAAAACTAAGACGTACCATCTTTCGATGTCCATAACGATCAGCAATACTTCCACCTAAAAGAGTTGCAATTGCTCCCATTCCATAAAAGAAACTTAATATTAAACTAGCAAATGAATTTGATCTAGAGAATTGTTGAATAAAATAAAGTGCTAAAAATGTGGAAAGTCCATTTGTAAGAATCGAACGACTAAAAACAACACCACATAATTTTATAAAACCACTCCAATCATCTTTTCCATCACCTTTGACTTCTTCTTTCTTTTTAACTTCTAAAATATCTAAATTTTCAAAATCCTTATTAAAGAAAGAACAAACAATTCCAAAAACAATACCTGGTATCAAGAAAAGTATTGTTCCTTTCATTCCAAACAAATTCATTAAAAACGCTGTATAAACAGGTCCTAATGTAAATCCAATCTTACCTCCAAAAGAAAAAATACTCATTCCCTTTCCCTTAGCATTTTTATTAGAAACACTATTGACAAGTTTAGCAGCTTGAGGATGAAACATGGCAACCCCGATTCCACTAATAATCACTGCTATACATAATCCAAAGAAATTTGAAATAAAACCTGTAACAGCCATTCCTCCTGAAGCAAGTAAAACACCTAATATCATATAGAAAGGTTTATTCTTTTTATCTGATAACATACCAATAAATGGTTGAACAAAAGAACCAAAAACATTTGATACCGTTACTAACATGGCAGCAGTTGTATAATCATAATGATAAGTTGCAATTAAAAATGGCAATACAGCTGATAAAATACTTTGATTAATATCTGAACATAAATGTCCTAAAGATAATACATATTTATAATATTTCTTCATTTTTATCTTCCTCCCTTTGACAACTTTCATTATATGAATAAATAAGTTTATTTATAGGAAGATATCCACAAAAATACTAAAAAAATATAATAATCTAAACATTTATAAAACAATACAAAAAAAGATGCCGTAGCATCTTTTTCTATTAATAATTTTCTGCATGAACTTCAAAGTATGCTTGTGGATGATTACATACTGGACAAACATCAGGTGCTTTTTCACCAACAACGATATGTCCACAGTTTCGACATTCCCAAACTTTGACTTCACTTTTAGCAAAGACTTCTTGCATTTCTACATTATGTAGTAAAGCTCTATAACGTTCTTCGTGTTTCTTTTCAATTTCTCCAACTAAACGGAATTTTTCAGCTAGTTCTGGGAAACCTTCTTCTTCAGCAGTTCTCGCAAAACCTTCATACATATCTGTCCATTCATAGTTTTCACCTTCAGCTGCTGCAGCTAAGTTTTCAGCAGTACTTCCAATTCCATTTAATTCTTTAAACCACATTTTAGCATGTTCTTTTTCATTATCTGCTGTTTTTAAAAATAATGATGAGATTTGTTCAAAACCATCTTTTTTAGCTTTTGAAGCAAAATATGTATATTTATTTCTTGCTTGTGATTCTCCTGCAAAAGCTTCCATTAAATTTTTTTCTGTTTGTGTTCCTGCATATTTATTAGCCATATTATATCTCCTTTTCTATTCCTTGTTAGGAATAATTCCTATTTATATAATATTCTCTTTCATCAATATTGTCAATATAAATACTCTTTTACATAAAAAAGACAAGATTATTAAATAATCTTGTCCAAAATTAAATTATTTTTTTTCAACAATATGATCAATATCTTTAAAAATAGAATGTGTAGGTACAACACCTCTTACTCTTGAAAGAGGATAAATGTTACTATGTTTTCCAATAACAGTTCCTGGATTTAAAACACTATTACATCCTACTTCAACATAATCTCCAAGCATAGCTCCCATTTTCTTTAACCCAGTTTCAATTTCTTGATGATTAAATCTATCTTTTACAACAACGAGTGTTTTATCGCTTTTAACATTACTTGTAATAGATCCAGCTCCCATATGAGATTTATATCCTAAAATAGAATCACCTACATAATTATAATGAGGTACTTGAACATTATCGAAAATAATAACATTTTTTAATTCAACTGAATTTCCAATAACACAGTCTTTCCCAACAAGAGCACTTCCTCTAATAAATGCACAATGTCTTACTTCTGTTCCAGCACCAATAATACAAGGTGCTCCAATATAAGCACTGTCAAACACTGTAGCATCTTTATGCACCCAAACATGTTCCTTGATTTCTTGATAATCATCACCTAGATTTTGTCCTAATTCAATTATAAAATCCTTAATTCCTTTTAAAGCTTCCCAAGGATATTCATATTTTGATAAATATGAACCAGCTTGACTATGACTTAAATCATATAAATCACTTATTTTATACATTTTGTATCCTCCTTGTATATTTGAAATATTTTTTTTGATTATATATCTTCATAACCAAGATTACAATAATCAAATCTATTGAAATAGACAAAAATCAAGGCATTGCCTTGATTTCTAGGCTATTCAAATAATTTAGGGGCCTCAACTTTGGGGGTCTACTTTAGGGGGCAACTTTAGGGGGATGAACTTCTAATAATTGCCATTGAAAAACAACAGCTAGGATTCTGGCTGTTGTTTCTTTTTATAGTTCATTTATCATTTATATTGTCTAGATACTATGAAAGGAACTATATGAATAATGATATCATGAAATTTTTAAACATTGAAGATAAAGACATAATTATCTCTAAGATTTTAATCGATGGAAATACTAAGGAAATTTATTTAGAAAAGACTCTCAAAGTCGAATATTGCCCTGCCTGTTCTTCTAGAATGCATTCAAAAGGAAAATATATTAGAAAAATAAATCATCCTATCCTACAGGATGGCTATCAATTAAAACTTATTGTAACTCAAAGAAAATGGAGATGTACCAACCCTCAATGTAATCTTTACTTCAATGATCAGTTTAACTTTATTAGTAAATATAAACAGTCATCTAATATTACTCCTTATATGATCCTTAATGAAATGAAGAATATACATATCACTACTGCAGATGTCGCTAGAAAATATAATATTTCTGATACTTCCGTACATTATATATTTCTACAATATTTGAACATAAAACGTCTTCCTTTACCTGAAATAATTTCTGTCGACGAAGTATTTTTAGATATTGACTATAAGCATCGTTATGCTCTGGTCATTATGGATTTCAATACTCTAGAAATCGTTGATATCCTTCCCAACAGATGGGAGGAAACAACAAATGCCTACTTTTTATCCATTCCATTGGAAGAACGAAAAAACGTTAAATACCTTATATGTGATATGTATAACCCCTATATCAACTATACAAAACGCTATTTTCCTAACAGTATTGCTATCATTGACAGCTTTCATGTTGTTTCTTGGATCATAAGAAAGATAAATAACTATATCAACGATCTAAAAAAGAAATTCCAAATAAGAGATAAAAAGCTTTACGAAGACACTTGTATAAAAAATAATAAACCTATAGATTTTAAAAATATGCCAACATCTAAAGAGGTCTATCTTCTTAATAATTTTAAATGGCTCATATTACAAAATGTAGAAAATATAGACTATCAAAGTAATGTTAGATACAACCACAAATTAAAAGCTTATTTAAATACTTATGACTATGAAAAAATGTTTTTCCAATTGGACGATAATCTTATACAAATCAGACGTCTAAAAGAAAAATATATCGAGTTTAATAAAACCAAAGAAAGGAATCTAGAAAAAATCAATACTCTCTTAAGCTATATTATTGATTGTTATTCTCATTCAACATTAATCATGTTTAAAGAATTTCCTGAATTATTAAAAGATCATAAACAAGAAATCATCAATTCATTTATTTATATAACTGATAATAATGGAAATGAACGAAGACTATCTAACGGGCCTATGGAAGGATATAATAGGACTCCTAAAGATTTCAAAAGAAATTCAAGAGGATTAAGCAATTTTGAATATGCAAGAAGTAGATTGATTTGGGCTAACAGGAAAAACGAACCTATTTTAGCCACTCCTAAATCAAAAAAAGAAGTATATAAATTTAAAAAATAACTTGTTAAATGTATCTAGACAAAATTAAAGGAACAACCTATTTGATTGTTCCTTTAAACTTATTTTCTATGAATTTTTAGGTTGCCCCCTAAAGTGCCCCCTAACTTTCAACAGGGTTTTCTTAAAACCCCTAAAGTTGTCCCCTAAATAATTTGGCTTTCCCCCTAAATTATTTGGTTACCCGATTTCTATCTTTGGAGAAATATGTTAGTCATTTACTTTTTTCTTTTTTAAAGCAACAATAACAATCAATGAAACTAAACTACAAATTGTTAATAATTCAATTGGTGTTCTATCTCCAGTTTTTGGAGTTGTATTATTTTTTACATTTGTAGTTACATTATTTGTTTTATCACTAACTTCATCTTTTTTATCTGTATTTGGTTTTTGATTAGTATCATCACCTTTTCCAGTACCTGGTTTTTGGTTTGTATCGTCATCTTTTCCAGTACCTGGTTTTTGATTTGTATCGTCATCTTTAGAGTTATCTACTGTAAATAATGTTTCCACATCTCCTAATGTAGAAGTTATTTTAATAGTATGTTCTCCATTACTTAATGTTTTTAAATAGTCTTCACTTAAAATAACATCTGCTGTACCATTAATTGATTGTGCAATATTTTCTACTGTATAATATTTTGAATCTAATTCTTCACCATCTACAAGTACTTTTAAAATATCTTCTTTAGAAACATTTATTGTGATTTTTAATGGTTTTGAATCTTTTAATTCATATTTTCCATTTTCACCAGCAATAATTTTTGCTCTTTCTTGAACATTGATTTTAGCTGTTTGTACTTTATCTAAATCTACACATTTAACAGCTACTTCATTTGTTTCTTCTGTAATAATTTCTTGAGGATTTTCAAATACCCATCCTTTAGGTAATTGAATTGTATCTAAAGTATCACCAATAAAACCATTTAATTTTAATCCAGATTTTTCTAAATCTTTTTCAAATGTTCTTTCTTCAATTGTAAGAATAACAGCTCTTCTTGTTGATGGTTTTGTAGCATCTGTACTACTTTTAGCTGTGTAATATAAGTTATATTTTCCAGGTTTAAGATTTTTTAATCTTGCTGTATCATTTTTACCTGAACATACTAAATCAACAGAAGTAAGTCCACCTTTTGATTTAAATGAATATTCATTATCAATTGAATAATCTAAAATACTATCTTGATCAGAAGTAACTCCTTCTAATAAATCAGGTGTTTCCCCTTCTGTCATTGTTACATCATGTTCACCTGTGATTTTAATAGCGTCTTTGTAATAAGCTTCTGAATCTGCTTTTTGTTGAGCATTTTGTCCATAGTAAACATAATCTACTTCATATTTTTGACCAGCTAAATTATCTCCAGCATCACCAGCCCAGTTTCCACCTGTTGCTAAATTTAATTGAATATATTGAGGTCTATTGAAACATCTTTTATATTCTTCATTATTACTATAATCTATAGAACCAACAATTGTACTATCTACATAGAATTCTAATTTATTTTTAGACCAGTTAATCCCAAAAATATGATAATCATCATTAAAAATTCCTTCTGGTAATGTATAAGTAGAAACTGATCTTGAATGATCTACATCTTGAGCTGAACCTGCATGAACTGTTTGATAAACTTTTCTATTACTTTTTCCATTTAAATCACCATCAGCAGCTCCAATCATTTCCATAATATCAATTTCACCACAAACAGGCCATGGAGCTCCTTGTTCACTACTGATTCTACCATCTAACGTAAAGTCTGAACCTAATGTCCAAAATGCAGGGAAAGCACCTTTTCCTTTAGGAAGTTTAGCTTTCATTTCAATTCTTCCATATAAGAACTCTTTTTTCCCATGAGTTCTAATACTTCCTGAATTATAAATAACTTGTCTATTTCCTCTAGGATTTTTATATTGATCTTCTTTATCACGATCTGTCACTTGTAATACTAATTGTCCATCTTTTACATAAACATTTTCTGGATCATTTACATAATGTTCTTGTTCAACACCTCTAATAGATCCTAATTCATAATCCCAATTTGATGTATCTAATTGATTTTCATTAAAATCATCTGCCCAAACCATTTCATAATTATCATCTTCTGAAGTTTCATTGACTGCTTTAACAGAAACATCATCAATCCATACTTCTTCATTGATAATATCTTGATTTCCATTTCTTTCAGTCCATTTAATAAAAGCAATAGATCCAGAACCATTATCACCTGAATTGAAAGTAAACTCTACATCTTGATACTTATTAGCAGTTTCTTTTGATGATGTAATATTTGTTTCAATAATTTCTCCATTATTATCTTTTAATCCAGCACTTAAATTACTATTTTTTACAGCTAAAAATACTTGACCATTTTCATTCGATATCTTAACTTTTGCTTTTACAACATAATCAGTATTTTTCTTAAAACTTACATTTTGATAAACAGCTGCATTATTAGAATTTGATGGTAATTTTCCATAATAATTTCCATTATCATTTCCAATTGTTCCTGTACCTGTTTTAAGCCATGAAGCACCATTATTATTAAAACCACCATTAACAATTAAATCTCCATTACGATCTAATTTTACCAAATCATATTCGTGAGCAACTTGTGATGCTCCTTGATTTGTTGGTTCAGCAAAGACCATTGCTGAATAAGAACTCAACATTGACATAGATGTCAATACAGATAATACAACTTTACTTATTTTCTTATTTTTCATATTTTTTCCTTTCTTATACTTACATAAGCAAATTAAGACAAAAAATAAAGACCAAATAAGATACACTAAAAAAGTGTAAGTTATTTGGTCTTGCCTACTTAAAGTAACAATCCGTATTTACATCACGTATTCTAACATACCTTTCTTGTCTATGCAAGGGGTTTCATTAAATTTGTCTAGACAAATTTAAATTATAATTCTTCACCGTTAGAAGCAATTACTTTTTTATACCAATCATAAGAATCTTTCTTGCTTCTTGCTAGTGTTCCGTTTCCTTCGTTATCTCTATCTACATAGATAAATCCATAACGTTTTTTCATTTCACCTGTAGTAAATGAAACACAGTCAATGCATCCCCATGGTGTATATCCCATTAAATCTACACCATCTTCTTCAACGGCTTTTTTCATTTCTTCAATATGAGCTCTTAAATAATCTATACGATATGGATCATGGCATGAACCATCTTCTTCTTTAACATCAATTGCTCCAAAACCATTTTCTACAATAAATAATGGTTTTTCATATCTTTCATAGAACATATTTAAAGCATATCTTAAACCTTCTGGATCAATTGCCCATCCCCAATCAGATTCTTTAATATATGGATTTTTAACAGAATGTTCACTTGAACCATCTGTTGATTTTGAAACATCTTTTGTAACTGTTGAATCTACAACATTTGTCATATAATAACTAAATCCAATATAATCAACAGTACCTTCAGCTAAAGCTTTTTTATCTTCTTCAGTAATATCAATATTAAATCCTTTTCTTTCAAACATTTTTAAAGCATAAGCAGGATAATGTCCTCTACATTGTACATCGCAGAAGAAGAAACGATCATGCATTTGTTGTTGAGCTAATACTTGATCAGCAGGACGACAACTAAATGGATAAATTGGAACCATGGCAATCATATTTCCAATTTTAAAATCAGGATTAATTTCTTTACCAACTTTTACAGCCTTTGCAGAAGCAACTAATGTATGATGTCCACAGATATACATTGCTTCTTCTGGATTATCATAGTTTCCAAAATGAGCACCACTATTTGTCCAACCAAAGATATCATTTTTAAAGTTCATTTGGTTATTGATTTCATTGAAAGTCATCCAATATTTAACTTTGTTTTTATATCTTTTAAAACATACTTCAGCAAATTTAACAAAGAAATCAATTGTTTTACGATTCATAAAACCACCATATTCTTTAGCTAAATGATAAGGCATTTCAAAGTGTGATAATGTAATGACCGGTTCAATACCATATTTTAATAATTCATCAAAAACATCATCATAGAATTGTAATCCTTCTTCATTAGGTTTATCTTCATCACCTAATGGGAAAATACGAGTCCAAGCAATTGATGTTCTAAAACATTTAAATCCCATATCTGCAAACATTGCAATATCTTCTTTATAATGTCCATAAAAATCAATACCTACATGGTTAGGATAATATTTTCCTTCTACTACACCATCTGTAATTTCTCTTGGAACTCCATGTGCACCTGCTGTCATAACATCAGCAACAGAATATCCTTTAGAAGTATTTAATACTCCTCCTTCAAATTGGTGAGCGGCTAATGCTCCACCCCATAAAAAATCTTTTTGTAAAGCCATATACTACCTCCGTATTCTTTTTTTATTATTATATCATAAGGCGATTAGACTAGAAAATATTCTCTTATACTTTGCATAAATATTTACAAAAAAAGCTAGAGAATAATTCTCTAACTTTTAAAATAAAACATAAATATATTGATAAATAAGAATTTTTAATGCTGTGTTATTTTCTTGAATCAATATCAAACACTCTTCAACATAATTCCTTATGTCATCTAACTCTTCTTGTAAAATTGTACTATTTGAATAAGCTGCTTTTAAAGCAATATCTCGATAATGATTCTCTATTTCTGAATTATGTTGTTTTAATTCATTTAAATAATCATAATAAGCAATATATTTTTTATTTATATTTTCTTGAGATAATGA
>OMFD01001713.1_pt1 | contig 10275 bp, 9 predicted proteins | sample 1645541 | NCBI WGS metagenome assembly OMFD01 (sample SAMEA103958149, study PRJEB25191) | human gut metagenome | biome: human-associated habitat [ENVO:00009003]; feature: intestine environment [ENVO:2100002]; material: feces | place: Germany | collected 2013/2015
CCTCCATCTGGGCGCCCTCGGCACCCGGGCCAAAGCAGGGAATACCCGCCGCGCGCACGGCGTCGGCCACGCCCGCCACGAGCGGAGCCTCGGGGCCAATTACCACGAGTCCGCATCCGTGGCTCTGCGCAAACGCCGCCACGGCCGCAGGATCGCAGTCGTCGAGAACAACGTTCTCGCCGCAGCTCGCGGTGCCGCCGTTACCCGGCGCGATGTAGAGCTTGCCGGCGCGCGGTGATGCTGCGAGCTTAGCTGCCAAAGCATGCTCGCGGCCGCCGCTGCCCAACAACAGGATGTCGATGGTTTGAGTGTCCGCCTTCAAGGGTGCCTCCTCTATGGATGAACGGCCCGCTCCGCGCGAGCCCTTTGCAAGCAAATATACCCCTCGGCCGCCCGTCCGGGCTGCAAAGGAGTATATCGCAATAACCAAATAGTCCCGATTACTTCCAGAATCGGTTGATAATCTGCTCGCGACCAGCGCCAACGCCAATGAACGTCACGCGGGTGTGTGCCAGATCCTCGATAAACGCCACGTAGTCCTGAGCCTCCTGCGGCAGCTCCTCAAAGCTGCGGCAGCCGGTGATATCGCACTTCCAGCCAGGAAGCTCCTCGTAGATGGGCTTGGCATGCTCAAAGCGCACCTGATGCTCGGGCACGCTGGTGTAGCGCTCGCCATCGACGTCGTAGGCCACGCACACCTTGATGGTGTCGAAGGCCGAAAGCACGTCGAGCTTGGTCATGGCGATGTCGGTGAGGCCGTTGACGCGCGAGGCATAGTTGGCGATAGGGCCGTCAAACCAGCCGCAACGACGACGGCGACCGGTGGTCACGCCGTACTCATAGCCCTCCTCGGTCAGCGTGTGACCGGCCTCGGACTCATAGGAAAGCTCGGTGGGCATGGGGCCCGAACCGACGCGGGTGATATAGGCCTTCATGACGCCCAGCACGCGGTTGACGTTCTTCATACCGACGCCGGAGCCGGTGATGGCGCCGCCGGCGGTGCAGTTGGAAGACGTCACGTACGGATAGGTGCCGTGGTCGATGTCGAGTAGCGTCGCCTGGGCGCCCTCAAACAGCAGGTCCTTGCCCTCATCGATCATGTTGTTGAGCAGCAGGCTCGTCTCGGTGATGTAGGGGCGCAGGCGCTCGGCCATCGGCAGGTACTCGTCGCAAATCTGGTCCACGGTGTAGGTGGGCAGGTTGTAGATGAGCTCGAGCTCGGGGTTCACGCGGGCGAGAGCGGTCTCCAGCTTGTCGCGGAACAGCGCCTCGTCCAGCATGTCCTGCATGCGCAGGCCAATGCGGGCCATCTTGTCCTGATAGCACGGACCGATGCCACGTTTGGTGGTACCGATGTTCTTCTTGCCGAGTTTCTGCTCAAAGGCGCCATCCAGATCGATGTGGTACGGCATGATGATATGCGCGTTGCCGCTAATCTTGAGGTTCTTGGTGGTGATGCCGTCGGCCTCGAACATGTCGATCTCCTCAAGGACAACCTTGGGGTTGACGACGCAGCCGTTACCGATCACCGACACGTGGTCGGAATACATGATGCCGGAGGGCACCTGGTGTAGGCCGTACTTCTTGCCGTTGACGACGATGGTGTGGCCGGCGTTGTTGCCTCCCGAGTAGCGCACGACGGCATCGAAGTCGCCGGCGACCAGGTCGCAAATCTTACCTTTGCCCTCATCGCCCCACTGGGCACCGACCAAAACGGTTGACGGCATGTTTACTCCTTACATTCATGGACTGTCTACGCGCCACGCCGGCACGCAGAAGCACAAAACATTCCCAGTATACCCGTGCAACGGGCGCCTGTCCTACTCCTCGGCATGTGCCCCATCAAGCTCATAGAACTTGGTGGATGCCGGCAGGAACATCAGATCGACGTCGCCGATCGGGCCCGAACGGTTCTTGGCCACGACGATACGCGTAACGCCCTCGTCGGGTCGATCGTCGCGCGAGGCCTCGGCCTCGTCGGCGGAGCGGTCCAAGAACATAACGATATCGGCGTCCTGCTCGATGGAGCCCGATTCACGAAGGTCGGAAAGCTGTGGGCGCTTGCCGGTACGGGATTCGACCTGACGCGAAAGCTGCGACAGCGCGATGAGCGGGATCTTGAGCTCCTTGGCCATGATCTTCAGACCACGCGACATCTCCGAAACCTCGACGGTACGGCTCTCGGAGCGGCGTCCCGGCGGAGGACTCACCAGCTGCAGGTAGTCCAGAATGATGATTGCCTTCTCCTTGTTATGGAGCATTCGGCGGCTCTTGGCGCGAATCTCGGTCACTGTGGTGCCGGGCGTATCGTCAATCAGAATATCGAGCTTGGACAAGGTCTGCGTGGCCTCGTTGATGTTGGCCCACTGTTCGGGGCTAATGCGGCCCATGCGGAAGTCACTGATCGAGATCATGGCGTAGGCGCAAATCAGACGCTGGGCAATTTCTTTGCCCGACATCTCCAGCGAGAAGAAGCCGACGGTATAACCAGCAGCGGCAGCGTTAAGTGCCAGGTTCAGAGCGAACGACGTCTTACCCACAGCAGGACGGGCGCCGATGATGATAAGCTGGCCCTCGCGGAAGCCCATGAGCATACGGTCGAGTGACGGAAAGCCCGTGGGCACGCCCGCAGCCTGGCCACCGGCCTGGCACACTTCCTCGGCCTCGTTATAGGCCTCGACCATAAACTCGGTCAGCGTCTTGTAGCTCGACTTGACCTCGCGCGCCGTAACCTTGAGCAGCTTGCTCTCGGCTAGCTCCACGACCTCTTTGGTGTCGGTGGGGGCGTTATATGCCAGCGCGTTGATCTCGTTGGTGGCGCCGATCAGCTCACGCAGCATCGAATCGCGGCGAACGATGGCGGCATGGTGCTGCCAGTTGACGAGCGACAGGGTCTGACCCATCAACTCCAAAATGTACGCTTCGCCGCCCACGGCATCGAGCTTATTGATGCTTCGCAGATAATCGATCAGCGAGATGGAGTCGATGGGAATGCGGCTGTTGTACATATCGACCATCGCGGTATAGATGGTCTTATGAATGGGCCGGTAGAAGTCATCGGGCTGCAGCTCGACCTGGGCCTCTTCGACCACCTCGGGCGATAGCAGCATAGCGGCCAGTACATTGGCCTCTGCATCTTGGTTTTGGGGAAGACCCAACTTTGAGCCGCGGTCCTCAACCGTCAGCCCGGTCTCCCTATCGTCATATGCCATGAGCATCCTCATTCATATCGCTTGCGAGCATCCATAGTATCAGCCACGGTCCCAAAACGCGCCGCGCGCCGCCAATCATCACCGAACCAAACGGATGAACGGTCCTGTATATAAGACTTCGACGCAACGTTCACCATGACACTCACTCAGCGCAAAAAACAAAAAGGCGCCCTGGTTTCCCAGAGCGCCCTTCTTAGAACAAGATTGTTGCGTTGCAGCAAATGCTACTCGGCAGCAGCCTCAGTCTCGACCTCGGCGGTCTCGGCCTCGGCGACCTCAGCGGCCTCCTCGACCTCAGCCTCGGCGGCGAGCTCCTCGGCGGTAACGCCGACGAGAACGACAACCTCGGCCTTGATCTCGCGGTACAGCGAGATGGCAACGGTGTGGGCACCGGCAACCTTGATGGGCTTACCGAGCTCGACGCGCTTGCGGTCGATGTCCATACCGAGCTGAGCCTTGATGGCGTCAGCGATCATAGCGGCGGTAACGGAGCCAAAGAGGATGCCCTCGTCGCCGACCTTGACGTCAACGGTGACCGTCTTGCCCTCGAAGGCAGCCTTGGTCTCGTTGGCGGTAGCCAGACGGACGGCCTCGCGCTTGGCGATGTTGTTGCGACGCTCGTCAAGCTGCTTGAGGTTGCCCTTGGTGGCGGCAACAGCGAGCTTCTTGGGGAACAGGAAGTTCTCAGCGTAACCCTGAGCGACCTCTACGACGTCACCCTCGCCGCCCTTGCCCTTGATCTCATCGAGAAGAATAACCTTCATGATGCGTCTCCCTTCTTAGCCGCGGTCGCGGTTGCCACGAGAGGAAACCACGGGGACGGTGTACGGCAGGAGAGCCATCTCGCGGGCGCGCTTGATGGCGTTGGCGATGTCATGCTGATGCTGCGTGCAAGCGCCAGTGACGCGACGGGGCTTGATCTTGCCACGGTCGGTCATGTACTTACGGAGAAGCTGAGTGTCCTTATAGTCGATGAACTCAGTGTTCTCCTTGCAGAACTGGCAGTACTTACGACGCGGCTGACGTGCAGAAAAATCATTAGCCATGTCAAAATACCTTTCGTTTGGCAACTTCGGCGAACCGAAGCCGCCTCTCACTCAAAAATAGGTGAACAACCCTTAGAACGGGATGTCCTCATCGTAGACGTCGACCGCGGGCGGCGTAGCCACCGGTGCGGCAGGACGTGCTGCGGGCGCGGGAGCTGCGGGGGCGTAACCGCCCTGATCGTAGCCACCCTGGCCACCACGGGAGCTCATAAACTCGATCTCATCGACGATGACCTCAAGCTTGCTCCGGCGCTGGCCGTCGCGCTCCCAAGAGCTGTAGCGCAGCTTGCCCTCGATCGCGACCTTGTTTCCCTTTGCCAGGAAACGGCTCACGGCCTCGGCGCGGGTGCCGAACATGGTGCAGTCGACAAAGTTGGGATAGTCCTCCCACTCGCCAGTCTGCGCGTTGCGGCGACGATCGTTGACGGCGACGCCAAAGGACAGAACCTGGGTTCCGCCGGCTGTGGCGCGCAGCTCGGGATCGCGGGTGAGGTTACCGGTGATGTTCACTCGATTGATGCTCATAACTCACTACTTCCTCTTGGGGCACAAGCCCAGTCCAAAACGACAGTCTTACTCCTGGTCGTCGCGACGGACGATCATGTGGCGGACCACAGCGTCGGTGATGCGCAGGACGCGATCAAGCTCGGCGATCTGGGTAGGATCTGCGTGGAAGTTGATGAGGGTGTAGTCACCATCGGTGAGGTCGTTGATCTCGTAAGCGAGCTTGCGCTTGCCCCACTCGTCAACGGAGTCGACCTTGCCAGCGCCCTCAGCGATCGTGGTATCGATACGCTTCATAACAGCGAGACGAGTCTCGGGGTCGAGCGACGGGTCAACAAAGAACAGCAGTTCATAAGCCTTCATATTGTCACCTCCTCTGGGCAAATGTGGCTTCAGGTCGTGAAGGTGCGCCTGAAGCAGGAAAAGACTTGGTAATAATATCTTTCAACCTCCTAGGCTGCAAGAATATGCAGCTACAACCTCATGACCTCCACATATGCCCATACTCGCACCACGTTTCATGCGCATTCCAACCAAATGCCGACCAAAAGCTTGACAGATCTGTGGACAAGATACGGTGCCGTGGGGACAAGCTGAGCCAAGCCGCAGGTCAACGGGCACAAGGCTGTGGTCGCAAAATGCATACCAGTGGTCCACAGCACCACCCAAAGATTTTTAAATTCATTGCCAAGTCGCTTATGAATACCCCTTTTGAACAATTTAGTTGATCAACCACGCTGGTCGGAAGCCGTTTTTTGGCACCTCAAACCCCACTGCAACGCCAAGCGCGGCCAAGCGTTTTAAAAAATGCCAACTTTTCTGTTTGCACTTTGCGATTCCTCGTGTATACTGACTTTCGCATTTAACGGAGAGTTGTCCGAGTGGCCGAAGGAGCACGATTGGAAATCGTGTAGGCGTCAAAAGCGTCTCCAGGGTTCAAATCCCTGACTCTCCGCCAGTTAATTCCAAAGCAGGCCTTCGAGCCTGCTTTGTTTTTACCCCACGCGGAGGGGTGGCAGAGTGGTTGAATGCGGCGGTCTCGAAAACCGTTTGGCCTGTATAAGGTCACGAGGGTTCGAATCCCTCCTCCTCCGCCATTTTGGTTGAGAAAGCTCCCAGCAACGGGAGCTTTTTTCTTTTGAGTCCCTTACAAACAGATACGGCGGAGGAGGAGGGATTCGAACCCGCCAGGGCGCAAAGCGCAAAGAAAACGCGCCCGTGGCGCGTTTTTAGCGCCGCGCGGTCGGCGTAAGCCGACCAGATAAATTTTGAGCAAAGCTCAAAATTTGGACATCCCTCCTATTCGACCACGCCCCCATCGCGGTCGATCCCAGCCCATATCTCAAACATGTACACCACCCTCCAAAGATGTCAAAAAATGTCGTTTTTGGAGTGTGATGTACATGTTTGCGTATGACGCGCACCGAGCATGAGTCGATTTGCTCGCATCCGGTATATTTCCCCACCTCAACGGACATAAGAGTTTGGTGTCAGCTCGAAGCGAGAGGTCCCCAATGGATACTCCTGTTCTCATTTCGCATAAAACGGCGTGGCTCGTCCATCATGCACCGCGGAACCTGGTTCAAGCCGTCGCACAACGCGACTACCAGATAGGCGTGCGGGGCCTCTCTACCCAGCAACGCATCGCGCGCATTCGGCAGGCACTTACCGACTGCGGCATTCCGTCCACCATGCTCAAGACTATCGACATCTCCGTAGTATTTGCTTTCGAGCGAATTCGCACCAACGGTGTCACTTGCCACGTTCTCGGCCAAAACCTACCCTACGATCATATTGACGAGCTTACGCCCGGCATCTTTATCACCGACGAAGCCTTCACCTTCGTGCTCGCTGCCGAGTGGATGGATAGGATCGAATACCTCGAGTATGGTTACGAAGTTTGCGGCGACTATCGCATGGGGCTCAATTCCTCCGACCCTTACACCGAGCAACCAGCCACCACCTCCAAGGACGAAATTGTCGAGCTGCTCGATCGGCACCCCGGCAAACCCGGCGCCACACGCGCCAGACTCGCGCTCAGACACGTCTACGGCCACTCGGCCTCGCCCATGGAGACCGCATCGTCCATCGCCCTCTCGCTCCCAACAAGCGAAGGCGGCGTTGGTATCCGAGGTATCGAACTCAACAAACCGCTCGAAGTCCCTCAGCGTCTCTGGCATTGCACAAAAGCCCGAACGCTCAAAATCGACGCTCTTGTTACTTATCAGCGCAGAGAACTCGGCATCGAATATAAGGGCGGTTTTCACGACGAGACCGAGCGCAAGGGCGCAGATGCGGAACGAGAGGCCGTACTCGCCCAAATGGGATATCGAATCGTTACGCTCACCTCGGCACAGTTCGCAAGTCAACTTGCCTTTCATCGCGCCATGAACAGCATTCGCGAAGCACTCGGTATGCCCCGCTGCACGGACGCCGAGTACCAGCGAAAGCAAAACGAACTGCGCAAGGCGCTTATCCGCAACTGGAAGAGCGCGCAGGGCGAAGACACGCCTTCCGAGTAGCGTCATCCCAGCACACCCCAACCAAAACATGTACATCACCCTCCAAAACCGACATTTTTTGACATCTTTGGAGGCTGATGTACACGTTTGGTGCCTACGCCCGCATCCAGTCCCGACCGTTTACCGAGCAATAGGGTCGCCAGGCCCGCCAACCATGTACTATGTACGGGCATTGTCTAAACCAGCAACCCAAAGGACCCCATCTTGCCCGTCGTCGCCACTATGACCGTTACCTCACACGCCACGGATGCCATGGTCGCCATCCCGTTTTGGCTCGAAATGTTCGCCGTCGTCGCGGCATCGATCTCGGGCGTGTTGGTCGCACGCGAGCACAAACTCGACCTGGTGGGCGCCGTCGCGCTCGCCGTGGTCTGTGGACTGGGCGGCGGTCTTTTGCGCGATATGACGCTGCAGGTGGGCAACGTCTACATCCTCAACCAACCGATGGCGCTCCCGCTCTCCATCGCCACCGCGGCCATCATCTACATCTTCCCGGCAATCGTCGACAAGCCCGAAAAGCTCATTCCCCTGCTCGATATCATCTCGGTGGGTATTTATGCGGCAACCGGCGCAGACAAGGCGCTGGTCTACGGCTTTGCGCCGGCGGTGTGCATCATGATGGGCTTTTTTACCGCGGTGGGCGGCGGCATGCTGCGAGATGGTTTTATGGGTGTGGTGCCGGGTATCTTCCAGCGCACCAACTTCTATGCCATCGCGGCCATCGCCGGATCGGCAAGCTATGTTTGCCTTGTCATGAGCGGCTTGGTCAGCAATGTCGTCGCACTGGTCGTTTGCGTCGTGGTGACCATGGGACTGCGCTGGCTCTCGCTGCGATTTGATATCAAAAGCCCCACCGAGGATGACATCGCACGCTTTTTGCACCGCAAGAAATAGGTGGCGCGGGCCCATCCTTCGAAATGCAACCGAGAGGTTCTTTTAGAGCGCCCACGCGTTGGGTACCCTGTTAGGTGCATGTCGAGCATCTGACGAAGGATTCACTATGCCCTGTAATCAATTCCCGTCGACCCAGCGCCGTAAAGCGTGGGGCCGCATCACGATCTCATTCGCGCTCATCGCACTGGCGATCACCGCTCTTCCCACGGCATCGTTCGCCGGCACGGACACCGCAGGCAACGTACTTGCGACCGACAATGACGCCAATTCGTCCGGCGTCGAAGGTGACCTGTACTGGGCAGGTCAGGCCCTCAACTTGGACGATGCGTCCATCGGCCGCGACATAATTGCAGCAGGCGAGAGCCTCTCCATCCGCGACTGCACGGTGGGCGGCGCCGTCCGCTTGGCGGCGCGCACCATCGATATCGCCAAGACCACGGTTGATGGCAGCGTCACGGTCGTCGGTCAGCACGTTGTGCTCAATTCCGACAGCACCGCCAACTGTTTTTACGCGATAGGCGAGACGGTTGCCCTGCGCGGCTCTACCAAGTCGGCAGCGCTTGCGGGCGATACGGTGACCATCGATGGCACCGTCGAGGGCGATGTCGAGGTTTGGGCCGACAAGCTCATCCTGGGCAAGAACGCCCACATCACCGGCACCGTGAACGCGCACGTCTCCGAGGACCCCGAGCGTGCCGCGGGAGCCGAGGTCGGCGCGCTCAAGATCGACCGCACCGAGAACGAGGATACTTCCGCCGTTAACGATGTCATCGGCGGTATCGTCGCCGCGGCACTCTCGACCTGCTTTGTCGCTCTGCTTCTCGAGCTCGTCTTCCCGCGTGCGACTGCCAGCGCCGCCGGCATGCTCCACCAGCACCCCACGCCCCTGTGGGTGAGCGGTCTTCTGGGTACGATTGCTATCGTCCCCGCCGTCCTACTGCTGATTATCTCTATCGCCGGCCTGTCGCTTGCCGGAGCCCTCTTGTGCGGCGTTATCGGCATCGCGTTGGTGTCGAGTGCCTTTGCGGGGTGTGCGATCGTCCGCATGGTCGGACACAACCAGAACCGCTACGCCATGGCAGCCGTTGGTGGCGTAATCGCAGGCGCCCTCACGGGGCTTCCCCTCGTAGGCGATTTCATCAGCGGCGTGGCCTTTGTCTTTATGCTCGGCTACGTTATCCAGATCATCTGGCGCAACGCCCGCCTCAAGCCGCAGCAGTCGGCTAACACGCCGGGACTCCCCACCGCTTAGCCACCAACCACCACAAAGGGGACAGGTTACTTTGCACCAACAAACGAAGCGGGGCACCCGATCGCATCGACCGGGTGCCCCGCTTTTCTTGGAGGGTTCTCTAGTAACTTTTTCAAAACCAATGATCATCAGGTCGGTAAACCTGCTCGTCACTCGCTACGGAGGCAGTACGCCATTGAGCAGGGGGGGGGACAATTATTTTTCACGGCGACTTCCTCCCCGCTTGATGGCGAGCGCGGCAAAAATAGCCGCCACTCCGATGGCAGCCAAAACCGCCACCAGCACCAACGTTCTATCTCCCGTCGAGGGCATAAAGCCTCGATTTGCTTCTTTACTTGGGGTGTTGAGCACCGACAGCTCAATCGAACCCGTCCCGGCATCGGCGGTATCAACCCGCAGAGGGCTTTCGGCCGACACGGTCACCTTGGGCTTCGCGGCCGCCACTTGTTTAACGTCCAGGCCCTCGGCCGTAACCGCCGCCGTACGTTTGTCCTCAAAGGCGGTGTAGCCCTTGGGTGCCGCGATTTCCTCGACGATATAGACGCCCGCGTCCACACCGCTCAATTCCACATGGCCATCTGCGCCCGAGGTGACGTACGCGTCGGAATCCGTCGACCACGAGCCGTCAGTCGTTAGAATACGTCCGCGGTCATCGATGATGCGCAGCTTGGCGCCCGCGAGCGGTTTATCGTCCGAGCTTGAGCGCTTGATGAGGCTGAGCCCCCAGGTATAGGCCGTGGCGTCATCGCTCGGCGTGCGGGTGAATCCGGCGTCGCCGGACTGGTCGGCGAAGGGAGAGCGCGGGTAGCGCAGGTAGACCTCGTTGGGGTTGCCCTTCGCGATGC
>OMFD01001731.1_pt1 | contig 10179 bp, 9 predicted proteins | sample 1645541 | NCBI WGS metagenome assembly OMFD01 (sample SAMEA103958149, study PRJEB25191) | human gut metagenome | biome: human-associated habitat [ENVO:00009003]; feature: intestine environment [ENVO:2100002]; material: feces | place: Germany | collected 2013/2015
CAGAAAAATGGCAATCCCCATTCCAATCTGAAGGATCAGTACTTTCCGGTTCAGATCATCACGGTTCTTACGAATATCTCTGGTCGGTGTACTGACGATCATCACGCCTTCCACTTCTTTGCTCTGAGCATCATAGATCGGTATGGTAATTTCAATAAAGCCGTTTTTCCTGCTGTAGCTCTGTCCATCCTCACCGCGAAAACAGCGGATCACCTCTTCCGCCACAATATATTTGCCCTCATCTGTCTGATCGGTATCCTTAATAATGCGAAACTCTTTATTGACGACAAGAATCCTGCCGTTGTAAAGATTCGCCATCTGCTGCAGCTCCACATCTGTGATCTTGGACTTCTCACCGCTCAGGTAATCGGTCTTGGAAATCTGGGCTGTGATCAGATCGCTCTGGCTCTGTATAATACTGATACGCTGTTTCACCGCCTGATCCTGATAATTCGTTAAAATCCCGTGTTTGATCAGCATGATCGGCACAATTCCAACGATGATAAAGATCAGGCACATGCGAAACTGAAGACTGTTTATGTACTTTCGTAATTTTTCGTTTTTTTTCTTTTTTCTGAACACTTGCTCCCCTGTGCCTGCTCCCTTCCTTCAGTGTACCTTTTCAAGTCGAATGCACGTGAGACTTGGCATGCGATTCTGGTCAGTTTTGCTGACATTTACCTGACAGTTATGAATGCTGGAAATAATATCCGACGCCCCATTTGGTGTGTACATACTGCGGGTCGCTCGGATTTATCTCAATCTTTTCTCTCAGTCTCCGGATATGTACATCTACGGTACGCACATCTCCCGGATATTCATAACCCCAGACAATGTTGAGCAGATTCTCTCTGCTGTACACCTTGTTCGGATGAAAGATCAGAAGCTCCAACACATCAAATTCTTTGGCAGTCAGGTTTACTTCTCTGCCTGCAATGTTGACGCGTCTCGCCTCGCAGTCCATCGTAAGATCTCCTGCCTGGATCACTTTGCTCTTTGTCTGCTCTGCTCCCTTTTTCTCGGTACGGCGCATGATTGCTTTGATACGTGCTTTGACTTCCAGAATGTTAAATGGCTTGGTGATATAGTCATCTGCTCCATACTCCAGACCAAGGATCTTATCCATATCATCACCTTTTGCAGTCAGCATGACAACCGGAACACTGGAAGTTTCACGCAGCTGCTGGCAGACTTCAAAGCCGTCAAGCTTCGGAAGCATCACATCAAGAAGTATAATATCATACTCTTTTTCTCTTGCCATACGCAGAGCTTCTTCGCCGTCATATGCACAGTCAACTTCCATGCCGTCCTGTTCCAGACTGAAGCGGATTCCTTTTACGATCAGTTTCTCATCATCTACTACCAAAACTTTCCTGCTCATTCGGTTCTCCTTATCCTACTACTATCTCATCTTTTATCTTTGCAAAAGTACCTTCTTTGATACCCTGTACATTCATAATATCCTCTATCGCAGCAAATGGCCCGTTCTCTTCTCTGTAGGCAATGATCGCCTGCGCACGTGTTGCACCGATCCCCGTCAGCGTAGTAAGCTGAGCTTCATCTGCTGTATTTATGTTGATCCTGTTATCCTGCTGAACCTGAGCGTTCATCCCCGTGTTCTGTCCTGTCCCGGCACTTCCATTCATCTGTCCATCTGATGCCCCGGACATCTCTGCCGGATCCAGCCCCTGCCGCTCCATCTCTTCCTGTGTGAGAATATAGAGCTGCTGTCCATCTGTCAGAACTCCTGCACGGTTTACACAGGTTAGAGCTGCCTCGGGAAGATATCCTCCCGCCGCTTCAATCGCCTGAAACACCCGGCTCCCGGCTGCCAGCTGAAAAACTCCCGGATTCGCAACTGCTCCGCAGACATCAACATAGATCATCGCCTGCTGCATTTCCTTATCAGAAACTGCTTCTGACCCATTATCTATATCAGCATCTGAAGTATGTTTCCCGGAATCACTTCCTGTCCCATTACCTGCATCTGAACCATCTGATTCTGCCTGTTTTTTCCGGAACTCTCCAGAATTGCCACCATCATTCTGTCGGTCTTCTGTATCAGCTTTCTTCTCATCTGTATCTTTCTTCGACTTCTGTCCTGACGTTTTCTCTTCTGATGACTCCGCATCCACCTCTGCTTTCGCTTCCTGCAATCCATCTATCAGAAACTGTGCCTCTCTGCTCTTACATCCTGTCAGTCCTGTAAGAAACAAAGTTCCACATAATATCAGTGTCACAGTATAACAACATCTGTTTTTTATTTTTATCATAAGGGTCCTCCTCTTATTTCTCAGAGTAAGAGTCCCCCTGTCCATAATGCCACCCTTATTGTAACGAAATCTTAATGATTTTACAATAGTAAACTCTTATTTTTGCCACTTAAATATAACAATTCCGGAAATCGCGATCAGCAATCCAAGGATTTTGCGCCATTCAAAGGGTTCTTTATCTACCCCAAACAATCCAAATAATTCAATTACATAAGCAACTGCCAGCTGTGAAATAACGATCAGCATTGCTGCCTTTGCAGGTCCAAGGGCTCCCATACTCTGGATTACTGTAATGGTAATAAACGCTCCGATCACTCCGCCAAGAAGTGTATATTTATTGTCCACCTGCCAGAGTGCAACCACACTTTCCCGTCCTGTAAAAAGCCAGGCAAGAACGCAGACTGCAAAAGCCGACAGCTGTACCCATCCGGTTGATACCCAGAGGCTGGTCTGCTTTGTCACCTCCGTATTAAAGACACCCTGAATGCTCATCAGTGCCCCTGAAATCAATGCCACTATAAATCCCCACATAAATCTGCCCTCCTGGATAATATGATCATTCTGCTTACTCCGGTAATCATTTTTATGTCGAAAAGAGGCACCGCTGTTTAGCAGTACCTCTTGTTTTCTTTAGTATTAGTCTATTCAGTTACGAAAAAATCATACAGCAAATTTCTTCATTGTGGAATATGGACTGTAAACTCTGGACTTGTTCTTGGAGGTTCTATTCCAGGAACGTACTGTCACATACCAGGTACCTTTCTTTACGTTTGTAAAGGTTACAGTTACGGTATTTTTGCCTTCTGTACGTTTCAGATATTTCTTAACCGGGTATTTCTCACCTGCGGAGGTTTTGTATTTGTTTCCAGCAGGATTTCATAACCTGTGGCATTTTTGCATTTTGTGTAAGTGACAGTCACAGTGTTTCCTTTTACAGTGATATTCCTGATCTTTGGCTGCTGTGGTGTGACAACAGTGATCTTGATCTTCTTGATCTTTGTCCAGGAACCATAGACCTTATTGCCCTGTGCATCCAGAACCCAGCTTCGGGCTGCCACATACCAGGTACCTTTTGCCAGATATCTGAAAGATGCCTGTGGCTTGCCGGTTGAGGAAACGGTCTGGCTGAATTTCCCAGTCTGAAGCATGTTTGATTTCTTGCTGATCACGAAGTCATAACCCTGAGCACCGGCACATCCTTTGGAAAGTTTGACAGTAAGCTTGTTTCTGTCAATGGAGTAGCTGGAAATCTTGGTGTCGGCAGGTCGCAGGTATGCACCGTTTTCATCTGTGATACTTCCGTCTGTGTGAATAACTCTGCCATTGAGGGATTCTGTACCAAATGCTATGAAATAATCCTGTCCTTTGGAAAGGGTAAAGTCAGCATATGGAATACTGCGCTCAAATGCACCGCCTACCGTTACGGTCTGGATGCACTGCAGAACTCCATTCTCAACATCATACCAGAACAGATTTGCCATAAGTCCTGCACAGGAGGCATCTGCTTTTACAGAAAGCACAGCCGGAAAATCAAAAGTTCCGTTTCTTCCAAGATGGAAACCGAAATCATTCTGGTTTGTGGAAATCAGGCTGTATAATGCTGCCGGGATATATTCTGCTGTGTTTGTAACAGAAAGATCGGTATCTGCAGGTGTTTCTGCTGTAATGGAAGTACCGTTAATCTTCCAGATGAAACCATTCTCCATATCAAGATTCAGGGAAATATCTTTTCCTTTTATCCCGGATAAAACGGAAGCAGGAAGTGTCCTGGCACCATTCATGATAATGGAGATGGTATCTTTTTCTTTGGATGTCTTGATCAGATCATTAACAGTATCCCAGCTTTTCTTCTGGAAACTTCCCTCAATGTAAGGTTCCCCGTCACCAAGCTTTCCGAGATTTTTTGTATCCTGATGTTTGCATCGTTTACAGGTGTAAGTTATGATTCCGTCGATTTCGGCAGTTGGCTCTGTAGTGATAACGCCGTTGTCATAGTCATGGCCGTATGCGGAAATCGTATAACCATAGGAAAGTGTTTCATTACAGTCTGTGCAGTAGGTATCTCCACTGTATCCGCTGGAAGTGCAGGATGGAGAGGAGTAGTAACGTTCTGCGGTATGTGGGTGTGTACATGCTTTTCTGGTGATTTTAAATACAACAGATGTATTTACATAATTGTCAGCATCTGTACCATTATAAACTGCTGTAGCGGAAACTTCTTCTCCTACAGGTAATTTTTTAGAAATATCGGAATCGCTCCATTTCCATTCATCATTAAAAAGGCCTTTAACATCTTCGACTTTCTTACATAACCATGAAACATATGTAGGATCGGTATCGGTTGGCTTGCTTGAAGGTGCTTGTGCTTTTGAAATGACAAATTCCCATTCTGGTGCAGATATACTATCGACTGAATTGTAGTAGTCACCTTCATTCACATCAATCTTAAAAGTATAAGTACCTGCATCTGTGGGGCTGTCTGCGAGTGGAGTTTTATCTCCTTTTTTAAAATACGTTACTTTAGTAATTTTACCATGACCGGTGACATCATCTTTCCATTTAATATATTTACTAATATCAACATGGGTATCTTTAGTATATGTAAAACTGGGCTGCGTATAATCAAATTGGTCAGCGGTAGGAGTTGTTTGGATACGTACAAATTGGTTTTTTGCCTGATCGAAAGAATACTGCCTTTTTTCGGTTCCAACAGTTACATCATAAGCGTCATTATTTTCTTTTTCAGTTAACCAGACGTACAGATTACCGTCTTTTGTAGAATCAGGAAAAATATGATAACTTGGCTTCCAGGATTCACTATCTATCGTTACTGGTAAAAAATATTCATTTTTAATAATACAACAATAAACATTTGTTGAGTTGCCATTATGGGGGGTACAATTAATGCCTGGCATACGATCAGAATATGCCTTTACGGATCCACCACTAATGCCAATGTTGCTGCAGGTGCCACCGGCAGAACCAATTCCGGCACCATGAGTAGAAGTAGCAGTTACAGAACTACTTTTAATGGTAATATCACTGACACTGCCAGCGCCGTAACCGCCGCCACCAATTCCGGCACCATTCGTAGAACTAGCAGTTACAGAACTACTTTTAATGGTAATACCACTGACACTGCCAGTGCCGTAACCGCCGCCACCAATTCCGGCACCATCCGTAGAACTAGCAGTTACAGAACTACTTTTAATGGTAATATCACTGACACTGCCAGCGCGTTGCTTGCTACCACCAATTCCAGCACCATACTTAGAACTAGCAATTACAGAACAACTATCAATAATAATATTACTGCAAGAGCCGGTGCCGTAATAGCCGCCACCAATTCCGGCGCTATCCCCATCGATACTACGAGCATTTAAGATTCCTGCAGTAGCATCTGAATTATTGGTTTTTATTATAAGCCGAGCTTTGTTATCTTTCTGTAAACCGGCATGGTAGTTATCCTTTGTTATAAGACTATTTGTGCCTGTTAAATGGATAGTGACTGCAGCCTTCACATTTTCGTTTATTTGCAGTGCCGAACCAACAATTGTATTGATACTTACGTTAATAAGATAAATGTTGATTTTGTCTTCCGCCAAAATATTTTTTCCATCAACCACAATTCTATTTCCTGTTTCCTGGCTACATATGAATTTGTAATCTCCTGCCGAACTTATAGTATAAACTCCATTCACAACTTTATTGCTCGTAGTTAAATCAATTTCTCCAGCTTGTTCATTTTCCGCAGCAGCCATTGCCTCATCGGGGGCATCATTAAATTCAGGAACCTCGTCTGAACTGAATACAGACAGTTCCTCATCTGTCTCTCCTGCCGCTTCCAGCTCCTCATTGGTAAAAATCTCCGGAGTTTCTTCCTCAGACACTACATCCTGATTTCCGGAAGTAAATTCTTCCGCAAATATGGTCTGAAGGGGCATATTTGTAGAACACAGTGCAAGTGCCAGAATCCCGGCTAATAACTTTTTCCTCATGCTTTCCACCTTTCCTTTCTTTATACATGATCTTCTGCGTCTTGACTCTTTTGTCCTCTTTTTCTGAATTTGATACATAATGCAGTAATCACGACTGCCACAGTAAAGGAAATGACAGCCACCAACACATAACCGCCTGCGTCCTCATGAAGCAGGATTGTGCCGTACATTCCCGTAACGTTTATTGGCTGGCTTTGCATTATCCCCGTTGCTCCCACAAGAGACAGGAATAACAGGGTACACAGAACAGACAGCCGGCAGACTGCGCGCCGCTCCTGGCGGCGGTGGTATTCATGCATTCGCTTTTTTACCAATTCGATACGCTCTTCTGTATCGTACATGCCTTCCAACCTCCTTCCAGAAAAACAATGATCAAGCGGATATTCGCAATCCGCTTCGCTACTTGATTCGGTTAAAAAGTTCTTTCACTTATATAGGTACAAAAAAAGCGAAAAACTCTCACCTGAAAATCAAATTTTTTCAAAAAAATTTGAGAGCTGCCGAAACAGCTCCCAAAAGCGGAAAATCAGGTTATATTATTGTATCGAACTGCGGAAGATCAGTTTTCCCGCTGCCAGGATCAGTACAGGCAGCAGATAAGCAATATACTGTGCTGCACTGCCATAGGCGATCAGAAGATTATAAATTGCGTGAAAAGTGATTGCTGCTCCCAGCAGACCGCAGGTTCCGGCAATCTTCAGCCATGTTCTCTGCCACACATATGCAAGACCACCGCCGACAATGGCTCCACAGATCACATGCATGGCTCCAGTCCCAATACCACGGAAGAAAATAAAAGAAAAATGTCCGGCTCCGTTTTGGATCAGGTAGCAGACGTTCTCAAATGTGGCAAAGGAAAGAGCTATAACTACAGCTGTATTTTTTATCTGCTCTCTTTTCGGCTCAAATATCAGCAGATAAAAGAGCAATGGCAGAAGTTTCATCACTTCCTCCACCACCGGGGCGATCTCTGTAGTAGTGGTAAAGGTGTCCGCTCTATAAAGTGCGGCAAAAAAGGTGTTGATGTAAGCAGACAGCAGACAGGCACCCATTCCGGCAAGGCAGAACAGAAAGAATTTTCTCTGCCGCTTTCCCATACACAGAGCCGCGATCAACAGGGGCGAAGCAATGCAGAGAAATACATTTTCAATATAGGTCATGTCTGCACCGCCTTTCCTGTGGCCGGGAGCAGTGCGAACAGGCAGCCTGTAAGCAGAAGATCAAACCAGCAATAGGGATTGGAAATGGAATAACCCGGCCACAGACAGCCGGAGAGCCAAAGAGCATACTCCACCGCCACATAGCACAGCACCCCAATGTGAAAATACCGGATCTTACGTGCCGTTCCCGTCTGTATCAGAGCATAAATAAGCCCTCTGATGGAATGATAAGAAACAACGATCATCATGCTACACCAGAGCAAATTGGAGAGAACATCCCCAAAGGTACAGTAAAACACACAAAGCGGAACACCGATCAAAGGAGCAATCAGGGCTTTTCCTGTCGAAAATCTTCTTTCCTCATCAGAAGAAAGGGTGTATTGCAGAAGATAAAGAAAAATCACGCTGGCCACCCAGCCAAACTCCGACACATAAAAGACCTGCGGCGTTTCAGAAAACAGAAGCAGATACAGCGTCCAGTAAAGAGAGCCAAGGGCAAAGCATCCGTAAAAACAGGTCAGCAGGAAATATGCCTGTTTTCGATCTTTCAGATACCGAATGCCACTCATACAAAAGCCCAGCAGGGTAACAGCAATTTGAAAAAAGTTACTGAACAGTTCCATCCCCATTGTCCTCCTTTTTCATCTCTGTCTGCTCCTCTTTGTTCAGCTGACGGATGCGGAAGCACAGAACAGTCACGCACACGCCGAGAATAAAAGCCAGCAGTCCGATCACCATATATCCCAGTGCGGTGCTGCCACCCAAAATCGTTGCCGCAGTTTCAAAGCCTGAAGAAGTACCGGGTTCGATCTGTCCGACAATACCGGGCATGGCAAAGGAAACCCCAACGATCACTGCAAAGCATGCCGCTATACAGACAGCAGAGATAATCCGTCTGCGCCGCATTCTCTGCTGTTGTTCTTTTTTTGCAATACGCCGTTTTACCTCAGCAATCCGTTCCTCATTTTTCAACATCTGTAATACCCTCCCGTTGCAATAATCCGCGTAAACGCTCTTTTCCCCGGTACACCATATTTGTGATCTGTTTCACACTTTTTCCCATGACCTTAGCAGCCTGTTGATAGCTCATACCCTCAAAATAGGTCAGATAAAGAGCTTCCCGATAATCTGAATTTAACTCGTCCATGCAGAGATGCAGGATCTGATTCCGTTCTTTTGTGCGGACGATCTCCTCCACCAGCGTTTGTGCCTCCGGTTCTCTGGTCAGGTCATCAAGACTGAAGAAAACCCGCCGTCTGCTTTTGTGACGTAAAGCCATATGCCGCGCTGCTTTATAGAGGTAAGCCTTAAAACATCCATCCCGGATGCGGGGCTTTTTCGTAAACAGCCAGGAAAAGGTTTCCATCATTAAGTCCTCCGCTTCGTGGACATCATGCAGATAACCATCGATGTATAAGGTCAATGGATCGCCGTATTTTTTTATCAATAGTTCAAGTCCTGTCTCGTCACCGCTCAGATATTGCCCATAAAGCTCTTCATCAGTAGCCATACCGTTCAATTCCTTTCCCCATATTACTCCTCTGTTGTCAGGTGTAATCTCCTGGCTTCTTTCCTTCGTTCTTTTAATAAGCATAGTATACTTTTGTTTACAAAATACGTCAATTGTTCATAGTTCATAGCAATTCTACAAAATAATGCAACTTTGTATACTTTCCTGTGTTATCTGATTTCTTACAGTGGACAGTGCAAAAGAACTGTCCGTAACCGGACTGAAAACACCGGAAATAATAAAAGCAGCTGTATAGCTCTAAAGAGCAAACAGTAGTGGTGTCATGGATGCACCCTGAAAAAAAGGCGGTATCCCGCCTTAATTCAGATGCTCTGGTAACTCAGTTGCCGAGTAATTCATTTACTATACTATGCTGAAGGTGTTCGCGAAGTATATAAGTTTATCTATATGAAATGGAATAAATAGTCGATTTTCTGATACTGATTGAGAGTAAAGACTCTTTCACGTGACGTTCAAAAAATCGACTTTTTATCTTGGATAATTCAGTGGAATCTCCTGCTTCAATTATGAAAACATTAAGTGATGAACGGAGATTTACTGATATTTTTATAGCAATTCCAGAAAATAATGCAATTAAGACAGTTCAGCATTTTCCTGTCTTTCGTGCTTTGCAGGAGTGCATTAGTTGCATTGTTTTCTGGGATTATAAAAGAAAGATAGGATGGGGAGTTAAAAAACAAATATGGATTATCAGTCAATTGTAACATTTGTTATGGAAATGGCCGGTTCAGTGGCGTTTGCTGCTTCCGGAGCGATGGTGGGCGTTGAACGGAATATGGATATTTTCGGCGTGAGCGTTCTGGGAGTTGCAACAGCAGTAGGCGGAGGAATGATCAGGGATATTGTTCTGGGGATCATCCCTCCGGCTGTATTTACCAATCCTGTATATGCACTGGTGTCAGTGCTTGCTTCCTGCATTGTTTTCTTTATTTTTTATTTCAAGAGAGAATTGCTTCAGGGGCACAGGCGTGAGACCTACGATAAAATCATGCTGGCAATGGACTCTGTCGGGCTTGGGATTTTTACAGTAGTAGGAGTAAATACAGGAATCCGCCAGGGATATATGGACAATGTGTTCCTGCTTGTATTTCTTGGAACCATTACGGGAGTAGGCGGCGGTCTGCTTAGAGATATGATGGCGAGTGTACCGCCGTATATTTTTGTAAAACATATCTATGCCTGTGCCTCCATCATTGGTGCAGTTGTATGCGTATATA
>OMFD01001732.1_pt1 | contig 10170 bp, 6 predicted proteins | sample 1645541 | NCBI WGS metagenome assembly OMFD01 (sample SAMEA103958149, study PRJEB25191) | human gut metagenome | biome: human-associated habitat [ENVO:00009003]; feature: intestine environment [ENVO:2100002]; material: feces | place: Germany | collected 2013/2015
GCGCGGCTATGTTGACGATTTCCTGCGCATGTGCTTTGCGGTGCCGTACGAGCCGTTCGATTCCGACCCGCTGTACGTGCATGCGCTCGGACGCCTGCTGATCATTCATGCCGATCATGAGCAGAACTGCTCCACTTCCGTGGTACGTATCGCCGGTTCCGCCCACGCCAACCTGTATTCGGCGGTGGCCGCTGGCGTCAATGCGCTGTCTGGTCCGTTGCATGGTGGTGCGAATGAGGCCGTACTGCGCCAATTGAAGGCGATTCGTGATTCCGGCAAGTCTGTGGCCGAGTTCGTGCGTGATGCCAAGGAGAATGGCCAGAAGATTTCCGGCCTTGGCCACCGTGTATACAAGTCGTATGATCCGCGCGCGGCGATTGCCAGGAAGTATCTGGAAAAGATCATGGAGCGCGAAGATACGCAGAAGCTGCCGTCTGACGAGCGCGCGCTGTTCGCCGTGGCCACCGAGCTTGAAGATATTGCGCTGAATGACGAATATTTCGTATCGCGCAACCTGTATCCGAACGTCGACTTCTACACGGGCTTGATTTATCGGGCGATCGGCTTCGATCCGGCCATGTTCACCACGCTGTTCGCGCTGGGCCGCATTCCCGGTTGGATTGCGCAGTACCGTGAGATGTTGGCCGACCCGAATACCAAGATCGGCCGCCCACGCCAGGTCTACACCGGTCCGGTCGAGCGCGATTTCGTGCCGATGGACGAGCGGTGATTGTTGGTTTGAGAAAGCGCTTCGCTGGAGATTCCAGTGAGGCGCTTTCTATATGTACAGCGCAAACCAGCTATGCTGCGACGGCTGCATAAGAACTAGCAGGGCTAGTTCTGAAATTGAAATAATGTGTGCGGTATCGAGGCGCACCGAGGGAAGGCGTACGAAGGTACGTCGACCGAGGGGCAACGAAGATAACGCTCCATTATTTCAATTTCAGTTCTTGTGCAGCTTGGCGTTGAGCTTAATTCCCACCTTGCGGTAGCGGGCTTCGATGCGGCCGTTCACCGAGTTGCGGATAAACAGAATGTTGTCTTTGCCGGAGAGCTCAGCACCCTTGACCACTTCCAGCGGTTCGCCAGCGGCGGCCTTGGCCTTGTCCCAGATGGTGATCTTAGTGCCGGCGGTGATGTACAGACCGGCTTCGACGGTGCAGTTATCGCCCAGAGAGATGCCGATACCGGCGTTGGCGCCGAGCAGCGAGTGCTCGCCGATGGAATTGCGCAGCTTGCCGCCACCGGACAAGGTGCCCATGATGGAGGCACCGCCGCCGATGTCGGAACCGTCACCCACGACCACGCCTTGCGAAACACGGCCTTCGACCATGGAGACGCCGAGCGTGCCGGCATTGAAGTTCACGAATCCGGCGTGCATCACGGTGGTGCCGGAAGACAAGTAAGCGCCGAGGCGCACGCGGTCGGCGTCGCCGAGGCGCACGCCGGTGGGCACTACGTAATCGATCATGCGCGGGAACTTATCCACACCGAACACGTTGACAGTGGCGGCAGGAGCTGCGGCAGGCAGTCCGGCCTGGGAGGCGAAAGCGAGAGCGGCTTCGGTGGAGGCGCGTTCGACGTCGGCCTTGCGCAGCGTGAAGTCTTCAACGGCGAAGGGGCCGTAGTTGGTCCACACCACATTGGCGAGCTGGGCGAAGATGCCGTCGAGGTTCAGCGTGTTCGGCTTGGCCATGCGCATGCTCATCAAATGGAGCTTCAGGTAAGCGTCTGCGGCATTACTGATCGGCTCGTCCAACTGGCTGACGACGAATACCGGCACGCGGCGAATGCCACGGGCGTCGGCCTCATCGTGAGCCAAAGTACCGAAATTGTGGTTCGGGCGATCGGACTCGGCCGGTGCCTCACCGAGATTCAGTTCGGGGTACCAGACGTCCAGGGTGGTGCCGGCGGCGTCTACGCTGGCCAGACCCCAGCCCCATGCGGTACGCTCTTCGCTCATAGTTGCTCCTTATTGTTGTACGCGCTAGTGCACGCTTGTGGACGCGCGATGCGATTAATGATTCCCACCTTAGCCTTATGTGCGCCTAGGTGAGGGACGATGCCCGCGAAATGGCTTGAAATCGTATTTCCCGGTAAAAAATTACCGAGTGTGATTGGCGATGGGATGATAGGTTCTTCGGTGAAATTCGCTGGTGAACAACTCGACAAGGAGGTGTGCGATGTGATGTTGCATCATTCGGGAGCATAGGCTGTGGCCATGCGACGCCCGGCATCATAGAGTTTGCGCTTGAGCGAATCGGGCTCAAGAATCACTACGCGGCCATCCCAGGAATACTGCAATGCCCACCAGAACACAGCGCGTTCGGGAGCATCGACGATGACTTCGAACTGTGTGCCGTCCGGTGAATGTTTGATTTGAGGGTCGTCGAACCATTCGAACACGTTGTTGAGCATGGATTCGTCTCGTACGGCCATGCGGATGCGAATCGGGGCATCGGCTACGGGGTATGGACGGTGGCGCATGAAGTTCACTGCGTCAAAATCAGCTGGTGCTGGTTTTTCCAGTGGCACTGTGCCGTTCCTGCCTTTGGCGCTGACGTTGGCGATTCGGTTGACCACGAAAATGCGGAGGTTGTCTTCGCCATGCAGGTGGCAGATGAGGTAATAGCGTCCGTTCTTGTACACCATCTGGTAAGGGTCGGCGGTGTAGGTAATTCGGCCTGCACCCGTACGGCTTTTATGCGGTATCAAGGTGCCATCCGGTCCGTAATCACGGTATTGGAAGGTTACGCCGTGGCCTTCTTCGATGGCTTGATTCAGCTGGTCGATAGTGGATAGGAACTCACCGTTGATATGCGTGTAGGTGGCCACATGGTCCAGGTAGCCTACTGCCTGCCCGGCGGCGCCTGCGAGCTCGCGGATTTTACCGATGAGGTCGTCCATGGTGTCGAGGCTGATGCGAGATAGGGTAAGACTGTCTAGTAGCAGTCGCATTTCGGCAGTGGACAGGAATGCATCAAGATACCAGCCGGGTTGTGGATTCTTGCATTCGATGCCGGCAAGGTCGCTTTCGGTGAGATGCCCGATATGTCTGCCGAGAAATTCCGTGGAGGTCAGCTTTTTGAGCTGGTTTCGTATGGTCTTCTCGGTCGGCAGCTCGCTTGGATCTTCCAGCTGGTGTTTACGGGCAAGCTCATCGAGTATTTGCCGCACGGTCAGGCCATGCCCAAAGTAACTGTGACGCCACAGCACCTCGAAGATTTCGAGGGTGGTGTTCCCTGCATAGGATTTGCGTTGCGCCGGCTTGTCTGCATCCATACATTAAGGCTACCGCGCGCTTCGTCTAGGATGGAAACGTTGGGTTGAAATACATTCGCTGGAAAGGAGGCTCGCCCATGAGCAAAGGGTATGGTGTGTTTGGCCATGTTCCCGATAATGCGGATGACGATGGCCTCCTGCCTTATGAGGATGATGATTCCGGCGTTTCCTGGGGCCATGCGTTGCGTCGTCGCAATCCTTGGAAAAGAGGAGACGACGAAGATGCCGATTACGACGACGGTCGGTATGACATAGATGACACTGATGACACTAATGGGGGCAGGGGCATCTATGCCGGTAAAAACGGCGGAGTAGGCGGCATTTCTGGTGAGACGGGTGGAATACTTGGTAGCTCAGGCGCGGCCGGCAGCAGAGACGTAACGTTTGGCGGAACGGACAGTTTGTCCGCCGCCGATGCGGTGATGCCCTATCGTTTCAGGCAAGGACGTTCCGTATGGTTCGACGATGAGGACGAAGGCCATTTCGCCGGGTCTGCGAAGCGTGCCGAAGCCCATGCCGTCCCTATCCTTGCGTTACGCAACGATGTGGAATCGTCATCGTCGAATGCCGTGCTCGCTCGTGCCCGTAGCATTGCGCGCAAAGCGGCCACCATGGTTATCAATCCGGTATACAGCGAAAATCATCGAACCGGGTATGCCGAGCTTGACGGTATTCTACGTGGCACCACCAGCCCATCGAGTAGGTATCGTACCAGCGTGCAATTCGACCTCGATACGGGAGAAGCCGTCGGTGGCAAGTGCTCATGCCCGGCTTACGGCCGTGGCTATGGCATGTGCAAGCACATGATTGCGCTCGCCTTCATATTCTGCGATGATCCGCAGCGTTTTGAAGGCTACCGTGCCGGGGCCGCACGACCGTCTCGGACGCTGATTGACTATATGGAGCACGCCGATAGGCAAGACGCTCAAGCCAAAATTCGTCGTCGCAATGCGGTTATGCGTCGGTTTGATGCCACGCAAGGGAAAAACGGTGCAAATGCTCGGCGTACAAAAAGCGGATACGGCTCTCGTGCCGGCACCCGAGGCGGCGGGTATCAGGGTGACAGCGAGACTGTGGGCTTGGGGCAGGTGCAGCTTGTCCCGATATTGAGTTTCATCGACGGCGTGTGGAGCGTGGAGTTCAAGATCGGCTCGGCTTCCAATGGGTCCAGCTATGTGCTGAAATCGATTCCGCAATTTGTGCTTGCCATGGCGAACGGCGACTATGCGGATTATGGGCAGAAGCTTGCCTTTATTCATACGCCGGATATGCTCGATGATGATTCGCGCCCCCTGCTGGACGTCCTTGATGATGCGATGGCCGTGCGTCGTGCGGCCGAGCAGCAGGACAGGTATTACGGGCATATCGCCATCGACCGTCATCTGACGCTTTCAGCACCGGAAGTGGCCCGGTTGCTGTCCGTACGTGAGGGCAGAGGCGTACAGCTCGTGCTGAACACATGGTTCTCCGGGCAGCCTGCATCGGTGCCAGTTGATGGTGGCGAGCCAGATTTTCTCATGCGCATTGCGCGGCGTGATTTCAATACGTATGGTCCGGATGCCGGATACCTGCTTACCGGAGTGCCAGCGGTGGAAACCGTGATTGACGGCGGCAAGAATGTATGGCTGTTGCTCGCCTCCACTAATCCGGCCGGTGCGGTATCCGCCATGGTGGCGGGCTCTCAGCGTAAAAGCGCAGCAGGATGCCGATTCGTCCGTTGCCCGAAACGATTGATTCCGTTGCGAGGACTATTGGGAGACCTGTTTGAACCCGATGGCGAGGGACAGGTCATTGCCGGCGATGACATCGCCCTATTCGCACGCACGCTATTGCCTCAGCTGGTTGGTGCCGGACTGTTGGAGGCCAGTGAGATTCCTCGCGAGCTGGCTGAATTAAGTCCTACGGAATGCAGCCTCCAGTTTTATCTGGATCGTGATGAGCATGGTGTGCAATGCGAGGTCAAGGCACGCTACGGCGATGCCATTGTCCCGTTGCTACCCGATGGCCCGACGGTGCATGCTGAGGGCGAGCGTTCCATCCCCTTGTCTCGGGGCGTGATTGGGCGTGATTTCGACGCTGAGCATCTTGCGATTGATGTAGTGCGTGAATTCTTTACCATGCCTGACCAGCGCAAGCGCGTTGCGGCCGCCACTCATCAGACGGTGAATGGGTTCCGAACGCCGGCCGCGCGAAAGGCCACCAAAAAATTCGTGTCTGATGCGGCCACTATCGATCGCGATGACACCACGCAGATCGTTCGTCTCTTTGACGAGGGATTGCCGGCACTAAAGGAAGTGGGGGAGGTCTTCACCACACCGGCTTTTGACCGGCTGATCGCGCCCAAGCCACCAAGCGTCAAAGTCGGATTGTCCATCAAAGGCAACTTGGTGGAGATATCACCCCTCGCTGATGAAGTGCCGCCGGACGAAGTGGGTGCCTTGCTATCTTCGTACCGTCGGCGTCAACGATTCCATCAGTTGAAGGACGGCACGCTTGTCAAACTCAGCGGCGCGAATCTCAGCACGTTGGACCGATTGGCCAGCGACCTCGATCTGAGCGAGCAGCAGCTCAACTCCGGACTGATCGAGTTGCCGGGCGGTCGAGCATTCCTACTGGATGGTGAGCTGCCGGATGACGGCTCCGATGTAGTCAAGGACGCTTCGTTCACCGAATACATCGACGATCTCAAGATCATCGACCCTAAGTCGTATGAAGTGCCGGATAGTCTCAAGCATATTCTGCGCCCTTATCAGGTCGAAGGCTTTCAATGGCTGAACACGTTGTGCGACAAGGGTTTTGGCGGCATTCTGGCCGATGAGATGGGCTTGGGTAAATCCGTGCAGCTTATCGCGTTGCTCCTGTCTCGATATCAGCGGAATACCGGCGAGATGGGCGACGGCAGCCTTGGCCCATCGCTGATCGTGTGCCCGGCGTCCTTGGTGTACAACTGGGGTGCCGAATTCACCAAGTTCGCCCCGAGCTTCAATGCCGTGGTGGTGGCCGGTACCAAAGCCGAGCGCCGTACCGCCATCGGCCGTGCGTTCCGGGCGGATGAACCCACCGTGCTCATCACCTCATACGACCTGCTGCGCCGAGATGTCGATGATTACACCGCCAATGAGCAACGTTTCAATGTCATGGCATTGGATGAAGCCCAGTACATCAAGAATCACACCACGAAAATAGCCAAAGCGGTCAAGGCCGTGGCCGCCGACCATCGTTTCGCCTTGACTGGCACGCCGATCGAAAACCGACTCTCCGAACTATGGAGCATTTTCGACTTCCTGATGCCGGGGCTGCTCGGCTCATATAAGCGATTCCATGAGCGTTATGAGTTGCCCATCTCCAATGCCCGGGCCGCGGATGGCAGCACGGCTGAAGGTCGGGCCGCCGCACAAGTCAATCCTGAGGCCGCTCGGGTATCTCGCCAATTGCAGTCGTTGGTGGGCGTGTTCATCAAGCGCAGGCTGAAGTCCCAGGTGTTGACCGATTTGCCGGACAAGCTAGAGACCACGCTGACCGTGCGGCTTGCCGGCGAACAGCGCAAACTGTATGCGGCTCACGAGCAGCGGCTCAGAATGCAGCTCGAACACAGCGAAGAAGCCGATTTCAACACGTCGAAGATTCGCATCCTCGCCGAGTTGACCAAGTTGCGCCAGATCTGCTGCGATCCGAGGCTGCTGTACGTCGATGCCAAGGATCAATCGGCCAAGCTTGCCGCCATCACCGAACTGGTGGAAACCTGTGTGAACGAAGGCAAGAAGGCGCTGATCTTCTCCCAGTTCACCAGCTTCCTTGATCTGATCGCCGAACGTTTCGACGCGCAAGGCCTGCGCTACTACACCATCACCGGCTCCACGCCCAAGAAGAAGCGTCTCGAACTCGTCGACCAGTTCAATGCGGACGATACGCCTGCCTTCCTGATTTCCCTGAAGGCCGGCAACACCGGACTGAACCTGACCGGTGCCAGCGTGGTCATCCACGCCGACCCATGGTGGAACGCCGCCGCACAGGATCAGGCCACCGACCGAGCACATCGTATCGGCCAGACCGAAGACGTCAACGTGTATCAGGTGGTGGCCAAGGACACCATCGAAGAACGTATCTTGGAGCTTCAGCATACTAAGAGCGAGCTCGCCCGCCAGTTCACCGACGCTTCCTTGCTTGCCGACGAAGCCGGCACCGGCGCCAGCGCCCTCACCGAAGCCCCCGCCTCCATCGCCACCCTCACCAAGGACGATCTCCTCAATCTGCTGGGGTGACAGAGCTTCTTTGTGCACTCCCCATCCCGATTAAGAACATGTGTATTCATGGGTTTGCGGATGTGTAGGTGAATGGTGAAAGTGTTTTTCGATATTTTTATATCGATATTCGATATATTATGATGGTGGCATACGGTGCAGTGCAGGTTCATCCATTGATATTGATATTGGATTAAGGAGCATAGCCATGAACGCTGGTATCGCATTCATTTCTCGTAAATCTCGCAAAACAGACGTCGCTTGGCGCTATGCCATTGCCGTGGTGCTTGTCGTGTGTTGTATTGGGCTCGCATATGTGGAGATTGTTGTGGCACCGTGGTTTATCAATGAGGTGGTGTCTATGTTTCCGGAGACCACGTTGCTTAAAGAACCGTCCATGTTCTGGGAATGGGCGATTCTGCTCGCCGTTCAGGCGACTTTGCTGTGCACGGCGGCGCTACAGCACCTGCTCCATGCCGATGTAATATGGAGTGAGTCCCATGCGTTCGTAGAAGGCTTGGGCTTTGGGGTTGCAGGCCCAGACGTTGAGCGTTACGTTGTGGCAGCCGGATTGACGGGCGAAGTCGAGCACGTAGCGATACAAGGTGGAGCCTACATGGTGGCCGCGGGACCGCTCGTCAACGCATAGATCATCGATGTACAGGGTTTTGATATCGGTCAGGATATTGCTGTTGAGGTGCTGCTGGAACACGCAGAATGCGTAGCCAAGCACTTGGTCGGTGGCGGGGGAGTCGGCGTTATGTTCGGCGTCATTGCCGTCATTGGCAGATGGCGCAACCGCCACGAACACAGGGGTCTGATCGTTGGCCAGAATCGCCTTCAATTCCTCGTCCGTGTATTTCTTGACACCGCCTTTGAACAGATCCGGTCGGCCGGCATGATGCACTTCGAGCACCTGCCGCAGCAGTTCGTCGATCTGGGGAATATCGGCCGCCGTGGCCCTACGAATCGTCATGTCATCCATTGAACTCAGTCTAATCGGGCAGTCTCGACCGGCAGATGATTGTTGCCCGCGATAAGAGACACGGACGGGCAAGATGGGTGATCGTTCGTTCAGGCTCTCATTCTCGCCGCAACGTCACGGTAGTCTGGAGTGCGTGAATCGCAAGAAACAGCCAGTGGAGAAGTATGAGCGGGGTACCCGTTCGTACACGATGTCGCATATTCGTGGCAAAGACACCAAAATTGAGGTACTGGTACGCAGCTACCTGTTTCGCAAGGGGTTGCGATTCCGCAAGAACGACAAGCGTTACCCCGGACACCCGGATGTAGTACTGCCGAAATACCACGCCATCGTGTTTGTCAACGGCTGTTTCTGGCACATGCATGAAGGATGTTCCAAACATTCGATGCCGAAATCGAACGTGGAATTCTGGCAGGCGAAACTACTGCGCAATCACAATCGAGACATCGCGCAGCGAGCCGAACTGGAGGCCGCTGGCTGGCGTGTAATTACCGTATGGGAGTGCGAATTAACGAAAGCCGTGCGCGACGAACGCCTCGTACGGCTGTATGAGCAGATTGTTGAAGGAGATGCAGATTCAGCGGAATAATTTCAGCTCCCCTCTGGAGGGGAGCTGAAATCAGGATTCAAACGGGAACTTCAGGCCCCAACGGTCACGAATCGCATCCATCAGCTCCATGATGCGGATGGTGTCGGCGTGCGGCATCGCCTCGCATTCGATCTTGCCGTCCAGCAGCGCGTTGGCCGCATCGGCCACCTCATACTCATAACCGGTCAACTGCGGCGGCACCGCAATGCTGCGCACGGGCTTGTGGGCGTTGTCATAGATGTCGATGGACTCGGGATTGTTGATATTGGTGACCACCAGATAACCCTCGGTGCCCCACACATAGCCGCCGCGGTCGGAGGAAACCAGCATCGAACTGGTGGACACGGCCATCGTGCCGTCGCTGTAATACAACGTGGTGGAATTCTGCGCATCCACACCGGTTTCGGCGGGCACCATCGACGTATCGAAATGATCAAGTGTACGGCCATGGTCGGCGCCGACCGCCATATCCAGGAAGTTCAGCGGATACACGCCCACATCGAGCAGCGCGCCACCGGCACAGGCCGGATCGGTCATACGTGCCTTGCCGGACACCGGATAGCACAGGTTGGCGCTCGCCGCTTTCACCTCGCCGATCTCGCCGGACTCGATAACTTCGTTGATGAGCTTGCGGCTGGGCATGTAGCGCGTCCAGATGGCCTCCGTGCACAGCATGCCGGTTTCCTCGGCCACGGCCAGCGCCTCACGTGCCTGCCCGGCGTTCGCGGTGAACGACTTCTCCACCAGCACGTTCTTGCCGGCTTTCATACACAGGATCGCCTGTTCGGCGTGCAGACTGTGCGGGGTGGCGATATACACCAGATCCACATCCGGGTCCGCCACCAACTCCTCATACGATCCATAAGCCTTGTCAAAATGCCATTGGTCGGCAAAAGCCTGCGCGCGCGTAATATCACGGGCCGCTACCGCATACGGGTGAATCCATGAGGAATACAGTGAATCTTCAGCCATCTGGGTCAGGGTGCCGGCCATGGTGTGAGCTATGCGGCCCGCACCCAGAATCGCGACGTTGATTTTTTCGCCGCTGGCCTCGAACTCGGCGCGCTTGCCAT
>OMFD01001736.1_pt1 | contig 10149 bp, 9 predicted proteins | sample 1645541 | NCBI WGS metagenome assembly OMFD01 (sample SAMEA103958149, study PRJEB25191) | human gut metagenome | biome: human-associated habitat [ENVO:00009003]; feature: intestine environment [ENVO:2100002]; material: feces | place: Germany | collected 2013/2015
ATGCAGAGCAGGCACAGATTGAGGCATTTTATGCCAGCACGAGAGCATAAGGAGGGAAGAAACAATGGGAAAGCCAACAGGATTTATGGAATACGACAGATGTGAGGCGCGTTCGGTGGAACCAAAGGAACGAATCAAAAATTTTGATGAATTCCACATCTTCCTTTCCAAAGAAAAACAAAGAGAGCAGGCAGCGCGCTGTATGGATTGCGGTGTCCCGTTCTGTCAGTCGGGTATGACAGTTGCCGGAATGACTTCCGGCTGCCCGCTGCACAATCTGGTACCGGAGTGGAACGATCTGCTTTATACCGGAAACTATCAGCAGGCATATAACCGTCTGCACAAGACAAATAATTTCCCGGAGTTTACCTCCCGTGTATGTCCGGCTCTGTGTGAGAAGGCATGTACCTGTGGACACTGGGGAGATCCGGTATCTGTCCGAGACAATGAGCATGGAATCATTGAGACGGCATACAAAGAAGGTTATGCCGGACCACATATTCCAAAGGTTCGTACCGGAAAGAAAGTTGCCATCATCGGTTCCGGTCCTTCCGGACTGGCAGCAGCAGATCAGCTGAACCAGAGAGGACATGATGTTACGGTATATGAGAGAGATGACCGTGTCGGCGGACTTCTGATGTATGGTATTCCGAATATGAAGCTCGAAAAGCAGATCATTGACCGTAAGATCAATGTTATGAAAGAAGAGGGCGTGAAGTTTATCACAGGCTGTAATGTCGGTGTGGATGTCAAGAGTGCAGAGCTGTTAAAAGAGTATGACAGAGTCATCCTCTGCTGTGGAGCAAAGCATGCGCGTGATATCAAGGCAGCAGGTCGTGATGCAGAAGGAATCTATTTTGCAGTCGATTATCTGTCACGCAACACAAAGAGCCTTTTGGATTCCAATTTTAAGGACAACAAATTTATTTCCGCAAAGGGAAAAAATGTTGTGATCATCGGTGGCGGTGATACCGGAAATGACTGTGTGGGAACGGCTATCCGTCAGGGTGCAAAGTCTGTAACCCAGCTGGAGATGATGCCATGTCCACCGGCAGAGCGGGCAGCAAATAACCCATGGCCGGAGTGGCCGAAGGTGTTAAAGACCGACTATGGCCAGGAAGAAGCGATTGCATGTTTCGGTACAGATCCACGAATCTATCAGACAACCGTAAAGGAATTCCATAAGGATAAGAACGGCAAGTTGAATGGTCTGACAATCGTCAGACTTGAGAGCAAGGTGGATGAGAAGACCGGACGCAGAAATATGGTGGAAGTTGCAGGTTCCGAGAAGAAGATTCCGGCAGAACTTGTACTGATCGCTGCAGGATTCCTTGGAACAGAGGAATACATTGCAAAGGCATTCGGTGTAGAGCTGAACCAGAGAACAAATGTAGCTACAGAGCCTGGAACATATGCAACAAATGTAAAGAACGTATTTGTTGCGGGAGATATGCACAGAGGACAGTCACTGGTTGTCTGGGCAATTCGTGAGGGCCGTGAGGTGGCACATGACGTGGATACAAGTCTGATGGGATATTCTTATCTGTCCGTACAGTAAAATAGAGACTTATGGCTGGTGCATAGCCATATGATTTTTGGGAGTCATCTGAAACAGATGGCTCCTTTTTTACCTCTTGTGGGCTTCACGCAGTTATTCTTATTTTTATCGCAGTATATCTGGTGGCAAGCAAAATGCACATGATACTTTGAACACAGCAATGCAGGCGGACATGTGGAATGTAAAGGTCAGGGCAGCAGTGATCCGGATGCTCCGTGTGTGGAACTGCAGATCTCAAGCAGTTTTGGACAGACTTGTATAATTTTTGTATAATTTTTGGATAATTCTGCTTGATATTATGTACATTTCGATGTAGAATTATAGATAAATAGTATACGATACATAGGAGGAAACGTATGCGTAAGAATTACTTTCAAAATGTGAAAATTGCGGATAAGCTGAAAATGGTTATGAAAGCAATTTTTGCAATTTTACTGGTGAACAATATTCTGTTTGCAATTTTAATGCTTGTATTTGGACATCCGGTATGGATTATCATTCCTGTCATTGCAGTAGTTGGTATGCCATTGCTTTCCAAAATGATCATTCAGGAACTGACAGAAAATATTCTTGAACCGTTAGACCAGATAGAAAAGGCCGCAGATGACATGGCACACGGAAATCTCGAAATTGATATTTCTTATCAGGGGGAAGATGAACTGGGAAAGCTTGCAGAAAGTTTCCGCAATACATCTTTTTATTTAAGGGGTGTTGTGGACGATATCAATCAGCTCCTTACAGAGTTTGCAAAAGGAAACTTTGATGCGAGATCCCATGATATTGAAGCCTATCAGGGAAATTTCGGTGAAATTTTAAAGAAACTGGAAGCGACAGAAAATAATCTGAGCCAGACGATCAAAAATGTACAGGAATCTTCCAATCAGGTATCCGCAGGAGCTGACCAGCTGGCACAGAGTGCGCAGGGACTGGCAGAGGGAGCTACCGATCAGGCAGCGGCAGTACAGCAGCTGACATCTTCGGTTGCCGAGGTTGCTACACATATCGAAGAAAATACAAAGTCTACAGACAGTGTACATGACCAGGCAAAGCGGGTTGCAATCAAGGCAGACAGCGGAAGTGCAAAGATGAAAGAACTGGTCGAAGCCATGCAGCATATTTCAGAGACCACCAATGATATCCAGGTTGTCATCGGAAAGATTGAAAGCATTGCCAGCCAGACAAACCTGTTGTCTTTAAATGCATCCATTGAGGCTGCGCGTGCCGGTGAAGCAGGAAAAGGATTTGCGGTTGTTGCAGAACAGATTAAAAACCTTGCGGAAGAGAGTGCTTCTTCGGCAGAAGAAACCCGTGTCATGCTGACAAACAGTCTGAATCAGGTGGGTGTCGGAAGCTCTGTTGCAGATGAGACTTCCCAGTTTATGTCGGAAATGATCGAACAGCTGGATGCGGTTGTTATGGAGGTGGCTAAGATCCGTCAGATTTCTGATCAGCAGGCAGAATCGGTAAAGCAGATTTCCGCTGCTGTTGAGCAGGTAAACGGGGTTGTGCAGTCTAATTCTGCTACTTCTGAAGAAGTATCTGCAACCAGTGAAGAACTTTCTGCATCTGCTGAAAGTCTGGATGAGATGGTATCTGATTTTGTTCTTCGCAAATAAGATACGAACAGATGACTGGCACATTGTACAGATGAGGTGATTTTATGCCGTCGATCATGGTGTATACGGAAGAAACATTTTATTATACAGACGGAATCCGTGTTGTTGCGCGGGAAGAATATATGCGGCCGGATGTTACGGAACTGAGTTTCTACCGGAAAGAAGGTTTCTGGTTTGGATTTGAAGCTCCGTATTCTATTTATACCATGCAGGGAATCCGGGCATTGATTGAGTTGAAACTCAGACAATACGATTGTACACCGGAATTTCGCTATACGCGTAAGAAAATTGAATATAGTTACAGTGAAAAAAAGATTCTCGATTCCGTGATTTTTTATATCACGAAATCCGATCAGCCGGGAGTTTTGTCTGTGATGGAGGAAATTAATCATTCCACTCATCTGTGTTTCTGGAACATGAAAGTGCCATACCATGATTTTGGGGAAATCCGTAAACATACCGATGCGGTATTTTACGGAATGTTTCAACAAAAAGCGTAATAGTTCTTGACTTTTTCGGCAAAAGTTCTATAATACATTCTCGGTAATAGAGGATGTGTCGAATGAATAAAGAGAGAGATTATTTTTTTGATAATTTGAAAGCGGTATTGATATTCTTAGTCGTGCTGGGACATTTTTTGCTCCCTATCCACGGAGAAAGTGTTCTTGTGGTGGTAAAGCGCCTGATCTATGTATTTCATATGCCGCTTTTTGTATTTGTGTCAGGTTATTTTGCAAAGAAAATATATAAAAACGGGCAGTATAATTTTAAAAAAATATTGTATCTGATTAAGGCGTACATCATATTTGTTATTGCAATTCAGATAGTATATGCACTGTGTGGATTCCGGGATTTCTCAGAGATTAATTTTTTCTCGCAGAGTGGGGCACCGTGGTATCTGTTTGCCATGATTGTGTGGTATCTTACCATTCCTGTCATCCGGAAGTACAAAGAGATACCGGTATTAATCGTGACGGTTGCGCTGGCCCTGATCGCCGGATATTTCAAAAATATCGGCGATTTTTTGTGCATGTCCCGTATTCTGGTATTTGGTCCGTTCTTTTATCTGGGATATTATATGGAACAACCGGTGCTTGAACGGGCATTGCGACCGGTTTACCGGAGAGTTGTTGTACCGGCTGCTGTGGCAATCTGTGCGGGAATTCTGGCGTTTGGCTCAAAGTTAAAAGATGAGCTTGGCATGGTCTATGAAAACATTTCCTATTATGAACTGGATGATGTGTGGGAAGGGCCGTTTGTTCGTCTGGCACTGATGATTGCCGCGTTTCTGATTTCGTGGGCGATTATGTTTTTTGTGCCGCGTGGGAAAACCTGTCTGTCAGTGATTGGACAGAATACGATGCCGGTATATATGCTGCACCGGATCCTGCGGGATATCCTGATGTTTGCGGGAATCTATGACTATCTCGGAGACTGGGGATGGTTTGCGCTGTTTGTTCTGATTTGTCTGAGTATCTGCGTGATTTACCTGCTTGTTAATCCAAAGGTAGTAAATCAGGTAAATAAGATTCTGACACTGTATACCCCGCGGCTGTGGGGCAGAATACGCCGGAATCAGGCGATATAAAGGAATCGTAGATTGACTTTTCCTCCTATATTTTCTAAGCTTAGAACCAGAAAGATATAGGAGGAATTTTTTTATGGATGCAAAAAAGTTTGGAGTACTCTGGTATTATGGAGAAATGTCTGCACGGATACTTAATGGTGTAACGGCACAGCGTATGATAGAAGTAATTCGTATTTGACAATTCCAAAAAATGATTATATAGTGGCAGAAAAGAACTTTTGTTTTCACAGAGAAAATACACTGAGGGAGGAACGTAATAATGTACGAATTTACGCAGGATTGTCTGACGGGCATCGACCAGATCGATGAAGAGCACCGAAAACTGTTTTCGCTGATCAATGAAGCGGTTGAACTGCCGAAAGAAGCACGCACATCACAGACGGTAAAAAATATACTGGAACATTTAAGTGATTATGCCGTAAACCATTTTGCACACGAAGAAGCCTATATGGAGGCACAGAACGATCCGGAACTGCCGTTGCAGAAAAAAGAGCATCAGGCATTTGCCGATCACGTAAAACTTCTGGAAAAACAGCCACTCACCGGGGAGAATGCATCGGCGATGCTCGATGAGATTCTGACCTATCTGGTACGCTGGCTGTACCGGCATATTTTAAGCAGTGACATGATGATCGGGAAAATGCAGAAAGAAGATCCGTTTGTGTTTACCGCGAAATATTATACGGGAATTGAACTGGTAGACAGGGAACACCGGAAGCTGTTTGAGATTATCGGAGAGGTAAATGCACTGATCCATAACGACCTGCTTCATGACAAATACGATGAAATTGTACGTCTGCTGGATGAACTCCGGGAATATACCAAGTTTCATTTTGAAGATGAAGAGGCCTATATGCAGAAAATCAACAGCCCGATGCTGGAAGCGCAAAAGAGGGCGCATCAGGCATTTGTGGACAAGCTGATGAGTATCGATCTGGATAAGCTGGAAGAAATTGATGACAACCAGCAGGAATATCTGCATGAGCTGATCGAGTTCCTTGGCGGATGGCTGATCAATCATATTTTAAAGATGGATACGCAGATTGAAAAGACAGAGCAGTAAGTATTATGTGCGGTGAAAGGATTATTTTCACCGCATTTTAATATGTCAATTTAATATGAAACTTATATAGAAAATACGTTATCCTTTTTAAAAATATTCTTTATAATAAAAGATAGCGAGATTGAGAAAAGGAAGTGTATTTTTATGGCAACAATTTTTCCAAGGGAACAGAAGGCAAAAATGCTTTTTGAAAAGATTAAAGAGAATCCGCAGGCATGTGAGCGCCTGATGGAAACGTTTTATGATGCGCTCGGAGTGGGCGATGATTATGAGGGCAACGGTCTTTCTGCGGAGCAGTTCGCAACCGCACTGTTTCGTTCTTATGAGGAAAAGGATCTGACGGCGTTTCTGATGGCAATCTGCCAGAACAGTATGTTTGATCTGCTGCGGAATTCGTTTCTGGCTCCGTTTCGTTTTAATGCCAATGGTCAGACAAATCCCTATATCCTGACGGATGAGGATGGAAAATTAATTCCGGATATCAAATTTCATGTCAGTGACAAAAATTATGAGCAGTTTTTTAAGGTATTTCAAAAGAGTGAACAGGTGAAGATGTATCTGGCATACGGATTCCGTAAACGGCATTGTTATGACAGAGATACCATGGAAGCACAGGAAATCCGTATGGGAGAGCATATTGGAGTGCTGCTTGTCTATGAAATGCCAGATACGGTAAAAATACAGGAGACAGAAGCGCAGGCATATGCGGCCATCTGGGATATCCTGATGGATCTGCAGAAATCCCTGCCACGTTCGGTCGTTTATTACGGACAGGATTCCATGGAAAATAAGGGAAACCGTTACGATGCACTTGGGGTGTTTTTGCCGATGTACCATTTTCGGAAGGCATTGGAGAAAAACATTGATATTGCAAACAAAATTGTATTGATGCATTAAGAAAGAGGATGATGATTCATGCAAACCACTGCAATACCTAAAAATCACATGGATATCCCATGGCATGAGTACAGCGGCCACGGAAATTGTCCGATTACAGAGGCAGACCTGACCGAAAAAGCTTCAATCGTCGGCCGTGTCGGCCTGATGCTGTTATCCTGTGGAACGGGAGCCTGGCGTGTCCGCAGTTCCATGAATACGATTTCACAAAATCTCGGAATTACATGTTCGACAGATATCGGTCTGATGTCGATTGAATATACCTGTTTTGATGGAACAAGTGGATTTTCCCAGTCTCTTTGCCTGACCAATACCGGAGTCAACACATCAAAACTGAACCGGCTGGAGCGTTTTATCGGTGAATTTTCAACCGTAGGGAAAACAATGACGGGCGAACAGCTCCATGATCATCTGGATGAGATCGACCGGATTCATGGACTCTATTCCCCGGTGGCTTTGGGATTTGCCGCGGCACTGGCATGCGGCGCATTCACATTTTTGCTTGGCGGAGGACCCGTGGAAATGCTGTTTGCTTTTTGCGGGGCAGGACTTGGAAACTTTGTCCGCTGCAAACTGACAAAGCATCATCTGACACTGTTTCTCGGGATTGTGGCATCCGTTGCCTCGGCGTGCGTTACCTATACCATTCTGCTTCGGATCGCAGAGCTGATTGCCGGGGTTTCCCTGCAGCATGAGGCGGGATATATCTGTTCCATGCTTTTTATCATTCCGGGTTTTCCGTTTATTACAAGCGGAATTGACCTTGCCAAGCTGGATATGCGTTCCGGGCTGGAGAGGCTGACCTATGCGATCATTATCATTGTTGTTGCGACCATTACGGCATGGCTGATGGCACTGCTTTTGCATCTGCATCCGGTGGATTTTCCGGCGCTTTCCATGTCCGTTCCCATGCATATCATACTGCGTCTGGTCTTCAGTTTCTGCGGCGTGTTCGGATTTTCGATTATGTTTAACAGTCCGTGGAAACTGGCGGCAACGGCAGCACTGATCGGAGCAGTGGCCAACACCCTCCGGCTGGAGCTGGTGGATCTTGCTTCATTTCCTCCGGCTGCGGCGGCTTTTGTGGGAGCACTTTTGGCAGGAATCCTTGCATCATTGATCAAAAACCAGGCGGGATATCCAAGGATTTCACTTACGGTTCCGTCGATTGTCATTATGGTACCGGGACTGTATCTGTACCGGGCAATTTACAATCTGGGTGCGATGTCTTTGAATACCTCTGCATCCTGGTTTGCTTCTGCAATTTTAATTATTGTGGCACTGCCGCTTGGTCTGATCTTTGCAAGAATTCTGACCGACCGGACATTCCGGTATTGTACATAGAAATACGTCTGTTTCCTTACGGCTCCACAAATCCCGGAAAGATACTGACACCTCTTTATTTTAGAAAAGACTTGCAAAAACAGACTAATTGAAGTAAGATAAGATACACAAAACAGGATGTCTGAAAAAGACTATAGATTTTACGGTTTCTGATTCAAACCGTCGGTCTATAGTCTTTTTTTGCGGAACATCCGGCAGAAAAGAGGAGTTTGTATGAATCAGGAGTACATGAAAACAAGAAAAATCCTGCCGCTGGTGCTTTCCATGTCACTTCCCATGGTCATATCCATGGCAGTGAATGCATTGTATAACATTGTGGACAGTTATTTTGTGGCAAAGATCAGTGAAGATGCGATGACGGCGCTTGCCCTTGTGTTTCCGATGCAAAATCTCGTCAATGCCATTGTTATCGGATTTGCGATCGGAATCAATGCAAGGGTAGCCTTTTATCTGGGAGCAAAAGAAGAGAAACTGGCGGATGAGTCGGCATCCGTGGGGCTTTTGTTAAATTTGATCCACGGTCTGGTGCTGGCACTGCTTTGTTCTGCCATTATGCCATCGTTTCTTCGGATGTTTACAGGCGATACACAGGTGATCGCACTGGCATGCACGTATTCCACGCGGGTATTTGCGTTTGCACCAGTGATCGGTCTAGGACTTGCATATGAAAAGATCTTTCAGGCAGTCGGGCGGATGAAGGTGTCGATGATCTGTATGATGCTCGGATGTGTAACCAATATTATTTTAGATCCGGTTATGATCTTTGGTCTGGGACCGGTACCGAAGCTTGGAATTGCGGGTGCGGCTTATGCCACGGGAATCGGTCAGTGTGTGACGCTGGCGGGGTATCTGCTGTTTTATTTTGTACGTCCGATGCATGTAAAGGTCAACGTCGCAAATATGAAAACAACCGGAAGCGTAATGAAAAATATTTATACCATCGGAATTCCGGCAACTTTAAATCTTGCACTTCCTTCCATTCAGGTGTCCGCATTAAATGCAATCCTTGCGCCGTTTCCGGGAAGTTATATTCTGGTGCTCGGAGTTTATTATAAACTGCAGACATTTATTTATCTGACGGCAAACGGAATTGTGCAGGGAATCCGGCCGCTCGTTGGATATAATTATGGAGCGGGAGAATATGACAGGGTGAAAAAGATTACGCACACCTCCATGGGATTGATCGCACTGGTTATGGTTATGGGAATGGTAATTTCCTGTGCAATTCCGCAGCAGCTGATGGGATTGTTTACCACAAGCCGCACAACAATGGAAATCGGAGGTGCGGCACTCAGAATCATCAGTTTTGGATTCGTGGTATCCTCGGTTTCCGTTACATTTTCCGGAGTCCTGGAGGGACTGGGAAAGGGCATGCCATCACTTTTGATTTCTCTTGCGCGCTATATCGTTGTGATGCTGCCGGTTTCTTTTGTGCTCAGCCGGTTGTTACAGGCATTGGGTGTGTGGTACGGATTTGCCGTTACCGAGTATATCGTAGCGGTTCTTTCCTATTATACATACAAATTCCATATGAGAGATATAAAAGGGTAACAAAATAAAAAAAGTGTGGTACAATAGTTAAAATATGGATAAGAGAAAAGGAATAAGGAGGAGTCGGTTATGCCATACTCAAACGCCACCAAACAGGCATTTGCAGATGCTCTTCGAAAACTGTTGGAACAGAAACCTTTTGCGAAGATCAGTGTATCACACATTTGCGAAGAATGCGGAATGAACCGCAAAAGTTTTTATTATCATTTTAAAGATAAATATGATCTGGTCAACTGGATTTTTGACACTGAAATTACAAAGATTTTTTCAGAAGAAGAATGGAAAAATGCCGGCTTTACATGGGATATACTGGAAAAAATCTGTGAGTATTTTTATAAACACCGGACATTCTATTCGAAAGTACTGCAGATTGAGGGGCAGAACTCTTTTACAGAACATTTCCGGGATATTTTAGTCCCTGTCAATCGTAAATTTCTTGCGATGGTAGAGGAAGAGGAAAAAGGAGAGCACGAGGAATTTTATATTCATTTCTTTTCGGATGCATTTCTGGCAGCACTCGTGAGATGGCTTG
>OMFD01001742.1_pt1 | contig 10112 bp, 6 predicted proteins | sample 1645541 | NCBI WGS metagenome assembly OMFD01 (sample SAMEA103958149, study PRJEB25191) | human gut metagenome | biome: human-associated habitat [ENVO:00009003]; feature: intestine environment [ENVO:2100002]; material: feces | place: Germany | collected 2013/2015
TTCCGGCAAGACGCTGACTTCGTTCAAGACGGCAAGACTGGCATCGAAACTGCCTTATATTGACAAGGTACTGTTTGTGGTTGACCGCAAAGATCTGGACTACCAGACCATGAAAGAATATGACCGTTTTGAAAAAGGTGCGGCCAACAGCAATACCTCGACAACCATATTAAAACGGCAGTTGGAAGACCCGGATGCACACATCATCATTACTACAATTCAGAAACTGGCTACCTTTATAAAAAAGAATCCGGGACATGAAGTTTATACGAAACATATCGTTATTATTTTTGATGAGTGCCACCGCAGTCAGTTTGGGGATATGCACACTGCGATTGTGAAGAATTTCAAGAAATACCATCTGTTTGGATTTACAGGAACACCGATTTTTTCTGTTAATTCCGGCAGAGCAAAAAATCCAGAATTCTTTACTACAGGTCAGACCTTTGGAGATCAGCTCCACAGTTATACGATTGTGGATGCTATTAACGATAAAAATGTTCTTCCATTCCGGGTGGATTATATTAAAACGATGGATGTGGAAGAAGAAATCACAGATGAGATGGTCTGGGACATCAACCGTGAAAAGGTTATGATGGCTCCTGAGCGTATCCGAATTGTAACACAGTATATACTGGAACATTTTGACCAGAAGACCTATCGTGGAGATAAAACTTACATATATAATACGCTGACTAATATCGCAGAGGTAGCTTCTGCCAAACGGGACGAGGTAGAGGAAATCAAGCAGAAACAGCGTATCAGCGGTTTTAATTCCATTTTTGCAGTATCGAGCGTTCCGATGGCAAAATTGTATTATCAGGAATTTAAAAAGCAGATGGTAGAAGACCCGACCAAGAAGCTACGTGTTGCGACCATTTTCAGTTATGGTGCAAATGAGGAAGAATCGGATGGTATTCTTGATGAAGAAAATTCAGAGGATACCTCTGCCTTTGATCAACCGTCCAGAGAATTTCTGGAAGAAGCCATCAAGGATTATAATGAAATGTTCCATACGAATTACGATACCTCAAGTGATAAATTCCAGAATTACTATAAAGATGTGTCACTTCGTATGAAGAACAAGGAATTGGATATTCTGATCGTAGTAAATATGTTCCTGACAGGTTTTGATGCCACAACCATGAATACGCTGTGGGTAGACAAGAATCTGAAAATGCACGGGTTGATACAGGCATTTTCCCGTACCAATCGTATTTTAAATTCCATCAAGACTTTTGGAAATATTGTATGTTTCCGAAATCTGCAAAAGCGAGTGGATAGTGCCATTTCCCTGTTCGGAGACAAGAATGCCGGAGGTATTGTTCTGTTGCAGAGTTTTAAGGATTATTATTACGGATATGAATCTGTAGATGGTAAGCCAATGCCGGGGTATGTGGATATGATGGAAGATTTGAATAATAAGTTCCCTCTGTCAGAACCACAGATTGTCGGAGAACAGAACCAGAAAGATTTTATCGCTTTGTTTGGTGCGATTCTCCGTATGAGAAATCTGCTGCTTTCCTTTGATGATTTCAAGGGGAACGAGTTGATTTCCGAACGTGATTTACAGGATTACCTTGGACGCTATCAGGATTTGCGTGATGAATGGAAACGCAAGCGTCAGGAAAGTACGGATATTACAGATGATGTAGTATTTGAGATTGAATTGATCCGGCAGATAGAGATTAACATTGATTATATTCTCATGCTCGTAAAGAAGTACCATGATACCCATTGCGAAGACAAGGAAGTTTTAATTACCATCAATAAGGCGATTGATGCCAGTCCAGAACTGCGTAGCAAGAAACAGCTCATTGAAACTTTTATTGCAGGAATCAATGATGTGGATGATGTCATGAATGAGTGGCATGAGTATGTGGTGGAACAGCGAGATCATGACCTTAATGCGATTATTACGGAAGAAAAGCTGAAGCCGGAAGATACACGAAAGTTCATGGAGAATGCGTTCCGTGACGGAGAAATCAAAACAGCCGGAACGGACATCGATAAACTTATGCCACCGATTTCACGCTTTGGCGGTGGTGGCAGAGCCAAGAAGAAACAGGGTGTCATTGACAAGCTGAAGACTTTCTTTGAAAAGTATTTTGGTATCGGTGGTTCGTCTACCTTTACTAAGCCGGAGCATAAGACAGTGAAGTATAGTCTTGATGAGCAGAATACATTGTCTATGGTTGCAGAATCTAAAACGCCATATGGAAATGAATAAAATGTTATAAATCTGTTGTTAATAAAACGTAGGGAGAGTGTGTCTGCAATGAGCAAAGGAGTAATTTACATACTGACTAATCCATCATTCCCTGATTATGTGAAAATAGGATATGCAAAAGATTTAGAAAAGAGAATGAAGCAACTAAATCGAAGTGAAACTATTCCATTTGCATTTCGTGCATATGCTGTATATGAAGTGGAATCAAATCTGACAGATCTTGTTTTACATGATTTGATTGATAAATTGAATCCAGATTTACGATCAATAGAAAATTTTGATGGAAAAGAGAGAAAAAGAGAATTTTATGCCATGAGCCCGGAAGATGCCTATGACTTACTGGACAGCATTGCAAAAATCAGTGGAACTGAAGAACGATTGAAGAAAATGGCACCAGAGGGACATGAAATTTTGGATGAGGAAACAGCTGCAGAAGTCGCAAAAGAAAGTAGGCGCGGACCATTCAGATTTAGTAAATATGGCATTACTCAGAATGCTGAATTGGTTTTTATTAATGATGCATCGGTGATTGTGAAAGTCATTGATGACAGGCATATTGCTTATAAAGGAGTTACGACATCTTTATCAGCATTAGCACAGCAGTTGTTAGAATATGATTATCAGGTACAGGGAACTGCATATTTTAGCTATCAGGGGGAAAAACTAACAGATCTTAGAGAACGAATGGAAAGCAAGAAATAACACTTTGAGTGCAGAAAGTTGGTGAAAAGTTTGGATATAAAACAATTAATCGGTGAAGCAACTGAATATGACAAAAAGCTATCTTTGGAAGCGAAGAAACCAAAGAGTTGGTGTAAGAGCGTAAGTGCTTTTGCGAATACACTTGGTGGAGCATTAATCTTTGGAATAGCCGATAATGATGAAATTGTAGGACTTGAGAATCCGAATAGTGATGCTGAGAAAATAAGTGAAATCATTAAGACAAGGATGGATCCAATTCCAGAATTTCGTCTTCGATTTGAACAGGTCGAAGATGGAAAAGTATTAATTATACTGGATATTTTCAAAGGTGAAGAGACACCGTACTATTATTCGGGTGATGGTGTGCTGGAAGCATATGTTCGTGTTGGAAACGAGAGTGTGAAAGCGACATCAACGGAATTGAAAAGACTGGTGTTGCGTGGTAGAAATACATCTTATGATTCGCAGATTTCTACGTATAAGGTGGAAGATTTTGCCTTTTCCAAACTCCGGGAAAGATATAAAAAATGGACAGGAAATAGTTTTAATGAGAAAGATCTTATATCATTTGGGTTGGCGAATGAGCAAGGATATTTGACAAATGCCGGAGCCTTGGTTGCAGATGAAAGCCCTATTCGATGGTCAAGATTATTTTGTACCCGGTGGAATGGATTAAATAAAAGCGGTGGTACAATAGATGCATTTGACGATGCGGAATATTCTGGAAGTGTATTGTCATTAATTGATAATGGAGAAGCTTTTATTAAGAGAAATGCGAAATTAATGTGGAGAAAGACTGCTAATTCCAGAGAAGAAATGCCGGAATATGTAGAACGTAGTTATCATGAAGCATTGGTTAATGCATTGGCTCATAGAGATTATCTTGTGAATGGTAGTGAAGTGCATATTGATATTTACGATGATCGTATGGAAATTTATTCGCCAGGAGGCATGCCGGACGGTTCCATTATTCAGGACAGAGATCCACTTACAGTTCCATCAACGAGAAGAAACCCGGTTTTGGCAGATATATTTAATCGGCTGGGATATATGGAACGTAAAGGTAGTGGATTTGGAAAAATCATCGGCGGCTATGAATTTCAGATCAACTATGATGAAAGTAAAAAGCCGTCTTTTAGATCGGATCGGTACCAGTTTACAGTTGTGATGCCAAATTTGAATTACAATGTCCCTCAGGATGTCCCTCAGGATGTCCCTCAGAAAAAAGAGAGCAATCCATTGGAAATTCAAATATTGAATATGATAAAAAAGGATAATAAAATCAGTACAGAAAAAATGGCAATGACGTTAGGGATAAGTTCCAAGACTGTGAAACGTCACATCAAAGATATAGGTATTGTCCGATTTATTGGTCGTGGTTCCAATGGACACTGGGAAATAATTGATGATTAGAAATACAACTTAATATCATGTATAGCAAAGCTATAAGATTTCAAAAATGGAGTCTTATAGCTTTTTTTGTATTTGCCCACTGTATTTTACCCTCTGAGCGTTTTGTTATATGAGGGCATAAAAAAGAAAGTCTGATGCAATGGCGATAAATTGTTTTTGTGCTCTCAATTGAATACAGGCCTGATTCATATGGAACAAGTAGATCAGAACAAAAAAAGGAGGAAGATGAGATGAACAAAGTGATTTTAATTTAGTTTTACTTATGGTTCACTTCAAGATCATGCATGGGTATATTTTTACCCCAGCTAAAATCAAGTTGTACGGTTATTTAATCTTCCCAGCCAGATAAAGCAGCACCGCATCCTGAAATTTCCTCGGATTCAGTGAACATTTCTTTTGAATCGCATTCAATTTATACTGCAATGTATTTTTATGGAGAAAGAGTCGTTCGCTTGTGGCGGCAAGGGACATTTCTTCAGAAAAATAAACTTCCAGCAGGTGCAGTTCTTGTTCATTGAGCGGGGCAATTGTCTTGGCTAAAAATTCTTTCTGATTTTCCGGTGTGATCGTAGAAAGAATCAGTTCAAGTGTCAAATCATCAAAAATAACATAGTGTTCAGATGAAATTATAAGGCTGTGCAAAGCAGTTTCAGCAGATTGATAGGAGGTATGGAGCTGGAAGAGTGATGTCGGTTTTCCAACTGCAATATCTAAAATATCGAAATGTTCTTTTGCAAAGAGTTTAAAAATATAATTCTGTTTTTCAAAATCAGTTTCTTCGATCAAAGCAATAAAATCCCCCGGATAATTAAATGTGTGAAGACAGACATGTGCCTGTGCAAACATTTGTTGAATTTTCTGTTCTAAAATAGAGCGGTTTGTAATTGGATTTTGTTTATTTGTGCGAATAAGAACAATTCTTTTCTTTGTGTTGAGATCAATCTTAAATTCATGTAGACAGGAGGTGAGGTATTCCTGATTGTCGGTTTCATTTCTGATCAAAGACTGAATGACAAAATGTTTTTTATCGGCCTGTCTGCGGCTGTACTGATTTAGTTCCTGCTCCCGGATCAGAAGATTGGTGATGCGTTCTGCGAGATAAGCATAACTGCGGACTTTATCAGGTATACCGGTGATTCCGATGACGGCCAGCAGATGTTCATTATGATAAAGCGGAAGATTGATTCCCTGTTTTGTGCCGGAAAAATTGTTGTCTTCTGTTACTTCCAGTACAGAACCGGAAGCAGCGGCCTGTTGTCCAATCTCGTGAAAGGTTCCGACACGGGATGAGTCTGTGCTGGCGAGAATGATACCAGATGGAGCAATAAAGTTGATGTCATGATCACAGACATCTTTGATCGTATTTACGATTTGTTCTGCGAGTTCGCGGTCAATTTTAGTTATCATAGAATTTTTATTATATCCTTTCTTTTGACATAACTGTTCAGAGCCAACCTCCAAAATGCTACGCATTTCGTCGGTGTGGCGTATCCGCCAAATAAAATTTCAAAAACAGTCTTAAAAATGCAAGCATTTTACATCTGTTTTATGAAATTTTGCTTGGCTCTGAACAGTTACCATTTTACTATAAAATGTTATATATAACAAATAATAATAGAATAAATTTAAAATAATGTTACATGTAACATATTTGAGAAACAAGAAATTTGGTATCATAATATTAATAAAACACAGAACAGACATGGAAAGGAGTTTATTATGAAAATAGTAACAGCGATAGATTCATTTAAAGGAAGTATGACTTCTATGGAAGCAGGACAGGCAGCGGCAGAGGGAATCCATAGAGTGGATGCGGATGCAGAAGTGATTGTAAGACCGTTAGCTGACGGAGGGGAAGGTACAGTAGAGGCACTGGTATCAGGGATGAATGGAACATTACAGAAAGTACAGGTGACAGGACCACTTGGCGAACCGGTGATCTGTGAGTATGGTATCATTGAAAGCACAAAAACAGCTGTGATCGAGATGGCGGGGGCAGCAGGAATTACATTGGTTTCTGATGAAGAGAGAAATCCGCTGAATACAACAACATATGGCGTGGGAGAAGTAATTCGTGATGCGATTGACAAGGGATGCAGACGTTTTCTCGTCGGAATCGGCGGAAGTGCGACAAATGATGGGGGAGTCGGGATGCTTCAGGCATTAGGTTACGGTTTCCTTGACAAAGACGGAAATCAGGTTCCATTTGGTGCAAAGGGTTTGAAGGTTTTGGAGCAAATCACAGATACTTATGTGCTTCCAGAATTAAAAGAGTGTAAGTTTAAGATTGCATGTGATGTAACAAATGCTCTTTGCGGAGAACAGGGATGCAGTGCAGTATTTGGTCCTCAGAAAGGTGCAACACCGGAGATGATCTGTCAGATGGATCAGTGGCTAGGATATTATGCATCATTGGCGAAAGAAAAATTCCCAAAGGCAGATGCAAAGCAGGAAGGAACAGGAGCAGCAGGAGGCCTTGGATTCGCATTTCTCACATTTACAGATGCTGTGTTGGAATCAGGAATTAAAATCGTGCTGGAAGAGACACAGTTAGAAGAGTATGTAAAGGATGCAGACCTTGTCATCACGGGGGAAGGCCGGATGGATGGTCAGACAGCGATGGGAAAAGCTCCGGTTGGAGTGGCTGCACTTGCAAAGAAATACGGCAAGCCGGTACTTGCATTTGCAGGCGCAGTCGAAAGAGATGCCAGAAAATGTAATGAACACGGTATTGATGCATTTTTCCCTATCCTGCGCGGTGTAGTTACGCTGGAAGAGGCAATGAAGAATGAAAATGCTAAGAGAAACCTGGCAGATACTGCGGAACAGGTATACAGAACATTTACAATTCTTTGATCATACAATATTGTTTTAACTGAAAATGAGGTTTCTCCACGATTCCGAATGTCTTGAATCCAAGATGCTCATAAAATGGTACATTTTTCGGATTATGTGTCTCCAGAGAAATCATCATATCATTGCGGTCGGCGCAGGCAATGACTTCATTCATCATCATTTCTGCGAGACCGTGATGTTGAAATTTCGGATCAACGGCGAGGTAGATGACATGAAGTCTTCGGGTTTCATGAAGCTGGGCGGTCCAAGCGGAGTTGAGGTAATCTTTTCCGAGGACAAAGTTGAAAAATGTCTTCATAGTCGGATCCTCGTGGAGCAGCCAGCCGTCTGTGATGAGGCTTTCTTTCAGGCTGACAAAATAATTATAAAATGCATGACGGTGATCGGATTCGTCAGAAAGGATCAGGACTCCCTTCAACTCAGGGCTGTCAGCAAAGACTTCACAGGTTTCAAATAATTCAGTTACGTCGCACTCAAGAAGATGTGGCAGCAGACGTTTTTTTGTTGCTTCATTTTCAATCAGAGTGCTGTAGAGCGGGTCGTTCTGAAAGCAGACAGTCAGTATTTCTTTAAGGCGGTCAAGATCCTGTTCCTGTACTTTGTAGAGCTTATCGCTATTCATTGGTTTTCTCCATTCTTTTCTTTATTATAATGTGATGATGTTTCAAGGCAATCGTTTATCAAAGCCTGGATTTTATCAACAGATTGTTTCATATAATGTAAATCATCTTTTAAGTAGGCCTGCTGGCGGCGGATAGCGGCTTCAAGTCTTCTGATCTCAACATCAAGAGAACCTGGGATTGCCATCTGATCCAGTTCTTTCAGACGCTGGACAAGGCCGTAGAGATTCTCATGGTGAAGAATGCGTCCGGCGCCCCACATCAGACGGTCTTTTGGCTGATGTAAAATATATTCCGTAAAGTGATAATAGACTTCTTCATCGAATAAAAATGCGTAGCAGTTATTATCTACCTCATAGAGTGCCTCCAGTGCGGCAGTGATGTTCTGGCTTTCCAGTGCATGGACTGCCTGCTCCAGGTGACAGAGGTTCTGACTGGCAGCAGCATGAGGGAAGCAGACTGCGTCCTGCCAGTCGAGGCGGACGAAGTAGTCCTGCATCTTCCGGAAAATGTGCAGCAGTTTAGAAGAAAGTCCGGACACCATTGGGAAGTCAGCGGAAACAGTATGGTTGTTGATCTCCTGAATCTTTTCATATAATAAATCGGCAGATTCACATACCTTTGAAATACTTTCCAGAAGCGCCGGAATTTCTTCCAATACTTCTGCCGGGGCATTGGACTGTGCTGCAAGACAGTCGGCGACGGAACTTTTCATTGCCAGAAAATGTCTGGAAAAGTCAAGTGGCGGAAGTGTCAGCTGATCCAGTGTAACTAAAAGCCTTGTATAAAGCTCATGGTGGAAACGGTAAACTGCTTCCTGATAGAACTCTTCATTGTCATATTGGGAGTGGTAATGCGTTTCCATAAACGGTCCTGCGCTGAAATCATTTACGGTAGATGGAATACCGGAGATGGCGATGGAAAAATCATCCGACCATGTCTCGATTGGTGCAAGTACTGTCAGTCCATCAGGGTAAGCCTCCTTCGGAACAGTTAGATTTTCACAAAAATGTTTCAGAAAATCAGCAGACTCATAAGTAGAGCGGATTGCATCTTGTGTGTTATGGGCGTGAGCCGGAAGCTCAAAGTTGAGATCAGCGATCACGCGGCCCTGCCATTCCGGGTGAACACGGAATACCTGGTTCCAGGCTCCGGTTGACCAGTCGAATTTAGAATCACAGACACCCCACTCTTCGGCAGCAAGGGCACATACTGCGATTGTATAGCGCGGTTGATAGCCACTGTCAATCAGAGCCTTTATGATTCCAAATGTCATAGAGACCGCACAATTGTCATCCTGAAATCCGTCAAAATAGGAATCGTAGTGTGCGGAAAGCAGAATCATCCGGTCGTCCCCTTCAGAAGCGGCAGTTCCCGGAAGATATCCGGTAATGTTATAAGCCGGGCGGTTACGTTCAACCCAGGAAGAGGCGTTGAGTTCAACTGCGACAGAGGACGGATGAGATACTGCAGGATCTTCGGGACAGAGAAGTTCTTTTAAATAAGAAGCATCCTGTCTCGAAAGAGAGAATGCAGGGGCATATTCCGGTCCGGCGATATCCTGAGCGTTGAGTGCCCGCGGATCAATCTCAGCATAACCCTGTGTCTGGACAGCAATCAGTCCGACAGCACCTTTCAAATATGCCTGATAGACAGGGTAGTTGATCCACCATTCATCACGCTGGTTGATATCAGCAAGAACGAGCTTTCCACGGACATTGAGCCCTTCATAGTCCGATGCGGTTCCACGGCCGACATAGACAAGATCATAAGTCTCGAATCCATCTGTCTCAAAATTCGTCTGATAAGCACCCATCTGACAAGTATGCAGTTCTCCATGTTGATCCTGAAAACGGAGCACAGCACGTTCAAAGGTCCAGGAATCCAGCCAAAATTCATCCTTCGTCACATTCTGAAGTCCGATGCGTTTCATTTCTTCATATAAAAAATCCCCTGTCTTATGTTCCGCATCAGAACCGGCAGTTCGGAAACCGAGTACCGGATTGGTTTTGTGAGTCTCCATCTGCTTTGCCAGCTGATAAGAGTAAGTAATGTCTAGATGTGAAATGCATTCGTTGATTCTGTTTTCTGTCTTTGATTCCATTTATATCACCTCTGAAAGTCTGAGCCTGTTGTATGTGTTTGAGTTTCTGCGCTTATTTTAGCACTGCATGCAGAGTGTGACAAGAGTAGAACTCTCTAAATATTTGCCCTTCTATATTCCGATGGTGTCATGTTGAAATATTTAAAAAATATTTTTCTGAAATTATTCAATGATTGAAAACCGATAC
>OMFD01001748.1_pt1 | contig 10081 bp, 6 predicted proteins | sample 1645541 | NCBI WGS metagenome assembly OMFD01 (sample SAMEA103958149, study PRJEB25191) | human gut metagenome | biome: human-associated habitat [ENVO:00009003]; feature: intestine environment [ENVO:2100002]; material: feces | place: Germany | collected 2013/2015
TCTTTCAGCCAGATGACCTTGTTGTATCCAAGGCTCTTGGCAGTGAGGCCGATAATTACGCGAAAATCATCCAGAAGAACCTCACTGTTTTTGTATTTGGGATCAAAAAGATCCGCATAAGAAGTAATATCATCGGATATACAGACAAAGGCGGTCCGGTATGAAACCAGATCGCCTTTGATTTGTATATCATCATTAAATTGAGTTTATTTTACTATATTTTTGCAAAATCGACAAATCTGTACTGTTTATCTCTGCCAGATAAAACAACATTCTCTATAGACATTCATTCAATAAGATTTTTAAACTCAATCGTTTCCAACCTATACAAAAAACGGAGAACAAGATTTTTCAAAGTTGTACATGACTTGAACAATCCCGTTCTCCGGTTAATATCTTATGATTTCCTGTTCCCTGACATAACCTCGCATTTGTCAGATTCTGCGTCTATTCTATAAACATCGCATCCCCAAAGCTGAAGAATCGATATCTCTCTTTAACTGCTTCTTCATATGCCGCAAGGACATGCTCTCTTCCGGCAAGCGCACTTACCAGCATGATCAGCGTTGACTCCGGTAAATGGAAGTTCGTGATCAGGCAGTCCAGTACCTTGAATTTATAGCCCGGATATATGAAAATCTCTGTCCATCCACTGCACTCTTTTAACTTTCCGTTTTCATCAGCCGCAGATTCTACGGTCCGGCAGCTTGTCGTTCCGACGCAGATCACCCGGTGTCCGCTCTCTTTTGCACGGTTGATCTTTTCTGCCTCAGATGCCTCGATCCGGTAGAATTCCGAATGCATATGGTGATCCAGAATATCATCCGCTTTTACCGGACGGAAAGTTCCAAGTCCGACATGAAGCGTTACATGCGCAATCTCCACACCTTCTGTTTTGATTTCTTCCAGAAGCTCCGGTGTAAAATGCAGTCCTGCCGTCGGTGCTGCTGCCGAACCTGTGTGAGTTGCATATACCGTCTGGTAACGGTTTTTATCCTGAAGCTGATGTGTGATATAAGGCGGCAGCGGCATCTGTCCAAGCTGGTCTAAAATCTCCTCAAAAATTCCATCATAGTGGAACTGGATCAGACGGTTCCCCTCTTCCACGATATCAATGACCTCACCGGTCAGAAGTCCATCGCCAAAACTGATCTTTGTTCCGACTTTACATTTTTTGCCCGGTTTTACAAGGGTTTCCCAGATATCATTCTCTTTACGTTTTAATAAAAGGATCTCGATCTTTGCCTGTGTGCCCTCTTTTACTCCATAAAGTCTTGCAGGTATTACCTTCGTATTATTAATAACCAGACAATCTCCCGGTCTTAAATAATCTGTAATATCCTTAAAAACACGATGTGTCACTTCACCGGTATTTTTATCCAATACCATCAGCCGCGAACTGGAACGGTCCTCTAACGGGTCCTGTGCGATCAGCTCCTGTGGCAGGTCATAATAAAAATCTTTTACGTCCATGATTCTCAATCCTATTTTCTTAATTCCGCACCAACATGCTCAAGTGCTTTCACGATTCGATCCATTGCACCAGTGATATCGGCATCCTCTAAGTTTCTGTCCTTTGCACGGAAAGACAAGGAGTATGCGATTGATTTATATCCCGGTTTGATCTGTGCTCCCTCATAGATATCAAACAGATCGTATTTCTCTAAGAACTGACCGCCCTTTTCATCGAAGATCTTCTCGATATCGCCTGCAAGCACTTTCTTCGGAACAACCATGGAGATATCTCTGGCTGCAGCCGGGAATTTAGCGATTCCCTCATATTTGTGGTCGAAAGATGCGTGGGATACGATCTCTGGCATATCAAGTACTGCAACATAAACGCGCTCTTTGATTGCATAATTTGCAGCAACGGTCGGATGAACCTCACCGAGATAACCGATCACAGTGCCATCATAAACAACATTTGCCTGACGTCCCGGATGTAAGAATGGTTTTCCGGCTTCAGGATCATATTCCGGTTTCAGTTTCATACCTGCTTTATAAAGGAACTCCTCGATAACACCCTTCATGGTAAAGAAGTCACCCTCTCCATACATTCCAAGTGTAAACTGCATACGCTCCTCCGGCAGTTCTGTCACCGGTACCTGTTTTGGCAGGTAAATATTTCCAAGCTCGTATAAACGCACATTTTTATTTCTGCGGTTAAAGTTTGTGGAAAGTGATGTCAGCATACCATTTAAGGAAACAGTTCTCATGATGGAGAAATCCTCTCCGAGCGGATTGCTGATCACAACCGCTTTGCGGAGCGGTGAATCCTGTGGCAGTAATAATTTATCGTATACTTTCGGGCTCTCAAAGGAATACGTCATGCCCTGTGAAAATCCGCAGAACTCTGCGATCTCTCTTGCTACTGCCTCGATGCGGAGTTTGAAGGTAAGTTTTCCTGTGGTAGCCTCACCGCTTGGCAGTGTGGTCGGAATCTTATCATAACCGAAGAATCTTGCCACTTCCTCTGCAAGGTCGGCGTCACACTCTAAGTCCTGTCTCCAGGATGGAACGATCACTTCGTTCGAAGCCGGATCATAGCCGAGGTCGATCTTTGAGAAATAAGCCAGCATTGTCTCTTTTGCAATGTCCGTTCCAAGTAGTTTGTTGTATTTCTCCGGCTCGAATGGAATACGTTTATCCCCTTTGACATTCGGGTAAACATCCACAACGCCGCCGACAACTTCTCCGGCACCAAGTTCCTCTATAAGCTGGCATGCACGGTTCATTGCCTCGATCGCTGTGTTTGGATCTAAGCCTTTTTCAAATTTTGCGGAAGCATCTGTACGCAGACCAATCTTTCTTCCTGACAGACGGATATTTGTTCCATCGAAGCATGCAGCCTCAAACAGCATTGTTTTTACATTGTCCGTGATCATGGAGTTTTCTCCACCCATGATACCTGCAATGCCGATGGCTTTCTTTCCATCACAGATCATCAGTACAGAATCATCTAAGGTGCGTTCCTGACCGTCTAAAGTCACAAACTGCTCACCCTTTGCAGCGCGTCTCACAACGATCTCTCTATCCTCGATCGTGTCAAGGTCATAGGCATGCATCGGCTGTCCATACTCTTCCATCACATAGTTTGTGATATCTACAATGTTATTGATCGGGCGGATTCCCTGCGCACGCAGTCTGCACTGCATCCATTCCGGCGACGGTGCGATCCTGATATTTTTTACCACTCTTGCGGTGTAACGGGAACAGAGCTTATCATCTTTTACAGATACTTTGATGTAATCGTTAACATCTTCATTATTACCTGTTTCTGTCACAACCGGAGGAACAAACTCTTTTCCGAACGTAGCTGCCGCCTCTCTCGCAATACCTAAAATAGAGAAACAGTCTACTCGGTTTGAAGTGATCTCATATTCCACAACCGTGTCATCTAATCCAAGATAACTGATAGCGCTCTCTCCGACCGGAGCATCTTCCGGCAGGATATATAAACCGTTTTCCGGTGCAAGTGGGAACATATCTCTGTTTGAACCAAGTTCCTCGATGGAGCACATCATACCGTTTGACTCCACACCGCGCAGTTTTCCTTTTTTGATCTTAATACCGCCCTCGGTCTTGCTGCCGTCATGACCTCCGGCAACTTTTCCACCGTCTAATACAACCGGTACTTTGCACCCTTCAGTCACATTCGGAGCACCTGTCACAATCTGTATTGTCTCCGTTCCGATATCTACCTGGCAGATCACAAGTTTGTCCGCATCCGGATGTTTCTCAATGCTTTTTACCTGTCCGATCACAATTTTATCAAGATCCTCATCCATGTTCTCATATCCTTCTACCTTAGAGCCGGATAATGTCATGGCATCCATATATTCCTGTGGTGTACAGTCAAGACCTGGAACTAAGTCTTTGATCCACTTTAATGAAGTATTCATAATGCTATATTCTCCTATCTTTTTCCTAGAACTGATTTAAAAATCTCTGATCATTTTCATAGAGCAGACGCATATCATCGATCTCATATTTGAGCAGTGCAATACGCTCTAATCCGATACCGAACGCAAATCCTGAGTATTCTTCCGGATCAATGCCGCTCATGCGCAGTACACGCGGATGTACCATACCACAGCCTAAAATCTCAATCCATCCTTCACCCTTACAGAAACGGCATCCTTTCCCGCCGCATTTAAAACAGGTCACGTCCATCTCGGCAGATGGCTCTGTAAACGGAAAATGATGCGGTCGGAATTTTACTTTGGTATCCTGTCCGAATAACTGTCTTGCGAATTCTGCAAGTGTTCCCTTTAAATCAGAAAACGTAATGTTTTTATCAACGACAAGTCCCTCGATCTGATGGAAAGACGGAGAATGTGTCGCATCTACCTCATCGGCACGGAATACACGGCCCGGTGCGATCATACGGATCGGGAGATGCCCTTTTTCCATCTCACGGACCTGTACCGGAGATGTCTGTGTACGGAGCACGATCTTGTCATTGATATAGAACGTATCCTGCTCGTCCTTTGCCGGATGGTTTGCCGGGATATTAAGAGCCTCAAAGTTATAATAATCATACTCTACTTCCGGTCCCTCTACCACTTCGTAACCCATTCCGGTAAAGATGCGCTCTACCTCTTCTAAAGCGATCGTGTTCGGATGACGGTGTCCGACATTATTTTTCTTTGCCGGAAGCGTCACATCGATGACTTCTCTGCGCAGTTTTGCATCTAACTCCGCTGCCTCTAATTTTTTCTTTGTCTCATCTAAAATCTTCTCGATGCTCTCTCTCGTCTCATTGACAAGCTGTCCGACTAACGGGCGCTCCTCCGGGCTGACATCCTTCATGCTCTTTAATACAGCGGTCAGTTCTCCTTTTTTTCCAAGAACTGCAACACGCACATCATTCAATTTCGACAGATCGCCGGATGCTTCGATCTGACGGATCGCATCTTCTCTGATTTTCTGCAATTTTTCTTTCATGATAATCTCCATTCTGCATTATTTCTTTCAGATATTTGTCTCACAAATTATTTTTGTGACACAATTTCCTGTGGTGGATTTGTTTCAGCAACAAAAAACGCGGAGTCATTCGTCCAGGGACGAATGATTCCGCGATACCACCCTGATTCTTTCTGCCACGAATATTGACAAAAAGCTCTTAACATGCGTAACGTGCATGGACGTCATCTGCTACTGTCATTTCACAAATGCAGCTCCCGTGCGAACTTCGCTCCCTACCTTGTCTTAAATGGGTTTTCAGCCGGTGACCCACTCTCTCTGAAAGAATTATAGTGCACTACTAATCACGTTCAATGCCTTTTCTTTTATTTTCACTCTGTATTGCATTTTAGCACAGGAAATTTATTAGTTCAAGAGTTTTTTCTCTTTTTCTTCTCTTTCTCTTTGAGCAGCCACTTGCGGATACTGTCATTGAAAATGACATTTACTTCCGCCGACATCATCATGATATACATACAGAAATAAAGCCACAGCATGATGAGGGCGATCGTCGTCAGGCTTCCATACATGGAAAAACCGTTAAAATAATCCACATAGATGGAAACACCGATAGAAAAAATATACCATGCCACACCGCAGATCGCCGCGCCCGGAAGCTGGCTTTTAAAGGTCAGTTTTTTATTTGGCAGTGCTGTAAATATCACATCAAAGAAAACAATTAACATGACCAGCATGATAAGTCCCCGAAAATGTGCCAAAAGATCTACCGCATGCCGCAGTAACGGGATATACTGCGATGCCAGTTTTTGGAGAGAATTACCAAAAACAATGACTAACAGTGTAAACACAATAGCTACCAGAAAAATCACCGTATACACAACTGCCCACATCCGCAGTACAAGCCAATTTCTTGTTTCCTCCAGATCATTGACCGAATTGAGTCCATCCGTCATGTACTGCACACCTTTTGCTGCTGACCAGATTGCAACGATCGCCGTAATGGAAATAATGCCTGCTGATCTGTTGTATACCTCATCAATCAGTGAAATAAGAAATGGTGCTATGTATTCCGGCATAACTCTCTCGATGATTTTTAAAAGCGTCCCCTCTGTCACGGAAGTATACTGTAACAGGGATGAGAAAACCATAAGAAACGGGATCAGTGATAATATAATAAAAAACGCAGACTGCGCAGAATATGCATTGATCTTATCCCGTTTACATTTTCCCATAAACGACATCACATTTCCTATAATCTTCCAGATCATAATGTCTCTTTTCCTTCCATCTCTCCGATTGTTTCCACGGTAATATCCTGATAAAAATAATTTAAGATATCCTGATAGCCCATACCGGCTTTTGCCATTCCGTTTGCCCCATTCTGGCTCATTCCGAGTCCGTGCCCATAACCACCGCCGGACAGCAGATATGTCCCGTCTTCCTGTTTCTCGACGGTTGAAAATGCACTTGGCAGCATCGTAATATTCTCTGATTCCGTTGCATCTGCGTAGACAATTTTTTTCACCATACAGCCTAAAATCTTGCGGATGTTGTACTCTGTTTTTATTTTCACAATGCCGCATTCATAAGTAAGATCTAATGTAAGAATCGAACCGGAACTGCTTCTTGCTTCCACTGACATTCCGGTAATGGCTCCCATTTTCTCCCCGGCAGCGGCGACATCCATCTCCGTCGTACCGTCAGATTCATAATATAACACATTTTTTGGTGAAATGGAATGTCTTGCCGCTAAGATCTCATTCACCGTTTCTGTCTTATCCGATAAATCTGCCGTTGCAAACCACCTGTAATAACGGATATCGCTGTCATATCCATCCGCACTGCTCTTGATGTACTTGGAAAATGCAGTTTCATCCGACAAATCTATGTCAGCATCCGCCTGGTTTAAGCATGCTTTTTTCAGATAGCCATAGGACGACGGATCATCCACATTCCAGATCTCCGCGGTGTCTGTGTAACCCATGGAAGTCGAAAAATAATATGCCTCCACAACTTTTCCGTTCCATGTCAGCACCTGCCCGCATGTCGCATCCACAGCGGCGACAGATTCCTTTGTCTTTTCTACTTTGTTATAAACCTGGTAGGAGGTGCTGTCATTGATATGTGCACCGTAAGCCGCCAGATCCGCCCGCATCAGCTGCATATAGACATAACTGCGCGCACACACCGCCTGTGTCTTAAGCGCTTCCGGAGAAAAGCTTGATGGCATCTCACTCGGCACGACCGCATACAGATATTCCTCTAACGGCAGTTCATTGACAACCGTATATCCATTCTCTGTGCTGCGCACCTCAATCGTCCCCGCATAACCATTTGATACAGCCGTTCCATTTCCATTGCACAGATAGATCTTACCGTCTTCCGACTCCGGTTTTACGATATAGGTTTTTCCCGGTGCCATCGTCAGTGTATCTGCCGGATGAAGGAGTTCCTCAGATCCGGCGCTTTTCGTTTCATCACCACAAGTTATATTAGCATTTGTCGAACATTTCAGATAAACATCGCTCCGGATATTTGTTCCGTCATCCGATAGCAGAAGAACACGGATATTTTTGATATCAGCCGGCTGTAAAATAAGAATTGCGCAGACTTCCTTTCCCGCAGTCACATAAGCCACATTCATATTGCCCAAAACGACATCCGATATGGATTTTTCAGACACATCTCCATAGGTCTGGTAAACCGGAAGCTTCCCATTGTGGTGGATTCTTCCATAATCTTCAATCTCGATCTCAGAATCATCATAGGATAACATCTGTCCCTGTATGATATCCTGTTTTGTTTTGATTGCAGTAAGCGCTCCATCCCGAAATACCAGATCACATACTCCCGGTTCACAGGATATCCATCTCTCCTGTAACTCTTTTTCATAGACGGCACCTGCAAATAAAAAACTGATTTTTTCATCCTGACAGGATTTCAGATATGCATTTTCAATCGTTTGTTCCTGCTCTGACACCTGTGCAATTCCAATGCACTGATCCTCTTTTACATAAACATCATAGGACATCCAGTCCGTAAAATATGTATTCTGCAGTTTCGTATAAAAATCTCCCTGATTCGTGACCAGAACCGTCTGATCTTCCATTTCCATACGGTTTAGCACAAGCAGTGTTTCTTTTTTTACGCTTTGTTCCATATCAAGAAATGCAAGGATCTGCGCATATACCTGGTTCCATTCTGTACGCGAAACGGCAGCATTTTTTCTTTTTTCCGAAAAATCAATCTGTTCCGAAACTCCAAGTCTTTTTAACAGCTCATCCAGCACTGCCCCTGTCAGATAATCTTTTTTTCCGCCCTCAAACCATTCGTCCCACTCTTCCTGTGAATATACGGTAAAAATCAGTTCCTGCTTTACTTCATCAACGCTGATATAATTTTCCGAAAAAATTTCCGGATCATAATTTTCCTTCAGTTTTCCTATCAGTATTCCTGCAAACACACAAATTAAAACCGCCAATATTACTGCCGAAATTTTTGGCATATTTCTTTTTTTCACGCTAATCTCCGTTTCTGTATCAAATACCTTTGATTTCCGTCATTTTATTACATAAAAGAAGCTGCTTATATTTCAAAGCAGCTTCTCTTCGTATTTTTAAATATTCCTTTGTATATCAATGATTTTTCATCTGTATACCGAATATTCTTCTGTACAGTAAACTTTCTTTTGTACTCTTTACTTCTTCTGTACTTTAAAAATCTTCTGTACCATATGATCTTTTGTATAAACCCAAAATGCCGTTTCCTACGTTTTTGACTCCTAGCGACCGCTAGGTGGGTAACCGCACGTTGGTTTCTGTCTTCCACTGCTCACGTACCGAAGTACTGATGGCTTGACATCTGCCTTCGAATATAAGAATCCCATAAAAGTAAATGTAGGTTCAAAAATGTAGGGTGTCGCACATCCCAGGCCGTTTTTGATAGTCTTATTATACTTTAATATGCCCTATTTCGCAACTATAAATTAGTGCCAAATTTTGTTTTACTTTCTATCTATTTTCTCTATTGACAAAAGCTGCTTTACCTGTTCAACAGCTTCCTCCATATCATCTGTCCGTATGGAAAAGTCACAGAGTTCCTCATTGTCAATTTCATTTTCCAACGATAATAAGCGGTACATCTTCTCCTGATTACTGATATCTTTTTCTAAAATACTTGAAATCATCTTTTCGCGGCTGCTTCTGCAAAATAAGATCGAGGTCGTAAACAGCCGTTTCATGGATATCGCGCCTCCAATATCAAGCGGTACGATCGGACTTACCCCATCCTTTATCATTCTGGCAATATCTGATGCTGATATTCCATATTTATTTCCAGCATACACAGTTACTGTCACAAAATCATTTTTTTTATTTTTAAATTCTTCTGCGGAAAGTCTCTGATGGATTCCATCTGCTGTTCCCGTCGTATAAGAATGAACAATCCTGCCTGTTCCTGCCCTCTCAAGTCTTTTTGCAAGTTCATTTTTCCCAGAACCGGATGGACCGACTAAAGCTATCACAGACGGTAAAGAAACCGGCTTTTTATCTAACAGCATCGATTCTTTGATCTGATCGATCAGCTGTAAAAACTCTCCATAATGGTTTACGGAAAGAATCCCACTGAGTGATTCATTCCATGGGCGCCGCATTAAAACCGGATATTTTGCACAACTCTTTAAAATATTATGCGGGCCGTCATCCAGGGTAACATCAAAATGAACCAGTGACTTCTGAAAACCCATAATAATATTCTGTTCCGGGAAATCCGGAAATGCCGTCAATATCTGTTTTGCCCGCAGACTCATAAACTGTGGAGCGATTGCTGTGATAATATATACTTTCCCCTTTTTCTGTAATTCATGTATGAAATTTCTGGCTTCATCGGTCACAGTCTGCATTCGATAAATGCGTTCGTCCTGATAATACTGCTTGATAACCGATGCCTTGCCAACATTTTCCCATGAATTGATATCTTCCAGTTTCAGATCTAAACCATGTTCCCCATTGGCAAGCTGTATCGCATGGGTGTTCAGATCCGAGATCACGTCATCCCAGTCAATTCCATATGTCAGCATAACAATCATTCCCCCTTTTCCATAAAATTCCTGTCATTTATTTTAACACTTACCCCATCATTAAAACAAAAAGTAACA
>OMFD01001769.1_pt1 | contig 9946 bp, 10 predicted proteins | sample 1645541 | NCBI WGS metagenome assembly OMFD01 (sample SAMEA103958149, study PRJEB25191) | human gut metagenome | biome: human-associated habitat [ENVO:00009003]; feature: intestine environment [ENVO:2100002]; material: feces | place: Germany | collected 2013/2015
TTTGGGTGGGGATAACTTTTCATCTTAATCCAGCCCATCAGAGTGTGAAATCCTGCGTCAGATAAAATCAGCCGGATGAATAGTAAATATTCATCCGGCTGATTTCTGATATATACTATTTTTGTTTCATCCGTTTGATGACTTTCAGACGGGTAAATTCCTCACGTTCTTTCTCCTCCAGTGCATTCTGGATATCTTTGGTCAGTGCCTCGTACTTCGGAATAGTGATATTCTTCAGAGCATTGGCACGTTTCTGAGTTTTCTTGATATTGGCTGCAAGGCGGATGGCTGCATTTTCCACCATGGACAGGCGGATGGACAGCTCTTTTACCTTTTCAAAGGCAGCCTTGGCTTCGTCCAGAGACATCTTTGTGCTGTAGTAGGCATAGGTGGGAGTGTTAGTGGTTTTGTCATATTCCACCAGAGGAATTTCCGTACCCATAACACTTCGGGTTTTAATGCGTATAGAGTTCTCGACAGGAACCGTACACGCGATCTGTTGGACAAAGGCGATACCAATCTCCATATTGGCTTTCTGCAGTGCTGTATAGGCAGTGCGGAAAGTCACATCAATCTGTGTCTGGATATCCTTTGCCTGATCGATCAGCTCCATCATTTCACGAATCAGGATGTTACGCTTCTTGTCCATCAGCTCATAGCCCTGACGGGAAAGCTTCAGTGAGTTCTTTGCAAGTATCAGGTTTCCCTTGGTGGGAAAGGTATTCGGATCCATTCAATCACCTCGCTTCTTTTAGCGTACTGTTTCGTGATAGTACTTGTCGAGGATCTTCGTATCAATTCGGTCGAGCTCTTCTTTCGGAAGAAGTCCCAGAAGCTCCCAGCCCTTATCCAGGGTTTCGGTGATGCTTCGGTTCTCGGTTTCGGACTGGCCGACAAATTCACTTTCAAAGGCTTTACCAAATACCAGATAGCGTTTATCCAGCGGGGAAAGCTCATCCTCACCGATAACGGAAGCAAGGGCTCTGGCATCTCCAACCTTTGCATAGCAGGAGAAAAGCTGATTTGCCACGTCCTGATGGTCTGCTCTTGTATAGCCTTCACCGATACCGTCCTTCATCAGACGGGAAAGAGATGGCAGTACGTTAATAGGCGGATAGATTGCCTGTCCATGAAGCTGTCTGTCCAGAACAATCTGACCTTCGGTGATATAACCGGTAAGGTCAGGGATCGGGTGAGTGATATCATCGTTTGGCATGGTCAGAATCGGAATCTGGGTTACGGAACCCGGTTTGCCTTTTACGATACCTGCACGTTCGTACAGGGTTGCAAGCTCACTGTACAGATAACCCGGATAACCTTTACGGGACGGAATCTCACCTTTGGAGGAGGAAACCTCTCGCATGGCCTCGCAGAAGGATGTGATGTCTGTCAGGATGACCAGGATGTGCATTCCTTTTTCAAAAGCAAGATACTCTGCGGCAGTGAGGGCGATCTTCGGTGTAAGAAGACGTTCAACAACCGGATCATTTGCAAGATTCAGGAACATAACTACATGGTCTGCAGCACCGCTTTCCTCGAAGGTACGGCGGAAAAATTCCGCTACGTCATATTTGACACCCATTGCTGCGAAAACAATGGCAAAATCTTCATCAGAGTCCTCTCCCAGAGAAGCCTGCTGTACGATCTGTGCGGCCAGTTTGTCGTGTGGAAGACCATTTCCGGAAAAGATCGGAAGCTTCTGTCCTCGGATCAGGGTGGTCAGTCCGTCGATTGCGGAAATACCGGTGTTGATATAGTTTCGGGGATATTCACGTGCTACCGGGTTCAGCGGCAGACCATTGATGTTTAATTTTACATCCGGGGTGATGTCCCCCAGACCGTCGATGGGCTGTCCGATACCGTTAAAGGTTCGTCCGAGGATTTCCGGGGAAAGCCCGATCTCCATGGGACGTCCGGTCAGCCGGGTATGGGTGTTGCCTAAGGACATACCGTCTGTTCCTTCAAAAACCTGGATAACAGCCTTGTCCTCATAAATCTCAATAATACGGCCGATCTTGCGAGTCCCGTCATCCATGTGAAATTCTACGATTTCCTCATAGGAGGCATTCTTGACGCCTTCCAGGACCACCAGAGGTCCGTTTATTTCGCTTAAGCCTAAATATTCAATTGCCATAAACTTCTCCTCTCTGTTACGACTCATAGCCGGTTATGGCTATGAATGTAACTGTTCCGGCATCAGCCGTTTTTTTCCATTATGTTATCATAGAAAGTATCAATGTCCTGCTTGTATTGGTCGAATTTATCAAGCTGATTATTTGCCACATCATATTTAATGGAAATAATTTTTTCAAAAATGTTGTTCCCCTCTTTCAGTACGGAAACCGGCATTCCACGGTTGATGAGTGCACGGCATTTTTCATAAAGATAGAGGATCGTTTCCATCATTTTAAACTGTTTTTCCATTGGTACGCAGGTGTCTTCTGCGTGAAAAGCGTTCTGCTGGAGGAAGCCCAGACGGATGACTCTGGCAATTTCCAGCGTCAGTTTCTGGTCATCCGGAAGAACGTCGCTTCCGATCAGCTTGACAATCTCCATCAGGGAGCTCTCCTGATTCAGGATTGCCATGAGCTGATTCCTGTCTGCTACAAATTTCGGGGAAACATGTTCTCTGTACCATGGAGTCAGGTCTTCCAGATATTCACTGTAGCTGGTGAGCCAGTGGATTGCCGGGAAGTGACGGGCATAGGCAAGGGATTTGTCCAGTCCCCAGAAACAGCGGACGAAACGTTTGGTGTTTTGTGTGACAGGCTCTGAGAAGTCACCACCCTGTGGAGAAACTGCTCCGATAATGGAGACAGAGCCTTCGGTTCCGTTTAAGTTCTGCATCATTCCTGCACGTTCATAGAATGCGGACAGCTTGGATGCCAGATATGCAGGGAAACCTTCCTCTGCAGGCATTTCCTCCAGACGGCCGGACAGTTCTCGAAGAGCTTCTGCCCAACGGGAAGTGGAGTCTGCCATGATAGCTACGTCGTAACCCATGTCCCGGTAATATTCCGCAAGAGTTACACCTGTATAAATAGAAGCTTCACGTGCCGCAACCGGCATGTTGGAAGTATTGGCGATCAATGTGGTTCTGTCCATCATCAGGTTTCCGGATTTCGGGTCGATCAGTTTACTGAAATCTTCCAGAACCTGAGTCATCTCGTTTCCACGTTCTCCGCATCCAATGTAGATGATAATGTCTGCGTCAGACCATTTTGCAATCTGATGCTGAGTCATGGTCTTACCTGTACCGAAACCTCCCGGAACAGCGGCTGTACCGCCCTTTGCGATAGGGAAAAGAGTGTCCAGGATACGCTGGCCTGTGACAAGCGGGACGCTTGCGGGGAAACGTTTGTGGGTTGGTCTCGGGATACGGATCGGCCATTTCTGTGCAAGTGCCAGATCTTTGGTGGTTCCGTCTGCGAACTGAATGGTTACGATCGGTTCCAGAATGGTGTATGCTCCGTCAGATGCCGAGTGGATAACTGTGGCTTCTGTAAGATTCGGAGGAACCATGGATTTATGGAGAATGGAGTCTGTTTCCTGAGTTTCTGCGATAACAGAGCCGGGACCTACAACATCTCCTTCTTTTACTATGATGTGAGTGTTCCATTTCTTTTCTGTGTCAAGAGAATCAACGCTGACACCTCGTGAAATATATTTGCCTGAGGCTTTGGCAATCTCTTCCAGAGGGCGCTGGATACCATCAAAAATATTGTGGATGATTCCAGGTCCCAGAAGTACAGAAATGGCATCTCCGGTTCCTGTAACTGTATCGCCCGGTTTCAGTCCTGTAGTCTCCTCGAAAACCTGTACGGTGGTCATGCCTTTCTTCAGGCCGATGATCTCACCTACCAGATGTTCCGGACCTACATAGACCATCTCGGAAATCTTAAATCCGCTGTCGCCCTTCAGATAAATGACGGGGCCGTTGACACCGTAGATAATACCTGTATTACTCATGTTCTGGTCCTCCGTCAAACTTGAATTCTTTGTATGCTGCCTCAAAATTTCCTGCAAAAGAGTGATCGATCAGGATGTTTTTCTGAGGAATTGTAGCGCGGATACCGCCAAGAAAAGAGTCCTTTGCAAGCTGGATAGCAGTACCTGTTGTATGCTCATCATTTCCTGCGAAATCCAGAGCTTCTTTGATCTTAGCAGTTAAATAGTTCTCATACTCCGGAGTTTTGGTAAAGGATTCCAGAAGTCCTTTTACTTCGGAGAAAATTTTCTCTTTTAATTCGTTTTGTTTTCTGGTCCAGTCACGCTTGATCGTGAGCTGTTCTGCGGAGAGAGCCTTGTTTATTTCACGTCGGGCGCTGGCAGTTTCCGCTTTGATCTGTGTCTGGGCGTTTTCTTCACTGAGAGTTTTGTGTTCTTCTGCCATTTTCTCCAGAGCCGCTTTATGCTCATCGAGAATGGCGGCAGCTTTTTCGTGGGCTTCCTCTACAGTGATATCATAAAAATGGCTGAGTTTTTCATCAATTGTCATGTTAACACCTGCCTGTAATATTTAGATTGTAACTGTTCACTCCGTTCACAGTAACATTAGATTTACTATTGGTAACTGTTTTACAGTTTTAAACCAATAGCTTCATTCACATATGAAGTGATAAAATCCGGTTTGCGGCCAGTACCGTGCCTGTCGGGAATTTCGATAATCAGAGGGGTCTTGTGATGAAGCTTTACATCATCTATAATTTCGGGAAACTCCCGGCCGAATTTCTCGGTCAGGAGTATGATTCCGATTTCTTTATTGGAAATAGCTTTCTGTAAAGCATCTTTTAATTCATCATGTGTGTGTACGACCACGCCCTCCACACCTGCCAGTCTCATCCCTGTGTAGGTATCGATATTGTCGCTGATCAAAAACATCTGCATCTTATAACTGTCCCAGGATCATGAAGGAGATGATCAGTCCATAAAGGGCAACACCTTCTGCAAGACCTACGAAAATAAGGGATTTACCAAGGATACTCTGATCCTCGCTGATAGCACCTAAGGCTGCGCTTGCCGCACTGGCAACGGCAATACCACCACCGATACAGGAAAGTCCGGTTACAAGAGCTGCTGCGATATAACCCATACCTGTTGCAAGTGTGCCTTCAGAGCCTGCAGCGGCCTGTACGGAAGAAGCACCTGTGAACATAACTGCAATGGCGATAAGCATAGTTCCAAAGAAGAAGAATGCGTTTACACCGAGAGCTGTTTTGTAACGTCCGCGGTTTTTTTCACCGATGAGATAGTAGCCAAATGGAAGAATGATGCTGAGTACCAGTGCGATTGCTAAAATGATCTGTGCGATTGTTGTCATAATTAAATCTCCTCTTAGTTCTTGATTTTGCTGTTCATATATATCATATTTATTCGGCTTCGAATATCTGGCTGACCGACAGATATGGGTTTCCCGAGGATGATATATAAATGAAAATAGTATAATTTCTGATGATCTTTCTGTCTATTTTACAGAGCGGAACGGCTCAAATTTACGTCCTGTACCTTTGTAGAAGCGGCTGAACATTTCATAATATTCCAGACGAAGCACCTGGATACCGACGATCAGGCCCTCCATACCACATACAAAAAGGTTTCCCAGAACTACTACTATCCAGTTCAGGTTTCCGCTTTCTGCGCCTGCAAGCATGAGAACGACTTCCATCATCGCTGCATGGCTGACTGCGAAAGCTCCGATACGGACGAAAGAAAGGGTATTGGAGAAGTAGCTTAACAGGACTTCAAACATTTCAAAAAGTCCCTGTACAACGAACATTCCCTTCTCTTTTGGCATAACTTCTGATTTCTTCTCAATGAGGGCTGTAAGTGGCTCTTTCAAAAAGATTAGGATCAATGGTACGCCGAACATGATAAACAGTACGATTCCGCCGGGAAGTGTTTTGCCATTCAGTATAAGTGCAATGGAGACAACTGCAGAGCCGTAGAATACCAGACCAGCCACTGAGTTTGTATCAAACCAGATGTGTTCTACATCTCCGGCTTTCCAGGCATTTAGGATGTTAAATACCATACATAAAAGGATCAGGCACATACCAAAACCAATGGCAACAATAAATACTGTATTCAGCTTTCCGATAAACGGAACTGACATCATATTGTTCATCGGGCGAAGCCACAGGGCTGGTATCACATCTTCGAATCCGAAGATACTTCCGAACATAAATCCGAAGATTGTGGAGAACACACCTGCACAACTGATAATGCCTGCCAGTGTGATATGTTTGAATTTATAAAGCAGGAAACCACCGATAAAGAGCAGCAATCCCTGCCCCACATCACCGAACATTGCACCGAAAATAAAGGAATAAGTCAGTGCTACAAACCATGTGGGATCCATCTCGTTATAGGCCGGAAGACCATACATCTTAATGTACATTTCAAATGGTTTAAACAGTTTCGGGTTCTTCAGTTTGGTAGGTGGCTGCTGGTGGATGCCTGGCTTCAGATGTTCGTCCTCTTCACCGTCAATAATGCAGAAAATGCGGCTGTCGTCTTTGATATCATTCTGGAAAGAATGGGCATCTTTCTCTGTCATCCATCCACATAAGATATAGAAAACGTCCTTATCCCCATGTGTACATGCTGCAAGTCTGCGCACATCAAAGTTACCGGAAAGCTGTGCGATAGCATTGCGTGATGCAACGATATCTTTCTGATTTCTAAGAAGAAAATCTGCTTTTTTCTGATCGGCAGATGCCAGATCAGCAGCAGCTCTGTTGCGTGTTTCAGTCAGTTGTTCGAAAGCTTCTTTTGCTGTTCCCTCATACGTATCTGGCATATAAATACGCTCGAAGTGCATGGAAGAATAGACGGCTTTTACTTTCTGGGCTTCGTGCTCCGGGACAAAATACAGACCCCAGACATACTGGTCATCTTCATCACATTTAATGAAAATTGTGTCCAGATTTTCGTAAATATACTTTTCAAATTTCTGGTAATATTCCTTCTCAATCCTTCCGAAACGGAAGTGGATGAACTGGAATTTCAGGATTGAGGAAATATTGTAATTAATATTTCTGAACGGGCGGATCACTCGCAGAGATTCATCCAGAGCTGCAAGCTGACTTTCCAGATCAGCACGTTTATTGCTTAGTTCCTGATAATCAGACTGAATCCGGCGGATTGTATTTAAAGCCTGTTCAGTATCCATGGGTTTGGCAGAAATCTTCTCCGGATCTGCCAGTTCATCATAGAAACTGTTGGCAGTAGAGAGTGCTTCCTTATATGGATTGATTTCCATAAACGGAGAAAGACTCTCTACTGCGGTCAGCTCGGAAAGGGCATTTTCCAGATGAATTTCGTACTTGGAAAGATAGGTGTTTACCACTCTGTCAATATCGGCCTTAGGACCGGTAATGCTCAGGAACTTCATTTTCTCAATCATAAATTCACCTCCTGGTTAATGTTCTTTAAACTGCGAAGCAGTTATTCAGTTATGCGCCATATAGAAATCAACTGTTGCAAATATAACGCATGGCTTCATCATGCTGCACACCGTAACGTACGCATTCAATGGCGATAGTCAGGCGGTTTACTTCGTGTTCCTTGTTATACAGATAAGAATAGATCACTGCTACAGAATATGGATTTCTGTGGGATTCCTTCTCAAGGATTGAGCGGTGGATGTGGTTGTAGAATTCTTCCAGATTGGCTACGGTAAGCTGTTCATATTTGTTTCCGTACCATGTTTTCTGGAAAATTCTTCGACCTTCTTCGTATGAAGGTGCTTCCACCAAAGCTGTGATCTCTTCTTTCTTTAACTTATAATTTACAGGGATCAGCAGGGCATAAATACTTGCCGGATCCATGTTGTAATACCTTTTGGAACGCTGGATAAACTGCAGGTTCAGCATATCAAATTTCTCGCCGTAAGTGCAGGTAATCTCTTCCAGATCTTTACCTTTAAACAGCTTCTTACGGATGTTCCAGATCTGGGTAAAATAGTACAGATCCAGTGCCATACCATAGTCGAAGAGAAGTGCTGTTTCATGCTCCTGGATCTTCGAAAGCGGGATATAAAATTCGTTTCCTTTGAGACAGGAGATCAGTTCCTCCATGGTGGAACAGGTAGTGATCCGGTCTACATCAATATTGGAATGCAGACGGAAAAATTCACGGTACGGAGAAACATCTACAGGATCCGTGTCGCGGTGATCGAAGATATTTGTCATGACTTCCTTCAGTACACGGATTTCATATCGCTTGGAATACAGATCCAGAAATTTACGTTGCTCCGGGTTGGCAAAGTGATAAATTCTGGAGAAATTCTGGAATATGGATTTCTTCAGAAGCTTCTCAATCTGGCCACGGTGCAGGGTATTTTCATCCAGTGCATCCCACCTGGAAGAGTATTCCGGCATTCGCTTCAGATAGGCGGCTACCTGCGTGACATCGGAGAGTTGGAGGATTTCCTCGAACTGATCCATGGTAGTAAGCCTGCTCTGCATTGCGCGGATTTTCGTGGAAAGTCCGCTGTAGGAGAGTACGCCTCCCATTGTTTTTCACTTCCTTTCCTGATGTCATTTAGCGTTTGAGACAGATCTTTACATAGCCAGTATTTTCTCAAACAATTCTCTGGAAAGTTGTGAGTGCTGCTGTTCGTAATGAGCATCCAGTGAAGAAAAGGTAGCGTCTGTATCTGCACGTAACTGTGCCAGGCGGGAATCTTTTTCTTCTTCCAGTTGCTGACGGATCCGTTGAATCTGTTCTGTTGTCCGGGACTCCAGCTGCTCGTCATAATTTTTACATTTCTGTTCTGCCTCTTCAGAAAGCTGTTGCTTTTGCCGGTCGCAGTCTTCCATGATGCGTTGGGCTGTAAGCTCGATTTCAGATAATTTGTTAAGTATCTGCTCCATCTTCAACCTCCTTGGTTGTCAAAATTTTACAAAAAAACCAGATTTACTATGTGAAAAATAGTAATATCTGTTAGATATCATACACCCTTTTGTTAAAAAAAACCATCTAAATTTTTTTCAGAAATAAAAAAATTGTTATTTTTTAGACAAGTTAAAGAAATCTCCTGCGAATATCTGTCCGGGATGTAATTGACGTTAGGAGTATGGTATGGTAGTTTATTGGTGGCAGGAAATTGCACGCACATCTTGCGTAAAGCATTTTTCAAACACGCTCTGGAGATATAAGAAAAGGAACAGGAGATTTTTATGAGATTAAGAAATATTCCGGGAGCTCAGGATGCAATTCTGGAGAGCCCTTATGTGGTGCAGGAGCCACAGACAAAGAAAGGACACTGGGGGGAGGTTTTTGCGAAAAAGCAGCCTCTTCATATTGAAGTAGGGATGGGAAAAGGAAGATTTCTTATGGATCTGGCCCGGCTGCATCCGGATATCAATTATATAGGAATCGAGATGTATGACAGCGTTCTTCTTCGCGCATTACAGAAGAGGGAGGAACTGGAGGAGAATGGAGAGGTTTATTCTAATTTATTTTTTATGAGAATGGATGCCAGACTTCTGCCGGAAATCTTTGAGAAAGGTGAAGTAGATAAGATTTACTTGAACTTTTCCGATCCATGGCCAAAAGCCCGCCATGCAAAACGTCGCCTGACATCCAGAGAATTTCTGGCACGTTACGACCAGATTCTGGTTCAGGATGGAAAAGTGGAATTCAAGACAGATAATAAGGAACTGTTTGAATTTTCCTTGGAAGAAGTGGAGGAAGCCGGATGGAATCTGGAAGCTTCTACCTTTGATCTGCATCATAATGAAGAGATGGTACAGGGAAATGTTATGACAGAATATGAAGAGAAATTTTCTTCTATGGGAAATCCAATCTGTAAGATGGTGATTTCCAGAGGGTGTCACAGATAAAAAAGCAGAGCAATCATCTGGTTTATAGCAATTCCGTAGTGAAGTGGATTGCGATTATTCATTTGATTATCTATTGTGGCTGGCAGTGCATATTATAG
>OMFD01001781.1_pt1 | contig 9860 bp, 8 predicted proteins | sample 1645541 | NCBI WGS metagenome assembly OMFD01 (sample SAMEA103958149, study PRJEB25191) | human gut metagenome | biome: human-associated habitat [ENVO:00009003]; feature: intestine environment [ENVO:2100002]; material: feces | place: Germany | collected 2013/2015
GGTTGTTACTGAGTTTCTGCTTTGCGACGACCTGCAACACTGCTGTAACCGCGTCGTTTTGTCGTTCGTGATGGGGCCGTTGGGGCCCACGGTGCTGAATACTCCGTTTTTTGCACGGTCCAAGGTGGGGCACCCTGAGACGAAGCAAAAAGATGCCTCATTTCTATGCAAATACCAATAGGATTTATGCAAGATTGAGATTGTAAACCGTGCACGTGCACAAAACCGGTGCGGGGACGTCTGGAGGCGGCTCGGCTCCTGGGGCATTGCACGTGCAGAACGGTTAAAATCGGGACTCGGTCTTAGTTTTACTTGGAAGGATGCATATGACTTCTAATATTGATGCTTCTCTAGGGGAGACGCTCTCCTATATCGCAGGACAGCTTAAGACGCTGACTTCTATTGCTTCGCCGACGGGCTATACCCGCGCGGCGACCGATTATCTGATGGAGACCCTGCGCGATATGGGCTTTGGTCCCGAGCGTTCCAATAAGGGTAACGTGCTCGTTGAGCTTGGTGGCGAGGGCGAGCCGCTTGTGTTGGCGAGCCATGTCGATACCCTGGGCGCCATGGTGCGTTCCATTAAGGACAATGGTCGCCTGCGCCCCACGACGCTCGGCGGGCATCAGTGGTCTACGGCCGATGGCGAGAACTGCACCGTCTACACGCGTGACGGCAATGTGTACACGGGCGTGGTCCTCAATACCGAGCCTTCGGCGCACGTGGCCGATGAGCCGGTCAAGACCATCGAGAAGAACATGGAAATCCTGCTCGACGAGAACGTTGACAGCAAGGACGATGTGCTCGAGCTGGGTATTCAGACTGGCGACATCATCGCTATGGACCCGCGCACTACGGTGACGGAGAGCGGCTACATCAAGAGTCGCTTCCTTGACGACAAGCTGTCCGCGGCGATTCTGCTGGGTCTCGCCCGCGCCGTCGCCGCTGGCGAGGTGACACTTTCGCGCAAGGTGTCATTGCTCTTTACCGTGTACGAGGAGGTCGGCCACGGCGGAGCCTTCGTGCCGGCCGACACGCGCGAGATGATCAGCGTTGACATGGGTTGCGTGGGCGACGACCTGGGCTGCACCGAGCGCATGGTGTCGATCTGCGCCAAGGATTCGGGTGGCCCCTACAACTACGACCTGGTAACCACGCTGTCCAACATCGCGCGCGAGCTGGAGCTCGATTACGCCATTGATGTGTACCCGCACTACGGTTCGGACGTCGAGGCCACGCTCTCGGCCGGCTACGACATTCGCCATGGTCTGATCGGCCCCGGCGTGTACGCGAGCCACAACTACGAGCGCAGCCACATCGACGGCGTGCGCAATACCTACGAGCTCGTCCGCGCCTACGTGCAGCGCTAACGATGCAGCGGCCTCGGCTGATACGGCAGTACCGACCGAGGCCGTCCTCTCTAAGTTGCGGTGAAATAGGGACTGTTTGGCGGTCTCAGAGCTTCAATCAGTCCCTATTTCACCGCAACTTTGGAAAGACACCTTTAGCCATTGGGGACGCGCCGAGCACTGGGGTATCATGGCTTGGTTGATATATCTGCATTTACGCGCCTTGTAGGAAGGGGCTGCGCCCATGGCTTTTGAGCCCGCTCAACATAGCTTTATCACGCTCGAGGGCGTCGATGGCGCCGGCAAGTCCACGCAGGCGCGTCTGCTTGCCCGCGCGCTTGAACTCGCTGGCTACCAGGTTGTGACCCTGCGCGAGCCGGGCGGTACCGCCATCAGCGAAAAGATCCGTGCTCTGCTGCTCGACCCCGCCAATACGGCGATGGGCGACACCTGCGAGTTGTTGCTCTACGAGGCCGCGCGCGCCCAGTTGGTGCACGAGGTCATCGCGCCTGCCCTTGCTGCCGGCAAGGTGGTCCTGTGCGACCGCTTCTACGATTCCACAACTTGCTATCAGGCGTTTGCCGATGGCCTCGATCGCCAGATAGTGCGCGATGCCAACAACCTGGCCGTCGCGGGTACGCACCCGGCGCTCACGCTCGTCTATCACATCACGCCCGAGCAGGCGGCGCTGCGCATGGCCGATCGCGGTGCGGCCGACCGCATGGAGGCCAAGGGCATGGCCTTCCAAGAGCGTGTCTACCAGGGATTTTGCGCCATCGCCGCCGAGGAACCAAACCGCGTAAAGCTCATCGACGCGACCGCGTCCATCGAGGACGTCTTCGCGCGGACGGTCGAGCAGGTTCGCGTCTACGGCCTCGACATTTCCCAGGACGCCGTCACCGCCGCGCTTGCCCAGGAGGCCGAGTAACATGGCCCCCGCTCAGACAAGCCTGCTGGCCAAGCTTGACACCCAAGAGCGCGTGCGCGACTTTTTGACCAATGCCGTCGCCAGCGGTCGCGCATCGCACGCCTACCTGTTTTTGGGCGCGCCCGGCGCGGGCAAGCTCGACGCCGCGTGGGCGCTCGCCCAAGCCTTCCTGTGCGAGCAGGATGGCTGCGGCTCATGCGATAGCTGCGTGCGCGTCGCCCGCCATACGCACCCCGACGTGCACTATTACACGCCCGAGAGCGCCACGGGCTACCTCATCGCTCAGACCCGCGAGCTGCTCGATGACGTGCCTCTGGCGCCCATCCGTGCCAAGGCCAAGGTCTACATCATCGACCGTGCCGAGCAACTGCGCGCCAACACCGCCAACGCGCTGCTCAAGACACTCGAGGAGCCGCCCGAGGGCGTTATGTTCATCCTGCTGGGCACCTCGGCAGACGTGATGTTGCCCACCATCGTGAGCCGCTGCCAGTGCGTGCCGTTTCGGCTGGTATCGCCCGCCGTCGCCGCGCAGGCCGTGAGCCGCGCCACCGGTCAGGACCCTGCGCGTTGCCGCATGGCCGTCGCCGTGGCGGGAAGCCCCACGCGTGGCATCGAGTTCCTCAAGAGCGCCGAGCGCCAGGACGCCCGCCGTCAGATGGTTCGCGCCATCGATTCGCTTATCGCCGCCGACGAGGCCGACGTGCTCAGCCGCGCCAAGTCACTCATCGTCGCCGTTAAGGCGCCGCTCGCCGAGGTCAAGTCCACACAGGAAAAGGTGCTCGAGCAAAACGCCGACTACCTGTCGCGTGGAGCATTGAAGCAGCTTGAGGACCGCAACAAGCGCGAACTCAACGCGCGCGAGCGTTCGGGTATCATGGAAGCGCTGGCGAGCGCGCGGACGCTCATGCGCGACGTGCTGCTGACGCTTCAGGACGAGGCGGCCGACGTGGTGAACGAAGACGTGCGCGACACGATCGGTCGGCTTGCCGCCGCGACCAATGTTGCGGGTGCCACCCAGGCGCTCGAGGCAGTCGCGACCGCCGAGCGCAACATCGCCAGAAACGTTACTCCCCAGCTGGCCATCGAGGTCATGCTGTTCGATATCAGGAAGGCACTGAAATGCCGTTAGTCGTACCCGTTAAGTTTACCTACGCCTCGCACGACCTGTGGTTTGACCCGCAGGATCTGGATATTCTCGAGGCCGATTATGCCATTTGCTCCACTGAGCGCGGGACCGAGATCGGCCTGGTCACGGCCGATCCCTTTGAGGTGCCGCAAGACGAGATCGGTCAGCCGCTCAAGCCCGTGCTGCGCGTGGCGAGCGACATCGACCTCCAGCTTGCCGACGACCTGGCCATCCAGGGCGATGAGGCGATGGTCGATTTCCGCCGTCTGGTCAAAGAGCTCGACCTCGAGATGAAGCCGGTCGGCGTCGAGTACCTGTTTGGCGGCGAGAAGGCCGTGTTCTACTTTGCGGCCGAGGAGCGCGTCGATTTTCGCCAGCTCGTCAAGGATCTGTCCTCGACGCTGCACATTCGCGTCGACATGCGCCAGATCGGCGTGCGCGACGAGACCCGCCTGGTGGGCGGCTATGCCCAGTGCGGACAGGAGCTCTGCTGCACGCGCTTTGGCGGACAGTTTGAGCCCGTCTCGATTCGCATGGCAAAAGAGCAGGACCTGCCGCTCAACTCGTCCAAGATCAGCGGCGTATGCGGCCGCCTGATGTGCTGCCTGCGCTATGAGTTCGAGGCGTACAAGGACTTTAAGAGCCGTGCGCCCAAAAAGAAGACGCTCATCGATACGCCGCTCGGCAAGGCGCGTATCCAGGAATATGACACGCCGCGTGAGCAGCTGGTGCTGCGCCTGGAGAACGGCAAAGTCTTTAAGGTCAACCTGGCCGATATGACGTGCTCGGAGGGCTGCAAAAAGAAGGCAGCCGAGCAGGGTTGTAACTGCCGCCCCGATTGCGTGACGCGCGACGTGCTCGAGCGCATCGAGTCGCCCGAGATGCGCCTGGCGCTCATGGAGCTCGATCGTGAGAACGGCGTCGACGTGGGCGATGGCCTGTCGAGTGCCGACCGTCTGGCCGGTACGTCGATGCCCAAGCGCCGTCGCCGCGATGCCGAATCCGATGCTCGCTCCGGTCAGGGTCAGGGCGAGGGTCGTGGCCGCGGAAAGGGCCGTGGCAAGGCCGAGGCGCTCGAGGCCGAGGGGGCGGCTGATGGCCGTCGCCGCCGCAAGCGTGCGGGCTCTGCCGATGCCGGCGAGGCTGCAGCCGCGGGCAAGAACGCCTCTCGCGAGCGCGAGGTTCAGCAGCCCCAGCAGCAGAATCGCGGCGGTGGCATGAACCCCACACGTCGTCGTCGCCGTCATCTGTCGAGCGAGGAGCGCGAGGACGCCTTCCGCGCCGCAGCTGCTCGCGAGGCTGGTGCCGCTTCCAAGGGCGCCTCGGCCTCCGACGCGCCTGCCGACAAGGGCGGCAAGTCACGTGGCGAGGAGGAGCGCGCGCCGCGTCCGCGCCGTCGCCATTCCTCGGGCGCGCAGCAGAAGCCCTCAGTGCCCTCCGTGGCCGATCAGGTCTCGGATGGCGAGGTCAAGGTCACGCGCCGTCGTCCCGGAGATGGCGGGGGAGCGGCTGCCAAGGCTTCGCATGGCGCAGCTCGCGACGAGCGCGAGCCGCGCGAGAATCGCGGTGGCGAGGGCTCGGCCGACCAGGGTCAAAAGCGCCGTCGCCGTCGTCGTTCCCGCAAGCCGCGCCAGGATGGTGACGAGGGCTCGACCCCGTCTTCGTCCGCACCACAACCGCCCGCCGGCGAATAACGCCCGCGAGCGGATTTAACCTGCCTTGCCCCGAGCGCATCGGGGTATCATAGCGCCGAATCAACAACCCTCCCTGCGATCGAGCGTAGGGAGGGTTGTGTCTTGAAGAGCCATCTGAACATATTGAGCCGTCTGCAGAGTGCCGGTGCCCTACCGTTTGCGGACGAATTGCTACCGTTTGCCGAGCGCGCGACGTACGAGGCGCTCGAGGCATTGTCGCCAACACGATGTACCGGCTGCGAGCGCGCCGGTGCGCTTATTTGCCAAGACTGCCTGGCCGCGCTCACGCTCATCGACCCACGTCATAGCTGCACCCGATGTGGCGCCCCGTTTGGGGATTTGCTGTGCACTGAGTGTTCGGTCGAGGGCACGTCTTCGGCAATGGCGGAGGCGCTCGACCGCTGCCTGGCGTGCGCCGTCTATGCGCATCCGCTGCCGCGCATCATTAAAGCGTACAAGGATGCGGGCGAGCGACGTCTGGCTCCGTATCTGGCGGAGCTGCTCTACGACACCGCCCTGCATGCCCAGGTCGTAGCTCCCGATCGCTACGGAGGCGTGCTTTCCGGTGCGGATGCGGTGGTGTTTGTGCCTGCGACGGCGGCAGCGTTTCGGCGGCGTGGTTTTGATCATATGGAGGCTATTGCGCGCCCATTTTGCGAGCTGTCGGGTGTTCCTCTGCTCGATGCTCTCGTCAAGTACGGGCATGGCGACCAGCGCGAACTCGGTCGTGAGGAGCGCCGCGAGCGTGCCCGAGGTATGTACGAGACGGTTGAGGACGTGCACGGCCGCCGCCTGCTGCTTATCGACGACGTTATCACCACGGGTGCGACGATGGCAGCGGCTTCGGCGGAACTCAAGCGCGCCGGTGCCACGGCCGTTGATGGCCTCGCTATCGCACGCGTTTGGTAGGGGTGGTTCAGATGGCAATAAAGATCGGGCAGCGTGGCAAGCCTGCAAGCGAGCAGCTGGCTGCTTCCGTAATCCTGACCGGTGCCTCGGCGCTGCGCATGATGCGCGCCGAGCGCCGACAAATGGGTTACATCAGCTGGAGGGACCTCGATCCCGATGAAGAGCGCCGTGTGCTGCGCACGTCGTCGCCCTCGACCGAGGACATCTATCTTCCCGATTTGGTGCGGATTGGGGCCGCAAGCGGCGAGGTGCAAGAGGATTTGTGCTTGCTGGTAGGGTCTGCAGCGCAGCGCCGCCGTATTCTTGGCGTGAGCTGGTCCGTATGCTCCGAGTTGCCCGCCGGCTCGATTCTAGAGGTGGAACCGGGGGTGTACAGTCTATCTCCCGAGGCCCTTTGCGTAGCCGTCGCGCGCGAAGTCGGCTGCATCCAGGCATTTGCCCTGGCCCAGGAGCTGTGCTCTAAGATTTCACTGAGTGACCGCGGGAAGTATCTGCCTCCCTACACCTCGCCCGTTACGAATAAACTTGCAAAGGACAAGGACCAGCCAGCAGACGTGGGCTACTTTGAGGTTGAGCCGGTGCTGACGCCCGATCGTCTGGCAGATTACCTCGCGGTATGCAAGGGGAATGCGGCCAAACAACTGCAGCGTCTGTGTCCCTACTTGTCAGAAAACCTGCGCTCGCCCATGGAGTGCATCATGCTCGCTCTGTTTTCGCTTCCGTTTTCCTATGGCGGATTTGCCTGCGGTCCCTTTAAGACCGACTACAAGATCGAGTTCGATGACCGCGCGCAGGCAATCTCGGGGATGCCGCATGCAGTTTGCGATGCGTATCAGGAAACAGCCCGGTTTGACCTGGAATACAACGGTGAGCTGGGCCATTCCTCTCGGAGGGGACGTATCCATGATGAAAAGCGCAACACGGGCTTGATTACTATGGGAATCGAGGTCGCGACGGTCAACAACGAAATGCTCCGCGACATGGAAGCGATGGAAGCGCTCGCATGGCGCATCCACCAGCGTATGGGTAAGCGATATCAGAATCGCGTAGAGGCTCGTCGAAAGAGGCAAGATGCTCTGCTGAATACGCTCCGAGCGTGCTTTGGGCTCAAGCCAGCGTAAAACTATGGCTTTATAGGGGGTCTGTTTATATGCTCTGTGCAAAAAACGGCAAATATGAGTACTGTTACTAGATTAGTGACAGCAAAAACAAAGAAACTTGGGCCGAAAATCTGGATTCAGCGAAGAGATAATAAACGAATGTGGAATATCTTGGCGCCAAGCAGGCTGTGCGGAACTCAAAAAGGGCTCGTGAGGCGGTAATACGCTGCTACTAAATTGGTAACAGTACTCATATTTGCCGTTTTTTGCACACGGCACCCTGAGACGGGTGCCCCGGAGCTCCCCGTGGGGGAGCTCCGGGCTTCATGGGGGCACGAATAGCCCGCTCCGACCTGCGAAATCTGTACTCGCGATGCGAATGACGCCCCTAACCTTAAACTTTAGCTTGAACTTAGCTATAATGCGCTACGTTCCTGCCAGGCTGTGGTTGCGGACGGACGAAATGCCCGTCCTAGTCCAAGACAGACGCGGTCAAAGGGATCCACGTAAGCGACCGCGTGCGCGCGGCGCGATCATGGCGCGTCCTAGATGTAAGCCGCACCGTCCGTTCTACTTTCTTTGGGGCAATACCGCCTCGCGGGCGAGCGGGCCAGTCGTGAAGGTGGCTGCGGCCTCCCGAGCAAACACCCCGGTGCGCAAGTGTGGGGTCAAATACCAGGTCAGCTGGTGGGAACAACCTGATATTCCGCGCAACGCACGGATTGTATACGACACAGAAGGCAGGGTAGTGGACATGGTGAGGGGCAGCTTGATGCACGCGGCTCGGTTAGGTGCTGGGACCGCAGCGGTCATCGCCGTTTTGGGCCTGAGCGGATGCGCGTTCAACCCGCTGTCTACGTTCACGACTCCCACGATCGACCAGATCGAGTACGAGACCGTCACGCCGGCGGTGTCGGACGATGCCCTGGTCACTCCCGGAACCCTGACGGTCGCCCTCGATACTTCCGATGCGCCGCAGGCCATGCAGGACGCCGACGGCGAGCTCACGGGGTATGCGGTTGACGCCGCCCGCGCCCTCGCAAGCCGCATGGGCCTTAAGGTCGCCTTTGTCGATGCGTCCTCGGCAGGTTCCGCGCTCGGCGACAAAAAGGCCGATATCTTTATCGGCAAGATCAACTCCACGGACGGGGACGTTAGCTCGCTCGGCACCTGCCTGTACGATGCCACTTCCGTGTTCGGTAAAACCAGCGATGGTGGGTCGTTAAGCGTTTCCACCGATACCCTTAACACGTCTACTCTGGGTGTCCAGATGTCCTCGGCCTCGCAGGAGGCGCTTGCTAAGCAGAGCATCACCGCCAACCAAAAGACCTACTCCAACATCAACGAGTGCTTTGAGGCGCTCGAGTCCGGCGAGGTCGACTATGTGATCTGCGACTCCACGGCCGGCGGCTACCTTGCACGCCTGATGAGCGAGGTCTCCTATGTCGGTGCGCTCGAGGCACCCTCGACGCTTGGTGTTGTGGGCCTCTCGTCCAATGACGAACTGTGCCGTGCCGTGAGCGATGCCCTCGACGGTATTACGGCCGACGGCACGCTCGAGGCGGTCCACTCTGTCTGGTATGGCACGATGCCCTACGACCTCACCACTAAGACGGTTTCGGGCGCTAACGTGCAGCCGGGCGACTCTGAGTCCGGTGAGACCACGTCCTCCGGCAGCGAGTCCTCCGATTCCAACAATGAGACCGCATCCTCCGAGGACAAATCGTCCAGCCAGGAAGGCGCCATCACCGACGACGACATTAACAAACTCAATAGCTAGTTATTGCTAGGGGTGGTGTCTCCTATACGTTGGAAAGGACACCTCTTCACGGTTTCAACACGCACTGCCGGGCTTCCCCGATGGGGGAGCCCGGCTTTTTCATCCCAATAAAACCAGCAGGTCAAAGCCAATTTTCGGGACCAAATACAAAGCCGTCGGCCCCCCTATAGCGCACTTTGCCACAGAAAAGTGCGAGACTTCGGTATGCGGTATCAAGCAATCGTTATTCGGGTCTTTAGGAATCCGCGTGATTAAATGCACGGCAATGGGTACATAGCCAGTACAGTAAGTCCCCGAGGCAGATTGGAGCCACGTATGGATATCAAGGTTTCTGGACGCAAGACGACGGTAACCGATGCTCTGCGTGCGCATGTGGATGAAAAGATCGGCGAGGCGCTCAAGGTTTTCGATATCGAGCCCATGACAGTCGACGTTGTACTTCGCTATGAGAAGAACCCCTCGAACCCCAACCCGGCAATCGTCGAGGTTACGGTTCGCGTCCGCGGTTCGGTGATTCGCGTTGCCGAGCATGGCGCAGATATGTACGCCGCCATCGACCTCTCCGCCGATAAGGTCACCCGCCAGCTGCGCAAGTTCAAGACCAAGGTTGTGGACAACCGCCAGGGCGGTGCCAGCGCAGCGGATGTCGCACCGGTCGAGCGCGTCGAGGATCTGGCCGACCTGCTGCTGCCCGAGGAAGAGGACGACCTGCTCGTCCGCGAGAAGGTTATCGACGTCACCCCGATGACTGAGGAGCAGGCGCTGGTGCAGACCGATCTGCTGGGTCACGACTTCTACGTGTTCGAGAACGCGACGACCGGTCTCATCAATGTGGTGTATCACCGTAAGAATGGTGGATACGGCATCATCAAGCCGAGGATCGAGACTCTCGACGAGTAAACTATGCATGGTAATGCATGAACAAGGATGGCGGCCATCCCATGCGGGGTGGCCGCCTTTTTCTATGAAGGAGC
>OMFD01001791.1_pt1 | contig 9781 bp, 9 predicted proteins | sample 1645541 | NCBI WGS metagenome assembly OMFD01 (sample SAMEA103958149, study PRJEB25191) | human gut metagenome | biome: human-associated habitat [ENVO:00009003]; feature: intestine environment [ENVO:2100002]; material: feces | place: Germany | collected 2013/2015
TGGTTTTGATCTCCTCCAGGCGGATTTTCATTGGCGCAAGCAGCTGTTTTACCGCTTCTTTTTCTTTTACCTGATAGATTAATATTTTTTCCATGTTTTTCTCTCCAGACTTAAGAAAAGCCAAACACAAAATATGTCTGGCTTTTTCTTTCATTCTATCATTTTTTATAACACTTCTTCAATAATTTTCTTTAAAGTGCCGGCAGAACTTTGCAGTTTTTCTATTTCCTCCTCATCGAGAGTGATCGGGATCCGGTTTTCCACACCGTGCGCTCCCACGATTGCCGGCATGCTTAAGGAAATATCGGAAATCCCGAATTCTCCGTGCATCAGATTCGATACCGGTAAAATGGATTTTTCGTCGCGGATGATCGCCTCGCAGATTCTGCGCACTGCCATTGCAACTCCAAAATACGTCGCCTTTTTCTTTGCAATAATCTCGTAAGCACTGTTTTTGACCTTCTCCGCGATCGCGTCCATCGCCGCATCGTGGTTAAAATGCCCGCGCATCTCGCAGAAATCGTTCAGCGGAATGCCCGATACATTCGTACTGCTCCACGCCGCGATCTCGCTGTCCCCGTGCTCACCGATGATAAACGAATGTACACTCCGGCTGTCCACGCCCAGGTGTTCGCCCAGCGCATATTTAAGCCGTGCCGTGTCAAGCACCGTACCCGAACCGAGCACCCGGTTCTCCGGCAGCCCACTCAGTTTCAATGCCACATACGTCAAAATATCCACCGGATTCGATACGATCAGCAGAATCCCGCCAAAATCGCGTTTTACAATCTCCGGGATGATACTCTGATAAATTGCCGTATTCTTCTGCACCAGGTCAAGCCGCGTCTCCCCCGGCTTCTGGTTCGCCCCCGCTGTGATAATGATGATCGCCGCGTCCGCCGCGTCGTCATACGTGCCCGCGTAGATCTTCATCTGCCCTGCAAACGGAATCCCGTGCGCGATATCCTTCGCCTCGCCGTCCGCCTTTTCCATATTTACATCTAACAGAACCAGCTCGGAAAATAACCGGCTCTGCATCAGTGTAAATGCCGTTGCTGAACCCACAAATCCGCACCCGATGACTGCCGCTTTTCTTGGATTTACCTCTCTGCTCATACGCTCATTTCTCCTTTTTTCTCCGGCTTATACTACATGTCCATGTTTCTAGCATCCGCTCTCTGCATATAGACAAGCATACCTCTAGCCTCTCTTGCCATTCATATGTATTGTTCCACTTACAAGAAGGAGTATACATGCTTTGGGACGTTTTTTCAATTGTTTAAACAACGGAAATAGAAACTACAACACTTTCTGATCATCCGACGACAATGTGATCTACCAGCAAAGAGGCGTTTCCATCATGTATTTTTCCGTACAGTCCCGCTGCTTCGATCCTGCCGCAATCTATTTATGGTCCGCAAAAAGGTGCTTCCAGGGAAGATATCGTAAACATGGATCGCTGGATGCAGGCATCCGCCCGAAAGAATCTGAGCGATACGGTGGAACAGGTGATGCGGGTGGTTCGGCGGTTTTCGTAAAAATTGGAAACAAAGAATGTGCTGATAATCGAGTAGGAGGGAGTGATTAGCTCCCGTCCTCTCACACCACTTATCCCGACTTTATGATTATCCGGAATTCTGGCAGAATACTCCGTTTTTCTGTGAAAATATATCAAAAAAGTCGGGATAATCTTTTACATCAAACCATAAAGCTTCTTAAGTGTTTCTTCTGTGAAATATGTAAATTTATTTTCCATTTATTATATGTTGTGTAAATCGTGTTTTTGGCGAAATTCATGCGTACCCTCCTTTGTCTTGTGAAAATCCGGTGTTTTTCTATCAGCACAAAAAAAGCAGCAGGATTTCTCCCGCTGCTTTAAAATTTATTTATTTTTTCGTATGCTTATAAGAATTTTCTGCATTCCATACCGTACAAACGCCGAAATCATTATGGCTTACAATGTTGGATCCGATGCCACCCTGTTCTCTATCCATTCCAGTAACATGATTATAAATCAGTTTCCCGTATGGCATGCTACTCATGCGCCAACTATGGCCGATGCCGATTTCCCAATCGTTATATTTACTTAGATCCACATGATTTGGATCCGGCACATTTACGCTGCTTGCGGTATACAGGCATTCTTCACAGTGCGTTACTTCACGGCCATCAATTTCGAGCACACCCCTTTTATTTACATAATATCCATCCGGGGTCACGGTATCTGCAAGAAGATAGCCTTCATCATTCAGCGCAATCGCCTCTACATCTGTGTTATCATAGCCTAAAAAGTACCAACCACCATGCACACGGGTCCAACGAGAGCCAACGACATCCTTCATGTAAATGTTGGTGACACCATTGTTCCACTCCGGCCTTGAAGTGTCGATTTTTCCGAAATACTGTGTATCTGTTCTTCCACGATACAGGTAATCCAGAATTTCCTTCGATGATGGTCTATTGACCTGCAGCCTGTGCTACCGCAGCACCTATGGTCTGTACGACACCATTTATGGTCCACTGACCATCGGCATTTACATCATATCCATCCGGGGTCTTCCCATTTGTTACGATGTATCCGTTCGGAGCGAAATAGTAGCACTCTGAAATTCCATCCTTGTTTCCATCGATCCACTGCCAGCCATCGTGATACCAGGTTGTTCCTGTGGCATTTGTTCCATACCACCATCCTGTTTCATTCTTCTGCCATCCGACCGGGTTATCCGCAAACACCGGAACAACCATGATGAGTGATAATGTAAGCGCAGATAACGCGATTAACTTCTTTCGTAACGTCATCGATTTCTCTTTTTTACTGCTTCTTTACGTTCTCATAGCCATTCTCAGTCTCTACGACCATTACACCAGGTGCTGAGAAATAAATATATGAATCACTACTGATGGCGGTTCTATTCGAACTTGTGCATTTAAACACGGTGTAGCCCATCTCATTCACACCTGCATAATGGTACGTATCCGTGACTCCGCCAAATCCAGGAAGCCACTCGGTATCTGTCAGCGTCTTGGTTGCCGGGTCATACACGATCTTCATGGAAAACGAGTAAGTGCCAATATTGTATGCATAGGTTCCACTATAGACATCGGTTGCCGGAGCCTGTGAATTTGTGACCGTGTCGTTTGACGTATTTGCCGTCACGGGTTCTGTGCTTACGTTCTTCGTCTTTACTGCTCCTCCTTCCGTCCATGCCCCATCACCGTTTACTACATATCCATCCGGGGTCGTGGTATTTGAAAGCATATAGCCGCTGCCATCAAAGTAATAGCATTCTGCAATGCCATCCTTATTGCCATCGATCCACTGCCACTGTGACTTCGGGTAAGCGCCATTATCCTCTTGCCACCACCAGCCTTTTGAATTCTGCTGCCACTGACCAGCGAGTGCAGTCGTTGCTGTGCCCATCATCATGGCTACAATCATTGCAGATGCGATTAGTTTCTTTCTTATCTTCATATTCATCTCTCCTTTTTTGAGTATTTTGTTTTTCTTATAATCTTATTATCTCACAAACGAATAATGGTTTAAAGGGTGATCTGTTTTTCAGATACGTATTTTTAAAGAAATTAACCTTTTTCCTTTACCATGCAGCGTTTCTTGAAAAACGAGATACCGTAGCAGAAAATCTGATCGTAGTCATCCTCATATTCCTTTGCATACATCCGATCATCGATCTGCTGCAAAGCCGTATCGCAATCCTTCTCCAGGTTTCCCAGGGTCTTTGTGTACTTCGCTTCGAAGATCGCAACGCGCGCATTGATGGGATCATAAACGACCACATCGCTTCGCCCTTCTCCATGCTCCTTATTGGAGTCCACCATATATCCAGCGCCTGTAAAAATGCCCGCGAGAAATGCGTGGTAGAAGTCCTCCCGATAGTCATGATAACTGATGGTGCGCCGGAGCAGGGCATTCATCTCCCTGTTAATACCTTCACTGTCACCACTAAAGACGGCATTAAACAGCGCATTTCGATTCCACTTCTTCGCGCTGTCATCAAACCATTTGATGACCGTTGTTTCGAAAATCTCGTTAATTTCTGCATTCGGAATCATGAGGGCTACCATACCGTCTGGAACTTCACCCGTATAATCCTCTTCCCGCGCCCGTGTTAAGTATCCCGTCAGATACAATGTGCTCCAGAGGTTATCTTCTGATGAATGGAGATAATCATAGGTCAGGTTTTCATCCACACGCTGGACGATGCAGCCGCCCGCCATCAGTGTCTCAAGCTTCTTTGTGATCGTACTGCCCGCATAATCGATAAAGGAACGGATGATGGCATTGTCACTTGTGTTTTTCCAGTAGCTGATCGGCTTTGCCTTCGGATTATGCTGAAGCTCCAGCATATAATTCATGACATCCCACGGACAGTAGACATCAAAATCTCCGAAATGGTAGCCATCATACCATTTCTTCATGTTCTCTGCCTGTTCTGTCACGTCAGCAGCTTTCAGCAGTTCATCAACCTCGCTCTGTACGAAGCCGAAATACTCGTTGAGACAAGAATTTGTGATCGTATCCGATACGAAATTATTGGTTCCCGTAAAGATGCTCTCTTTCGCGATCTTTAAGCAGCCTGTCACGACAGCAAAACGAAGTGCCGGATTGTCTTTCAGAGCCTGCATCAATCCCTTCATAACATCGAGCATTTCATTATAGTAACCGTTGTTGTTCGCTTTCGCGACAGGAACATCGTACTCATCTATAAGAAGAATGATAGGCTTTCCATAATGCCGCTGCATCATCCTGGTAAGCAACATTAAGCTTCCTTTCATGTCCTTCATGGAAGCCTGTCCCCATTCCAGCTGTTTCGCGATCTCCTTATCACTGGTGCCGATACTGTCGCTGTCCAGCAGATAGTGATGCTCTTTATATAGTTCTGAGATAACCCATGTGAGCATGTCGTACGCTCCGGTGAAGTTAAGACCATCTACCTGTCGAAACGAAACAAAAATCGTCGGATACTGGTTCATCCACGCATCGCACAGCGCCTGGTTTTCCGAAATCTCTAGCCCTTCAAATAACGCTCTGCTGTCCTTTCGGATATCGAAAAAGCTTTCCAGCATACTCATGCCGAGCGTCTTTCCAAAGCGCCGAGGACGGGTAATCAGTGTCACTTTTGTTCCTGTTCTACTGAGCAGCTCTCTGACCAGCCCCGATTTATCGATGTAGTAATACCCGTTTTTACGAATTTCTTCAAAGTCTGAAACCCCAACAGGAATATTCATTTTTTTCATTTCTGCTGCTCCTTTCGTCTCAACACCTCACAGTTTTTCACAGATTTCACAGCACCGTTTCTTACAGAAGGCGATGCACCCGCACCTGCCTGTTGTTAACTTCTGCACAGTAATCCGCTCCGAGGAGCAAAGAGCTTTACACAGAAGCTGCATCCGCAGGCAATGGAAATCCCGCTCTGAGAAGTTTCTTTCTGAAAGAAAGAAAATCCAACGCCATCGAAAAATTCGAATGTATGAGATTGGGAAGCACCGTGCCGACGTAAGTCGTCCGGTGAGGCATCACAATCCAGAAGCAGTTTCCGTGCTTCTTATATGGGCACTTTGTTGCCTTATCGTAAATGCAACTGTTGTATATAGCTATTATACATTCACTTTTTTCGAAATCATTGCCATAAATTTTCGAATATGCATCCTTCTAATTTTTATTTAGAGAGCGCCTTCTCCGCCGCATCCAGCCCCTCATATCCATATGCCTTCACTTCCGCCTCCATCGTCAGAAGTGCCAGACTCTTTCCTTCCTTTTTCAGTTCATTGATAAACTGCCAGTACGTATGCAGAGTGCTGTCCGAGTAAGTCCGCAGTTCTCCAAGCAGGTACGTCTGGAAGGAAGTATCATACGGCGTATCTTCAGAACTGTAGAGAAGCCGGTTTCCAGACGCCAGCACCGGATATTTCGCCTGGTACTCTTCCATCCAGGCAAGCTGCTGTTTCACGATCGCATCACTCCACTGTTCGCCCGCCAGCGTCGGATCAATCAGAAAATGATGCAGTTTCTTAAACTGCTCCGGTGCGGTGCTCGCCATCATCCACGCATATTTCTCCATTACCAGATTGCGCCCCTGCTCATGGGCGCGGTCCATATCCGCCTGCACGCAGTCGATGAGTTCCTCTGTCCACGGTGCAAAATGGCTTCGTCGCATGATAAAAAATGTCTCCGGATCGTCCTGACAAGAAGCACGTCCGCCCTCGTTATTGACTTTCTGAAAATCTTCCCACTCCATCTGAATCAGTTTCTCTATTTTCTCCTGTTTCGTCATACGCTGTCCTCCCTTTTGCTTACCAGATCCCTTCCAAATCAATTTGCTGCATCTTTTCTTTCAGTTACAGTCCATGCGCGTTCCCATTTTGATGTGTCTATCCGCGGCTTATCCTTCCATCACATGACATTTTTTCAGCTCCGGATCCTGAATCCGTTTCATGATCTCCCACGTATGCGCTTCCAGAAATGCATCCCGGCTATCAGTCAGTCCCTGTTTTCGCAGTTCCCCAACTACCGCCTGACAGATTTCCTCGATCCGACCCACACGCGGATCTAACTGGTTTACATAAGGATTCCATCCCGGGGGAAACGGCGGCTTCCACATCTCGCTCGTATCTCCCATCACCGAAAGCTCCCGGATTTTTTCCGCCACCTCCGGCAGAATCTGAAAGTTTTCCATTCCCCGGAACATCCACTTATAGTAAGGCATATACGTCCGGTTTAATAAATAGACCATCGAAATCGCCTGCCGCACAAATTCATCGAGCGCCAGCATCGCCGCAACCGTATCGCCCCGCCGCATACAGCGGCCATAATTATACTGTCCCGACTGCGCCATTTTCGCTGCCCGCGCCGCGATCTTCTTGATCCGGACATCCTCCGGATAATACTTCCGGAGCGCCTCGCGGATCGCAGAAAATTCTCCCAGTCCATCCTCAAATACTGCCCCGCCCACGACTGCCGCCAGCTTATCTTCCGGCAGATGCAGCCAGCGCATCAAGCTCTTTGGCGGCTGTTCCATCCCGATAAAACGGCTGTAAAATGCCTCTATCTCAAACACACCGACACGTCCGCCGCCCCGCACACTTGTGAGGCGTGCCGGAACACCTGCAAACTCCCCTGGCAAACGGTCATAGGCATCCTGAAGCGCATTTCCGTACTGGTTATAATCTTCCGCCGAAAACCACAGACAGAAACCCGCCCCGAAATCGTGATCCTGCGATATCGCATCGTCAAATCCCAGACATTCCGAACCTTCGCCCACCAGTCCCGCCGCCAACCGCGGCAGAAGCTCTGGAAAATCCCGCTCCAGCATCGGACGCCCGACTTCTTCATAATATCGTTTTGCCAGTTCTAGTCCCTGCATCTGATCCCCCTACCTGATTTTATGGTTTTTTCTATTTCTACGTTTTCTCTATTTTCAGTATCTTTTTTTCATGCGTGTTTCTTGCACGCTTTTTATCAAATCTTCCATCTGAAAACTTTTCAAAAAACGATTTTTTCTTGTCCTGTCTCAGAATTTCGCATCCTTGAACTGACAGCTCGCACAGTGGCTCGGGTTTCCGCCCTTGTCTTCCTTCTTGTCTGCAGCTCCGGTAATGCCTTTTTCTTCCTTTTCTTTTTTGATCATCTCCAGATTCTGGCGGATCACCGCGCACGCATCGCTCTCGCCAAACCGGGACTGCGTTACCATCAGCGCTTTTTCCAGCAGCCCGATCGCCTGATCATAATTGCCGCGCCGCCATGCCAGCTCCCCGGCTGCTGCCAGCGCCGAACCAAAGTGTCCCGACTGCACGCCCTCCGGGGACGCATAAAAGGTCAGGCTTTCCTTTAACTCCTCGTCTGCCTCATCCAGCCGTCCCAGCGCCATCAAGGATAGCGCCCGGTTGACATGGGTCGTTGCCACCTCCGCCTCGCTGTTCTCCATCTTTTTAATCAGTTCCAGCGCCTTATCCAGCGATTCCAGCGCCTTTTCATGTTCCTCCTGTTCCTGATAAATCTGGCTGATATTATTGTAGAGACTTGCCATCTCATAGCCATCCGTTTTTCCAAGATTCTTAAAAATCGCTTCCGCCTCCCGGTACTGGGAAAGCGCTTTCTCCACATCTCCTGCCATCCGGCGCGCGGTTGCCGCATTTAAAAGTGTCGTTCCATGGTGGATCGAACCATCCAGTCCCATCCCCGCAATCAGGGACAGCGCCATATCCGCCATATCGACTGCCTGAGCAACCCGTCCGGTATTCCGGTAGAGTCCTTCCATCTCATTGCACATCATCAGGCAGAGGCTTTTGTTCCCTGAATCCAGCCCTTCCTTCATCCAGCCCATCATTTTCTCTTCCGCTTCGTCCAGTTTTCCCTGGGCATAAAGGCGATCCAGTTCCTGAAACATCTGCTGTGTATCCATTGCATTCTCCTTCTTTCTCCAAAAACTTCTTTAAACGATTACACTATATCAAAAAAAAGATACCGCAAAACCTCCCATCCCTCTGCTCCCCATCTTCTTATTTCTGACAGGTCAGTGCACGGATTCTGTGGTTTTGCGGTATCCACTATCTGTTCTCAAACCTTCTAAATCTATCTCTTTATCAACAATGGTTTCTATGCTGCCATGCAGCACCCGCATTCGAATCGCATTTTATCTCAACGATTCAGCTTTTACAAATCCTGTATTCATCAAACGAAGCAGCTTCCGATCGCGGCATCACCCCATCGGCGAATATCCAAACGTATTTACCAGCGCATCAATCTTCTTTCCTGCCTTGCAGAGCGGGCAGTCACGGTAATCTGAATACGTATAATCCGGTAAATCCTTCTTGCCAAAGACTGACTTGATCGGCACACCATCCAGCGAATCCATCGCACTGAAAATCGCCGATGCGCCCTGTAAGATACCACCGTAATACTGGATGCTCTCAACTGCCTTATTTAAGGTGCGTCCCGTCGTCACGGATGCCATCAGGATCATCACGTGTTTATCGCGGATCATCGGAATCAGGTTGTCACGGAAAATGATCTGGCTGTTGTTGTTGAACTCCGGGCTGATTACATAGATAGATTTGTGCGCGTTCGTCGAGAGAAAACCGCCCTTTGCCAGCTCCTCCGCCAGAAAAGCACCGATAACTTCCGTGCCCTCCATGCAGACAATCGTGTCGATCACGGTGTCATACAGATACATGCCAACCAGCGCCTGTGCAACATCCTCCGCCTCTTTCGTTCTCGCTTTCAGGGTCGTCACATCAATGTAATAATTGATATGTGCATGGTTTGTTGCGAAATGTCCTGGACGAATCTTTAACGGTACTGTCGCTCCAGTTGTGTAGATCTTTGTATAACTTTTCTCCATAAAAACGCCCCCTTCTCCATCTAAATAGGTGTTCATAAATGTTTGAAACTGCTTCTAAAAGTTCCATTTTCACAGTCACTTCCATCCATGGATTGATACCCTTATTATACTAGAAAATGTGGCGTTTAACAAGATAAAATCTGTCATCATATGTGTATTTTTTTATTTTTCTGTCTTTTCCTGACTGGCTGCACAGCTGCCACGCAGGAAAACATGGATTCTGCTGAAAACAATTATACAGAGCTTACTCTTTTTTCAGATGTCTCTTTCTGGAATCCTCCAGTCTGGAGTTTTGAAGAAGGAAGCATCAGTGCCGGTATCTCAAAGAAAACCGGAGCATACCTGGATTTTACGATTCCGCCACAGGACGCATCCAAAAAGCTGAGTCTGATGATCTTAAAAGATGAACTCCCTGACCTGAT